>Ga0307511_10006301_pt1 | contig 11967 bp, 11 predicted proteins | sample 13_EM_MG_FD_200266 | JGI IMG/M metagenome (GOLD analysis project Ga0307511, IMG submission 200266) | Populus trichocarpa ectomycorrhiza microbial communities from riparian zone in the Pacific Northwest, United States - 13_EM | ecosystem: Host-associated > Plants > Roots > Unclassified | place...
TACAATAAATATATTTAAATCAAGATTGACTTTTATTTCATGGATAGATCGTGGATGATCAAAAAAATTATCATCTAGGTGGTGGCCCAATGATAAAAGCTTGAGACCAAGAGGTTTGTTCTCTCTGTGGTCTCAGATTCGAGCCTTGTGGTTACTCATATGATGGCCACTGGAGGCTTACATGGTCGTTAACTTTAGGGCCCGTGGGATTAGTCGAGGTACGCGCAAGCTGGTCCGGACACCCACGTTAAACTAAAAAAAAAAAAATTCTCTCTTCTCCTTTCAATAACTCTCTCTCCCTCTATTTCCTCTCTCAAGTTTTAAAAACTCAAACACAAGGAAAGAAAGTGAAGTGTAAATATATTTAAAAAAAATATTATTTTAATATATTTTTAATTAAAAAACACCTCATCAAATTGACAAACATGCAAGGAAGAAAACGTAACTCCTTCACCATCGTACCAATCCCTTTGAGTTTACATTTGAAAAGAACTAATGACTAAAAGAGGTTCACCATTACAAAAGCTGTTATAGTTTTATCACTAAAGAAATTATAGAATATGAAACTATACTATGGTGAGTTACTTGTCAGAACACAACAGCCACAAATTATTACAAGTTGGACGAAGTTTTCATAAAACAATTGCCTAATCAAAGCTTTACATTCTATGAAAGCTTAATGCCAAACCGACCAATGTCATTTCAATCAAATTATACGAATATAATTATCATGATGTCAATCACGAGAAAAAGTTCTCTTAACAACAGAAAATCCAAATCAAACTTCTACAGAAACTATTAATCATTTCAAAAATCTGACTGGATGACAAATTTAATGTACTGATTAGATCATGACACATGAGTGTATGCTTCATCTTCATGATAATATTATCATTATGCTTGAAGAAGAGGGACTTGAGAAGAAATGAGAAGCTTGCATGTTCTTTCTATGTGTAGAAGTTAACGTACGAGATCAGAAACAAGCAAGCTTGCAATTGTCCAATGAGAAGGAAAACGTGTGGAGAATTCCAAGCAAATATGAAGAAGGAAACGTTGATTAGATGATCCGAAGAGCAGTGAAGCATATCACTATTTATGTTTACACTCCCCTCTGTATTTGCTGGGTACTGGAATTTAAAGCTAAAACTAAATGAAAGAAAATCATGCATCTTTCTTGCAAGATGGCTTGTTATTTGTGCAAGGGTTAGGCAAATTATCAACCCCTGATATTCTATAGACATGGCTTGGAGGGCAATGATGAGTTTGTGTTTCGCAGATCATTAAAACTTGATCCTTTAATCCCGATATTTAACCTGGGAAATGAACTAGTGGATAGATTCCAATAATGGGTAAACTATCAGAAAGCAATTTTCCATATCCATGACATGCATGTGATTAATTTGGCATTAATCAGTAAAGCACTCAAAGTAAAAAGGTCACAGAAGATTGCTAAAAAATCATGCACGAAATTAATAAATCATAAAGAATGTTAAGATATATGTACAACAGAAACTGTGCGTGTACCTGTGATGTCCCTGCTAGAGTATATGCACTTAAGTTGTGACTTAATACTTGTGACTTCGTGGATTGATTCTTGATCTCTTTCCAAATGCACCAGGTTTATGGCATCTTAACCACGACCATGTGTTCCATAGCTAGTTATCATGGCATTCCAAGAGATGATGTTTCTCTTTGGTAAGCTTTTAAAGATCTTTCAGCAGTTAGCATGCTACCACATCTTGTGTGCATTGTATAGTCATGCAATCATCGGCCTTAAGGCAGATTGGTGAGGTCGGTATATGTTGAGAGAATATTTATGATTATGATCAAGTTAGGTTCCACCTCTGAACCCATACGGTTGAAAAAGGACAAAGCTTCAATGGTTTGGTTGATTTTAATGTAACTGGCAACCATAGCATTCCACGAGATCAAATCTCTAGGGAGACAGGCCTCAAAAAAACTTCTAGCTTTCAACTCATCACCAAAATTCATGTTCATATCAGTGAGTGGGTGTCCAAGGATAGATTTATCTCAAATCCATGCTTCACCAATAGCTAGAAAAGACATCTTTGTATGGGAGTTCGGTTTGACTTGAGCTGCTTGCATGATTTGAAATAATTAGCCTCTCCCCTCAAGTTGTCACGGGCCAGTGCCAAGATCAAAGTGTTTTATAAGATGACATCTACATCAGTACTCATCTCACCGAAAACCTTCTGTGCAGCTTCAACACAATTCAGATCTGTGTACATGCTCAAAAATGCATTTTCAACAGAAACATCCATTCTCATTTCACTCTTGAACGAGTGAGCATGCAAGCTTCTACCCCTTTTCAGGCCATCATCTAACTCTCGACACAAAGACAGCAAAGCAACGATGGTTCTTTCATCCAGGCTTATTTCTTCTTGCATTCTTTTAAAAACATCAATAGCTTCATAGAATCCATGTTCAATATATGCACAAATCATAGAATTCCACAACACAGCATCACGAACTGTGGTGATATCAAATAACTTGCGTGCTAATACTGAACTCCGAATCTCATCGTACATGTTAAGCAATGCATTTACTATGAACAAATCATTATTATAGCTAAACTTGATAGCCATTTGATTTATTTGCATCCCCAATTCGAGATATCCAAGTTCTGCATATGCTGAATCACAACCATTACTGTAACCAAATCAATCTTAGCCCCATCCTCGAGCATCCGAACAAAAAGCTCCAAAGTTTTCACCAAATCCCCTGAAGCAAAATATCCGGTAATCATTGCATTCCAACTCATTTCGCTTATCATAACCATCAAATCAAACACAAGACTTGAAACTCTCACTTCAAGATTCAAATAGAATCCAACCAAAGCAGTACCCACGTGAGGAAGCATATCAAAATATCCATTCCTCAAACAATAGCCACGTATCTCCTTTACTAACCTCAATTCCAACACCCCTTCACACGCCAGAAGCAGTGCAACCAAAGTACGTGAAGTTAGTTCAAACCCAGATCTCATTGCACTCCACAAAACCAATACTCAGTGAGTCATTTTATCAAACAATCAGTTAGCTTCTTCAAGAAAACCACATTTACAACAAAAATCAACAAGAGCTGTCCCAACTCGAACATCTTCTATCAAATTAGCACCCTCAATACCAGAACGTATCTTTTTGCCTCTCTCAACAGCATTTAGCCTCGTGCAAACCTTGAAAATGAGAGGCAGGGTGGTGTATCTTGTGCAATGCCAAGAGATTCCATTTGGGTATACTTAGAAAGAATGACATGGTCATTTTTGAGCTTGGCATGGCTTTTCATGATTGCATTCCAGTTCCTTTTACGGTCTGTTTTGATGTTGGTTTGTTCGGGTATAAGAGAGGGGTCTTCACTTTGAGTTTTTAAAGAGAGAACGTCCATTATCAATAACAGGCTGAGGTGGTTTACTTCTGGCGGGTAAAAGAGGAAGATAACGGATATCGTGCTTTGAATGGGTCGTTACTGACCGTTAATTGTTCTGTTGCCTTTCAAGTTATCAACACATTCATGACCAGTCGTTCAAACATAAAAGCCACTGTGGTTTAACAAGAAAGAAATTCATGCAACATGCTAGCTCCTACTATCACTCTCAATTTGGCTGCTTGCCTTATCTCCTAAACAGCTTGAAATTTAGAAACTTAAAAATGCTATTGCGTAATGGCTATTCCTTGATCTTTTCTTCTTCTTTTTTTGCCAACATTCGTCTATATATATAGTTGGGAAACTTCAATAAGGAACTTTTTTTTACTTATAATCTGACAGTTTACCATCTTCAAAGTACTTTGCCTTCTGATATCCTCAGATGGTTGTTTGGTTGCATATCTTCTTTGCGTACAGGATATTTTTAAAATTGATATCATATCATCGCTTGAGTAAAAATGAAAATTCATCCTATCTACTTTACAGAGGATGAAAGGAATATAACAAGGTCTTACACGTCATGCCATTTAACCTGAAACAACCAACCAAAGAAGGCAGGGAAATTTCTTGTAGAATCAAAATGTTTTGCATGTGACTATGGTGACTGATTAAGTTGCAGGTTCTTAATATGGCTGCAACGCTATTAGTTCAAAGAATAGACAAGCTGCTACAAATTCACGAGGAAGTTCCAGGGTCCTGTTCCTATCCTGCAAATTCAGAAGCTCAAAGATTAGAATGTTATCAAGAGTTGTTAACTCTGCTTCTTAAAACACAAATCATAAAGAAAATAACCTGACAGAATCACAGTTTGACAGGTTCTTAATATGGCTGCAACGCTATTAGTTCAACGAATAGACAAGCTGCTACAAATTCCTGAGGAAGTTCCAAGGTCCTGTTCCTGTTCCTATCCTGCAAATTCAGAAGCTCAAAGATTAGAATGTTATCAAGAGTTGTTAACTCTGTTTCTTAAAACTCTGTTTTCAAGAGTTGATAATGATTTTAACTTCGGTCTTTCAACTTACACAAATAGAATGGCACAGGAAAAACAGCAGGAAAATGTTGGTAATAAATTAATAGTAATTACCTCCAAAAGCCAGCTAATGCACGAAGACTCATGTATATTGTCAGAGCAACCCAGATTCCAATGAACTTGTGACTAGAGGAGAGGAGAAACAAACATGGGATGCTAACAATGGCCACCATCATCTGGATAAGAATATGTCAAATTGTCAATGCTAATTTCTCAGCCAAGAAAGTAATGCCAACAGTGGCAACCAGAAGTTTTATGCTTTTGTTTGATTTCTGTGCGTGCTCCCCCTTCATTTTTTTTTTCCACTTTTAATTACATTTTAGAATAATAATATTCTCCTAATGTATAAAGTCAGATGGATTATTTCCACCCGATTAGTCCAGCATAGGGAACAGGAGAAAGCACGACCCAATGACCCAGTTCTTACTTCCAAAAAAATCTCACGAAGAGGGCAAGTGATTTCATAGTTGATTAAAAGAACCCCAAGTAAATCTTAATTGTACATAAGAGAACAGAGACTTTCCATAGAGTAGGCGGAGTATGCGAAATCAGATGCTCCAAAGTTGACACCATCAAAAACAAATGCCAAGGCATTAATGGGTTGAGTACCTGCAACAAACTGATATGGAGGAAAATTTATTAACTAACTCCAGGATTATCTGGGGTTGAGCAGAGTGGAAGTAGTAATTTTCTCTTTTTTGTTGCAGAAAATGGAGATACCGGAATGCCTATACTAATCATGTGGAGGACATCAGCATCACTTGTGAATAATCTTGCTCCAAATCTCAATCCAAGTCCAAGGACAGCAGCAAGCATCAACCCCAAAAGTAATCCCAACTGCAGGCAACATCCATCACAGATTTAGAGAAAAGTTGACTATCATAAATACTTAAGAAGTAATTTCATTTATGCCGCACCTGCAATACTCGAGTTGCAGTAGCTGTTGCCTTTTCATAGTCCTTTTTGGCAAATGCACTTGCAAGTATTGCCTGGGATTAAAAGATGGAAAATAAAATAAAATAAAGAATGTACCATACACTATGGCAACAATCATTTCTAATGCTATTTCGCAGCTAAAGACACAAATAGCCTAACAATTGTAAATAAACCAAAAAAGAAACATTTTGGGGTCAACATAAAATGCAACTTTTTGGGGAAGGATCATGCAGTTGATTCCGATCTCATTTGAAATACTGAATGAAAGTTAGGGACTAGGCAGTACGCAAATGCTGTGAGAAAGCAAATTGAATGCATTTGGGAGATTTTGGAACACTGTCTCTGCTCTTTATTCACTCTAAAAATCTTGAATTTTTTATAAAGCAAACTAAACTACATTGATTTTACTAATTGTCCCTTTTGCAGGTTCTTATGGCATTGGCATGTTAGCAAGCAATTAGTGTCCAAGCAAATAGTAGAACATGTTGGAGTTCAATATCAACTAGGATTTAGGTTAAAAGGATTTAGAGTTTGTAAGAGTTCTAATTTTGTTAAAACTCTACAATATTAAAATTATTATCTATTAGAATTTTGTTAGGAGTTAGCTAGTTGATTACTTTTCATCTTAGTTAGATAAGGATAAAAGTTTTAGTCTAAGTAGGACTTGTAAGGCTATATATAGCCACCTTAAACATTCAAAATTATAAATAAAAAAGCATATGAAAATAATAAAGGGAAAGTGTTAGCTGCTGTGTTTTTCTTAGAGAAAAACTAAAGTGAGTTTTGTTCTACAGAACATCTCTGAGAAGACAAGAGTGAATATTATCACACTAGTAGTTGAAGTCAATGAAGAAGCAAAACCATTTTCTAACCTGCCCTGCAACAGCCAATCCATCAGCAAGAAGAGATGTGGCCAACCAAACCTGCAAGCAGACCTGAAATGCTGCCATTGATGTTGATCCTTGTCGCGCAGCTAATGATGCAGAAAGAGTAACACAGAATGTCACAGCTACTACCCTCATCAATAATAAAAGTCCTGGAGGTCGAGTACAAAATACAAAAGACGTCAAAAACATTTTGATTAAAACACAAACCAAATTCATGATATTTGTATTTTGATGCACATAGTAAAGAAACTTTGGGCCACAGATTATGTCAAGGGTATTCATGTTAGAAATGAGTTGAATGAATTACTTTCCATCTGTTTAAGCTATAAGTATAACAGTCACATGCTACTCACCATTTCTAAGAAATTGACCCAGCCGCAGGTGTTTGATACTAGGAGGTAAGAGATCAACTTGTTTCATCAATCTCCACAAGAGTATAACTGAAATCAGGTATCTGTAATCACCATACATATATAAAGATAAGTTGGAAGCTACAAGATAAAGTTACTCTAAGATTTCTGTATTTTGCTTGGAGAGTAAATTTAACTTACTGGGATAATACGTGGGCGATGGCTGCACCCCTGACACCCAGGCCAAAAACAAACATAAATATAGGGTCTAATATGATGTTTGTTACATCTCCAGCCACTATAAAATTGGATTAGATAAAAATAGGTATTAGAATGAGGTTATATAAACAAATTTAAAAAAAAAAATCTGACTTCTCTCATGTCAAAAAAAAAAATCACATGATAACTGAAACTAATTAAATTCCATGAGGTGTACCAGTGGCATATAAAGGAGTTTTTGTGTCCTTGAATCCACGGAATACCCCTTGCATGGCTAAGGAAAGGAGAACTGCAGGAGCACCGAGCGATCTTAAAGTCAGGTACTGTTGTGCAGGGCCCAGCATAGGGGAATCCTGTAAAAGCAAAAAATAATTCTGTTATTGATCTGCTCAAAGTAAAAGATCCTGACATTTAGAAGAAGAAGACCGATTTGACAAGAAAGATGTTAGTGGAGAGTGCTGAGATCTCATGCTTGCACAGCAGAAGTGCTTACAGAACCAACTCCCATGAAGTTTAATAGTGGTTTTGCTCCAGATATGAGGAATATAGCTTGGATAAGGCCTAGAATTGCCCCAATAACCAATGCAGATGAGGCTGATGGGATGCACCTTCTCTCATTCTCAATCTTATCAATTCCAAAGCTGCTAACAGGTGATTTTGCCTTGTATGGACCTTCTGCAGAATCTGATAGAATATGTTGAAACAAAAAAATATTGAGAACTTGTATAAACTCAAATATTTGGTCTTTAATAAGCACAAACTGAAAAGAGCAGGACATGGGATACAGTACAATTTTGCGGTATCAACTCTTTGTTTTCACTGTTCACAGTAGAACCTGTTTCCAAGGATTCACTATCTTCTTCTTCAGGGCTGAATATTCCTATAGCATCTTCTTCCGCAACAAAAGAAGTTGTGACACTGACAAGAGGGAATATTGCAATTCTTGATACTTGATTAAATAGAGCAATAGAAACTCCAACAGCAGCAAGTTCTACTGGACCTGAATGATTAATAAAAACAAGAGGTAAGTGCTATCATCCAAAAGAAAAAAAACAAAGTCAAAATATAAACTTTCTCAAGATGGAAGAATAGGTAGAGAGAACATAATCTGGTTTTACAACCAAAAGCATGCAAACTTGTTTACATTCATAAATATCAGCCAACATAACATGCTGCATTCTCAAGTATGAATCACATTTTTATCAAAAACTAGTTTACCATTCCACATGGAAAAAAGCGATCGCTTGAGCTTGTCACATGTCCAAGAATATGGAGGTATGGACTAATCATGCAGCCAAGACATGCAAATATTTAATAGGCAACTGATAAGCTATGAAATTTATTCATGGTGTCTATATAGCACACTCCAGAAAGAATCACTTCAACTTGAGAACAGATTAGGAAAAAAAAAGACACTTGCATGATCAGAAGGAATACCTATTTGGCCGATAAATGCTGTGTCAACCAGAGAGGCTATTGGGTCGGCTGTAAAAGCCAAAGCCGCAGGAAATGCTATTTGTGCTATTTCTAACCCAAGTTCATCCAATTTAAGAACATATCTGCCCATAATATAGGAGAATAATATAAATTATTTAAAAATCTCTTAAGAGAAGGAGGTAAAGGGTCATATGACAACTTAAAATTCCAATGATGCGAAGGAAAATGAAAAAACTAAGCATTGATTTTATCAAGGACTCCAAATCGAGCATTTGCTAGAATATCCATCTGAAGGTTTTTGAAGGAAAAAGAAAAGGGGCAGCCTGCTGAATGAAGATGGTATTTTGCAAGGAAGCATAAATGAGCCAACTCGACTGCACCAGCGAAACGGTGGAAAATACAAATCTTTTTGTCAAAGCATTTACACGCCAACTCTTTGATTAAAGATAGTTTTGGTTTCATAATGGCATCACTGAAACAGTACATATTAAAGATAGTTTTGGTTTCAATTTTTTTAAACTGAAACAACAATATATACCTGACATCCTTAAAGAAAATGCAAATAGGAGTTCTCTTCGCGTCCATCGGTGGATATGAATCATCTTCATCAGCCATCGATGGGAAACTCAAATCACTAAATTGCCTTTCAGAAGAAGTTGCTAAACTGTGGGTTACAACTTAGAATCTGTACAAAGGAAGCAGATTAAGCAAGTGTTGTCATGAGGAAGTATATCTCGCAAATTGAGCCCCAAACCTGCAGATTCTATCATTTAGTTCATGTTGATTAATTGCTTGGCAAATGACAGCCCATAACATTAAATCAACCCACCATATTCAGTAGTGCCAAGTGGAAGCAAGGATTCACTAGGAAATTAAAGCAGACAACTGGACTGCAGTGGACAATTAAGAACAGAACACTATAGAAATGAAAAACAACAACCACTGAAAGAAACAAGTGCAACTTTGAAATTTGGATTTAATTTATATTCTTCTAAATCAGGTATCAAATATCAAAATCAAAATTGAATTTTCCACTTCGCTCATACGAACTGTATAGCCTGGAAGCCTTAGAAGCCATGAAGTTTCCTCTAGGTCAGACTTTAATGAGCATGGAAACCTCATAATCAAACCATCAAAACCATGCTTCAATTTCATAGTCAAAAGGAAAGAAACGTCCCTGAGCTTTCCTAGGTAGGCAAAGAAATATGGATACATCAGACATCATACATGTGTTACTTGAAGACATTTAAGCTTTGAAACCTCCTCACCATAAAAACCAAACCATCCACGAATTCAAAGCTTAAAAGAAAAGAAGGCAGCGAAACTCAATATCTCAGCAAGAAATTCAAAAAGAATGGAGACCCTCTAGGCCAAAGTGATGGATTGCATTTTCCAAAACCTAACTCGGAGCTCTTAAATTCTAACGCCAAGTCAAGTCCTGGAAGAGGTCTTCGTGTCTCACTATGATGAAGAATTTTCGAACATAGAATAATTTGGCACTGGTCCCATGTGATGTTCCCACATGGAAACCTCAGAAAACCATGAAAATAAAAGACTCACCAGCCTCAAGCTCTAGAACAAAAACAGCACTGTATTTCGGTATCACTGACACTAGGAACTAGAAAAGCAAACGTTTCAACCTCAGCCTCAAAACCAAGTGCATGTATTGAGAGAGAGAGAGCTTTTCGTGGTCACGAAAGAGCCCAATTATATAATATTATTAGTAGTCACATACTAGGAGAGGGCCCTCCATTGAATGAAAAGCAGCAAGTTTTGAAGTGGAACAGACGAGAGAGCATGTGTCAGACTCAGTATCAGATTCAAGAACAAGAAAACATTTTAGCTTTGCGTTAAATTCTCCACTGCATGCATAGGAATGGCTACCAAATGTCCAAGCGACGTGAGTGCCGTGGAAAATCAGATTCTCTTTTAGATGAAGGTCGGGCACCGCATTCTATCCGCATTCTATAAAATTTTAAAATTTTTTTAAAAGTATTTATTTATTTGATATTTTTAAATTTTTTTAATATGATGATATTAAAAATAATTTTTAAAAAATAAAAAAATATATTATTTTAATATATTTTAAATAAAAAACATTTTGAAAAATAAATACAACTATACTTTCAAATACACACTAAAAGCATATGTAACAGTTGTAAATGTTTTTCTTCATAGTAATTTTTAAAAATTATATATTAAAATATTATTTTTTATTTTTAAAATTTAGAATATCAAAGATAATTTTAAAATATTAAAAAATAATTTAAAATATTGAACCGCACTACAAAACACGCAAAACTTATGGAATGCATTTCACGATAATAATTGAAAATACAAAAGGTTCATCTACTTAGAGATCGTTTAATATTGTGGTATCAGTTGCTTTTCAAAATATTTCTTACTTAAAAATGCATTGAAGTAATATTTTTTTAATTTTAAAAAAATTATTTTTAATATCAATATATTAAAACTATCTAAACATATATAAAAATAATTAATTTAAAGCAAGTAATTTTTTCAATAATACTTTTAAAACACAAAAAAGAAAGATGCTCTTAATTATATTTAAATTATATTAGACTTGGGACATCCTAATGTGCTATTATCATTTGTCATCGAGATTATTATTGCTGGATTCACTATTTTATTTAAATCTAATAATTTTAATAACCATATGCATCATATTCACTTGCAATTATGTTACTAAACACATACTATATACTCTATCTTTTTTAATTATATATAATTAATAGAATTAAAATGAGGATGCAACATTAATTTAAAAAAAACACTGTTTTATAACATCTGTACGGAAAGATTTTAAGTTTTTCTGTAATTTTTGTTTGCTTTGATAAATTAGAGTGAAGGGGGTACGGGGAGCATATGATCCGATGAACGTTGGCCACAAAACCAAATACCTTTACTACTTGGAGGCACAATTTCCTTCCCTGAAATCTTTTTGTAAATGTGCCATCAAATTAGAGTAATCATTCAAATTCTTTTTTCCAACTTCTCTTAACTACTACTTGGGTTTGTTAGGTTGGAATTATTAGGAAAAAAAAAAAAGAGTTATAATCCTTAATTACTAGAGTAAGAAATGATGTTAGTTGAGCTACATTAGATTCAACATACTAAAACAAAATTAATTTCATTTTTCACCACTCCACAAACCATAATTCACTAGAAGTTTTGTTTTTTTTTTTTCCAGTTTTTTTTTTAATATTAAGTTTAATGAGTATTGAGTTTTTTAATTTCTTTTTTATGATATTATTTTAATCTCATGATCGAAGTCTTGAATTTGATAGTTTAACAATGGTTGACTCTGGTCGTTTTCATTCTGTTTTATTATTTTAATTGATTTGTTTTTTAATTTTATCTTTTTAATATGAGATTAATTAAAAATTAGGCTTTATTATTTGTTTTAATTTGCTTTTCCAAGTGATTAGCACGGTCTCATGACCTGAATAGTATATTTGACATATTAATTCGGGTTGACTCAAATCAATTTACTATATTATTTTCTAATATATATATATATATATAATCTTGATTTTTTTAATTAAATTATATTTTTAATTAGTTTATCAATTCAATCATGTAACATCAAATCATCTACATATGATTTAATATTTTTTTTTTAATTAGACAACACGTGAGTAAC
>Ga0307511_10006302_pt1 | contig 11966 bp, 12 predicted proteins | sample 13_EM_MG_FD_200266 | JGI IMG/M metagenome (GOLD analysis project Ga0307511, IMG submission 200266) | Populus trichocarpa ectomycorrhiza microbial communities from riparian zone in the Pacific Northwest, United States - 13_EM | ecosystem: Host-associated > Plants > Roots > Unclassified | place...
AAACTTTCCAGCCTAAGACTCGTATTCGTGGCCCATCTGTATCTCTGCTGTCAACACCACGACTCAGTGGGTGGATCGTAAGTACTTGATTTACATTAAATCTTTTGGCGTGAAACCTGTGGGCATTGTCAGCCCTTGCGGCATACTAATAGGTTAACGGGAAATAATTTGATTCCCCGGTAGAACATCGTAAGCAGGCTGTCCAGGAATCTCAACTAACTTATATGTACAATCAAGGAGCCTATTTTGCTGTTCTCGGAGTAGCTTTGAACAAATTCAAATCAGCAGTCCCGGCTGTTTCAGCTTCCTCGTGCTTCGCCTTTTGCGTCGTACACTGGTGAGTGGGCAAGTACGGTCTTCTATTTCTAGTGTCCTTGTTTCTGTGGACCATGCGTCACCCACAGGCATGATAGCTTTTCAAATCCTACCGTGGCTGACGACCTTCGATGGTGTGTCTACCGTTGGTTTTTTTGAGCACCAAGAAAACTGATAGCATGCTAGTTACAATCCATGGGGTTCGTGTTCGGCATTGAAATCTACGAGGTTTGTTTGTGTTATTGCAACTCAGATGCACCTCACCATGAGGTGTGCCGGTTACCCACTGCGATAATGGATACACGTATCATGCCCACCTCGTTTTCGCTGCCCAGCGTCGAGTTTATAATAATCCGTTATCCAGCGAAAGCCAGGCATTCTTTTCAATATGCAAGATACGCTGGGAACGGGTTTAATTAATATCGATCATCCCTGTCGGACCTCTCCTAACAGCTAGCGGCAGTACTAGCCTGACATTCTAATCTTAGTATCCATGCTAACACACCGCTGTGCCGTTTCTATGAGTTTGATGTTGCAGTTGGTGAAGAAGCAGGGACTCTATATCTCGTAGTGCATTTCCAAACGGAACAGGTGATTCACCCTTGGCAAACCGTGATGTGAGTCCGGGTTAGTTTGGTACCTGAGGGTGTCGACCACTGGTTTCTTATCAACGAAGCGACACGGCGAACTTTGCTGGGCTACAGTCACATACCCTGCTCTTTACAGTAATGGGATTCGACACTTTTAGTCTAGGGACCCAGCCTTGGGAAAGAGTCCCGCGAGCCAAACTATCCACTATAACAGCAGCACAGGAAAGCAGACTTTCTGATCAGAAGTCCCTTTTTCACAGGCCCTGATGGCAATACGTACGAGTACATAGAAAAATCCAGAGTGCAAGCTGCTGGACACATGCGCCCTACGTTATTCCGACCCCGTTTCACTGATGAGAACGTCGGGACTCATGAAAGCGGACTGGCCCGTGCGAGGAGTACACTCAGCGTCATCTTGCTCTCATCCACCGGAACTTGACAGCTTTGCATCACCACCTGTGAATCACATTCTGGACCACATCGCCACTGGCATTCTTTTCGTGGAGAAGGCAAGTCAAAGAATACGGATCCGAGTACCCATGCGATGGGTGGGGCGGTCAGCATGCTGAGTGGTGGGATATTTCACCGTGTGTTACTGTAAAGACAAAGTTGGAACAAATATTACTTCGTTCAATGTCTCTTCGGTGAGTTGTCGGATATTTATGTTTGATTGTCTGACTTGTACGTCTGGGATCACTGTAGGACGGTCTTTATGTGCCTCTTCCTCGCTAGTGAAAGTTATCCACAGAAAATCAAAAACAGAAATAACAAACTCACCTTCGCAAGGGAAGTTTGATCAATGGAGTGTTTACTTTTAGCATGGTGTTCAGCTCTCAAGTGGCTTGTATGGTACAAGAGTACAAGTGAAGGCCAGAGGGGCTTGAGAACACGTGACACTCACGTCACGATGTGCACGTGGATTGCTTTTCGGAGGTCAACGTTCCCGAAAAAACCGTTAGCATCACATATCGTCCCTCCCTCCTATTGAACGGCCGACCCTTGCTGGTCCACGCGACAAGCTTAGAACGAGTCAACTATCGTATTTGGAGGTAAAGTTGTTCACTCAGCCCATATTGCTATCATAAAGAGGTATCGGATGATCTAGCTCTCGCAATCCCGGCAGCATGACTTCGCCGCGTGACATGCCTATGCCTTCCAGTTCCCCAGTTTCTGTGAGGGGCAGTCCAATTACGAGACGTCGGGGGGACAGTATCAGCCAAACAGACTTGGTTGACTCAAGCGCGCGTTCACGTCAACCACCCTACCTGCATCCTTTCGACCATAACGACCCGGACTCCCTTGAGCGGCAAAGGACTATGGACGTTGATATGGCCTTGCACCTCTCTCGTGCCCGCAGAGAGACCATTGTCTCCCCTTCTTCCCCCTACGAACCTACACTTCATGCAGAGTCCGATCACGCTTTCACTCTTCTTACGGAATCGGAGCAACATGACTTTGGCGTCCCTCGCGACGATGGGATCCACACCGTTCCACGAGATATAGTCAATGGGATACAGGTCGAATCACACCGTTCCACAACGCCGGTTGATCTTGAATTTCAGACTCTTGAAACCACTCATAATCACGCCCTGATAGACACTTTCGACGGACGGTACCCACCAGTGCATAATGAAGATGCGTCAGCATCGATGTCCGGACTTCCAAGCTATCAAGCCAATATGTCACGCTCCATCTTTGACTTTACTGCACTGGAGACATTCGCTACGCAGGAAAAGGCCAATTTAGGAATAACGCCCAGCAATTCCCCTCCGTTCAGAAGAAGACATTCGAGAAATGTCCAAGCCGATGACACAGGACAATCGTCTATTCCTGCGGTAGATGCACAGACACCTGGTGAGTTCTCTAGCGGCGACCCCCCTCCACCTCCTCGACTGGGTGCTCGACACCGCAAGTTGAGCCAGAGCAGTCCCATCCCTCGCATCCACCGTAGGGCCATGCGAGGAAAAGCGGCGTTATTTGAAAGCCGAAACACCGAGTCGGCTCCTGGATTCCCTGCGTGTCTCATGGGTGACGGGCAGCTGAGCACCGTGCCTTCCGTGGAAAACCTTTCGACTGTTGGCCAGCCGTATATCTCCGCAACGCTCGGGACTGTGCCAGGGATGATGGCTCCTTTTGACGATAGACCATACAGGTTTTCATTCTACTCAAACGCACTTTCTGCCACGATCCATGCTAGAAGCTTGTCTGAATTGCCAGCTGAGGGACAGTTGTTCGAAGAGCTATTTACTGGTATATCCAATGCTACAAGACAAGGCGGTGCAACGAGTGCGTCGTTCACATTTTGTTGGTCATGGCCTAGTTTTTATTATGCTTTAATTCTTTCGGACCTCCAGGGGGAACTGGTAGTCGTCAAAATGAGAAGCCTGCAGGGGATGATCCTGGACGGGGAAATGGGAATGTTGGCGACTACGAAGCAAACACGTGGTGGCTTGACATTCTTTGTCCGACTGATGAGGAGATGAAAGTTTTGAGCAAGGTACTAGCACCATTCTGCATGTGGGGCAGCATGCTAAGGCCCATTATGGTCCGTTCTTTTTAGGTGTTTAGCATTCATCCCCTCACCACTGAAGACATCCAAATGGAGGAAGCTCGGGAAAAAATCGAGCTATTCCGGAATTACTATTTGGTTTGCTTCCGGAGCTTCGAACAGGACCCGTACAGTCCTACGTATCTCGAACCCCTGAACATGTACATCGTTGTCTTCCGTGAAGGCATCCTGTCGGTGAGTCCTTAAACTCGCTGTGAATGGTCTGTAGTTGGCTCACAAGTCACCGGCGGATCTTCCCGAAGTTCCATTTCCGACCCACTCCACATCCGCAGAACGTCCGCCGACGGATTAAACAACTAAAAGATTACATAAACGTCACCTCAGACTGGATTTCATATGCCCTCATTGACGACATTACGGATGCCTTTGGACCACTCATACAATCTATCGAATACGAGGTAGACTCCATCGATGAGCTGGTGCTCATCCTGAAGGATACCGAACAAAGCGACATGTTACGCCGGATCGGGAGGTGCAGAAAGAAGGTATTGGGTCTTCTCAGGCTTATGGGCAACAAGGCGGACGTTGTGAAGGGACTTGCCAAGAGATGTAATGAGAACTGGAGAGTAGCTCCTACATCGGATATCGTGAGTTTCGTCTTGCATGTTGTAATTGCCAAGTCCTCACCATAAAGGGCAAAGGGGCTATATCTGTCCGATATACAGGTATGGTGATAGTCCCTGCGGCAGAAAAAAATACATTAATCCCTAACAGGACCATCTGATTACTATGACGCAAAACTTAAATCACTACGAAAAAATTCTTTCTCGCTCACACTCGAACTACCTAGCCCAGATCTCCATCGAAATGACCGACGCGAACAACCAGATCAACGATGTCCTTTCGAAATTGACTGCGTTGGGTACCGTTCTTATACCCATGAACCTGGTCACGGGTGGGTTGCTATTTGACCTCATCTCTGGCAAATTCGAGAATTATGTTTCCCCACAGGTCTGTGGGGAATGAACGTCCATGTGCCAGGGCAAGATATTACGGTAGGTGACTTCCGAATTGTATGCAGGTCTTGCTCAAATACACCTGTGCAGGAGGGATACACATGGTTCAGTTCTATAGTTGCCGCGCTAGCAGCCTTCGCTGTGGTTGGCGCATACACGACATATAAATTTATGCGACGGTGATGTTTTACTCTATTATTCTGGTTCTGGGGACACTTGGTGACCAATGGCACATCGGTCGGAGTTTTGCTGCTAACGAACATTCCTAGAGAGGGGCACGTACAAGACCTGCTATGCCGAATCCTCGCACATCTGCAATTATTCATATTCAATACATGGTCACAGCACTTGTTGTAATGTAGCATAGACACATGACAGCTGGCATACGTAGAGACCGTAAGGGAAAAGGTCAATTTGGTTGATGTGACCACCAAGATTTATTCTGTACGTGATACATAAAAATGAAACCAAATCAAGAACAACAATAATCAAACAACAAAGTTCTATTTATTCTTGGACAGATGATTGGTGGGCCTCATTGGTGGGGTATCGCTCGGTCGCGATGATTTGGGAATTAAGGTCGCAGAAGTAAGAAATGGGATAGACGAGGAGGGACGGGGAGAAGGCTCTGTATCTACAGGCGACACGATCATAGCGAGCGAGGGAGACAGTGTCTGCTGCATAGCACGCGCAGGGACCGACGCCGATGGTAGAACTGGTGTCTGCGGTGGACGCCTTGCCTGTTTAGGCGACCGCGATCCAGTGGGTTCTGGAGGTGGTGACTCATCCGCAAACTTCCGCTTCTTACCAGAGTGTGGTGATGCGGAGAGCGGCTGCGGCGGTTGTGGAGGTTGTGGCGGCGAGTGTTCTGGAACTTCCGAACGACGAGTAGGAGCTGGATTTGATGTAATGGTGTGCCATTGGGTGGTCCATGGCGGCGGGGGAGGAACATGGTGCCCATTTGTGGGTGGTTGTTTAATCAATTCAAATACTGGTGTGGGGGGTGTGGGCAATGGTAGCGGAGGGTGTGAGTGACGACGACTTCCTGACTGTCCTGATTCGACAGGCCGAGAATGAAAAGAGAGTGGGGCGGGAGTGCTGGGTGGTGGGAATGAACCGTTTACACCGTCTGACGAGCTCGTCGAGAACCGGATAAGTTCCACAAAGAGGGTGTGAGTGTAAGGAGGAAGCATCTTGGTATAAATAACCTCTTGACTGGAATCCTCCAACATGGCAGCGGTGTTGACATAGGTATCTGGTTCTTGATTGTCTATGGCCAATTTAGTCACCGTCAGCGCTCTGTAGGGAACAACCTACCAACGTGTTTCACCCGCACCTCCGAATATGCATACAATTGTTTCTTGCGGATACAACATAAGGGACACATGAAACGATTTTGCTTCCGACCCACAGGACCATCGATCGGGAAGAATACGCATCCAGCATGATATCGTCGGTTGCATGCTTCGCATTCAACTGTAGGATAGTTGAGTAGGTATGACGTACGCCCTCTGCAGATGCAACGAGTGCCATCCATCCAGTCTTTGTCTATGTCTTGTCCAAAAACGAACTTTGGACGGCGCCTCTTCTTCGGACGGACAGGGGCGGGTTGACCTGCAAGAATGCGGTGCAACCCTGCCAAGTCGAGACCAAAGGAGACCTCCCGTGATGGCGACACAGCAAACTGGATCTTGTAGAGCTTCCGCATGTAATGTCGTACTTGAGGAATATATTCCGGCCGTTGGTTTCCGGACTGTGATGCGAAAGTCAAGAAGTGCCCGATCACGGACGACAATCGGTCCACTCGGTGGACAATGAGTTCGAGTTGCTTCCAATCATCAGAATAATTCTTGGCAATTTCAGGGGCGGATAGCAGTATTTGGGGCAAGAAGCAGAAGTGCCAGTTGCGCTTCTTGTGGATTGCACCGTTCCAATGTCGATGGTCACAGAACGGACATGACCCACCATTCGCCGCGCATTCGCCGTGGAATCTAGCGAAGCAGTGGTCACATTGCACCGCATCAGACTGGGTACCGGGGGGAGGAGGCCGGACAGGCATGTTACAAATACAAGTGAAGTATTCGTCATTAGGGGGGAGATCGTCTTCCGGGCGAGTAGCGTCGACGACGTCACTGAGAATATCCTGCCCATGGCCACTGCCGTGCTGCTGACAATACCATGGCAAGTCTTCCAGCCACTTTTCGTAGTGTGTGAGCTGGACGTCTAGCTTCTCGAAGACGGGAAGCGAGAACATGGTGAGATGTTCTTTGGCATAGGAGCGCCAATTCTTTATCATGTCAAATACGTCTGTGTCGTCTCTGTGCTGATAGCGGTTTCTCAGAATACCCTCGCAACGACTCTCAAGGTCCAGAGCAAACTCTGCAGTCTGTTTCAGGTCCCTGATCGCCGGAATACTGAAGTCCTTCTCGGCGCGGGCGACGAACCTCATGACCTCCAATACCTTGGGCCGTAAGCCTTGGGCATCAGGAAGCAACCAAGCTTTGGCCTGCTTCTCGAAGTCCTTGGCCTTGCTTCGAGCGGACATAAGCCGATCATAGATGCTGATGTCAACGGGAACACTAGGATCCAACTCGGAGCATTCGTCGAGCTCTTCGATGGTCTTGAATGGCTGATCCAAGACGTGCCTCGCCTTCTCTTCCCATTCGTTACCCGCGCGTTGCCTTGCTTGCAGCGTTTTCAGGGATTTGTTGTCCGGCGGAATGTTACAAGCGTTGGCGCGCAACAAGAGATTGCGTATCTCCTCCAAAGTCTGCGTGGTATCCTCAGCCTTGTCCTCTAGCTCGTTGACGAGCTGTTCGCGGGAGACAATCCTCTCGACCTTGTAGATCTCTTCGAGAGAGACATTGACAGAAGACGCCTCCATAAGGAGACGCTGGCACTCGCTGAGGAAGACATCGCGCTCAGTAGTGGCACGACTGTCATCCAACAATGCCGCAGCCTTATCGCGAATTTGCTCCGCTTGGTCCGCTAGTTGCCGCAAAGTGCCGATCTCCGGCGCATCAAAGCCTAGGATGGTCGCCTCCTTTATCAACGCCTGAAGGTCCTCCAGACTGCGATCAGGTCTGTCACCCGGATCCCGCTCATCAAACACCGGTGGGATAGGCTCGTTCAAGGGCGGTCGGCCACGTGAGCGGCGCGATCGCTTCCGGCTCTGTTTGCGGATGATAAATGTGTTCGCCGAGTCAACCCACTCGTTAGCCCTATTCACGCATCTGCGTAGGGTTGCAAGCTCGGGAAGGGGATAGTTGATACGTTCCCCCTCCGCAAGGAGTGCTCGAAGGGAACGAAGTGGGGGAACGCTGCTTTCCGAAAGAACCTTGTCGAGCTTGGCCGTCCAGGCCGTTGGGATGGAAGCACGTTCGTCGACCTTGGCCAAGATTTCCTTAAGATCTGAATCGGATACCCGGAGTCTCAAGACATGTTCGCTGACAGGGTGATTGCAGAGGTGTGATGAATGCTCTGCGCATACAACTTCGTCCTCCTTGCAGTGACAAGTAACCTGGGAGAGATAACAGAAGACTTTGCAGTATGAGCATTGATACTGATCCTCGGGTCGGTCTTCTTCCTCGACACGTTCAGTCATGCCAGTCGCTCTTGCAAGTCGCCGACTCTCGAGCTCACGCTCCGTCATCTCTTTCAGGCTCGCTATCAACCTATTGCAATGAGAATATTAACAGACCGACGAATCCAATGAATTTTGGATACTTGCCATTGGGCCGTCTGGATAGACTGGGACTGTTGTGTGATGGTAACCAACAACTCGTCGTGCGAGAACACTGGCAGCTTTCTGTGTTCACGGTATCGTGCCACACATTCCCGACCATAAGGCAACCAGTCTGACAAGGCGAAGTTGACGGCCTCATTGAAATTAAACTATCAACATGAGGTTAATAGTGTTATGATTGCATGGCCACGTGTAAAACGTACTCCATGATTAAAACCAGCATGGTACGCCTTGGGGAACGTGATAACGAATTCGCCGGCACGTTGGTTGCATGCGGAAACACGAACCCCAGCATCAGTTAATCGCTTCGGGTTCATCAACGTCACAAGTTGGAATAGGAGATCGGGCTGTGCTTCGAAGAGATCTGGCGCCTCGCTTTTGATCGCGGCTTCGAATTTGTCAGCATCGTCGCCTGGAATGCCGTACCAGGTTTTTGTTTCACCCCAGTGTTCTGTCCAAACAGTCAATCACATTGCATTTGGAAACGAAGCGAACATGCGATGCTCACGGAAGTTAATGCTGTACGTATAATGATCCTATGCCTGTTTCATCACTGCGGCTTATGGCTATGGAATCCGGACGCTCACCTCGTTGTGCCAACAGAAGGTGGAAAACACCATTCCGACGTATGTCCATGGCACAGTCATGCCCGAAATGTCGGACTTGATATACCTCAACAGTGAATTGGATAGGATCGGCATATTGTTTAAGTTCCATGGGTCTTTCGAGGCAGGATCCAAGGGATGTGTCTCTATTGTGGGCATAGCACTGGTGAACAAATTATTTAGCGGTGGAAAAAAAAAATTGAACAGCGGTCTTGATACCATACCTGCCATGGGTAGTTGAATGGACGTCGGCACCGTACTCAACTTCAACTGTTTCATTCGGTGATTGGACAAGTCGCCAGAACTCATTCTCAACGTCACTCTCCGTTACCACGGTATTACCCAGACAAGTTACGGTGGGATCGTTAAGATCGGGGGGAGACATATGACTGGGAGTATGGGCGGCCCACCAACGGCGACGGAATTCCAGGTCCCTAGCCTGAAAGCTCGATAGACTGTGCTCTTCACCTTCGTCGAAACCGAATTCCCCAGCCGCGTCAAAAAAGCACATATGACAGAACCATTCACCCTTGGGGATGCTCGTTAATGGAGGGTCGAGACAGAATATATGGAAACCTGAGGAAGAGTTATGACAGATACAATTGAATAATAGTTTACCCCGCACCACAATCGCAGCCATCACACAGTAGCATTTCTTCATCATGGTTCTTCTTCTGACAGACTTCGCAAGACTGCTATACCGGAGTCAAGGAACGGAGTTGAGCAAGATGGACAAGGCACTCACCTCCTGAGTAAGTTTGGTGTCTTCTTCTGGCGGTGTTACCCTTGAAGACGAACCCACGTGAAAAGTGTTATCACGGGTCTTAGGGGCTGCTATAGAAAGTGAAATTAGTTGTCAACGGGATGGTGAGAAAACTACGCACAAGTCAACGATTCTGCTCTGGTACTTCGCCTCGAGCCATTCGCTTCAGACCGGGTCCTAACCCGTTCCCTATAGTCGGCATCATCAGGAGGCTCGGACAGAGGGCTTGAGGACGACGTCAAAGGACTCGAAGGTGGGGATGAGGGATAGCGTGTCAGCGACGAGAGGGCGTTCAAGTTGTGGATGTTCACGTGAGTTTTCAAGTGGGGATCGGTTTTCATAATGGGGGAAGCAGACAAATTTGGCGAATTCCGCACCCGTTCACAGAAATGCACGTATGGGAGGATTATTCTCGTGTACGAATTCCTGACCTGAGTGGACAGACCAGGAATACCCCTATATCCGAGCTTTGCACCAAGGTCGGCCCATTTCTTGTTCTTTGTGACCTGCACCAGGAATTAGTGGACAAAGAGGTGGTGGCAGGGCACGCACAGCCTCGTAACCCCCCAATTTCTGTACCTCCTTGCGGAGGAGCCAAAGATCGAGTGACTTGTGATTGATCGTGGGCACGGAGACACGTGGATTGCCTTGCTGCTTGTGAAAGCGGTACAGCTGCTCCAAAAAGTTGACCTTTGCACGGGACGTTGCCTCGATGGAATTGAGGCGCTGTAATCGAGTCTTGAAACGAAAGGCCTGTCGGAGATGAAGGGCAATGTAAGATCGGACGGCTCGAAAAAATCAGAAAATTCTGTGGCATTACACAAACCTCTGTGTTGGTGACAAAAGGCATTTTCCAGCCGACTGGAGGCACTACTTTGCAGATGCCGTAATTGACGACTCTGCGGGAGATAGAGTCGATGTAGGCCATAGGGTCTTTAAATTCATCGGAAGTGGGGTAGAAAACAGGACAGTCCTGAAGGCCGAACGGCCTCGGTGTTGAACGAGTAGGCTGGTTCCTTGGGCTGGAGGTCTTGACGGAAGATAGGTCCAAGGAGGGAGAAACTGAGATTGGGGAATTTGCGCCGAAAAAATCATCTGAGGTATCCTGAGGACCACCCTCGTCGTTACTAAGATCCGAGGCATGGTTTTGGAGGGCAGCGAGGGCATTCGTCTTTGATTTGCGAGGAGCGCGTTTAGCGGAACCTGAAGTACTCTGGTGAGACATTCTGGTTTGTGGCGAAGATGGAGAGTCTTCCTGAGGCTTAATTGGGACAGCGCCCTCCACAGGAATGGAAAGACACGATATAAAAGTGCTTGGTTGCTTATCGGAAAATTCGGTAGGTAGGGCGTCTGCGGCCTGGGCAACGCTGTGCGGAACGGACTTTGGGGACCTGCCCCTACGAGAGGGAGTTCCCCTGGAGGATGTGGGCGGTGAAGCCGACTGCATCATCGAACAGGAATGTAAGAGAGGCAAATATCGTTTGCCTGTAGGAGTTAATGTAAGTGGCAAGCCTGGTTACCTTACGCTCCTTGACTGTGTGGGAGCGGGCATTGAAATTGAGCACCGAGTTATCGTGTGTGAGGGCTGACTTCGGCGTGGGAATCTGCCCCAGTTTCGCGGAGTTTCTGGCCAATGCTTCCGCGCTTTTCCAGCGCCCCGCGTTCCACCTCGCCAACGTTCCTGGCGTGTTCCTGATCATTGAATACACATACAATGGCCCGTAACTACCACAGTGGACTAGAGATACCAACAGAAATAGAAAACAAAGGAAATACAGGACAGGGGCAAGAGACCTCTAAATCGGGAAAAAATCGTCAGGATCCTGGGATGTTCGCGGCAACCGCCGTTTGGAGCTGCGGTGTAGGCGCGAAGATTGCTCAGCGGAATCAAACAGGTATTAGCCTATTCAAGCCATCCTCATGCACAAAAGGCATGGGGTCGGCACTCCCATTGCAAGGCCCTTTGGCCTGAACCCAGGGAGGGTGCCGAAGCCGAAGCCGAAGCCGATCCATTTAAGGAATCCTGCCGTCACCATTACCGTGCAGGGCGGCAAGATGCTGCACCAAGATTTGCAGGCGGTGTGGCTAACGTGCTCGAACCTCGTGCAGGCCATCCCATCCGTAGTATCGCCACTACGGGAAAAGCGTTTACCGCCAACTGCAGCACCTAAAATCGTTATCAAGCGTCGCTCCGAACTTGCCGGGTATCGAGGAAACCTGGGTGTCAAAACTCAAAAGACCAGCCAACCTAACGCTCAGAAGTGAAAAGTTTTTGTTACAACTTGATCACGACCTGCGGTCGACCTACGGAGATCAAAAATAAGGGGCCATACCGAGCCTGGAGGATCAAACGGCCATCCGCCAAGCAGTGCGTCTGCGGTCTGATGCGGCACCTACCAACGTGGCACCCTCCTCAAAAGTGA
>Ga0307511_10006303_pt1 | contig 11962 bp, 5 predicted proteins | sample 13_EM_MG_FD_200266 | JGI IMG/M metagenome (GOLD analysis project Ga0307511, IMG submission 200266) | Populus trichocarpa ectomycorrhiza microbial communities from riparian zone in the Pacific Northwest, United States - 13_EM | ecosystem: Host-associated > Plants > Roots > Unclassified | place...
ATGCACGAATCAGAACAAAGGAGAAAATATTTTTCTCACTCTCTTCAGCCTCTCAGACACATCATCAAGAAGAGGAGTCTCATATATGATAAAGAGATTGGTTTGTGCTGCTCTGGTAACGAAACTGTTGACAGAATTGACTTCTCACTTTTATAAACACCAAGATTGCAATTGCACAGCTTAAGACAAGACTCTGAGAAGTAAGCCAAACAGATTCTTATGAAATACTTCTATAAAGATTCCTTGTTTAACATTCTAATCTTCGACAGTATTTTGCATAATCTCCGAACAGGTCGATTCAGAAAAAGCGGCGAACCATTTTCGAAGAAACCATGTGTTCGTCAAAAGAGAGCTCAGTGATTTGGTGAGAAAGGAAAATTAGGAAGAGTAGATCTTATGATATCCGTTTATCTTTACTCTGCTTCGAAAAGGATCCGCGTCGACGGCCTTGCAAAAGACATCAGTTTTAGTGCCTGCGTGTTACTCAAATGTTTTATTTTTTAAAATTATTAAATTTATTTTATATATATTTTTAAATTATTTTAATATTTTGATATCAAAAATAATTTTTAAAAAATAAAAAAAATTAATATATTTTTTTAAAAATACTTTAAAAATAATATATATATTTTTTAATTATGTGGTAGATGCCCTTAACCCCATGTTTTTATTTGGAAGATGTGTCCACTGAAAGACTACATTATTCTTTCCATTTTCTCATGCAAAGGGGAGACCATCATGTAGATATTTGTCTACTAGTTTGATTCCCCCACACTGAAACAATTTTCTTATTAATACAAAAAAAATAATAAAAAATCTATTGATTATAATCAAAGGTTAAAGAAGTTATTTAAGATAAAGATGAAAGATGTTGTTTTTTAGAAGAAAAAAAAAGGTTTAGATATTTGTTTTAGTTTAAATTGAATTCTAAAATTTTAATTAGTTTAAATAAATAAAATTAAATTTTATTTATTCAGATCAAGCATTAACTTAAAGTCAAAATTGATTCTTAATATTGTAAGAGTCCTGTATAAAATCAATCGATACAAAATATCAAATTCAATCTCAAATCAACTTAATATAAAATGATTAAATTGTGAATAAAAAAAGTCAAGTGATAAGAAAACATTACTAACACACTACGGGTAACTATTGCAACTCGAATAAAATTGAGTTTTTCTTCTATGTTGTATTTTTATTGTTTTTTTTAATATTTTTTTCTACTCATATTGTCTTGTATATTCATGATTTCAAATATCATTTATAACTGAGGATTAATTCTACAAAACCATATTACAATTATTAATTAGCAAATAAAAGGATTCAATAAAATAAAAGGATGTGAATGAAAAAAAGGGTTGAGATTTATTAAATGGAAATCAAAATGACCCGATTAGACAAAGGACTTGAATGGAAATAAAAGGATACAATAGTGAAAAAAAAAGAAAAAAAAAGAAAGACTTGAATGAAAAAAATAGAGTTAAGGTGTTTCTGTCTATATAAACAATGTTTTTCACCTCAAATATTTTAATTGTTCTGATAATAATAATAATGTTCAAAGGAATCTGACCATAAAGAGAGAAGCATAAAATTATACTTATTACTATTTTTTATATTTTTCTAGACCAGTAGCTAAAAAATATAGTTATTAAGCTTAATATATTGATATGAAAATTTGAAATTTAGAGTTTGATTTGAATTAAATTTTAATTTAAATTAGAAAAGTTATTAATTAGAATTAACTTAATTCAATCGATAAATTAACCCATAATTTTTTTTTAGTTTAACGTGGGTGTTCGGGTCAGCTTGCGCGCACCTCGACTAATCTTACGGGCCTTGAAGTTAACGACCATGTAAGCCTCCAGTGACCATCATCATATAAGCAACTACATGGCTTGAACCTGAGACCATAGAAGGAGCAAACCTCTTGACCCCAAGCTCTTACCACTAGACCACCACCTAGATGGTTAATTAACCCATAATTTAATTAATACAACTGAACTTTATTTATAACCTCCATAATCAATACTTTTTATTCCAATAGTCTATTTATAAAAACTTTGCTCAAAACTATAGCTAATATCAACAACATATTGATATTTGGATTGGTCTTGTGTATGTTATTTATTCTAATAGTCTACGTAGAACCAAATTAATTGTTGAATTCAAATGATGATAATTGATTACGATTCTTGTGTTTGAAGTAAAATAGTAATGCATATAAATAAATTTAATTATACTGTTTAGAATACATGTAGAAATAAATTGAATTATAATTTTAATTATTTGGTTTTTAAATAATTTTTTTATATAATTACTAGTTCCACCAACAATATAAAAATTTAATAACAATGATAATGATGATGTCTGCTTTGATATTGAAATTGTCTATTAACTTATAATCTTCAACCTTGCTTAGATAATTATAGCTAAGTTGTTGCAATTGTTCTAAAAAAGTATTGATATCTCATGCAATGCCACCTGCTTGCATATTACGTTTCATGTTTGTTTTTTAAAAATTATTAATTTAAATTTTATAAAATTTAAAATCATTAAAGATTTATATGGTAATTAATTTCAGAATTTATAAGATTAATTAAAGAATATGCAAAGTTGGCTTAACACTCATATTAATTAAAACGTAAAAAGAGATGGAAGAATTTTGAATGCCAGTGAAACCATGCAATGACCAGCTCCCACCTTTAACATTTTCCAATTACAGCAAAGCTTCTTCCAAAGAGGTTTTTCTTTGAAAGATCTAAGTAGCTCCTTCATGTAACATATTCAATGGCTCATCATGAAAACATTGATCCATTACAAAATCATGCATCCGATTATATATATATATCTCTGTGTGTGTGTGTGTGTATTCTCTCATTGTTCCCGCAAGGATCCTCTCATTGTTCATCATTCTAGAACTGAATCCACAACTTCAGTACCTTTCTTGACGTGGATTCAACATTGAACCCAATTTTCGGAACCAGTCTAAGGAGTAAGGAGTGTCTATCTTGCACACAATAAGGTTAAAAAATGCAGGTGCTACAATGGACTCTTCAATGGCCACATTTGACAATGCGTACTGTAAGTTGCTACTCCAAGGAAATAGTCTTATCTGATCTGCAAAAAAGTGAAAGAGACAATGAGGGATAGAAAAAAAGAGAAGGAAAGAAACAATGGGGAGGGGGGTTCCGTAATATGGACTCTACACTCTTTTTTGTCATTTGATCCTTCTACTCAAAATGTTCTTAATGTGGTCCCTTCATCCAACTTCCATCGGATTTATCTTTATTATTGATTGATACTTGGCTTGGAATTTGATAGAAATTGTCTATTGTTTCCTCATATGTTGTGAAGAATTAACGGTAAACTGAAATAAAGTTAAACAGAGGGACATCATTAAGAAATTTTCTAAAGGAAAGGGACCAATTGGATTAAATAAAGAGTCTAAGTACCACATCAGGAAACTTTCAAGATTACAGGAACCAACTTAAAAAATAAGATTCATAGTTGGTTAAGTTGAAGGCAGCCATTGAAGCATGAATTAGGACACAAAAACCCAACAAATCCATGGAGTTGAATTGAAAAAATGGACCAACAAGACTCTAACAGCAACAAAGAGAATCAATCTTGCTCTTCAAGTGATTCAAATCCATGCCCCATATGCCTTGCTCCTTTCCTTCAAGAATCCTATCTTGACACTTGCTTCCGTACATTCTTCTCTCTCAAGCTCAGTTTTTTCTCTCATTTTTTAGTTCTTTTATGTTATCTGTTATGACCCATCTCCTCTATTTGGCAGAATTTTCTTGTTGGGTATACACTTTCTTGATTACCCATTAATTTATACTAATGTTTTCTTCAATTGGTTAGTGATTGAGTAATTAAAGTTGAAAACTTTATGACTGTGTTGTGTGTTATGCATAATACTGAAACTGGGTTTGTAGGATTGTTTGAGAAATTTGACTATAATTTTGTCTGTGCTTGGTTTGAGGTTGCAAGTTGCTACTTTATGGCAATCAATGTATCTCTGTTTGTGTGTATGCGGGTGGTGATTAAAAGGTTGTGGACCATGATGTTTGGTCATTTGTTGCTACTGATTCTTGTATTGCAGATAAATTTTGTTACAAATGCATTTTACAATGGACTAAAGTAGTTTCTCGCAAGGAATCTCGGCGGCCTTCTTCTGTTAAATGTCCTTTATGCAAGGTTTGTGTGTCTGAGATGAATTGTCCAGTTATGTATTATGCATTTTAATCTCGCGCAACAATGCCATTTGTTTGCTTTGTTATTTATGGACATTGCTATCTCTGTGATTGTGTTGACAGTGATGATTTGGTTTTGACACATTTGCAGACGGATAATTTTTCGTTAATTTATGGATATGATGGAAGTTCATTCCAACGACATTATGTAAATCAGGGTTTTGAGGACAGGTACCCATGTCTGTTATTTCATTTTCCGTCCTCTTTTGTGTTATTTTTTGGTGCTGTTCTTTATGTTCCTCTTTTTTTATTTTTTCAGTTCATTCTTTTCAAAAGCACACAAGTACAGATTACAGTGCTATTATACTGAACCAGGTTGTTTACTGATTCTCTCTCCTTTTTTTTGGCATATTGTTTTAATTTGTGTTTACTTTGATGCTTCCTGACAAACAACTGCTTCCTATTTAAATTTTTCAATCATTATGTGTTCAATCAGGTATCCTGAATGACGCAATTAATGTATCACGATATTGGAAGTTGCGCAAGTATCTTCAGCCAAATCGATGGCTGCAAAGTTGGCTGAGAAGAGAAGTTCAAGCTCTGCTGCAGGTCTGTCTAGTTACCTGTTTGCTTTCGATTTGTATTCTTTGCACTTTTACTTATTACATGCTTGGATGTTTCTCTGAAATTCAATTCTCTAGCCTACTATGCATTTCTAAACCTAGTTCAAGAACGAGAACAAGACAAATATATTTTGTAGAGTACTAGTGCTTGTAAATTTGTAGCTTCTTAGGAAAATGAATGCTTCTCAGCTCCCTCCGAGGTTCATATTATTGGCTTTAGTAAATGGCATCATAACTATATGTGTGAAATTAGTGGAGATACTTTCTTGGATGTACATGCATTTACATATTTGTACATTCTTAATTGTAGACTGTACGACTGTGCAACACTTTCCTGTGAAATCTGGTATTTGCAAACATTGTTAATTTAAAATTTTGGTTGTTGTCAGTAATTGTTCGGTGTGTAGAAAGATGCCTAAAGGAAAAGGGAAAAAAAGAAAAGAAAAAGCCGAAGGAGAACCTCCATGGGTCTAAGCTACCCCATTTACAGATGATGGCCTCTGTTTTATGGACTTGGAATGTTATTAATTGTTAGTACAACCCTTTTTAGAGTCCTATGTGGTCTGTTGATAATCATGACTGACTTTTTTCTTCTATTATTTTGTGTACATAGGAAGAGGATATTGAAGTCATTCTATATCATATTCTTGGTACGGTCAATTCATTCTTTAGCAGGTAATTTTTGTTCCACTAGGTCCTTGTATCTATTGCACGCAATTAGCTAAATCACCTAATCTAACTCTTGGTTTTTGGTAGAAATGAACACATGCGTCAAACAAAAACACCAACGAAACAAGAAGAGTTCAAGGCTGTAGTATCTAATGCAGCGAGGCCTTTTCTAACAGCAAAAACAGATCGATTCGTGATAGAGTTGGAATTGTTTCTTGCTTCAGGTTTGAACATTGAAGCCTATGATGAAGTCTACCTGCAGCAAATGGGTTGGAACACTCCAAAAACCACTGAGGCTGGAGGAGAATCTATTGAACACAACCCCGTAGTTCCGTACTTGTATATCTTTGATGCCAACTCTGAAAACGATTGAGAGATTCGTTCTAGAAACGACTGCTTTTCCAATAGCATAGATTTGTAGTAAATGTTGTGATATGGATTTGCGTAAATGTTTAAGGTTTCCAGATATACAAAACAAGAAGCTAGTTCTTTAATGCATCAATCATGTAAATGACTAAACAATTAACAATTTTTTGTCGTTGATTTTGCATTAAGCTCCAAGAGTGAGGCTTGTTGGGGACTTGTGACATGAATCTGTATCAGTAATGTCTGTTTACTTGTCCAAACAGAGGTTTTATTTTTATTGTTTTTCGTTGTGAGAGTATTTTCATTAGGTTTGTTGAGACGAGGGAAAAGAAACTTTCCAAATTAATTCTCAATTTTAGTTCCTACATGTTAGAAACAAAATAGAAAGGGAAATAGTTTCCTGTTCCTCTACTGTTTTCTGTCTGTCTTGGTTCTCGCAGTTGACAAAACATTTGCTTGAAAGTCGAAACCACAACTGGTGTTCATGGAACGCATGCGACGACCATGCATCCTAACAGTTAATGCACTGGGCGAGCAGTTCATGCATAATAGAAGATTAGAACCCGTTGTGGTTTATTGCATTGCTTCAACAAATTTCAGCATCACGCAGTTAAAAAATTAAAATCACAATTCAAACAAATTAGTCGTTAAGGCATTCCGAAAACATCTGGGAATTGCAGGAGGAAATGAGGTGCACAAAATAGTAGAAAGTCTCAATGCAGACTTTGATGGATGAAACCATGCGCGTCGCCAGTATGGATTTATGCACAGAAGTGCTGCAATTACCAACACCACAATTGTGTAAGATGCTCCGAAGCTTACATAGAATATGTCCATGTCTATGTGACTATCTGCCCTTTCGCCATTTGAATCATTTGGCGCAGGTGTGGATGGTGATTCAATTTCACCGCAGATTGTTTTGGTTTCAGATTTTATACTCTCTTTTTTTTTTTGAGTTTTTGTTTTGTTTTTTTTTAAATGTTTGATTTTAAAATTTTCACCCTTAAATCAATCAAGGTTACCCCCTCTAATTTTTTTTATTTGATGTTTGATACTCATTCTTTTATATTACTTTTTTTTTTGGGTATTTTGTCAAGTATAATTGTTTTTTTGAAATTTATTCTTTAACATTGGATTGGTTAAAAATTAAGGGTAGCAGTTTTTTCCAGTTGGGTTGCACAGAATAACTATGGATGATATTGGCTTTTTCTTTTTTTTAATGAATTTTTTTTTTCATTTTTTTTTGGACATTCTATATTCTATCTTTTTTCCGGTTTCTTGAAAACTTATCACAGCGTCATGCATGGATTGCATGTTGACAAACACTTCTTGCTTTTTTGAAACAAACTTGCAGTCTCTTGACGCTCAGATGTTTTTTTGCCGGCCTGCGGCATAGAGTGCGGGTCACGTGACTGGTTAAAACTTAAATTACATGCTAAATCACTCACCAAGCGAGAAACTCGATGTTGGTCAAGTTATAATCATCAGTGCGTGCAATATAGGAGAGATATAGATATACAGAGTTGAGAGAGATAAGAGAGAGAGAATTAAAAAGATAATTTTTGAAGAGGAGAAAGATATGAGCTCGGATATATCTCGTCTATGCTGTAAATATTGATAATTACAGCCTGAGTATCATAATAATTTCTTGGAATGGGTTTGATCAATCAACCTGAATGATAACCAAGATGTTATTTGATCAATCAACCAGAACGAGGCTGTTTCTAATCAATTACTGATTTCTGAATTTCTTTATTATCTGAAGCATAGGTATGAATTGAAGGTAAACCATGGTGAGGGGGTGACTACAATCAAACCTGATTTGAGGTCTAGGAACATCAGAAATGGCATATTAAGCTGTTAGAACTGCAGAGGTGTAAACATTGATGCTTGTCACTCTGTGAAGACTGAAATACCTGCTGCCCTCACAACTCTCTTCTAGGTATCTCAATCAAGAGATTACCAGTCATGGATTATTTTGCTAAGGAAGAAATCTTATGCTTGGAATCTTCTGTAGCGTACATTTTATTAGGCCACAAATTATGCTTCTGCTATGGTAATAACACATGCACATCCAGATTTTTCTTAATTTCTACATGCCACAGATATCAACACTCGAAACAAATTAACAAGCTGAAAACAGGTTTTACTAGATAGGTGTGTCTCCCCAGAAACATTAAACAAACACATCTACCGCGTTCATATCTTCTAGCAGGGCTGACTTCGCATTGCTCTGAGGTTGATTGATTGTCTGAAGTCCTGAAAAATGTACAGATCCCAAGCAACAACATACATGTAGAAATAGCAAACGTTATTCTAAGATCATCGATCAACTTGGCATTTGCCAAAACAAGTTGGTACCTTTTTAAAGAAGTAAGATCTAGAGGGAAGCAGCATACCTGTAACCTCAAAAAATATTAGGTCATTTTGATTCCTACTCGTCTGAAATATCGCTCCACCCATGCTTCATAAGATCCTTCGTCACTGGGATCATAAGTACCATCATATTGGATAATCGGTACATGCCTCACTTTCTCTGATTCTTGCTGTGACAATCTTTGAGTGAACTCATTTGTCATCCCTGTGAATGATAAATCTTTGAGATATCTCAAGTACTTAAATCCAGAAGGCACTTCCTTCAGTTTTGGGCAAGGTCCCATCTGTAGCTTTTCAAGAAGTGGCAATGCTCCTTCGTCTATTAACATTTCCTTCAAATTACTCAAGCCTACAAGATACAGAGACTTGAGTTTCTGAAACCCTCCTCCTTCAAAATGCATCTTCTCTCCATTGTATGCACATACGAGTCCAAGACGATTTAGATTGGGCAGAGCTTGAAGGACTTCAAAGGAATCATCCTTCAAGTTTGTGAAACTCAATCTCAGTTCAGCCAGATTGTGTATTTTGGAAATCCAATTTGGTAACCTTTCTAATTGGCCCTCAAGCCAGATACTTCGCAGCTCAAGAGGAGGAGAAGACATCGATTGCAATTCAAGAACTTCATTCGTGGGATTTATTGAACAAACAAGTAGCAACCGCAGGTGAGTCATCTTCTCCAATGCAGTGCATAGATACCTCCCATGTTCCCTTTTCAAATTTCTGATACCCAATGTCTTCAATTCCGTTGACACTTGCAGGCCGTCATTGATCAAGCTCACATTGTCATCCACATTAATTTTAGACAATGTTTGTAAGAACTCCAAATGCTTAATGCTGCCTTTTATCTTCAATGCCCGAGTCTTTTTATCTTCAGCCAAAAGATGTCGCAATTTAGGGAAATTACTGATCTTAACTGGCAACTCTTCCACGAAAGAATATCTCAAATCTAAAGATTCCAGGTTATGCAGCTTTCTTATTGATTTTGGAAGTTTTGCTACTTTGGTATTTCTCAAGTTTAAATACCTTAGATGTAGCAAATTTCCAAGTTCTTTGGGAAGGTGATCTATAGGACAGTTTTCAAAATCTAATGTAGTCAAAAGCTTGAATTTTGCAAGTATCACTTGAATTGTGGCCTTCTGCAGCTTTACTTCGTCAAAGACCATAATAGAGCGAGTTTGAGACTTGGTGCTACTCTTTGGAGTGTTGCTTCCTCTGTTGCTTATTGAGAGATGTCGTGCTATGCCTTGAAAAGTTGAGCAACTGCTGGAAACATGGCAGAAACTCAGTTCCTCTGACTTGGAAAGAATGACATCACGGACCATATCATGAACATGACATGTTAAGGGAACTCCGTGAAAAACTTCATCCACTTGAACCAAATTTCGACGAACGAGTTCAATGAAGTATTCTTCTCCAACGTCCTCTAGTGTCATGCCTGGTTTTTCTTCTACAAAACCCTCAGCCACCCATAATCGAATTATTCTTCCATGCACAATGGAAAAATCTTCAGGAAACATGCCAAAATATAAGAAACAAGATTTGAGGTGGTAAGGCAGATCACCATAGCTGAGAGATAGAATGTTAGTGACACTATCAATGTATGGATCACTCACCATTGCAGAACCACCAAGGCCACTGAGGAATTTTTTCCATTCTAGAATGCTCTTTTCTTTGGTTGCTAGAAGTCCACTAACAGCCACAATTGCCAGAGGCAATCCTCCACATCTTCTAACAATGTCCTGTGACAATTCCTCCAGATCTTTTGGACATTGCCCTTTAAACTCAGACCTGAATGCTTTATTGCAGAAGAGTTCCCACGCCTCCTTTTGAGGTAAAGGTTCTATATGATAGACATGAACCAATGAAGATCCTCTGCTAAAATTAGCAACATCCTCATTTCTTGTTGTGGCCAATATTCTACTGCCATTATCATGATCTAACAACGCATGCTCCATGTTTCCCCAAAAGCCAATTTCCCATACATCATCAAATACAACCAGGTATCGTTCTTGTCCTAAATATTCTCTAATCTCCTTGATCAACTCCTCCTCCTCCATTGTAACAATTCTATCAGGAAAAAGCCCATTTTTCACTTCATAGAATCTCTTCAGAATGCTCCGTAGTAGCTCCCTCTTATCATATGATTGAGACACAGTGATCCAAGCATGGTATTGGAAGTGCTCTTTCACCCTGTGGTTGTCATATACTTTCTTGGCCACTGTGGTTTTTCCCACACCTCCCATTCCAACCACTGCGATCACTGTCCTTTGAGAAACTCCACTTAATAAGTAGCTTATCAATTCATCTCTTGGAGATTCAATCCCAACAAGCTCAGCTTCTTCAATGAAAAGAGAACTCAGTCGAGGGTGATCCATTAACCCTCTTCCTGCATTGCTGTTGCTGCTTGATGCTCCCTGATTTGAAGAAATGAAGTGGAATGTTTGACTTCTATTCTTGATATCTAGAAGTGATGATTTGATGTCTTTAATCTCTGATGCTATCTCATGACGCGAACTGAATGTTTTAATCAAAGAAGCAATATGACGTAGGAGTCCATGTCGATTATCAGGATGTCTTGCCACATGCAACATGTAATCATCGATGACATCTTCAATGTGATGAGCTTCTTCTCTTATTTGGTTTACCAGTACTTTCACACCCTCACCGATGCCTTCTTTCCCAGCCTTTGAATCTGCATCTTTCAGGAAAGCACGAATGACTTCCAATTCATCTTTGACACCAACCAATTCATCATGGACGCCTTTCAATAGTTTCACTTCTTGTGTTAGCAACGGAAGCAATTTATCAACAACAAGGCTCACCGCCGACTCTGCCATTTTCTCTACCCTGTCTTCTCACCTCACCATTCCATCTTTTCCTGATTCCATCCTGTGACCATACATGGATTCGGAAGTCAGCCTTCTTAAACTATTTAGTTTGAACTACATATTTTGCACGCATAAAGCACCACTGAAAACTTTGATTTGGCTACAATCTTTAAGCTCTCAACTTCAACCTCATGTGGTACACAAACAGGCACCAGGGATTAAATAAATTCTAAAGTGATTTATGCTGATTTACAAATGGAAATTGAAAAGACAATATAGGAAAGCACATATAATAATATCAAGCTAAAATGGATGGTTTAATCAATCAATAGACGTACTTCTTCTTCTTTTTTATTCAAAAAGAGAAATGTAGCCTCTACTACTGAAACTCTGTAGGACTTTATTAAGAATATCTGTAAAATAGTATCTATTTATGACATTTCATAAGCCTGAAGCGTTAAAAAGAAGGAAAAAACTCATTATTTCTTGAAAAGAAATACCTTGCTTGTTATGTAGAAGAGAAATTCTTGATTTGCTTCCTGGACGTATTGCTGTTAGCCTCTCTATCTTGATGTTTGGTTCCTCTCTCTCTCTCTTCCCCCCTCTCTCTCCAAGACTAAAAGCTCAAATCACATGAAAATAAATAATGAGAGTCTTGGACAGAAGAGAGGGAAACTCTTATTAAAATGTGGTTAGGAAAGCAACAAGAACCTACTGTCGTGTATAATAATATTTGTCAGAGAAGGATTTTATAAAGTATAATTTTAAAATACTGTTAAAGAAATTAAAATAACAAGAATTTTCAATTGCATCCTCTAACTAATTTAAGAAATCATAGGTGTAATGCATGTCAAATGACAAAATCGAAACTTTTTAAGACTACAAAGAGTAATATTGAGAA
>Ga0307511_10006304_pt1 | contig 11962 bp, 7 predicted proteins | sample 13_EM_MG_FD_200266 | JGI IMG/M metagenome (GOLD analysis project Ga0307511, IMG submission 200266) | Populus trichocarpa ectomycorrhiza microbial communities from riparian zone in the Pacific Northwest, United States - 13_EM | ecosystem: Host-associated > Plants > Roots > Unclassified | place...
CTCCACCCTGGTCGAGCCAACCCTCAAACCTCCAAAGATCTTAATCTTGTCCCCGAATTTGTCGTTAAAATAGCCCACACTGCAGCTCAGAATGGCTGAGTAATGAACAGTTATTATGCGTAGCAGGCAAGTTTCATGACAGCTTTTGAAGCTTGGGCTGGTGGACTGATGTTCGCCGATAACGAGGAGGGTAGGAATTGTTCAGGGTCAGTGTGAGTGCCAGTTAATTTCATGCCTTTTGACCATGTCCAGATTGGTGATACAGTACACCCTCGATATAAAAATGACATGCGGCTAGGGGTCTTATAGCCAATATGCTCCTGCACCGAGTGGAGAAGTGCCCACGATTCCATATTTTGGGCGGTCGACCCAGATTCCTATACCAAATATATTCTTATATCCAGAGTCAACTATAGGAATGAGAGAATCGCCCAGCCTTGCTGTTGGGTATCCTCATTGTGAGATTGAAGAATTCTTATGATCCTTAGTTAAAATCGCGTTCGCAAATTGGCAAAACCACCCCCCGGGGGCATATAGGTGAAACATGACCGCAATTGAACCATAGCTCAGACCAAAGGAAGATGGGTACTGTCCATGGGTTCCCCTTCTCTTTAACGTTTGTACTCGCAGTCAGCCTAAGATCATGGCCAGACTATGCATGGGTATCCTAGCGTATTGGGTATAAACTCCTGGGTGGAATTTGAACACTGGAAAAGACATCCTCTTTTGATTAGGAATGTGGCCTTGCGGAAAAGTCTCCCTCCATAGCACGAAAAAGGTAAGTATCAATCGAGGTTCCATTTTTGAGTGATTTGTCCATCTTGTGATAGTCTGGTTATCTTGTGGCGTTACACAAGAGTCCTGATTTGGCCGCTGCCAAATTTGGGTACTGACCACACTACCGTTTTGGGTCATTGAGTTTACCCATACATGGACTGCTGCGGTTGCATCCTCCAGTCAGGGCGGCAATTGAAGCCCACACAATTATCGGATTAATAATTCTTTGCAAAAGCGTTCCGAACATATATACACTCGTTCTGGCTAGCAACCATGCTAGATCCGAAACACAGTGCACAATATATTGTTCTAGGTCTAGACTGCTGCATTTGCATCCCACAGCTGCGGCACAGGGCGACATCTTGGGCCCACATTACCCTCCTCCACACGCTTACCGAGCCGAAATGGGGCTTCTTCGTGTGAAATTTGAATATCTGATGATATCAGCCACAATTCACACCACTGTAAAGGGTCTGTACATGTATTGTATCGATTTTACATACCTAGAGTAACCCCAACAGCCGCGGGGGGCAGGATTGGGAATTGCAGCTACATTGACGGCGGAAAGTATGCTAAATATGCCACGGAAGAAATAGATGGGTGTAGTGGATGAAAAGGCAGTAAATTTCATGATGTCGGCGGAGGATTGACCGTTTCTTGGTAGCTGCTGGTGAATGTGATTATATATAGGGAGTTTAGGTGTGCTGGATTTTTGGTCTGTTTCAGACCACACAGTTCGTTGCAAGTCCTTGCGCACCTCAGTTTTGAGGGTCCAAGCCCCCTAAGGTATGCAGAGATCTTCATGGTTTCGAACCATTGGACCTGTCGAGGATTCTCAAGTATATTACAGCTTAAATGCTGAGCTTAGCCCTGGAAGCACTTCAACTCATGGTCAACCAATTGATGATAGGGTGTAGTGATACCAATTGAAAAGGGCAATAGGGAGAAAGATATCATCTATAGCGGACAAAGCTATTGTACACCTCTGAATGTCTCACCACGCTACTCTCAATCCACTGACGTGTTAGGAAGAACCCGGACAGTGAACCAAGCTACGTACCGGTACCGGAGAATGTACTGTTTACAGATTTTTTTCGTATTCATGCGTCAATCTGCAGCTAAAAATCCGAACACAGAACACATATGTACTCGTATGTACTAGTGTGTTCTGTATGGTCCATGGGTGATGAATGACCTCCCCCCACAACAAAGGCAAGTCAAGCACTTGATAACTGAAAAACCACCGCATTCTACGCACATTGTTTTGAGCTACCTGTTAAGACATGAGCGCCATTTATCAGCAATAGTGTCTAGGTGATTGGCATTGCTAAAGAAAACTGCTGAAGTTTAGATACACCAAGTAGCTTTTATGGGCGACCACATAGGCCGGAAAATACATAATGTAGCTTTTTGCCCTTAGTTCAGGGTAACTTTCCAACCTATACCGTAACTATTGCGTTACAGCTATGGCTTGTCTGGTTGTCAACTTTACTTGCACTGCAACCGCCGTGAGACAAGCAGAACTCAGGCATCTGGCGGAGGAGGATGTGGATACTCCATATATGTCAACGTGTTAGGCAGGACTCAGAGTATGTAATCCTTACAGGCTTTCTCGTGTGTTGCAGCTATTTTGTTTTATAAAAAACTCAGCATGTTGCAGCTAAAATCTGAACATAGAACACACACATGTATATATATGGGGCATGCTGCAACAAAACCAGACAAATTGAACATCGGGAAGTTGTGGCCTAGTGGTTGAAAAGTTGCCAGTTCTCGATCAAAGTGTAAACCAGAAAAATTGACCGGAGAAGTATAGGCTGACATTTAACTAAGGCAATTACATAGGGCAACTATAAACAGAAAGATAATGTCACATATTCTTATAGGAGTATTCGCAACTATGCCAGAAAGAGAAACAATATTTTTAGTTATAAGCACATTCCCAATTCTACTATGACAGGAGAGAAATGCTGATCAAAATAAGGGAGAGTGTGTTCAGGGTAACTGGGGGGTGCAATGCGTAAAAGCCATCTTTCATATACTAATAACACGAACTGATTTTATTCCCCAACCACAGAGATAGAAAACTGTGTGCAGTCTGAGAAATGCGTAACATTCACCAAATAACATTTCGTAGAAGTTTTTTCGGAACAGCGTGGCCTTGCAGACAGACGTTGATGAGGTGAATATGATCGGCATAATGTTTAGCCTGCTCAAGAGATTTGCGTAAATCAGCCTGAGTAATGTTGTCATAACCAGCCAGCTTATTGGTCATCTCATCAACAACCATCAGATCAGGTTGTTCTCTAACCTCAGTCCTTGGTTCGAGAAGGCAGAATATAGTGCTGCTGAAAGCTTGAACCTACAGGATCATACTCGTGTCGTACTAACTGATTCGTGATTGTGGCAGGATACATATGTTGCAATCCATAGGCAAGAATCTTTATAGGATCAAATGGTTCGAGACCTTCCGCTGGTAGTCGATTTTTTGGTTTCGGCCAGAGAGTGTCAACACAAACACGTAATATAATACAACTCGTAAACCGGATCATTCCTCGACCAATAGGAGCAATAGCACCAATGTCAAGTAGATATTTGTCTGTTGGGTTGAGTTTGTCAAAATTATTCTCCCAAGGGTCTGCTGCATTAGTCGTGAGTTCATTAACATGATCTTCTCCACCAACACAGAGTCTGCTTAACTCTTACGTACCATTCATGTATACCTCAAGGCCTTGGTGCAGCGCTAAGCTCCATGAGGTCGGATTCTTAGGACCCGGTCGGCTTCCAAAGAAACTGGATGGCCATTTGATTCATCCATAATTTTCTTCTGAACATCCAGAGGAGCCTCGTTCGGGTTGAGAATCTGCTTATACAGCCCGAAAAGCTCGCCCAACTCTTCCAAAGAAATAATAGCTTTTGACGAAACCCAGCCTTGTTAAAAGGCGGACGCTGTAGTTGAGGCCCTCGAGAGTAAGATCTACTGGACTATATGTGCCGACAGCAACATAGCAGACCATCGTGCCGAACGAAGGAATTCTGAAAAGTCCCTCGTTGCCGAAAGAAGAGTGTTGGAAGTGAGTATATACTGAAATTCATTTACAAGGAGACAATGGTGTTGACTTAGCTCTCTGAGGTGCATGGTCACCGAGTGGTTCTGAGTGATATGTATCTGAAAAACCCTTCGCGTTCGCGAATCATACCCTTAGCCACAGGCGATGCCGGTCTCCTTATTCAGCACCCCGCTAAGTGCCCATAAAAACGCCGTCTTAGATCGGTATGGTCCATGAATGATTAACAACCCCACCCCACAGATACCAGAACATACTTCATTAAAAAAATTCCATTTGGTATCAGGATAATGACTGGAGTAAGTTCCGCCAGCAAATACCCTTCCAATGAAATATTTGCCCTTTTCGCTCGCTTGGTTACATGTTCAGTGTTTTATTCTTCCTCGCGGCCTCTTTTCGATCAGGAAGATAGTAGTGTGGAATCCATAAGTGTGGGTAGTTAGAAAATGAAATCCGAGTCTCACTTACTAGGAGTCTTTAGGTGATGTGGGTACAGCCTTTGCGGGGATCACACTGCCGATTTCCCACGTCGAACGTAGCCTTTTGGAACCATGCGCAAAGTCCTTAAGTTTCTCATTGTTCTCCCCACGCTTGCCAGGGTTTGAGAGGACCAATAGGAAAATAATTAAATTCGAGCGGTCTCTCTTGCTTAGTCTAAGCCTTTTGAGTGCTGAGATAGATTCCTCGCTTCCAATTTTGACTTCAAAGGTTCCGCGCCTGGGTCACCGTGGATAGAGCAGTCAAGGGAATTGAGACGGGGCATTGAATCCTAGGGTTAGGTAGAGAGAGGGAAGGGGGAAGAGAGAGGGAAGAGGGAAGAGGGAAGAGGGAAGAGGGAAGAGGGAAGAGGGAAGAGGGAAGAGGGAAGAGAGAGGAAAGAGGGAGAAGAGAGAGAAGAGCGAAGAGAGAGGCTAGAAGGAAGAGAGGGGAAAGAGTGTGCATGATGAAAAGAGAAGAGAACGGAGGAGTAGTCTTGTGCCGGTATCAATATTAGAGATATGTATAGGAATGTGTGTGCATATGTGTGCATACATCAGGTATGTTGGGTAATAAACCTTATCATGTAGTGATCACCTCACCTTACCTCTCTTCTACACCCTGCCGAATCGAGATCTCAACGTAGTGAGCTAAAACTGGAGGTTAGTACTAAAAGTAGTTAAAAGTTTGTCTATCCTCCCCAACCTCCCCCCTCCACCCCACTTTAAGACCAGAAACCCGTGCATCCAAATCTCAAGTGAGTGAAATTCGGGATCTGCCATCAGGAATTCGAAATCAAAAAACAACTCACTACATACGTGCGGTAAGAGATCCTATAAGAGATCCTATTTTGAGGCCCGCCTCCAAGTAGGCACTGAGGCCTGCAGATGTCCAGTATCCTGACGTGCATCATTGTGGGTGGGCTAGAGGGGCAATGAGAGAGTATCACGAAAGTTTAAACCATTCGCCATGTCGGTCAGCGGGTAGCGAGTAATACATAACAGAACAAAGATTCCCCCAAAACTCTCCCTCGAATACCCTATCTGGTGCACTCCATGTGTCTGGTGGGGTGGTGGGGCATTGTAGGGTATCCGCCGGTGGGGCAGGTGCTTCTCAACTTGGTGCTTCCCAGCAAATTGTGATACCTGAGTAATTTCAGAGTCGTACCTGTCTTCGATGATGATGGTGGTAGACGTAAACCGACTTAACTGACTGGTATATATAACCCATCTAAGTAGAAACAAAACAACGCCACTTACAAAAGAAGCAGTCTTGGGGCCGTCATAATCAGTAGGTAAGCTGAGCCATTTCACACTCTCCTGATAATATATCACCAGTTAGTCTGGCTGCACAACCCCTCATAGCGGGCTACCCGGGGATGAGGTATCACGAAAACCCAAACCCACCGGCCGATCGGCAGCATGCGTGCGGGCTTGGTAATGCTTCTGGAAGCTGCAAAAGAACAAATCAGAAAAAAGTCAATTAATATAAGTAATTTAGTCATCTCAAGTGAGACCACTAAGCTTGCCAGTTAATGTCAAGTAAGGACTGGAAGCTAGATGCACAGTTCATGATCAGAAGATCATTTGCCAGAGGCCTGATATTGCCAATATCATATTTAAGAAAAGGTATGGAACCTGCACTGCCATGCCATGCAGGGTTTGAAGCTAACGGCGGCAGCTGATCGCTATGTAAGTAGTCTGGCCAATAGCCGAAGACCTGTCAGCCTTTTTGTCAAAATACGAAAAAGGGTTTCAGGGTGAATTGATTTACATAACCGTGCGCCGGTTACATATCATATCAGGTTTTGCCGAGCAGGACGTGAGCTTAGGGATGGGAAGGTTTTGTGTTGTAACTGGTTCTGGGTATTACAAGGAAGCAGTGGCACCGCCCCGCGCGCCCCCTACCTACGCCCCACCGCGGCAGAGGCATTGGTGCAGTTGAGGATTCAGCTCATCGGAGGTTTGGGACGCTGCTTTGTTGAATGAGTAGGGATGGGATTAGGGGTATCGCGCCGTCAGCACCGTTGCATTCCAGTTGAGCTCAAGTCAGGGTCCTTTCAACTTGGCCGAGGTAGAGATGTAGACGACTAAGGCAGACAAAATAATAGATGATGCGTAGAGATTCCAGTTCTCTCCGGTTAGCGATCAATGGTGTCGGTCCTTGAGCTCTAGATTTGAAGCCAGAGTGTCCCTGCAGACATCCCGATTGCTGGTCTCAGACGCAACGACCAGGCCCCAGCTTTGATTGAGAACCGGATCGCCATTTGCATACGGTTGGGCAACCCTCCGGCCACCCTTCCTTCTCAACCACAACCCAGCATCCGAGTCACCACCACCAGTAGGAGTGCAGCCTCGGGGCCCTCTCGAGATCTGCACCCCTCATGATTGACTCCATATAAGACATCCCACCGCCCTGCTCCCTCTTCACATAGCGGTTAGAGTAGTACATACTCCTCACAGATCAGCTCGCGTACCGCCCTTGTGTGCACGTCCGTTCTAGCATAATTATAAGACATCCCGACCTCTGCGTGTGGTTGCCGCGCTGCATATATAATCCGCACGCTCCCAATAACCACGATCCATCGTCAATCACGCACAACACAACACTGCTTCGCATACCTACAGTACATAACGCACCTTTCCCTTTTCCCAAACATAACACTTTCGGCCTATCTACTTTTAATAATCAGCCTTTAGCTGCTCTATACTTAATCTTTAATTCGCGGCGCAACCCCACCCTTTTTCGCTTCCCCGCCACCGACATAAAAACCCAGGCGAATCGCGCGAAGGGAGCTGTCTATTGGGCAATCGGATCCACGCAGCGTACATAATTTGAGAACGAGATACATACACCTACCTAATACTAATACTGTACGAAGCTTGACGTGCGAACCTCTCACCACATCGTGAACAACAATTCGTTTCGGATAGCGAGCTTCGTTTCTCGACCAAAGCTAGGCTTCAAAACACCACCAATAACCGAAAGCTTCAAAGCCAAAACAAACTCCCCTCACTCTCCAGATACCTAAACGATCGCAATGGCCGCTCCCGTCGTCTCCGTCTCCAAACGCCTCCTCGGCGAACTCAAAGACTATGCCAAAGATCCCCACGAATGCCTCGAAGAGCTTGCGCCCGTAGGAGACGATCTCCTTCATTGGACGGCAATCATGAAGGGTGTGCAGGGGACTGCCTATGAACGTGAGTTTCCTACTTTTCGCCTCCTCCCCATTTATTCCCCTTATCAACTAGTCGCTGCTTTTTTTTGCGGCGAATGGCCTTTTCCCCATCCGTTGTTTTGTTGTGTTTGTTTGCTGCTGTAGGGCTACAGTCGCTGCAGCTACACGAGGTGGTGAATCTTATTAGGTCGATTTTGAATTGGACATGTCAAAGCGAGTGGCTAACTAATCCATTCTACCCACAGGAGGCCGCTGGCTCCTCGACATCAAAGTCCCCGACAACTACCCCTTCCAGCCCCCCGAAGTCAAATTCGTCACGCCTATATGCCATCCCAATGTCCACCTCAAGGTGCCCCCCCCCCTTAGTTATGCGTATTCCGAATGGGAATGGTGGGACTAATACAATTTATAGACCGGTGACGTCTGCCTCGACCTCCTAAAAACAACCTGGTCACCGGCATATACTCTCGCGTTCACGCTCACAGCCATACATAGCTTACTGACCTCCCCCGAGCCGGATAGCCCGTTGAATGTGGATGCGGCGGCGCTGTTGAGAGCAGGGGATTTTGTGGGGTACGATAGTTTGGTTAGGGTGTGGGTTGTTAGGTTTGCGCAATGGTAGAGAAGAGGGATGGCGATTTGGGAGGAATAGGAGTGGATTCGATCGAGGGAAGTGGGATGTAAAACAACATTGTGCCTTTTTGGGGGATGGGGTTGCATGGCGATTTGGGGTTAATGAATCCTTTGGAAGCGGGAGAAGGATATGAGATAAGAATGGGGAAGAGTAATATTATACGCCGTCGATAAATAGATCGGTGAATCTATAGAGGCGAAGGACATACCACAGAAGAGAGGGGAAGAAGAGCAAAGGCATATTTTTTTTTCCATGTCTATATTACTCAGGCACCACCAAACAACCGGCGTAATGATCAATTATTTTTTTACTTATTCATTGCTTGCTTTTGTTTTTCTAATTATCTTGTTGAAGTTAGTTTATGAAGATCATCGGATGTCAGGAATTGCATTGCAGGAGTGAATTTCAAAGTTTTGAAGTTTGAGGAGGTTGTGTATGCTAGTATATGCCCACGGCATACTTGGGGGTATTGTTGTTTTGATCATCATACAGGTATATCTTCGTGGAATTTACGAATGTGTACAGTATACAACTACATACACATACCATAGATAACTGTAGAGTCTACCTCAGCTGAGTCTAGATCTGTGTTTTCCAATTATATTCACTAAGACACACCCAGGTGGGCCAGATGAGGGACACAGCACGTTTTAAGGTAAGTACTTGCTGGCCTGGTGGCGGGTTTACGTGGTCACGTGAATAGAAACTCTGCGTATGCATTGGACATAAAATCACATCTTACACCACTACTTTATAACACAATAGAACCCGGATTTGACAAGAAAGAAAAATAATAATAATATCTGCAATACCAGGGATTTGTCCCCCTCAAGCTAATACATTGTATAAAATTTTCTTTTGCATTTACTTACTTAGTATGTGCAGGAGATCATATGTGCAGTAATACTCGCCAAGAGGAACATGTACTGTATAGTGGCGTCGGCGGAATATCGTTCAAGAAATACTGTACCAACACAAAGGTAAATCACCTGGCAAGGGGAAGCAGCCTTCATACTCGGTTGGCTGACTGGGTTGTTATGACCGAGGGGAAGAGGGTAGAAGATGGAAGCATGCAAGCACCTCTCTTCCACAACCCCCGCCGATCTCTAGAGGCTGATTGCTGTTCCATTCGAACTCCTCGCCATTTTCATACCCTCGGACTCCACCCTAGTTAAATACCTCGACTATCCCTCCTCAATCCAGCCACAGTCTCCCATGGCCAATACTCTAGATACCTCCACCTCCGCTCCTAGTAGGATCTCAGCCAACCACTCGGCCCCTGAACGTGCACGACAAACAATTATCAGATCAAGTCCACCGACATCTCTAGTAGGTACCTCTTCCCAATTAGCTGCATTGCAATTATTGTGCATGCGCGGAGGTAGGTTTGTATAGCCGGAATGCACTAGCCTAGTATTGCATACGAGGACATTGCTAACCAGACTAGGACATTGCCATTCCAAGCGAGACTCATCTGCTGATAGGTAACTTTATCTTCACTAGTATTCAGATGATAAGGCCAGTATTATCAGATCTTCTAACGACTCCCTACATCACATACTGGTATGGTAAAATTACAGAACCTGATTAGGGTGAACCTAGATAGTTACCGGTAATCCACACCCTACGTAATCAGATCTTGAAACTCTTCGGTGCCAAGCCGTGAGGGGGGGCCATAATCTCTCAAATCTAGCGTTACCCTGAAGTAGGTAATCCGAGCAGGCGATTTGTTCCCGGGATAGCTGCTACAAACACTAATCACGATTTAAAAACCACAGCTGTAACTCGAACTCGCCCCGAGCCTGAATCTGCAAAGAGCGTAGTTACAATAGAGTGTAGTTACAATAGTGTGATATACAATCATTAGAAGAAAGAATGCCAGAAAAAGACCGTGTATTCTATTCCCTGTCAACAATACTAGATAATACAGCCCCAAAACAACAAGTAGCTATCAAAATTACATCCCCACACCAAACAAAAACCAAAGCCATAACTCCGAGGACGAAAACCAGACAACTCTCCCATCATTCAAGTCAGACTAGCAATTCATTCTGCTCTCTTTTCCTTCAAGACAGAGGTAAGCAACATCAGTTTTGGCTTCGCCTTTGCCGTACATTAGATTTTAACATTTAGAGAGAATGTCCTGATATCAAGTGCACTTGCTTTATGCCGTATACCGCCATGTCATACCTAAACTCCATCAATAGAACCAAACGACTTAAATCCGGATCGCACAATATAATAACGAAGGATCAACAAACAATGCCGCCCAAAATCAATATTGCATTACTCTGTTTTCCTTTCAGGTATACGCTAGCAAAGCGGTCTCAACTCCACTTTTTCGGACCTTGACCTATGGGTGGGTACCAATAGGAAAGAAGGATTACGTCCTCCTATTCCCATATCTAGCGCCGTACCTTTTCTCTAAATATTCATCCATATTGCCTATGTCCGGCCTATCTCTCAGCAGCCCATGGGTCACACCCGGAGACCTATCTCCCAGCAATCCCCCGGTCACACTCGGACCACACATCGCCCCACCGCTTTGGCTGGACGGATGCCCATACTGCTCATGTGGGGTAGTCTGCTGCTGTTGCATCAGATGTGCTGGGAGTGTTCCTAGAATCGCTGCAGGATCCCAGTGTGTAGATGGTAGCTGCCGGCGCGTTTCTTCGCGCGCTGCAAGGGCCAGCCGGGCAGCAAGGAGGGAGGCGCTCCACAATGTGGGCTGCGATTGATGGAGAGGTGAGGGGGATGGAGCGGTACCCGGGCTGGTTTGTGCCTGGAGAGGAAGCTGGAGGCCTTGACACTTTTGTGAGGCGTGAACACAAGGTCGATCTTCAGTCAGGCCCTGAGAAGACTGTGCCTGGGCTTTTTCTTGTGGTTGATCTGGTTGTTGCGCTTTCTCTAGTTCAAGAGCCTGTTGCTGTTGAACTTCTATGACTCGATTAAAATAATTGACGAGTCTTCTCTGGAGAGCTTCAGGCATCTCGGGTGCCTGCTGGGACTGTTGGCCTTCTTCTCTAGCTGGGTCAGAAAAGATTTTGGATTTAACTTCGGGTTTGGTGTCAGATTGAGCCTTTGGTTGAGCCTCCGGTTCAGCCCCGGATTTATTTTCGGCTTCAGATCCCGCTTTGCCTCCTGTCTCGGAATCAGTGTGGGCATTTTCTTCAGTATCGGCCTCATATTCAGCAGCCAAACCTTGACATTCACAATTACCCAGATGCTCGGTGTTCGAGCCACCAAAATACATGCAAACGTACTTAATCCTAAAGAAGTACGAGGGCAAGTTCTCTGGCATAGGGCCTCTGTATAGAGCATGAACTACATACTCCTCAAGATTGTCTGAATTAGATACATGGTGTATTTCCTGGAACCTATTGATCGGGTTCATTAACCAACATACATTTCAACTGGAGGAGAGGGGAAAACTTACCCCCACTTAATCAATTCGTTCTCAAGGCTGGCCCTGATCTTCATGATCAGCGCCCACTTGAGGCTGTCAGTAACAAGCTCGCTTGAGGGCATATGCCACCCGAGATAATTGAGCATAAGCTTAAATCGCTCATCGTGCGGGCCGGGAAGCTCATGGATATCGCTGTAACGGTCGGTGAGGCTATCGAGGTCGGAGCTACAAAAAAACTGCTCCTCGACTGGTTTATAGTGGGGGGTATTGAGACAGATGAAGTCTCCATCTTCCATCGAGGTGCTCGTCGTGCCCCATACGAACCTGTCCTCCTTCACCTGTTCCTCTATTTCATCTTTCTTCTCCTTTTCCTCTCTGGGCGGGATAGGTCCCTCGATGGGGGTGGGAGGGGGTGCGGAAGT
>Ga0307511_10006305_pt1 | contig 11960 bp, 7 predicted proteins | sample 13_EM_MG_FD_200266 | JGI IMG/M metagenome (GOLD analysis project Ga0307511, IMG submission 200266) | Populus trichocarpa ectomycorrhiza microbial communities from riparian zone in the Pacific Northwest, United States - 13_EM | ecosystem: Host-associated > Plants > Roots > Unclassified | place...
GTCCCTGCCATAATAAAAATTTCGTTAGAAATTTTGAATAGCTCCTAGGGAATGTTAAAAAAATGTGAATAATAAAGTTAATGTAATATATTTCTTTACTAAATTATTAAAATATTGGTTCCTTTATTTAGCTGGATTTCTAAGAAACTCTGTCTGGAGCTTCATTTTGATATGGTAATTTGCTATCAACTGTAGTCTGTATGATTCATTTTGTGTGATCATTCATTTGTTTATTGTTTTATCAATCAAAACTCCAAGCTATTTTCTCATGTTGATATATTAATCTTGCATTTTTCATTGGCTTGGAATGTGGAATAGATTTCATTGTATTAGTGGTGAGAGTTCCATTATGGGGAGAAGCTGATATAATCTTTTAGTGGGTTTTGGGAGAGACTGGAATAAAAATGTCAAAGTATACAATTGTTACTGTTTTTTGGTGTTTGCATGTGGCAAAACTTTGACAATTTTCAGAAATCAAACTTTGTCTGATAGAATTTTATGGAGATGCCTTTTTTTTGCTGTTGTGTGGACTATTTGATTGAAAAAAAGCTTCATGTGTTCACAAATCACTCCCTCTTGAGAGAATTGCTTTGGAATACAGCAGTGCCCGTCTTTTTCATGGTCTTTTGCTTCAGTAGAATGTCTTTTATGAGTGTCTTCTGCGGATATATTCAGTGGGACTGGTGTATTGTTTTGTTATGGTATTGCTTTTTGTGATTTCTTGTATGTGGTTTTGCTTTTATGTTTTAATCTTCTAATTTATTCCTCATTTTCCCCTTCTATGTATTTAGACATTCAATTGTTATCTAATATGAAAAAAAGTCTATTCATCTTCACGAACAATAATCATTTCTCTTATCCAAGAATCTTGATGTGTGAAAGGCTTTTTTTTTCTCAATTTATAATTTCTTTGATCTTCTTGCACTGTTTGGTGGTTTAGAATTTGTGGAATATGATCTTTTCTGTTTTGGTGATTTGCTGTTTCGAAAAGCGATGTTAAGAATTTCAAAAAACCATTAGCATCTATGCAAGTAGTTACTTTGGGATGGAGTTGTTTCCATGGTTCACTACTATGTTCTGCATTTTGAATGTTAAAGGGACGGTTTTTGCTGCTACTCAGACAAATTAGACATTGCTTTCATTTTACCTTTGTGGTAGTTGAGAGTCTGTCTCATCCTCCACTTTGGTTTTCCTTTCCTTATCTTTATTTAGAAAATTCTTTTTTTTTTCCCGGAAAAAGAAGTTATGGATTAAACAATCCTTTTATTTAGCCTAGATGTTCATCTACTTTAATTAAGCATGTGCGTAAAAGAAGAAACTGCAGTTGTGTGAAAATCTTGGCTGTTTGTGGAAATGCAAGTAGTGAAGTGTCTCTTTTATAATGTGTATTTATAATCAATGTCCAAATGATACTTTCCTTTTTTTTCTCTGGTCAATAACCTCCTCCCTGCTCCCTCATTTGCAGAATGATAATGTAAGGAATCAGCGTGAAAATGTTGTTCTTGCAATAGCAAATGCACAGTCTCGACTTGGCATACCCATCCAAGCAGATCCAGTGAGTGTTTTGAGTGCTGACACTTATTTATCATTTTATCATTCTCCTTTCCAAGTCACTGTGGTTGTAATAATCATCATTTTGCATATAGATTTATATTAATATTTGTTATTTTGGCAGACATTATTTTAGTTGCTTTGCTTTTCAATTTGTTGTTATAAAGTTGATTGAATATAGTGGCCTAGGAATATTATAATTGCAGCCTCTCCTGAAAAGAAGATGCTATGAGCTCAAATCTCCCTTCCCCATTGAGTTATGAAAGAAAAAACTAGTTGGATACTTTTTTTTTTGAATTCATTTTCTTATTTTTTTATTTTATATGCGAACAGATAGTTTTTATGTTTTTATTTCATTGGATGAGCTTGAGTTGATGGGTACCAAAGGACTTTTGAATTGGTTTGACAAGTTCTAGTAAGATTGGAACATCTGAATAGCTATATTTGCTTACCTGTCATTTATGGGCTTCAACTTTTAACAGTCTGATTTCTGCATAAAACAAAACCATATGAACATATATAAACTTTACAAAATGCCTAACCTTTTGCACTTTGATGATTGTTTTCTCAAAGTCTGTATTTATTTCTATTGATGCTTTACCAATTATGTTACCTTTTAAGAATGTACTAAAATCACTTGAAGCATGAACTAAATCGAATACGTAATGTCACAATAATTCTGCAGAAATTTTTGTGACTATTCCTCACATTGCAGTTTGGATTTAGTATATGCTGTGTTACATTATTGATTTGTTATTGGAGGGTTGTTTCAGATTGTTTATAGTTTCTAATCCGGACAAGGGGACGTGGTTGGTGAGATTTTTCTCAATGTGGTTGCTTTCTCCCTTTTTTCCATGTACAGAAAATTGACGAGAAAGCTATCAATGAGGTTTTCTTGAAGGTGTTGGATAACTACATCAAATGGTGCAAATACTTGCGAAAACGCCTTGCTTGGAATAGGTCTGGTGCCTCCTGTTATCCTGAAATAGTTATTTTTTATGCCAATGGTCTGAGTTTTATTTGTTTGCTACAGTATTGAAGCGATTAATAGAGACAGGAAGCTTTTTCTGGTATCACTATATTATCTTATATGGGGTGAAGCTGCAAATGTTCGTTTTCTCCCAGAGTGCATTTGCTACATATTTCATCATGTAAGCCTCATTACCTTGTTGTTCAATTCTCTTTGAGTTCATCACTGGGTCTGCTACTTGCTTTGTTCGAACTTTATCCTACCACCCCTCTACAATTATAACTTGTTCCTTCTTATCATAGTCGATATAATTATTGTTTACTGTACCAAATCATTTGCCTTATGGCTTGGGATATGTGAATAAGGCATTTTGCTATTCATGGTGAGAAATAGGTTTTCCCTTGTAGCTTGTAGGAGTAATCAATTCGGGATTCCAAGATTCTATATTTTGAGAGAGGATATATTCTAGCACATTGTGGCTTAATGGAAATAAGGCCATGGCGCTACCCTAGGAAATACTCACTTCCCTAAAAGCTGATTCTCTGTCTATAGTTTCTTGATTTAGGCTTTGAGAATAGCAAACAATACCTTTGGAAGATTGTGAAAGTTATGTGATGTAAGCTATGAGAATAACATTGCTCATTCTCGAGTAGATCACACAACAAATGGTTTACCTGTGTCATGTTTTTGAAAATTTATTTTTCCTATGATATGTGTTTTTTGTAACTTATGATAACATATATAATCATGCATTTCAGATGGCCAAAGAGTTGGATGCAATATTGGATCATGGTGAAGCTAATCATGCCGCCAGCTGTATAACAGAAAGTGGTTCTGTGTCTTTCCTTGAGCAAATCATTTGTCCTATATACCAGACAATAGCAGCGGTCAGTGGAACTGATTATCAACTCCATTTGGGAAAGTTTTGATTATCACATATTATAGCAGAAGTGAAATTAAATGTGCTTATGTTGATGATTGCTTAGCAAATTTTTGCTTGCAGTAGTCCAAAATTGTTTTTGTTTTTATTTCTGGAGTTTGGGTCTCAGGGCTATTTATTTTGTTACCATCATTCTAGAAGTGGCTAGCGGCACCGGGTGGACGGTCTATCCGCCTTTAAGTGGTATTACCAGCCTGCTGGCTAGCGATATAGGTAAAAACCTCTCTTCTCAAAAGAAGAGAAGAGCTTGCGCACTAGCATTCCTTCTCCAGATCAGAGAGGTTTTTTTTGTGTGGTTGAATCTTGAATGGCGAGACTGATTGACCTTCAAAATACAACATTGGACAGCAATCATGAGGCAAGTATTGATTGCATCTTAAGAATTCAATCCGATGTAAGGTAGATGAACCGCTCGTCAAGTGATTCCTTTCCTAAAGTGGATGTCAGCTAGGTAGCCTTATCTATGAGTCTGAGCCTAGCGAATAAAGGTGCACTTGGGGTAGGGAGTAGAGAAGGGTTAATGTGAATGGAATCTCAGGTAAGTTGGCTGCAGAGGATACCACTTCTGTCACTGATACTAGCTATGCTATGAAATTGGCCAACTCAGTGATTCAATATGGGTTGAAATGGAGAAGATTTATTGAATTAGTGTCAGAATGATTGTATTAAATTTTTGGCTACAGGCTGCTTGAAAACATTTTGCGTTGAAGGTGATGTTACATAAGTTTGATGAACGTAGAAGGTGGGCTTTTTTTATAGATCCTTGCTAAGTAATACTCACCATTGATATATTGACAAAGAGGTGCGGTTATTTTGATTTGCTATATGCATGGAAAAGAGCAGTAAGTTGATCAATCATCTGCAGTCACCAGGGAGATTTGGTCCCTTATTTTCACTTTGTTTGGACTGTTGGTTGCTTCCTGTTTCATGAAGGATTATTAGGTGGTTGGAGTGGGTCAAGTGGCCGTTGCATGTGATTAAGTTTGGATTGTGGTGGCTGCTCCCTGTTTCTTGAAGGATTATTAGATGGAAAAACTGGGTAAATAGCATGAAGGGTTGCTCTTTCATGTTTGATGTACAGTTTATGGACGGGAAGAGGTGGTGGAGTGGGTCAAGTGGCCATTGTATGTGATTTAAGTTTTTTTCCTTTTAACTTCTCCTGCATGATTTTGTTTCCCCATTTTGTCTGTGTGTGTGGAGTTCAATGTACTTAAATGAATTGTGATTCTTGTCTTCTTTAGCTCTCTTTAAAAATGTCATTGCAATTTTGATACCTTCCACCTCTGTGGGTTGAATCTGTTTGGGTACTTCAAATAATTTTTAAGGACATCATGTGAGTTATTAAACAAATTTTCTTGTGATGTTACTATTTATTCTGAACCTTCTAATACATATAAGATAGTTTGTATTTGCAGGAAGCTGAGAGGAATAATAATGGAAAAGCTGTGCATTCAGCTTGGAGGAATTATGACGACTTCAATGAATATTTTTGGTTTGCTGTTTAGGATTTTTATGATTGCTTGTTCAGTAAGGACTTTGAATCATCTTTCATTCTCATTTGCAATTTATATGCAGGTCCCCTGCTTGCTTTGAGTTGAGCTGGCCGATGAAAGAAAATTCCTCATTCTTGTTGAAGCCTAAAAAGTCAAAAAGGGTAGGTTGTTAGGATGATATTTTCCCATGAGTTACCCAAATTTTGTATCCCATTTATTATCGTATGTTGAAACTGAAACCACATAGATGCAATTTTTTCTTGACATGCCTAAATATTTAAAGGATGATGTTGACATTGAACTTAAGTTTCATTTGAACTTGTGTTGTTTGATACGATAACCTCATAATAATTCAGCCATAATTTTAGTGTCCTTGGAGCGTGGTTGTGAAAATTTTTTTGTACATACATGGAAGGTAGATTAAAACTTATTTTTTAATGATTTTTTGATGGGATTGATGTTCTTCACGTAGAGATGACTTTGATGTTGAATGATTGTAGAGGAGTATGAGTTTGTATAGGAGTTGAATTTTCTATGCATCAATTCATGATCAAGTTGGAGTTATGTTAGGAATTTGTAATGTTAGTGGGTTCTGTTTAAGGTCTTATACCTTCTCTATGAACCTGTGAATTTCAATAGTTCTGCATTCCTAGTGGTAGGATTCCCTTGCTTGTTTGGAAATAGTCTCCCATGTTTTTTCTTTTGCTGTTTCCCTTTTCACCCGTTGTCAAGTATTCCACCTCCATTTTCTATCTTGATGACCATGTTTGTTAGTAGAAATTGCCAAGTCTATCATAGTTTTGGTGCTAAATCTGAAAATTATTTGTTATAATTTTTGGAGCAAAGGTCACAATTCAGTTCTTGAACCTTGATTTTACCATGAAGCTCGTGAGTTTTTTTCTCCCTCCGTTTCTCCTTAGATTTCTTTTCTATTAGGAATTGGACATTTTTCTCCATATTTCTAATCAACGATTGTTGCATGATGGTTTTTGTTGCCACTCACTATTCCCATGTTTCAAACAAGTTGCGCATGTATGTTCTGCTGAACAGTTTATGTATTTTTTTTCCTTTGCTCTGTAGTGCTTTCAGTTATGTTTTGTCTAGATTTGCTATGCATTGGGAGCTATGACCTGCTTAGCATATTATCTCAAGCTTTGTGATTAGTTCTCGCAGTAGCTGGGGATGTTTTGACCACCTGATGGAGGCATTGGAGTGTTTTTGTTGAACATCTGTCCTGACCTGTTTTGATTCATGCATGCTAAGGGTTTTGTAATTTGTGTTACACCTGGAATATAGGTTACCTAGTACCTTCTCTAGAATCATTGTCAAGCACCAGTTTAGGCATGCGAGCGAAGTCAAGTTTCTGGATTAGCTAATATTTGCAGCTGTTGTCATTTCTACACTGGAGTCATCTATTCATATCTGACATTTATGTTTATTGTTTTAAGCAATTTGCAAATAACAAATTGCTACATTTTATATCTATTGAATTGTTAATGCAATTTTACTGTTTTGGGAATTTTGCATTGTGCGGAATGCATGTTATTTCACTTCGAGCTCGTGGAAAATGCTTGTATCTAATTTTTCAACTCTTTTTACATTTGTTTTTTCATTTTTCATTTCACAAATCGACAGACTGGTAAAAGCACGTTTGTTGAGCATCGCACATTTCTTCACATATATCGAAGTTTCCATCGGCTCTGGATCTTTTTAGCTCTGATGTTCCAGGTCTAATGTTCCTTTAAATTTCAGGATCTTATTTTTTTCTTGGATCTACGATGTTTTTTTTTTTATTTAAAAAAAACTAAATTTGTGCTCTTTTCCATGTTGAGCACAGGCTTTGGCAATTATAGCCTTCAACCATGGAGATTTGAGTTTAGATACCTTTAAAGAAATGCTCAGCGTTGGGCCCTCATTTGCCATCATGAACTTCATAGAGAGTATGCTTTCTCTAAAGGTTTTGGAATTAGCATATTAGATGAAATACCCGAATAAATCTTTCCAGTACTCATTTTTTTCTACTTTGTTTGTTGGTCATTTGCTGCATATGCAGGTTGTTTAGATGTGCTGCTTATGTTTGGCGCCTACTCCACAGCGAGAGGCATGGCTATCTCAAGACTGGTTATTAGGTTTTTCTGGTGTGGCTTGAGCTCGGTGTTCGTAACATACTTATATGTGTGAGTAGTTGATCACGTTTACTAAGGCATGTTTTCACATGCATTATCCTTGTGTTCATGAGTTATATAAAGTATCTGTTTATTGCAGGAAGGTTCTGGAGGAAAAAAATCGACAGAACTCGGATTCGTTCCATTTCCGTATATATATACTTGTTCTGGGTGTTTATGCAGCTTTGCGCCTCTTCCTTGCTCTGTTGCTAAAGTTTCCAGCTTGTCATGCTCTGTCTGATATGTCTGATCAATCATTCTTCCAATTTTTCAAGTGGATTTATCAGGTAAGCTCCATTCAATCTTTTTCGCTAACATTTGCTATAAAATGTTTGGTAATGTATCAGATGACCTATTCTTGTGAAATAAAATTGGTTCAGGAAAGATACTATGTTGGTCGTGGTCTTTTTGAGAAGATGAGTGATTACTGCAGGTTTGTTTTCATGATACTAAATAGTTTTTAGTAACAAATAATATGGCATTGCACTCCTCTTCCTACATTTCACTATAGATGTAATGCTTTCATGTTATGTATTCTCTTATTTCCTATCAATTTCTGTTTTTGTTTTTGCTTGTGAAAATGTTCATTTTCAGAGATAAACTTCATTTGTTTTTGTCTGGATTCTACATTTAAAATAATTTTTTGTTGCCTTAATCAATTTTTTGAGCTTCTTTGCATTTAGAGATATGCGTCTATTTTCTCAATATGCATGTTTGTGGTGCATGGATGGTCTGGGATGTGCTAGTTAGATTTCATATGAATGGAGTTCAAAATATGAAATGCTTAATTTTTCAGTTCATATATGCTTGTCAGATTCTATGTTTATGGAGACTTGGTTCAATAAGTTAATGTCCTACAATATTTATATAATTATGTTTCATCTCTATAACTGTCTTTTTTCATAGGTAGTGATATAAGCCCCCAGTTAACTTTCAAAGGTTTACATTAGTGACCGTGATTCAAAAGAGTGATTCAAAAGAATTAGTTGATATGTCATATGCTATTTGATTCTTGATCTTGCTTCACTTAATGTTTGTTTGTTTTTTCCCCCACAACTGCAGATATGTCCTCTATTGGTTGGTGATCTTTGCGTGCAAATTTACATTTGCTTACTTTCTCCAGGCAAGCTATCATGTCTTGATCTCGCATCTGTTAATTATGCATATGATTACTATTTGGGGATTTGCTCTTAAACAGGAGAGACTTTACACATCAGAATATCATTTTCATGTAATTTTTAATCCTGAGCAGATTAGACCCCTTGTCAAACCAACCAATACCATCAGGGCACTTCCATCTTTACCGTACTCATGGCATGATTTGATCTCAAAGAGTGAGTTTCCTATCATCCGCACTTTCATGAATTCCGTCTCCTACCATGGTGTTTAGTAGGACTACATAAATCAATGCTAACCATTTTTATAACTTTCTGGTAGCATGTGATGAACTTCTAGGTCAGAAAAATTCAACTGATGAAAAACCACAGAAGCTACCATTTTAATTTTGGTGAACGGCCTAAACATTAAAGCAGCAGAGTTTGTCATAGCAATCTCCATTTGTTTCCCTGTGAGGGGTCTTTTGTTAGGGTATTGAAGCATACTGTCATTCTGGGATGCTGTTTTCTTAGTGGCAACTAAGAAACACATTGTTACGTGAATTCTTGCTATAATTTAAAAATCTGTTAATATTTACTTTGCTCTTCTGTGCACTTTATTTTCTAATAAAACTAAACCTGTTATTCACGTTTCTTTACTGGATGGCTATTGACTCAAACTGTGTTTGGTGTAAATCACTGATTCTCATGATTATTGCAGATAATAACAATGTCTTGACCATAGCAAGCCTATGGGCTCCTGTTGTGGCGGTGAGTAGTTTCTATTTGTTTATCTCCATGCGTAAAAAGAAATTTGGAATGGGATGGCTTACTGAATGCAATAGAAGCAGGTTCTTTTATAATTTGTTGAACCTGTTTCTGAAAAATCAAAATCAATGGAAGTTCCTTGAAGTGAAGATTTTTTGGTTGATAATAAATTCCATTCTCCTTAACAAAGATGCTGTTTTTGGCCTTTTCTCAGTTCTGAAACTTTATCCTTTGTATCATATTGAAAGTAGAACACTTGTGTCTTGTCAATTTAAGAATACTATTTGTGCTCTAATTTATGACTTGCAAATCTTCATTTTCCTAATCCTTTTGTTCTCTTCTTAGATCTATATCATGGACATTCACATATGGTACACTATCTTATCAGCAATTGTTGGGGGCGTGATGGGTGCACGAGCTCGTTTAGGCGAGGTATACAAAGTATCATGAAATGCATATTTGAATTAATATAGTAGTTTTATTTTGAACCTTTTCATGCAAGCCAGGTGCTTCCATTTTTTTTTTATTTCAAGTTCTCCTGCCATCATTATTCTTATTGCGCCCATTGCTCAATTTGGACCTATGGCAGATACGCAGTATTGAAATGGTTCATAAACGTTTTGAGAGCTTCCCAGCGGCCTTTGTCAAGAATCTTGTCTCTCCACAAGCACAAAGGTAAGTGCTTAACCATCTGTTTACAAATGGGAATGCACAGTACTAGGGATGATGGGGTTGAAGTCATTGTCAAACTCAGGGTTTTAAATTTGAGTACTCGTTACCTGATTAAGTGTTGATACTCCATCAAATACTGGATAAGTGCAATCATAATCACTTCTGGTGTCAGAATGTATGTTATTTGGAATACTGAGGCAGCTGCTGAGTTGGTTTGTGTACAAAACATGTCTATTCATAAACTTTGTAGCTCACTGCTTTTCTAGCATGGATGACAAATAGGTTTTGCGAGCACTGCCTAAATTTGTTAAGCACCATGGATTGAAGCGTGCAGTTTTGACAGTTCATTGTAGAACTTGATATCTTTTAGAGTATTTTCTGTCTTGCTATCTTGTGATTACAGAATACTAAAAGCTTCACTTTTCAATGACCCCTGTACTTGTTGATAAAAGAAAAAAAATCCCTCATGGCTTTTGGTCTACATTCTACTATTTTCTCTACTCTCTTCAGTAATGTTTTGGTTGATGTGTGCTGCAGGATGGTGCTCAACAGACATGCATCTCAAGTGAGTGATTTTTTTCATTTTCCCCTTCTAAGCCATTGTTTCTGGAAGTATTCTTATGTTACCACTTATTCTCTGTTATTTTTTGGTTGACCTGGAAAGACTGCAACCATAGAGCATTTAGGGAGGGGGGATTTGCAAATAGAGTATCCGTATCAGATAATTGGTTTAGAATGTTGCATTCTTCTGCAGAGGGAATTGTCGGGAAATATAGGAGCTATAGGGAATGTTAATTTTTTTTATCATTTATATAGTTCTTTGAACGTGGGTGGCATCCCTTTGGCGTGCCCTTTTTATTTGCTGTTTGCATATGACAACATTAGGTAATGGGTGCACTTCTTTGAAACACAATTTTTCTAACTCATAAACAGTTGAGGCTAATGGGTGAAATGTTCATATTGAAATTAAAAAGGAAGCTTGTGTCTTCATAGAACTAACTTTCATGTGGGGAGTTAACCTCCTGTGCTTGGAGGCATAATACCCTATGTAGTTTGTGTTCTCTTCTGCATGATCTAAATGTTTGTTGTATGAATTTTTATGGTTTGTATAGGAAGCTCAGGATATGAACAAAGCATATGCTGCACTGTTTGCTCCTTTCTGGAATGAGATAATCAAAAGCTTACGCGAGGAAGATTATATCAGCAATAGGTCGATCATGGGGACATCCTTGTTATCATTCCATAAATTTATTTGTGTTTGCTGTTCTGCAATCACAATTTGCTTCATGGTTGTTTTGCTTCCAGGGAGATGGACTTGCTTTCTATTCCGAGCAACACAGGAAGTCTAAGATTAGTTCAATGGCCACTGTTTCTTCTTAGCAGCAAGGTGCATCTTATCTTATTACCTTTTAACATCCTGCAGAATACTTTTACCTTTTACAAATGAATTCCAGTATCATACCAAGCTAGGTCTTATACTGGTATGCTTTTCCAGATTTTATTGGCAGTGGATTTGGCTTTGGACTGCAAAGATACACAAGCGGATCTTTGGAATAGAATTTCTAAGGATGAATACATGGCATATGCAGTTCAGGAATGCTACTACAGTGTTGAAAAAATCTTGCATTCCCTGGTTGACGGTGAAGGAAGACTCTGGTATGAATGGCTTTTCTATGAATGCGGCTTTTGTATCCCATGTTTTGGGGGTGTGCAGCTGTTCATTTGTTTTTTTATTTTGTTTTATGCTTCCTGTATCTGATAGGGTTGAAAGGATCTTTCGTGAGATCAACAACAGTATATTGGAGGGATCACTTGTCATTACTTTACGTCTTGAGAAGCTTCCTCATGTGTTGTCAAGATTTATTGCACTGTTTGGACTTCTGGTATGTGTTTTTAGATTATACTTGCTGTTTCTATTCAGAATTAATATTGTTGGTTTTTGAATATAGCTTCAAATAGACAGTATAAGCATTTTGGTTTCTTATCTAAAGAATAATGTACAGACTAGACTTAACCCATACATCCATCAAAGAGGGGAGAAATGGTCTTGTCCCTCAAATCCTATTTTATCCTATACAAAAGCTGTACTGCCTGTAATCATCCAACTTCTTCACAGTCAAACCTGCCATTATGCGGAAGAAACTCATGGCTTCCTATGCTAGCTTTTAAAAATTTATAGCCTGTGGACATTGTATACCATTTCGTGATCTTCCTTACCAATAAAGCATTATTGATTCATTAGAATTATATTTTTTTCATTCTTTTTTTTTTTTCATTGAAGTTAAATAGTTAAAATCTATCAAAGCT
>Ga0307511_10006307_pt1 | contig 11959 bp, 15 predicted proteins | sample 13_EM_MG_FD_200266 | JGI IMG/M metagenome (GOLD analysis project Ga0307511, IMG submission 200266) | Populus trichocarpa ectomycorrhiza microbial communities from riparian zone in the Pacific Northwest, United States - 13_EM | ecosystem: Host-associated > Plants > Roots > Unclassified | place...
TCCTTCCAAATTTCAGTTGATATATCAATCCGGGCAACTAGACTGCAATTTCGGTAGGTCATCTTGTTCAAACGCGAGAAGCCGAAGGAAGGTAGGTTTACCTAAGCGACTGATTAAAAAAAGCCATCTTGTGACAGACTAGGCACCCATAGCCACATCTCGCTACCTCGAATTCTGCATTGACGAATCATCAAACGAGTAAAATGACCGAGGGGGAAAGAGGAGTCAGAGGAGTTCGTGATCCAGGTGGCGACAACTCGGATACTTACTCAGCAATGGCTGTACCGGATGTTGAGGTGGTTAGGAAAGCAGAAGAGCACGGCCACCCTGCATCATCCGAGGAGAAGTCGTCGCTGTCTAGAGCCTCTACTCGGACAGGAAGTGGCCGGGTTGATGGGTGGAAGGAGGGGGTTGCGGGGGAAGGAGAGGGTGCTATTGCTGGTATGGAAGAGATGACTGGGATTGAGAAGGTGGAAAGTGCGGGGCATGTGTTGAGTAAGAGCAAGAAGACTATCATTGCATTGGCATTGTGTGTATGTGGAACACACCCTTGATGAAAATTACGGGCCAAAAGATTGAAGTGGGAAGGTGGTTTGCTGACCCTGGTTGTAGATGTGTGTGTTGATGGCTGCAATGGACCAGACAATTGTGAGGACCCTCTTCCCCTTTCAGCTATTTGAGTATATGGTTTTATAAGTAATGGGCTAATATGGGGCGGATTACAGGTTACAACATCAGTTCCCGTGATAGCACAACAATTCCATTCGAAGTCGGGATATACCTGGATTGGAACTGCGTACGTTACCCTGAGCTCGCTTGTACATCCTATTGCGGTGCCCAGAATATGCATATGTATACATCCATTCCGCTACAAGACTTAACTGACACAAAACTAGTTATTTGTTACCCGCTGCTGCGTTTCTTCCATCATGGGGCAAATTTAGCGATATATTTGGACGAAAGCCAGTACTACTAATTGCCGCGGGCATCTTCTTACTCGGAAGTATCCTCTGTGCAGCTTCACAGGGGATTACAATGATTATTGTTGGTAGAGCAGTCCAAGGTACTGGTGCTGGAGGATTAGTGGGGCTTGTTAATGTTACCATCTCGGATTTGGTACCCGTGAGGGAACGGGGCCTCTACTTAGCCTTTGTGGGATTTACGTGGGCATTTGCTAGTGCTATCGGCCCCATTTTAGGTGAGCTAAACTTCGGATTATTCCTTTGAAATGTATACTGACCTGTTTTGATAGGCGGTGTCTTCACCCAATATGTGACATGGAGGCTATGCTTTTGGATCAACGTCCCAATATCTGCCATTGCTATGACAGCACTTTTTATCTTTTTACACCTTGAGACACCCACCATCTCACTAGTGGAGGGTCTCAAACGTGTGGATTGGGTTGGTAAGTTTGCACCTCGACTCTGGTATTCCGATAATAAGGATATTGCTTTTCCCCAAGCTCCACGCATGGGCCATGGAGTTCCCCGATTGTCGATTGGCATGATAAGCTGACATATATGGGAAAGGCTCTGCATTGGTTATTGGTGGAACGGTACTCTTCCTCCTTGGAATGGAGTTTGGCGGGGTTTCCCATCCTTGGGACTCTGCAATCGTCATATGCTTCCTTATCTTTGGGTTGACGATCATGGCCGTTTTTGTCATTGTTGAATGGAAGTTCGCAAGACTCCCAATTATGCCATTGAGGCTATTCACTAACAGGACAAATTTTGCAAGCTACATTGTACGTTGTTCCTGCCCCAGCTGGAACTCCTGGTCTGGATATGGTGCTGACAGGTCCCCACACAGACCGCCGTATTCCATGGTTTTGTCTTCATTGGTGGCTGCTACTTCCTTCCCCTCTTCTTCCAAGCTGTCCGGGGCTACACAGTCCTCATGTCCGGTGTCTCCATCCTCCCTTTCGTCCTCGTCCTCTCCATAACCGCCGGCGCTAATGGACATATCATCTCAAAAACCGGCTCCTACCTAGAGCCAATTTGGGCTGGATGTTTCCTAATGGTTCTCGGCATAGGGCTATTTGTAGACCTTAACCGAACGTCGAATTGGGGCAAGATCGCCATGTACCAGATTATTGCTGGGGCTGGATGTGGGCCTCTATTCCAAGGCCCACTTATTGCCATTCATAGTGTGATTAACCAGAAGGATGTTGCTACTGCTACTTCCACATTTGCGTTCTTACGGAACCTTGCTACGTCAATGGGGATTTCACTGGGTCTTGTGGTCTTCGCGAATATCATGGATCAGCAAATCCCTACTCTACGCGCAAAGGGGGTAAGCGAAGGTACATTAGCCTTGCTCTCCCACGGTGGTGCATCGGCAAATGTCCCTAGGATCAAGGACTTACCTAGATTTGAGGGGGTGGCGATTAGAGATGCGTATGCGCAGGGAATGAAGGGGATGTGGTGGTTCTTTTTTGCGGCGGCAGTGGTGAGCGGGATTGCAAGTGCGTTTATTGGGAGGAATGAGTTGCAGACTACGGTAAAGAGTAATCAGCCGGCGAAGCACAAGAAGAAGGCAGTAGAGGGGAAGAAAAGTCAAGAGGATGTTGGGGATAAAGATGTGGAGAAGGGGGAGGAGGGAGAGAAGGTGTAAAGGGGATGGTACTCAGGACTAGGGGGAGAGGGTAATGTTTAATGCAGCATTATGGTTCACGATAACTTTCTCATATATAACTAAATCTCTTGACGGCAAGTTTCTTGCTTGGGTTTCTGTAATGTTTTCAAAAAAACTCTGGTTTGTAGCGAATTATGTGTGGGAATTGGTTATGGCTTTGAAAAAATGCTATACATATCTAATTGGAAAACCCTGATAGCCCTTGATCATACTATGGTCGTGGGTTAATCTCATGAAACAATGCTTGGGTTAGGAAGGAATTCTGAATCTGAACCGCCGTTTGGCTTTGAATAACTGTGACGCTAGCTGTGAGACTAACTGCATGCGATAGTGCATAGACTTCCTCTTTAGGCGACCACGTGCACTTCCACCAAAACAAGCTTAATGTTAGCCCAAGCAGTGCCATCAAACTTCAATCCTTATTTCTTCGTTACTTCAAGTCCCGCCCTTGATTCTCACTCGGCTTCATTTAATACTACATCACATACAACAACCAATACTCTTATTCCTATCTTCCCATACTCATATAAATCCTTACTCATTTTCACGACCTTGCCGTGCTATCGATTCGGGACTACTTACCAAGTATCTATCTTCCTGTACTCAGTCCTCACCCTCACTATAAATCCATACTATCGATCGGTCGCGGGCAGCAAGTTCCCAATCTTGTTCAGGCACTTGTAGCTCGTGATAAATAATTGAACGCTACTACCGAATACTGTGTTTGTGACAACTCATATGTGGATGGAGGGATATATAGCAGACACGCGGATAGGCTTATTATGTAAAGTTCTTGAGATCTCCGGCAGGAAGAAGAATTGTGCGGACTATTCTAGGGAAATATGATTGGCATTGTCACTGGCTATTTCAATGTGGAGGATGACTTGAATATATGTTTTGGTTGCCTTGGCGATAGTATGGGAGGATTCATGCATATCATGAAGCCATGAGGCATCGAGGGGGCCTCTACGAGGGTATGTGCAACTGGACTACACGCGCCCATAGTTAAGCGTAAAATGTAAATCAGTATCAGTTACACTATCACACTCATAATCATGCCGTCTTCCTGATTCACAAGACTACCAGAAACTTCTTCCACTTAGATGCTGAGTTGCTACTGCTCACAATACTTATTACATGAGTAAGTAGTATGGTCTGGTTAAGTGGTGGTGGCATCACCCAGATACTGGATCGTTATTAAGAAGCTGCACTGTATCAAGGATTGACAAATACATTCCAAGCATAACCACCGCTCAGGGTAACTATAAATACAAAGTCTCTTAGCACAAGAAAAAGAAACCTTCATTACGGTTGGTAGATTTATCCAAACTCCTAGCAGTCCCAGCTCAAACTTCTTAGCACCTTCAAGCACCTAACACCGGAACCCGGAATGCACCAACAGAAAATCTTTCACCCATTATCATATATACCATGCTCCTCTCACTTGACGGCCCTTCATTTTCTTTCGGAAGTCATTGGAAATTGGCATCTCAGTATTAACAGCAGCAGGCGCAGCGTGGACACTTGACTCTCCACCATCTACCAATAGATAATAGAGTTAGTATGTGCGATAAAGAGAGCGAATAGTCACCTACACCGGTGAACACCAATTATGCGCTAGCCATTGGATGGGGCCGCAAACTAGCCCAGCGCACCAACACAAAGGCGTGCAAAAACAACCTTCCCAGCATCTGGACAGCGGTGTACTATGATTATTTTCCGGTGTTGCATTAGCACGGAATTGTCGTCGAGCTTCTCGACGAGCTTTATGACGATCCCACCATGTCGGCCTTTGGGTGTTGTTTCTACCAGGGTTATTTCCACCACCAGGGTTATTCCCACCAGGGTTATTCCCATCAGCAGGATTTCCACCGGCACTATTTCCACCAGTATCGTTTCCACCAGTATCATTACTCTCAGTGGTGTTCCCTGTATCACCTGGTATATCTCCCTGCCCTTGGTCTTGTGTATTGCTTGCTCTGACCCCGTCGGATTGAAACCCTGCAGGTGCAGGAGGGGGTAATGGGGGGTTTTCTTCAGGCTCTAAAGGAGGAGCTTCTGTAATTTCGTCATCTTGATCGTTGATGTTGGGGCCATCCACATCCCGGACAGTGGGCTCCACGACCTTTGACTTAAGTAGGTACGCCCCTCCTGGATTCTCTGCCATTTCATATTCATCTGCCTCATTATCTTCTTCTATTTCAATGGGTCTGGGTTGAACAGGGTTCAACATGGCTTCAGGGCCTGGCATGTCGAGATTAGGAATATGCTCCCTGGGTGGCTCACGTCCCGCTCCAGTAGGATTATTGAAGACGCTACCGAAGTTACTTCCCCGAGTTTCTTGTGCTCCTCTACCATCTCTTTGAAAATTTTGTGGAAGTGGACTCGGTACAGAAGTGGGGGGTACACCAGAACCAGCGGCAGGAGCAGGTTGCAGTGTAATCGACTGACTAGTCGGTGGAGGTATATGTACGGGCTTGCCATACTTGTCCACAAGGGTTTCAATGTATTGGGTTGTTGGGTGATCACGATCTTCAAAAGGAATATCATCTCTTCGACTGCCCCCCCTGAGGCTCATTGGCCTCTCGCTTGAGGATATTTCCTGCTTTTCTGCTTGTAACTTCAAAAGCCGAGATTTCCCGCGCTGGCGGTCTGCTTTCCGTTCTTCTCTTTTGACAATATTTTCTGATATGGAGAACCATCTTGGGTGAGTGTCTGAAAGTGATCATTTATTCACATTAGCAAATGTGCCAAATTCACCAGAAATCTAGACCTAGACCTCTTCCACTCATGTACCCAGATCAATGTGGCATCGGATAACGAGCATATGAGTTATATTATTGCATGGGGTATCGTTACCTTTCCACGATCGAGGCATTTCTCGTGCAGTATGGAGAATAGAAGCAAAGTCAAGATGTCTGTAAAAAAAACGGCTTGTGAGGGTTAAAGAAACTCCACAGCAAGCCTATGTGTCTAGTGAGAACGATAGGCCTTTGGATCGAATCGACAGCTTGTTCTGGTAAATTTTATATCCGCTAGAGAATGTAGAAAAGCCTGCAAGATGTAAAGAAAAGGTATGTATACAGTGCTGTAGCTGTGGATGTAAAGTGCAAGAATGTAAGACACAATGAAGAAGAACAGGAATTGGAACCTTTTGATGGTGAAGCCAAAACATCTGCACGTTGCATGTGTGATGGTGGCCATTGGGATATTGCCTAAAACGGCAGTCGAGTTGCATAAGCTCGAATTCAGTAATGCAAGTTCCGATTTCAGCCTCATTGTGGAAAGCCAACTGTACCTACAGGGGTTGTCTGGTTGTACCTGAGCATATTGCCAACACTTCCACGCTAAAAGGACTTGGCGTGAATCTCTAGAAACTTTGGAATCCTTCAACCGAAAACAACAAAAACTCCACCCCCTTGCTCGGCCCTCCAAGATTTCCCTAGATTCCACCTCCTTGTAGCAATTCGAAAGCAATCTCAGAGTTACGTATTTATATTCTTTTTTTGACTGTTGGAGTTTCGGGGTATTTTCAACTGCCTTGTGTTTTGAGTGATAATTGACCCCATACACACACGGCCACACGGACATCACCTCCTTCCGCCCTGACACTCTCGTTCACGCATTCTTCAGTTCTCCCGAATCATGAATTCGAACATCGCCCTCAGACTGGCTGCAACCCACCGATCGCTTGTTCTTCAACCAGGTGCATATATGCTTTGTCCGCCCAACTTCCCTTGCCTAGATGTATGCTAATGCATTGGGGTTATGGCAGCATTCCGTTCGGCACTGGGAACCCATGCAGTACGGCAGGCCCATTGTCTCCACAGCCGGACACCACGACAAACGCCGGGTGATCGATCTGCGACAGGTCTCCTTCAGGGGCGCAGGCTTTTATCAACCGAGACAACTACTCCAACTCCAGGGGCCCCAATTCCACCGCCTGGGTTTAATGTAAACGAAGCAAAGAAACCGATCCCCGTCGAGAGGAACCCCATTACACCCCAAGACGCCATAGCTGCTTCTGGTGCAAAAGTCGAAACTTCCTCACCCACGACGGTTACTACTTCGCCATCACCGCAAGAGGCTACAGCTGTTGCTCCAACTCCCGGAGCGGAAAAGGGGGTAAAGGAGAAGAAAGATGAAGTGAAGTTAACACTGTGGCAGAAAGTGAAAAAGGAGGCTGCCCACTATTGGGATGGTACGAAATTGCTAGGGGCCGAGATCAAGATATCTTGGAAGTTGGCTCTGAAGATGGCTGCTGGGTATGAGCTTACCCGCAGAGAGCATCGCCAGGTATACGCTGCTGTCTTATAGTTTTATGCCTAGAAACTAACGCCGTACAATGTAGCTTCAAAGGACAGTCAAGGATCTCGGTCGACTGATTCCCTTCTCTGTATTTATCATCGTCCCAGCTGGCGAATTGTTTCTCCCATTTGCCCTGAAACTATTTCCAAATCTCCTCCCAAGTACCTACGAGGGTGAGAAAACCAAGGAAGCGAAGAACGTAAAGCTTCGAGAAACTAGGAAAAATGTTTCAGATTTCTTAAGAACCACCCTACAAGAGGGTGGATTGCCAATCAGCAAGGCCACGCGACAGAGGGAGGAATTTACAGACTTTTTCCGCAAGGTCAGTCTTGCTATGGGGACAATTCATTCCATAACGTGACCTGACGCATTCTAGATCCGAACGACTGGCGAAGCCCCATCCCGTGAAGAGCTGATTCGAGTGTGCAAGATTTTCAAGGACGACCTTACGCTTGACAATCTCTCACGACCACAGCTCGTCGGAATGTGCAGATACATGAATCTGTCAAGCTTTGGCACTGACGCGATGTTGAGGTACAACATCCGTTACCGTATGCGCCAAATTAAACGCGACGATCGTGCAATCTCGTATGAAGGCGTAGATTCTCTATCAGTGCCTGAGCTACAAATGGCGTGTGCATCTCGTGGAATTCGTAGGTTTACTCAGGCTTGAACCTCAGAGGTAATTGGGGCGGTGACTAATAACGAGCACAGGCTCTCATCGTGTCTCCCCAGCTCGTCTACGTGAAGATCTATCTACTTGGCTTGAACTCAGATTGAAGCATGGAGTTGCATCCACACTGCTCGTCCTTTCGAATGCGTTCATGTACGCACAAGGCAAGGAGACCGAGATGGATTCTCACTATGATGCACTTCAGGCTGTTCTTTCTTCCATTCCGGAGGAGCTCTACCATGAAATGGAACTTGATATCTCCGCTGCGGAGGGTGCAGCAACCAACAAACAACGATTGGAGGTGTTGAGAGAACAACAGGAATTGATTGAGCAAGAGGCTGCTCAAAGTGGACAGGTTACAGAAGAGAAGGTCGTTAAAGATGACCAAGATATCGACGAGAAGGAAGACAAGGTGAAGGCAGAGGCCAAGGCAAGGGAAGAGACGAAATAGTCAAGCGTGGGTCTAGGTCCACTCCATTGTGAGCTATGGCGTGACCCCGGACACTCTTCCTTACGATCAAAATCCCCAAATCCTATGGGTATATCACCGCATCGGGCACGGATCAGTTACTCCGGTTAGATGTTTCTTTCTCATTCGTTGATGCCAATGTTCCTTAGTTCATAGATGGGCGGTGGCATGGATATTTATTTTGTCTTCTGGGTTATTGGGATTTTTGATTTTTTCTCTCACTTCGTTGGTTTCTTAGTTATGGCACTCTTGCCCTTCTCCGCTGTTTGTTCTATAATTTGTTGGTGATCTGGAGAAAGGTTGGCTAAGTTGGCAGTTTGCATAAACGGGTTTTATATATCAATAGACTGAATGATTTCCTGTCAGTTGCACTTTTATGGAAGGATCTGTAGCTGAATAATAATCTATCTAAGGGGTGCATGAGCTCGGATATACGCGCACAGAAAATTTAAGGTTGCGGAGCTGCCAAGATTTACAACATCTAGTAACATCCTAGTTCCCAGCGAGCAGCAGCTTACAAAAAAACTCCTATGAAAAGTTGTCCGGTGCAAGAGCTTTTACGCATAACACGAGCGAAAGATGGTTAAGAAGAAGATGTGAGCAAACACCTATCTGTGTAGATTTACGCCTTGATAAACTATACGACACTGTGCTAATTAGTTCCGAAACAGCGACTCTCGGGTTCCGGCGCTCATTCGGAATGGAGTACAGGTTCGTTGGGAATCGCTTCCATGGGGACATAGTCAATGGTCGAAGACGGGTGATTGGAGCAGAGATGGGCTCGCTGACACACGGCCCCGAAATAGGAGAAGAAAAGAAGCTTCTTTGTGGTCGTGGGGGATCGAGGGAAGGATGTGATTCTCAATTTGCACTACATTCTAGGCAATTGCGATGCAAAGCAGAATAAGAGCGTGCTATGGGCATATAAGCACAAGCTGCTAGGGTTTACAAGGTAAGGAGTTATGTATGGTTCCTTCTTGGGTGCCTGCTGACGCAAATGTGGGAGGTAGTCATCGACAGAAGCGAGAGGCGAAGATAAAAAAAGAGGTGAAGCGGGGGACCCGCGAGGCCAACACGGAGGACCCGTTTGAGCTTTTCATCAGCTTGACGAACATCCGATATGTATACTACAAGGAAACGGAGAAGATTCTCGGAAACACATACGGGATGTGTATCCTGCAAGATTTCGAGGCCTTAACACCAAATCTGTTGGCTAGAACGGTTGAGACAGTTGAGGGTGGAGGGTTGGTTGTGCTGCTCCTCAAGACTATGACGAGCTTGAAGCAGTTGTATACCATGGCTATGGTGAGTCTGCGTAGGCGGGGTGTGGTTATGCATATGGCTTATAGTTATGGGATTAGGATGTCCACTCGAGATACCGAACAGAGGCCCACGGTGACGTTGTTGCGAGGTTCAACGAGCGATTTATTTTATCACTTGCGGATTGCGCGAACTGCCTGGTCATTGACGATGAGTTGAACGTACTGCCAATATCCGGAGGAAGGTCGATCAAAGAACTCCCGCCTAACAGCAGCGAGGGTTCCGAAAAGGCAAAACGTGGGGTACAGTTGGCAGGAATAAAAGAGAGTCTTGCGGATATACAACCAACTGGGTCATTGGTCAACCTCACCAAGACTGTAGACCAGGCAAAGGCCGTCATGGAATTTATTGATGCCATAGCAGAGAAGACACTTCGAAGTACGGTTACCCTGACGGCTGGTCGTGGTCGTGGTAAATCTGCTGCGCTGGGAATTGCAGTTGCTGCGGCTGTTGCACATGGATATTCGAATATCTTTATCACCTCGCCTAGCCCGGAGAACTTGAAGACGTTGTTTGAGTTTATATTCAAGGGATTCGATGCTTTGAATTACAGCGACCACCTGGATTATGATATCATTCAATCGACCAACCCGGCGTTCAACAAGGCAATTGTGAGGGTGAACATCCACAGGCAGCACCGACAGACGATTCAGTATATCCAGCCTCAGGATGCTCATGTTCTTGGTCAGGCAGAATTAGTGGTCATCGATGAGGCTGCGGCTATCCCCCTTCCTTTGGTGAGGAAGCTGCTTGGTCCTTACCTGGTGTTTATGGCATCTACAATAAATGGCTACGAGGGTACTGGACGATCACTATCTCTCAAGCTTATCCAACAGCTGCGAGAGCAGTCAAGCGGAGCAATGAAGCCTACGGAAGGAGAAACTACTGACCGATCTGGAAAGGCTACGAAGGCTGAGGGTGTAGCATATGGAGGGCGGGCATTGAGGGAGACTACCTTGTCCGAGCCAATTCGTTATGCTCCAGGTGATCCAGTCGAGGCATGGCTCAACAAGCTATTATGCCTGGATGCTACTTTACCGAGCAATCGAGTAGGGGTCAATGGAACACCGGACCCTGCGAAATGTGACCTGTATGCAGTAAATAGGGACACTCTTTTCTCGTATCACCCAGTTTCGGAGCGGTTCCTGCAGAAGATGATGGCGCTGTATGTCGCTAGTCATTACAAAAACTCACCAAATGATTTACAACTCATGTCTGACGCTCCCGCACATCAACTTTTCGTGCTTCTACCGCCAACAGAGGAGGGGAACAAGCAACTTCCGGAACCGTTGGTAGTTATCCAAGTGGCAATGGAAGGGCAAATTTCTAGGCAAAGTGTGATGAATGCTCTGAGTAGGGGCAAGAGGGAGGGAGGTGACTTGATTCCCTGGCTTGTATCACAACAGTTCCAGGATGAGGAATTTGCAGGTCTGTCTGGAGCAAGGGTGGTGAGGATTGCTACAAACCCAGACTATATGAGGGTAAGTCGCTAAATTTTGCATACCAGTTCACGTGACTAACTAATCTATAGATGGGTTACGGTAAGAGAGCTCTTCAATGCCTCGTCGACTTTTATGAGGGAAAGTTCGCATCCCTTGATGAGAACCCAAAGTACATAGATGAGGACATGGTTCGTGTTTCAGATGCAGAACTGGAGTCTGCTACTCTCCAGACCGATAGTATCAAGATCCGCGATCCAAAAACTCTACCTCCACTCCTTCTACGGATGTCAGAGAAACGCCCAGACGTATTAGATTACATCGGTGTGTCATACGGTCTCACAGCCAACCTTCACAAGTTCTGGAAACGAGAGGGCTTTGCCCCCGTGTACCTTCGACAGACAGCCACTGAACTGACTGGAGAGCACTCATGTGTAATGGTCCGCCCAATTGAGGGTAAGGAGAATGCATGGCTTGGTGCGTTTGCAAAGGACTTCCATAAAAGGTTCCTGCAGCTACTATCGTATAGCTTCAGGGACTTTTCTTCTACTTTGGGGTTGATGATTGTGGAGTCAGCGCAGATTGGTGCGAAATTAGATTCTACTGGCCCCGTCAAAGCCCTTGATAAATCTCAGCTTGATGCACTTCTGTCGCCGTTCGATCTCAAGCGTTTGGAGTCGTACGCGAATAACATGCTTGACTACCATGTGATCGTTGACATGGTCCCGCTGGTTGCTCAACTATACTTCTCTGGTGCTCTTCATGATGTGGTCACCCTGTCTCCAGTCCAGCAGGCTATCGTCATGGCAATTGGCTTGCAGCGAAAGTCCATCGATGACCTTGAGAAGGAGCTTAACCTACCAAACCAGCAAGTCCTCGCTATGTTCATCAAGATCATCCGCAAAGTTGCGAACTACTTCCGCAGCCTCCTCTCTGAATCCATTGCCGCAACTCTCCCCACAGAAGACGCAGGGAAACGGAAAATGATTACAGCTACTGGGGACGCGGAGGAAGATGGATTTAAACCATTAGAGCAGTCTTTAGCCGAGGATCTTGATGAAGGTGGAAGAGAGGTCATGGCCGCCATTAGGGAGAAACAGAAAGAGTTGATCAACT
>Ga0307511_10006308_pt1 | contig 11957 bp, 15 predicted proteins | sample 13_EM_MG_FD_200266 | JGI IMG/M metagenome (GOLD analysis project Ga0307511, IMG submission 200266) | Populus trichocarpa ectomycorrhiza microbial communities from riparian zone in the Pacific Northwest, United States - 13_EM | ecosystem: Host-associated > Plants > Roots > Unclassified | place...
TTTTTCTCAACCACCCCCCCCCCCCCCACCCCCCCACACACACACACCAACTAAAACCCGCACAATTCCTTCTTCGACGGCTCCACGATAGCCAAACTGTCACCGTTATTTCAATGATTTTACATCACAATGATAGATTTTACATATCACAATGATAGTTGTCGTATGTTGTTGCAACGACCAATGATCTTAGATCTTTCTTTTTGGTTAAATGGTAATGAATTTATGGGTTTGAAAATGGTTGATCCATGAGGTTTATAAGGGTTATGTTTGTCAGGGACTGTAGTTGTTTGGTTAACAAAGAAGAAAAAGGATGATAAAATAAATAAATCTAGACTTTTGAATTCGTTTTACCACAACCATCAGCAAAATGGTTTGCAAGCTGCCATGCCATTCACGATTCTTGAAGGATGACGGGGGAGACAGAGAGCATTACAGAGCTGTAAAAAAGATTGCCCATTAAAAAATTTCTTTAAGTCTAGTTCCTCGACCCACAACATTTTATGGTCGTGGGCAAATAGGTTTACAAGACCTGGAATATATACTACTACACAAGGAACAAAGAGCAAATCCGCCTATACAGACTCAGATCCGTAGTAATAATTAGTTGACCTAGAACTCAAATCCAAAAAATTGTATTTACATACTACGATGTTGCTGGGTTTGCTTCTCAACGCTGCTCCAGTTTCTTCTATAGCCCTGGCCGCAATAGGTGGAAATCAAGGTGCCTCCTCTGAGATGAGCCTGGCAACCCAAGCGTTGAACAAAGTCCTGCAGCTACATCAATGGATTCAACCTTCTTGCTGCATATTATAATCATGTGTTTGAGTATGTAGAAGGAAGATTATTTGCATGTGGATATTGCATCTGCGATGAATCAACTTGGGGTGTGGCAGTAAATGCTGGTTCGAGTTTCTCATTTACACTTTTCTTGGGCCTCTTCAACCTCTTGGGTCGCTGTGACTGTGGCTCATCATTTAGAAAAGGATCGTCCAATTCATAGTCCATTGATGTAGAATTCAGTTCATTCTTCTGTGAATTCCTAGGCTTTGGTGTAATCTGCTTGTCAGAAGCAGCTTTCCTCTGCACAAGATATGTGCTTGTCAGTAAAAACATAAAGCAATGGACATGGAGAACGTTGCATATAAGCAGCTGTTAACTGAAAGCAGGGATATCCTTCGGTACCTCAGCTCAATATCAGATAATAATTGAATGCCAAAACAACATGAACAAAAAATACTAGCTTCTGTAACTTTTGACTATAGGCCATGTATTTACTCCAGAATCAAAAGGAGAGAGGCAGTACCAGGCTACCAGATCAATAAAGAATATCAAAAACAAAATGCAAGCCATAGCGAGTACAGCTCACCTTTATGGTCGAGGTAACAAAATATATAGGGTAGAGTTTACCTTTGATATCTCAAGGCTCTTGCATGCACTCACCTAAATCTTTCACAAATAACTCAGGGTAATTCCTTTTCACCTTTTTTTTTTCGTTCACATTTATTCAGAAGACGAGGTGGGGGATTCTTAATGCTACTTAATACCATATCTTGACAAAGTGAGGCGGCCTTTTCAAATGTAAAGGTAGAAAAGAAATTAAGGGATTGAATTCTAAAATATACTTAGAAATCATAATACCTTTTTGTTATTGGGTTTCAATTTCTCTGTGTCCTCAGATGGTTCATTTCCAGTACCCTGAGTGACAGTTTCAGTCAAATCTTCCAAAGTTGCATCACCTTCTGCATCTACCCGTATGGCCTTTGTTGGTTTTTTCTTTTGTCTATCCTTGGCCTGAAAACAGCAAATTGATAAAAAGGTGATCACATATTCTATAAGCAACTTAAATTTAAGGCTACTTCTATCTCTCATTCCTTGCTTTCTAGCTCCTAATTTTACTTTTCCTTTTCTAGTGAATATTCTAAAGGCCAGTTTTACAAGGAGGGAAAGGGCAAAAACTCCTATACCAAGAGAAAATTATCAGCAATTTAACTGAGTTCTTGAAAAGAAAATTACAACCAATACCACATATAAACCTCACCTGCAGTGGTATTTCTCTCAACTTCTGCTCCAACTGGGCATCATCCAGAAGCAAGGACACCACATCCTCAGGAGCCAAGAGATCATCCTGAACATGACCACCTGTCATAACAAGCTGTTGCACAGTATGTTTCTGGCTTGCTCTTTGCAAAATCTTTTCCTCAACCGTCTCTTTACAAATGAGCCGGTAGACAGTAACCTACACCATGAAAGAGTACTTAAGTGTTATTCAGAACTCAAATAAAACTAAGCTGAGAATTCTATGTATAGTCAGAACTAGAAAAACCATTTTGTGTGTGCAAGCTCAAAAATTCATTTGAGTAGAGCATCACTGTCTGAACAAGGAAGACAATCTCAAAGGAAATGCATGAAAAGTTTATGGTTATGCCATAAGTGAAAAACAGATAGAACAATCTGGAGAGACTAACATCCTTTGTCTGGCCCAGCCGATGTGCTCTATCCATTGCCTGTAAATCTAGTGTAGGATTCCAATCACTTTCATAAAAAATAACAGTATCGGCAGCTGTCAAATTGATACCAAGCCCACCAGCTCTGGTACTCAGCAAGAATACAAAAATATCATTCCTGCAATCCCAGGAGGTACAAAAGTTAAGAACTCACTTTCAAAAATGAGAAATTGACAAGAAAGGGGTTCTCTTCAAAACAAACATCACACAGCAAAGAAAATAACAACCTAAGCTGGAAGTCTCTGACCATATCCCGACGATCCATGATGGTGGAGGACCCATCAAGTCTAAGATATCTATATTTCCTATAATTCATGTAGTCCTGCAATTGTACACAAGTTAGCACCAAAACAAATTTCCTAAAAAAATGGCAAAGAAGAAAAGTCAACTAATTGACCTAATCATAATGGAAATTGTAGCTCAAGCACAAATTGTCATTTGAAAGCAAAATGTAGATAAGATGGACATAAAGGATAAGAGAAATTCAAATATATATTAGTGACACACTAAGAGGCTATTTCTAAACATAGCAAAACCAAATCAATACTGAAGTCATCATTCATGGGGACATTCACCACAAACCATTTTACGAAATAAACAGATCATGTAATGTGGAGTCTTGCCATTGAATATTCAAGAGCAAGTTCCAACTGGCATTTGCTTTTCTTGAAAAAGAAGACTATTGTAGCCCGTACTGATGTTGGATTACAGCAACAAATGCCAGCCAATTATATGCACAAAGCTAATCAAATGTATAGCCAATTTGGCTGAACTAATACGGCTGTACATCAAGTCATAAAAACAAAGAAAGAATAGCCTCGACTAATTTACAAAATAAATCAATTCAACTATGCCTTAATCCCAAAATAATGTTGTTTTACCATGAGCATATTTTCTACAAGATCCTCAGAAACAACTTCTCGTCTCCTTAGTACCCTTGTAACGACTATAGTGAATAACTGGAAAACTACATGTACCTCAAGAATATTTAGCATTTTCGTCATTTGTGCAAACAATAGAACCCGGTGGTTTTCAGCTCGCAATCGTTTCAGTAAAATATCAAGTGTTTGAAGCTTTCCAGAATCCTATATAAAAAACAAATACAATCCAAATATAAGCATTACAAAATACAATTTTGAGTTGATTAAAAGGACATGAGAATCAGAGAGGTTTGCACCGTGAGAAGCTTTGCAGGGTCAAAGCTTTGCATGGGGGGGCAAGAACCGAAAATCTTGTATGTCAACTGAAGAGCAGGTTGTGAAACAGGTAGTTCAGATTCAATCTCCTGAACTAAAGGATGAGGACCCTCTGGCTTTCTGGGTCCATTAAATTCAGATGTGCGTGCAAACCCAATTAACAACCTCTTGACCCTGGGTTGGTGCAATTCTTCCATCATTTGGTAGGCAAAGTTTCTGTCTGAGCATTGGCCATCAATCTGTGTAGGTGAGAAAACATTAGTATATTAATAAAATGTTCAAAGGTTAACAATTCTTTAATGATTAAAAAATAGACAATCTGAGAATCCAAATATACCGGTGGAGCTCTGGTCCGTGGGATGGACGTGTAAGTTGAGTTAAGGAGCTTAATGCTGGACAGAAGCCTGTCCTGATGAGAGTTAACTAGAGCCTTAAACGGATTATCAGCAAGGCCTGTTGCAATTTTCCTTTTCAGGATATCTGTCTCAGATCTTGATGGCATCAATAACATTCGTGTGACAGCTCGTACTTTACATTTCTCAAGGTGATTGCCATTGTCATCTTCCATGTCTTCCATGAGCAAGTCTATGGTTCCATCCAAAAATTGTTGGCCCTGTCTCATAATAGAAAACAACAGCCTCTCCATAAATGAACTAGTTGCCAGAAATGCAACCTCTGCTGGGGACAAATCCATCAAATGGGTAAAACCAAACGTCCCACTCTTAATAAGCAATCTATCTGAGATATTGTCCTGTGCATATACAGACCGATACACATTTTCTGGAGAGAATATGTTAAAGTGCTTTTGAAATGACTCTCTGCCAACACCACGTCCAATCGCTGAGCAAAGAACCTCGGAACTTTGGACAATCTCATTGTGGACTACTTTTGGCACCTGGGTGGGAAAAGTGTTGTAGTGTCAAAAAATATCATGGCTACTGCTTTGAAAGGAAACTACAGTTGTAACCATGGAGACTTTACTCTTCTAGTTTTGAGTTTGTCAAAATATAACAATTTTTTTTTCTAATCACAGACAACAACTCAAGAAAGTACCTTGTATGTGATAGGATTTCGACCTCCTGAATAATGTATGTCCTCCAACTCCCCAAAAGGAGGGGGAAGAAAAGAATTGGGAATCTCTCCAAAATAGAAATATGTGCTTCCCTCATTCCTTTCAAACAACTCTGGATGGTTGCAAACCTACCATCAAGAAAATAGAACATTCAGTTTTTTTGTAAATAGACAATAAAATAGCATATTATTCAAAGGTTTGCACAACATAATTACATAATAAAAACATTATGGAGTGGAATGTAAGAAACCCCCAGCAAAATAATAGGCTACCTTTCTCAGCTGAATGACTATGTTCATTAGATTCATAATTTTCTTCTCATTGAAATGTCCACGGCTGCCATCAAACAACTCAGCAAGAGATATCTTGTTCTTAATAGCTTGATAGAAAGCTTGTTGTCGAGAGCTCAACTTGCAGTGCACCATAACTTCTGTTTTCCTTGTTAACTCGGAAATCACGTCTTTCTTCACTCGACGCAGCATAAAAGGCTTAAGAATTGCATGCTGTCAAAGGTAAAGACCAAGACACAAGTCAGATACCATAGGGGGAAGAAAACAGCAGTGCAAGTTTAGAAAAGGGTAAGAGAAACTACATATCATAAACTGATTAGGAAAAATCTTTTTGACTAAAAAAAGTCCACCACCGTCCATTCAATCAACACAGAGAATTGCTCTAACCAGCACGCATAAAAAGTTACGAGGTTACATGTGGTACTGGCTGAATTCCAAGAAAACATGGGAACACATAAAAACCAAGCAACATCAGAGAATTGAAATTACTTGTTCCTCTAAAACATCAAGGGCCTCGCATAAGCCCCGCACTATCTTAACAAAAATTTGAAGGATCCATGAGGCAATTCATTGTTTTAGAACAGTTCGATGTTTAGGTTTCATTTTTTGTATGATCCCTTAGTATTCTGCATCAGATTCTAATGCTACAGAATTGTGCAGGATGCACATCTAACAAACTTATTAATCATGCTGGCAATGGAAACCTACGAAAAGCAATAACGCATACTCACCAATCTGTTTAGCTGGTGTTCATTTAATGTACCCCCGTGTTCTGCATGGTTCTCAATTCTGAAAACAAAATAAAAGTTCAATTTTAGGTCTAGTATGCTCCAAAAGCAAGCATGCACTTTAGCAAAAGAAACATACCCTTTAGAAAACCACTCATTGAACTGTTCATGGCTGTCAAACAATGTCGGCATGATGAAATGCAGAAGGGCCCACAATTCTGCCATGTTATTCTGAATCGGTGTACCAGTCAGCAGCAAGCGATTACGACAATTAAAACTGAGCAATGTCTTCCATCTTATGCTGTCAAAAGTATCCAGTCATCAGATGAGAGTAAAAGCATAGTATGATTTCTTCTCTCTTTTTTGTATGCTTTGGAAAGACAGGGAAGAACAAATGAAATTAAGAACAGTTCAAATGAGAGCAAAAGTAAAACTCATTTAAACATGGCGCTGCTCTTGAAACGATGATTAATGAGGAAAATCTCGTAAGCAAAATCTGGTTATAGAGTTAAGAACCTGTTAGCACTTTTAATAGCCTGGGCTTCATCTAATACCATGTATTGCCATTTCACACGCCGAAAATACTTCTCATCAGACACTAGCAATTGATAGCTGGTAATGAGAATGTGAAAACCAGCATCCCTGACAAGAAAGAAAATGATTGATTATTAACATCAGAATAAAGCATGGCAAATGCTTAATTTAGTGACATGAGAAATAGAAGCAAAAATTCTTTGAATGAAAGCATCTTAAGAGCTGGCTTAAGACACAAAATGAGAGTAAACTACAAAAACCACCAAAGGCTTAGTTTGTAGGAAACAAGTTTATAACCCAAAACTCTAAAGCATCCAAGGTGCTTGCAGAGGCAATTATAATATGCATATTGATTTTCTCTTTCATTTGCTTATGGCATCATATATCTAAAGTGAAGTTGAATTTCCAATGGCTTTAACCTATCAAAAATAATGCAGAGAGGAGAATGTTAGTTTGATTTCAGAAATCAGAGCCTGTAACCTCATAAAACTCCTAGTCATGTCTGAACAAACAAAACCCTAAGAGTTCCTAAAAATCAACTGAAAAAAAAATCCATAAAGGAAAATTATGATGTGGTCCTCACTAGCACCTGTTTTATCTTGATACACGTTGACCATATCTAATTATGTGATCAGCCCAGTGAGTGTCAAATCCTCTCCATTGAACTACCCATTATTTTGTCTTCAAGAAATCAATGGATGGCCATTACAAGAAAATTACCTTCGGTAAAGGCGCTTTGGATTAATGTTTTTCCTAAGTACCATCCGCTCTTGAAGCCCACCCCAATATGGAAGGGTTTTCAAGTCAGGGCAGAAGCGACTGATTTCATCAGCCCAGTTATTCAAGACAGAAGCTGGAGCAACAATCAGAAAAGGACCCCAAATATTTTTTTCCTGCGTGCAGCAATTAAGTTAGTGCAAGGCTATTAAAAAAAACATACTGAAATGTATTAATGTACCCCAACTAGAATAATCACCTCAGCTAAATGAGCCAAGAATGCCATGGCTTGAATAGTCTTTCCAAGGCCCATCTCATCAGCAAGTATACCATTTAAACCCTGAGACAACATGAATTACTATGAGATGATTTCAATGGAAAATTTTATCTAGTACTGATGTTGAGTTTACCTTACCTGCTCATAACAATTAACCAGCCACTGAAGACCCTTCAACTGATATTCTTTGAGGCTACCTCTAAACAACTCTGGTGCCTGAACTGTTGATGTAACAGGCATGGTGGAGCTGCAAGTATTGGCAATAATAAGCTCATTAAAGTGATGCAGAAATTCAAAAGGAAAACATGATAAACCAAAAAAAAATTCACAACTAATACTATTAAGAAAGGGGGCACATTAAAAAAACATTTACGGTGTCTGCAAATCAATGTTGCTAGATCCTGCAACTGAGGCATCATTTATAGGTCCCTCAATATCAGCAGCTTCACGCAGCTTTGAACACTCGATATCAAAAGCACTTGTTAACAATTTCTGCTTCGAGACTGCATCTTGAGCAGCTTTGAGAGCCTCTTTTCTCAATTCAGCGTCCTCGGGATCTTCTTCCTGATCATCAAGCCCTGCTTCAGCAGTGCTCAAATCCATTCCTTGATCATCTGTCATTTCATCTCCAATTGGCAAAGCTTCTGAGTGCTGTGAACTTGGTTTGTTTGACATGAAATGACTGTAGAGTTCTGTTTGTTGTATGAGAAAATTGAGCCTTTGCTGCTGTCTTTTTGCTTCCCGAAGCTCTTGTTCACGCTTCAAAGCTTCTGCTGCTTCTCTTTCCTCCTTTTTCCTCACCTCTGCCTACAGGGGAAGGCATTTGAATGTTGCAAACAATTAGAGAAGGATTTAGTAAATAACCAAAGAAAAAGGCAAGGATGACTTTTTATAAAACAGTTTTTCAGTTGTTAACTTAGAAGTTTACATCGCAGACAAATATTAATCACTCGGATTAGAAACAGATGTCAGCAAACTGCATCCCACTAGGGCTCCCAATAGATGAAAAAATATCCACCAGATTAGTAACCAGGTTGTTTATTCACTTTCCAAAGGACCACATCTCTAACGATAAGAGGATTTAAGCTAAAAAAGTCCATCATGCAGATATGTAAAATGGACTCCTGGCAGGTTAAATTTGGAACAGTCTTCCTGTTAAACAATGTCACATGATGCAACCTGATGCAACCGCTTACAAGATCAGAATCTACAGCCGTACTGGCAAGGTTGAGACATTTACTATTATACCAACCAATGATCCCTAGATAACAAGAGTGTCTGTTTCAGCACACATTTAGACACTCCACAAACAGAGTAACAGAAGCCACAGGGAAGAGATAAAAGAGTTTCCACATGCGAATGTACTCCTATACTGTGTCATATTCAGAACTCTTAATTGCAACACAGCACTTACCTAGAAGATGACAGTGTCCATTATATTGAAATGAAAACAGAGCAAAAGTTCAGCAAGGAAACAGAAAGTACCATCTCCTTATCCACTCGCTTCCAAAACAGCAGCATATCTCTAGCTAACTTCCTAGTGCGAATCGCAGCACCCTTCATTATTTTGAGTGATCTACTAACCTTCATTTTGACCTGAAACATAAAAGGAATTGTTACTAAAACATACAAGCCTAGAACTACAAAGCGGAAATAAAGAGATCATCCATAGATACAAAAAAATGCAAGGAAAAACTGCATAAGCCATATGACATGTACGTGCCTCTCTTTGACAATTTTCTGAGAACCTCTTGGCATCAATTAGTTGCTTTCGATGCAACGTAGTGAAAATCCTATGGTGCTTAGGTATGTCTCTTCTGACAATGTTTACCCAAACCTTGCCAATCTTCTCCATTTCCTCCCTCTCAATGATGGAAGGGTCTTTAATTATCTTTGGCTTCTTAGGTAGACCCCGCTCAATGATCTGCATCTCAGGAAAATAGAAGATAAAAAAAAAAAAGGGTTCATCAACAACTCTGAATTGGAACAAAAAAAATCCTTCCCATAGCCTAATCATAGTTCAAAGGAAGGACAAACCTCATATGTGTCTCCTTTCTCCAAAACCTTAACATAGTAAACCTGCATTACACCACCCTCTGACAAAATAGAGCGTCTTATATTTCCAGCTGCCCCTTCTGGGATTGTGGAATTCAATGCCTCTTCAGATATCTTGAGACTGAATTTCTCAGCTGAGCTAGAAGCTGTCAATGCCTTCAATCTTGCCTGAAGTGATTCATATTGTGATTGGGGCTCTCCCATCCCTGCTTGGCTTCTAGGCCCAAACCTTTTATCATTGGCTATCATTGCTGCCAAGGAACCCAAATCTAAGGTGCCCTTCAAGTAAAATTCCTCCACCCGCATATCTGAGAAGCTTGGCAAGTTCAATGATGCTGCAAGCTTATCATAAGAGGGGGGTATCCTATAAGTGACACCATCCCCAATATCCAAATAAGGAGGTTCATAGTATATTCTGCAAAACATTTGGAAAAAAAATGACCTTCAGAGCAATCAAAAAATGAAAACAATAATCATGCAAAAATTCAAAATTCATCCATTCCAATGCTCATAATGCTAGAACATACTTGGGTGTAAACTCCGGTTCATGGTAGTCTCTGCGTTTTGATGGAGTAATGTCATTGGCCCATTCAGATGTGGTTTCCATGTCATGTAACCCTCCTCGCTGCTCACTCCCGAGCTTCCTAGTTTTTGAACCACCCAAACTACTCTTTGGAATGGGAATCCCCATACGGGGAGGAGGAGGAGGAGGAGGAGCAGGACTTGGCAAGGGATCCTTATACCTCCTCTTGTACTTCTGAATATGTTCTCCCAACATTGAGCGATACTTATCCTCTGTAATGCGTGCCCTGAAATGTCTATCTTCCTCCTCTCCCTCGCTGTTGTTATACCGCCTCTTTCTCTTCACCGAATTCAATTCCCTCTCTGATAGATTCCTATTAACAAAATTCGCCATTGCTCCACCTATACGTAGCCAACCACATTGCACAAACACATAAATACACTTCTCTCCAGCTCAATCCACCTCCGAAAATCAGAGTTTTCACGAACAATAGACTCATACAGACAAAGAGAGTATAAAAATCAACAGTTATATAGCATACAAAAAAGCATAAAATCCAACTGGGTCCTTGTAATTCCAATCGAAATAGAAAATAAATCATTCAAGTTAACAAAATTAAGTTACCTTGGCTACCTCTGCTCTCATCCTGACTACTACTCCCATAATAATCAAATTCATCATCAGGTTGTGGAACTCTGAAGTTCACCAAAGACTAAAAAAGAAAAGGAAAAAGAAAACCCAAAAAATCAAAAACCCATTAAGTAAAAACAAAACAAAACAAAACATACAAATTCAGCAAAATTCAATAAACCCATCTCACCGAATCCCAAAATTAACAAATTAATCCAATCTGAAAAAACCAAAAAGGGTGGGTAATTCAAAAAACTAAAAAGAACCCAATTGAGAAAACCAAAATCCCATGTGAACAAACCTCAAGATTGAATAAATTGGAGTAAGAAAGCGAGTCCTTGGCTTGTCTCCTGTTGTCCATGAAAGCTTAGGCTTTTGAAGAACATAAGACAGACTTTTGTTCTCTCCTTTTCTTTTGTAGAGAGAGAGAAAAAATAAAATATGAAACCCTAATAGGAATTGTGTTATTATGAGAGAGAAGAAGAAGAAGCGGGGAGAGAAGAAAGGTTAAGGGGGTGCGTAGGGTAGTGAGAGAAAGAGAAGGACCGTAGGTGACACAGACGGTGTAGGAAGCATCGCTAAGTGCTAACGTGCGCCGTGTGGGTGCCATTTTGTTAACGTTTTTCTTTTTATGATTTTTTTTTCCTTTAATTTTAATTTTCTTTAGGCCTTCAAAGTTGAAGGAGATTGAAGAGATTTCATTCTCTCCAAACAGAAGGGAGAGGGAGACAGTGAGAAGTTGTGATTTGGTACAGTTGACGGTAGATTAGAGGGATCGTTTCTTGTACTGACTTACACGTGGCAACCACTGCCTACGCAGGAATTTCAACGCTTAAAGGTTAAAAACAGTAATATTTTATAAAAAATTAAAGTAAGAAAAAAAATATTTCTCTATCTTAAAATTTTAATTTAGATGTATTTTATATTATTTATTTATAATTATTCCAATATTTTTTAAATAAAGAAATAAATAAAAGCATGAACAATACAATTTTTATTTTGAATATAAAATTTTTTTAGTGAAATTATTTTTTTATTTATTTAGTATACTGAATTTAACTTTTATTATAAATCTAATGTAAATATTTTTATTTAATGATGTATATTTTTTATTATAATATTTAATAGAGTAAAATAAAATTCATGGATGTAAGATACTATTATAAAATATGATTTTTGATAATTTAAAAAATAAATATTTATGGTCTTGATTTATTTCTAGTATTTTCAATAAATAAAAAATTATTCTTCATTCCCAACAAATTAACATATTTCTTTTAATTTTTTATTGAAAAAAATTAAAAAAAAAAAAGTTTTATTTGGTAAACATATTTTAAGTGTCCGTATTATTTTTTTTATACACACATATAAATATCTAAAATATTTCTCCAATGATTGCAAAAAAGAACGAACAACATGAAAACTTAT
>Ga0307511_10006309_pt1 | contig 11957 bp, 13 predicted proteins | sample 13_EM_MG_FD_200266 | JGI IMG/M metagenome (GOLD analysis project Ga0307511, IMG submission 200266) | Populus trichocarpa ectomycorrhiza microbial communities from riparian zone in the Pacific Northwest, United States - 13_EM | ecosystem: Host-associated > Plants > Roots > Unclassified | place...
AAGAAATTTTTCAGGATCGCTCGAGTAATATATGCACACCTCGGACATACCGGACACCTGGCAAATCCTGTGCACGACCACCCCGCACCAACACGACGCTGTGTTCCTGCAGGTTATGTCCCTCTCCCTGAATATATGCCATGACTGTGTTGCCATTTGTGAGCTTCACACGGGCGACTTTCCGCTTCGCCGAGTTGGGTTTCTTGGGAGTCATGATGAATATTTGGGAGCAAACGCCCTTCTTTTGCGGACAGTTGTCAAGGAGCGGAGACTTCGACTTTGCAGTATTCTGGGGCTTCTTGCGTCGCATGGATTGATTCAGCGTCATGGAGAGCAATGGGGAAGAGTTAAATAGTCTAGCCGGCCCCGCTGAAGCAAGCCCGTACTGCGACATGAGAGCCCATGCTTGCGGTCTGCAGCACGTCCGCAACAACGACAGCATTGCAAATTAGTGTAGAGTCTAGTGACAAGTAGTACAAGTCAGTACATAATTGATTATGTCAGCCAAGTAACCGCGTACTAGCCTGCCCTACACACTCTGCAAACGCGTCCGCTAAGAGTTTAGTATGTAAATTGCAACACGTTCAAGGTCGAGCAATGCCTGCTGCAAGCTCATCCCGTCGACGAGCAGCGCGCACTCGTAGGGCACCGTCTGACGACAACATAGAAGAAGGAGAGCCCACACAGCACAACAATGTCGATCTTGTCATGGGGGATGAAGCTGAGCCGTCAACACACAGGTCAGTGAAGAAGGAGACGAAAGATAAGAAAGGGAAGGCTGTCTGCACGGATGCGGGTCTGCCTGAGGAGTCCGATGACGATGATGGCATAATTGACATAGAAAACTTTCGCGATCACCCGCTCGACAGGAAAGATGGAACAAAGCTCCATGGCATAGCCCAGGACTGGGAGCTGATCCGAAAGCAGATCCATCACAGCTCGTTTTCTCTTGTAAAGGATGTTTCCATATCTCTTGCGGACGTAATGGAAGCTGGTCAGTCTGCGCAGGTCCGTTGTATGCTTTCCATTGCGGTTTTGTGGCCCACATTATTACCAAGGCATTGGATGAAGTGGATACGATTATGAGAGAACTCTTGGACATCGACAAGGAAATGCTCTCTCATGAAGAGACCCTGAAGGAGCTCCACCAGAAACTCATGGTTGGAGAGCGCGTGGTACGTGAACCCTCCACCATAGCCCTTCATTTTATCACGGCCTTTCAGGAGGACGTGATGGACAAGTATGAAAATGCCGTGACAGACAAATTGAACCAGTACCGCAGCAAAACCAGTCGCCAGAAGTATGGTTCTAGTGAGGTGTACACGCAATTTAAGCAAGGCATCTTTGTCCGTCTGTCACAACATTCATCTGCAAATCCGGAGCTGACCTCTCCACAAACAGGAGGTCCAAAATCCTGGTATACCGATACCGCCCATTAGCGAATTCATTCCGAGAGGTATGCATCGATGAACTTTGAAACATGTTCTAAATACGGTTACAGAGGATGGAGATGCAAGTGATGACGAAGATGATCTAGAAGTCGGCGGTGTTACACAAGATTACAAGTGTCCGATTTCACTGACTACTTTGGTGAACCCTATGACCTCGTATGTGACAAACTTGGCATGCATGCGGCGTTTTCTGAACTATGCTTCTAGCAAAGTCTGTGGCCATTCATTCTCTGGAGCCGTTATACAGGATTACCTCAAGAAGGCTGGGAAGGATGGAACCTCGTGTCCAGCCGCTGGCTGCACGAAGAGGCTTACAATGGCTGTCCTCAAGCGCGACAAGGATCTGGAAAAGAAGGTCAAGATAGCAGAAAGGAACCGTCAAAGGCAGGAGGAAGATAGTGATGACGCCGAGGTCATAGAATAAAATCAAACTGTAATTTCCGTTCAGGTTATCATATTTCATCGCACTGTGGGTTCCCCTTCTATTGGCATCCCTTCAACCCTAATGACTCAGTTGGACCTCATTGTTAATAACCCCGAGGTCGCAGCTTCTAAAATCGCAGAGTCCTACCGAACATTGCAGTAGAGTTAACCAATGTGTGTAATTACTGTGCATTCCGAGTAATCCCGGTACTGTCCATATGGTGATAGGGTAATAGTCCAAAGCATCATGAACGCGAAATATTCATCAAAGCTCCTATCTCCCTAAGTCGCTGTTCCCTATCCCCGTGCTTTCTAACTAGCTTGTCGACCTCGCAACCTAATGCCCAGCACCATACATCTCGTTCAACCTTGTCCCTGGTCCTGAAAACTGCCGTCTTCAATTTCGCTGAAAGGGCCGGAATAACATCGCCGCTAGCACTACTTTTGGTATTGGACGTGGAGTTCTGGGTTTTGCGATACCAAATCATGAACAGGGTATCCTCTTCTGGTTCATGCGTCTCGAGACCGTCATCGTATCGCCTTGGCGGGTTTCGGGAGTTTAGGTCAAACTCTTCCCTGGGTAAAGCCAATGCTGCAAGGTAACCAGAACAAACATATGCATCCAATAAATAAATATCCCGCGAACGCCGATGGTACAAAGCAGCATTTGGCTTCACGTGGAACTGAATGAGGCGGCCTGACACCAAGATCAACTGTGACAACCTAGGTAAATCCGATTTTTAGGTGCAATAGTAGCAAGGGAGAAAATCACTAACTTGTATTGGCCCCTGAGCCCCTTTCTGGTGAACACACGTCCGCACTTTATAATGCTTTTACAATCGCTCAGGGTACACCAGTGATAGAGAGATGTCAATGCGGGTAATGAAGCTCCCAGATCTGAAGGCGATTCTGGTGGGGTCGAACAATTGTTACCAGCGTGGCACTTGAACAATTGTGGCGTCACTCGAGGCCGTTGGTTTAAGGTGTGGGAAATGTCCATCTCAAGTGTTGCATCTTCTCTTTGTCGGTATGTCCAATATGTAATCAGTGCTTGCAGTCTGTCGACCCACTCGAGACAATCTCGACATGAATACGCCTGGCAATGTTAAGGAACGAATAATAAGATTCCGACCAACGTACTTCCAAGTGTATCACAGGGCCAGTCGCTAAGACAATTTCGAAGGAACGCCTGAGGCGCAACCTCTGCTTGTTCTGCACTTTGGCAAGACCCTCAACGCCACCTTCATCTTCGTCGACGGGTAAATCGCCGTTTTGAGCGACCGAGTCCACAGGTACGACAGCTTTCACACTTTGAATGTTTTTGAGATCCATGACACCATACGCACATCCTATTTGCGTAGCCCCTCTCAGAACTTCGCGCTGGAAAAGGTTCTTCGCATACAGGTCAGCATCTGTCTGTCCATCAACTATATACGCAAGGTGGGTGGTTGGTGGTGAGGGTGGGTTTGCATCCCTCTGTGAAAGTGCCACCAGGTTGCCATCACGGGTCGAAATGTACACAGGCTGTCTGGTTTGACCTTGTAACTTGATACGATCAAGATAACCTTCCACCCCAGGTGGCTCGTCCATCCTTGTTCCGTCCGGTAAATGAACGAGGCATGGAGAATGTTCGGCGATACGTATCTCCAGATGTGACCCCCTCCTCCCCTACACTAGTAACAGTTTTTTCCTAGAAATTCGAAATGTAGGAATACATACCTGATTAAGTGGCAATCCAGAGAGAATTGCCCATGGTCTGGCACTGCCTTGGACATCTTCGGTTTGCCAGACCCAGTCCAGTTGAGATCCAAACCGCCAATTCAATTCCAACCTTTTACCCGTCTGCAACTGTTGCTCTACGATGCACTTCCAGTCGCGAGAGACTACGCTGGAAATGCCGTTCGCAGAGACCATGGATTGTCGTACCAAATTGATAATTTTCTGCACGCTGAAAATACCATATGCCCTATCAAGGTTTACGATGTCTTCTGCGGCAATGTCGAGCTTGAGACGAGTGTCGATTATGGGACAACTAATATCAATAGACGATGGTATTCGGCCACCAAGATGAAGCCTACAAAAAAATGAGAAGAAATATTCTCCTGTGATCTGCTGACAATCCTACCAGAGCCGCCAAATCCAATCCTGAGCTCTCGAACGACTCTTGACCTTGAAGATGAATACATTCGTTCCCACCTTTGATCGATGGAACAACGCCCGCGCTTTCGAGTACTCATGAGGAGAAGTCGGGGGACAAAGGATGCAGAACGTATGATCTGTGAAAGAGTAGAGAGAAACGGACGTCCGCAAGGATGTTAGCGGAATCAAGAATGCGAGTTTCTTGTGGCCAGTGAAGAACTCCTTCCCTGGAGTAGTCTGGTAACAGGAATATCAGACTCTGCGGCGAACGCAAAGAGAAGGGCAGACATAATCCTCGTAAATTTCTATTCTCTGACCTCTCCAAACAACTATGAACTCAGCCCAGTCTTCGTAGTGTAATTTGCTGATGTAACGATTCTGTACCTCGTCGAAGCGTTTTGACAGGCCCTCTAACTTGGTGTGGCTGACCCTCACGAGCATGCGATCTCCCGTGATGTCAATATAGAATGGGCTTCCTCACCGGCATATACTTACCTCGAAGTATGACTTCATCGTCCCTAGGCTGCCTGGGCTGCGCATCGACCGTAGCACCAGCGCTACATTCTGCCGTTTCATGTCCTGCGCGTGTAAGGACATCATCTGGTGGGGCGGGGCTGCCACCGGACGGAAGGCCATCCACAATTTGGTTTTCGTGTGCGGCAACCTGAGTACTGGAACCTGCATCCGGCGTTTGCACAGAGGTTGCACGAGCAGTGCCGCGGTCAAAAACTGTCGTTGGCTGAACACCGTGACCTGAACTATCTCCCTTCCTGGTTAACAAATCTTTCTTCAAGATGGGCCTCTGCAGTGCTGCGGCACCTGCCTCGGACGGCTCGCTTAGCGCAGTGGCAGACGGCGAAAGTAAAGGGGCTAAACTTGACGAATGAATATCATTTCCAGACCCTTCGGAAAGAGGTGATAATGACCGGTTGGGTGACGGCAAGCAAGAATTAGCCGGCGCCGCCACGTACGTGCCCCCTGCGGCCATTGATGATGAAGCCACAGCCGCATTGGCAGCATGATCAGAAGCCTCCACAGTGGATGGATCGCTCGCTGCTTGGGGGTGTTTGTCAAGGATGTTAACTCCGAGAAGATTTCCGATCTCAAATGTGCACCCTGACCACCGTGTTGGATGACGGTCAGCTGCCCCCGATCGGCGCTGGAAGCGGCGGACCCAATCATTCTCCCGCCAACTCCGGATCAGGTCCGCCCGGACGTGCGCCCTCGTGTCGTCGTTCCAGCTTTCCAGTTTGCCACCCTGCAGCATGAAAAAGTGAAACGCGTGGTTGTCCATTGCTCTTGAAAGGGATTCGTTTTCGTTGGCGTCCGCGCGTCGTATTGCATCTCCGACTGCACCTGAAATGGAGAGCATCTTTTCTGGCATGGGGCCAATGAAGAACCTGCGATGGGGGTGACCGTCACCCCTAGGCCCGACTCGGGGTGGTCCCGTTGCCCCTGTGCTTGGAGGTCGTGTAACCTGGTCAAGTGCAGCCATGTCTGACGATATTATGCCGCGTCAGTGAGGTCGCCGAGGTGTAGCTGGGTACCAGAGCCTATGGGAAAACAAACCGAAGTTCAAAGCATAGGGTCGTAGTACGTGACAAGTTGGATCCCCTGGAGAGGTCACGTGCATTGACGTCAAACCCTAACCATAGCCTAGGGGCGTTTAATCTAAAGCAAATAGTCGTAACTGAGTACTAAGCATTCAATCATTAGCGTGTGTCGTAGGTACATGAACAAATATGCAGAAGTGGGGATGATAGATGCGCATGAGAGTCCAAATGTGTCAATGTTGTGATGCGGAGATAGGTTACTTCTTTGCAGACTCCGCCTGAGATTGGTGGATGAGCTTGTTCGACTCAGCGACATATTGCTCGGCCTCTGTCCGTTCAAACCTAGCAGGGAATAAGCTCCGTTGTGACACAGAAATAAGCTGCTCCTCCTTACCCAAGCTTCTTTCCCTTGATGTGCATGTCAGGCTCACGCAGGGCAAAAGGGTTAACATCCGCCTTGGGATCCAAATTGGCAAAGCTGTGGTTGATGAACCGATGGGTCGACTCATCGGATCGAACTGCATAAATGACGTCCAGAAGCGTTGCATCATCTGCCAGGCGCCAGTAATCTTTGGCGATCTTGGGTGCAGGCATCTCTTTCCATTCGGGTAAGTGTCCAGACTCTATATCTTCAATACACCGCGTGCTTCGGGCAGAATGTGGTGAGGTTTGTAATTCGGGTGGATGAAATGCAAACTTACTAAGTCAAGACGGCCTCTTCTTCCAGATGACCGACAAAGCGGTGGCATGCCTTGGGTGAGATCAGGTATGAGAAGACTTATGACATTCCTGCTTCAGCGGATCTGAATGATTTCAAGGTAGTCGCTTACAGAATATATTGGAAAACACGCCCTGCGCGCCAAGAACCATGGCACGAAACCATATAGATGGCTGCTTGAGGGTCATGAATGTCCTCCACGAGGTGGCTATGTCAGAATCTGACCAAACAACTCAGCGCCGCCCACTTACATCAAATGCATTCTTTCATTTTCTGCGTCTTCTAGAAGGGTGTGGATCCACCCAGAATCTCGGCGCTGGAAAGTTCATAGTACCAATTGAAACTCGGGGAGAGTACGCGTTGCTCACTCACCATCGAACGGAGACTCCCTAAGTGCCTTAACATGGCCGCAACCATCCCTGGTACACCAGCTATTGTTTCAAGGAACAGCAATCGCTGTGCGGCGCCGTAAGTCAGCCACGGCTCAATGAAACCTTATACGTTGGTTACATACCCTTAACCACGCCTTTTCTGTGAGGACATACCCCCCTCGTCTTAGCTCGTCCAGTGACATATTATTGCCGTCTGGGGGTAATGGTTTGTGCTTGTACCCGGAAACGAGGTCAAAGCCCCATCTACCCAATCGATCAAAAGGGTGCCCAAGTAAAGGGGTACAGAACATGCCTCAGAATCCTGACCGAAGTAAGAGCGACCTTGTCCGAAAATGATTGAGGTTGACGATGAAGAACCTAGAGGTAGTTTGCGGTGAAAACGCGAGCAATTAATTTCGTAAGCGCAACTTTCCTCAACCGCTTTGAGTTCCTCTGGCGTATAGACTGGATGAAACAACACCCAATCTCCATGGATAGTGGTAGCTGTGCCAGTCTTCTCAGAATCAGCTGTCAGGCCTTTCTTCTGTCCTGCAAGGTCCTCTGGTTTATTTGTACGTTACAATAGGGATTTCGACGGAGAAGCTAGTGTGACAGACCTCGGTCACCGAGTCCTTCGGATCCAGTGGTTGCCTTATGCTGTTGTGCACTGGTGAGCGAGTCCTGTTTGACTCTGCCGCTATGGATCTGGGCGCAGCAGCGCGCAAAAGGGGCAAAATACTGCTTTTGGGAAGTCCTCAGGGACGACTCAGCAGCAGAGCGTAGCAATAATGGAGAAGAACGGAAGATGGAGCGAGTTACAGTGGTCTTCAGTATCGCAGACATGTGTAGGAGACTTGAACAAAGAACGTTGACGCTGTTGCGCCCAACGAAGAACTTATAAATGCAGTGTTTTTCCGTCTAATTCCGAGGCCTCTCCGAGATGCGCCGCTCATTGAAACCGAGTCAGCATTCAGCCCACAGCCTTCAGAAAACCGCTCCCTGTGCAAAACACCGAGTCCAGCAGCTTTCGGTGTTGAGACCGTCCGCCGACACTAACATCCAATCATTCGTTCGTAGTTTGATGCCTTGATCAAAACGAAATTGCCACCGTATTTGTCACGACAACCTATATATGGCATGGGTGAAAGACCAAGCTCGCCCAGGTTCGCTCCGAAGTGTACAAGATTCTAGACACCGGGAAAAGCGTAAAGTTAGCGGATGAATGCCTTCTATGTACGTGTTACAGCCGTGATCGAGGACGATGATACCGAAATATACAAGAAGAAAATTATGGAGTTTTTACCTGCAGCCTCGTGCAAGAGGTCACCACCACCATCGTTGTGGCCCATTCGATCCAGTTTTTAAGAAAGTGAGTGGCGGTGGAGTACTCACGCGCGTTTATAGCGATGCGTCAGCTGATTCGCCGGGTATCGGGCACAGTCAAGAAATAGCAACGAACACGCGCATCAAAATGGAAGCATCGACGCTGAGGGGCGGTTAGGCCAGAAGCTTGGTCATCCCTGAAGCCGGACCGTGCATCGATGAATGTTATCATAGACATTCCATCACAGCGGACGCGTTCCAATCAGTGTGTGTGGCTAGCATCTCGAGATTTGAGTTGACCGTATCATCCGCTGCCGTCAGATTGAGAGCACCTGCGATCAGCCAAAGGTGTACGCAGGGACTGGATCTCGAGCTAAGATGAGTGGCAAAGGTGGAAAGTTGGCAAACAGATATGAAGAGCAGGAGGCATCCTTGAAAGGATAACACATTCCTGACGGTTTCCAAGAGGGGTCACGCACGCTTGAAAGAGTAAGCGCCTGACGTCCTGATGAGTGAGCCTTCACGACTGATTTTCAGGTTTTATGAAACGACATAGCGTCGGTTTGGGACGTTGAGCCCCACATTCATATGCTGCGCAAGGCAGAAGGATAGTAACGGTGGCGCAAGATATTGAGAACTTAGGGCTGTGAGTTTATGAGTTCCTAAAGCAGGCACGCAGTTCATTACCGGACTGGAAAACGCAGGGCGCCATGGGCAAGATACCGTTGGCGGGTACGATCTTGCCAAATTTTGCTGTGGCACATGATCATCCCATCAGAACATGTTGATGTTCGCTTGACTGATAGGACGGCAAGGGCTTCGGATGACACAAATGTACAAGGAATCTGAAACACGAGATTTTCATGTCCGAGGTAGGGGGCGGAGTGGCAGCCACTACAGGCTCTCTTGTTCGACAGAGAGGGGGACAGAATTTAAGGAATAGCATGACTGTGTGGACCGCGGTGACAGAGCGTGAATTAGGGAGGTAGTGGGTACGGAGGGTACGGCGTTGGGGAACGTTGTCCGTCGGGCGTGTGAAGAGAGATTAATTGCGCACGGCAGCCTCCTGCGGAGACATGCTTTCAATGCACGGTGCACCCAACGAGGCTAGAGAGACGCGATGTAGTCATAGGATCAAAGACGGCAAGTGCACAGGTATCGTACGAATCATTTACGCACTCAGACTGGCCCGAAGTGTGGAAGGTCAGGGCAACGCCTCGAGGGTGTGACCAGGGGTACGCGTCTTTGTCGGTGGTGGATTGAATGATTGTGGTGGAAGGGCACTCGGTGTTAATGAATCTACTCCAGGAGATCTGGTGTTCTGAGAAGACATACTTCCCGTAGCGTGTCCGTCCATCGCTATCCTATGCGTGGCCACCTGCCGGCTCCGTTGCATGGCGTTGGCGATTGCATGGACAACTATGGGAACTGTGGACGGTTTCAACGTGTTGTGGGATCCCTGAAGAAAGGAAAAGGCTGTTAAAGAGAATAACAGACGCCCGTGGTTAGTCCAGGTATTAGACAGACATCATACCTCATCATACACTTTTAAAATCTGCGTTCTCATCCGTATAAAAAGTGAAGGCAGTTTGCATTGGCACGTCTTTCCCTCCACCCTTCACGCCAGGAAGCCCAGCAGATGTGTCACATCGATGGAGAACGTCGGCCAGTACAGTAGCACACTCGTCTATCCTTCACCGACCTCACGCACCCACGATACACCCGATAATCACTCCGTGAACGCGTCCTCTTCGTGGCTCCAGAGCCACAAGCAGCCATCCGCTGCCTCCCCAGGTGCTAACAACCAGTCCTCCCCTGTCTATCCTGTCGTGGACCGTTCTGCTGATCACGAAAACTATGCTTCCCCGCCAACATCCGCCTCATATGGATCCATGCACTCTGCAGACCAGTACTCCAGCTTTCCACAGTCCCCCAGCGTCCGGACCACCGATGAGGCCCACTCCGTGCCCGGAATGGGTCTTCCCCCTCAGGTGTCGGGCAGCATCGGTCCTGACCGGGTGACGCGTCGGCAGACGCGCACGCACTCCTCTCTCCACCTTGGGATTCGGAGGGATCGTCCTCCACAACCAGACGTCCAAACTGGGCAACTAGACAATGAAGAGGTGCGCCCCTTATCTGCATCATGGCGTGGCCAATTCATACTCACCTCTTTCTGTCCACTTCGCACAGCAACCTCCCTACTTCATGTCCCCTGCCAGTGCCATGTCCAGGCCACACACACCAACTAACTGTCCCGATTCTTCTCGCTATCACCAGCAGGCAGATAGAGGTTCCATGTACTCTATCACGTCCAGCGGTGGCAGTGGCAGCATTCCCATGCAGTCCCCTCGTTATCTGCCCACCCCGGTATCTGGCTCACCGTATTCTCCATTTTCACTCTTTCCTGCACATTCTCGCTCTACGTCCTCTTATTCGGCCTCTAATCCACGCTCGGCCTCTCCGGCCCTGAGTGTTGCATCCGCTCTCACATCTCTTTCATCCTCCCATTCAACGCCCAATTCTTCATTTGCGGCGTATCCCCTTCCAACGCCACCAGTTGGCCCAGTCGTTCCACGCGCGAAGCAGCGCAAGCAGCGGCTGTTCAATGTGGACCGAAAAGCTATCTGTGTCTACCACCAAGAAAACCCAAATGCGAGGCAGGAAGACATTGCCGCTCGGTATGGCGTGGAACGCAGCACCATTAGCAAAATTCTCAAGCACAAAACAAAATGGATGAACGTTCCCGAAGACGATGACATGCGTGTCGCCAAACATCGGTAAGCTTTGTGTCCACGCCCGAAATTCTTACTGACGCCTCAAATATTTTTCAAGACCGTCAAAATTCCCGGAAGTCGAAGAAGAGCTTGTGAACTGGCTCGTCCAAATGAAGCAACAGAACACTCTGCTCACGGATGCCCTCATCCGGAACAAGGCGAAGGAGACCGCAAGGAACTTACAGATCCCCGAAGAACGATTTAAGGCCAGTTCTGGTTGGGTAGAAAATTTTAAGCATCGCCATAACATTCGTAAGGGTGTGTGGTTGGGCCAAAACAAGGCCCTTCGTGCTACCCGTGGCATCGGTGCCACCCATCTGAGGAAAGGTAGTAACGAAAGTGCTCTATCTCCTCTTAACCCTGCTTTCGAGTCACGAGCGGAGGCGCTAACCCACCGTGACTCGACGAACACAGCGGACGAGGGTGAAGACGATATGGAGTCTGAAGACGAACAGGATCTCGATGCTGCTCACAGCAGTCAGCCCATACCAGGGCCGTCGCATTCTCAGCCGTCGGGGAGCTCAGCTTCTCATCACCCACTTCCGCGTATTTGGACCATGCACCACGAGTCCCTGTCCTCTGCAGAAACGCCAATCTCCGCTTGTCCCGCGGGGTCGCAGCAAAACGTGGTTCCCCAGCATCCGTTCCCCCCTCACGAAGATCAACACCCAGACGTTGCAGTCGCGAACGTGCACCAAAACCCGCATTCACTGCCTGCACACATGTCTGTACCCCAGGCGCAGCCGGAAGTGCAGCTACCGAACCACGGAGATACGTCTACAACCTATAGTGCCCCTGTCGTGGTATACCAGCAGCCTCCTCTTACCACGTCGGGTGATACTATTCCAGATATTGCAGAGGTAGAGGACGCGATCAACAAGGTTATTCTTTTTGTCGATTCCCAGACGCCGAGTATCCTCACTCAGGAGGAGCGGGATGCGCTTACCCAAATCAAGTATGCGCTATTCCAGGCCGCGAGTGGGGTGCCGTTCGTGCGGGAACGTAGATGAACTGATGGTGGAAGCTCTATTTTTCCAGGTGCAAGGTTCCTGCTGCGGCACCTATCCGCACGGGACTTCATTTGGTTAGTGCCCTCTGCTGATGGTGATATCACACGCGAAAGGAATTTGCTTGTATCACCATATCGCAATTTTACTGCAGCCGTCTGTTTTTATGTCGTCCCCTTTGCATATGCAACTACTACC
>Ga0307511_10006310_pt1 | contig 11957 bp, 19 predicted proteins | sample 13_EM_MG_FD_200266 | JGI IMG/M metagenome (GOLD analysis project Ga0307511, IMG submission 200266) | Populus trichocarpa ectomycorrhiza microbial communities from riparian zone in the Pacific Northwest, United States - 13_EM | ecosystem: Host-associated > Plants > Roots > Unclassified | place...
TGATGCACGTAGTAATAGTAGGTAGCGCAATTGGTAGTGCAACTGGTTTCAAACTCAGATCGGATTTATCCGGTAAGACAGGGGGCGTACATTCCCACGATTTTTGGGTGCGACAGAAACCTTGTCAAGCAAGGTGATCTCGTGTCGCTATTTCATGCTTGTTGGCCCCTCTGCTTGCGGTGCGATCCTGCGCCAGTCTACACATCTCCGTACAATAGGTCTGTTAAGTCGACAAAACATGCAGCCAGTGTTGGACATATCACCGCCTCTACACCGGGGGATGGAGAATAACTTGGATAGGTCGGTTTTCCATAAATCCATACCAGTCCTTGCAGTCCGCATTGCAGCCCAGAAGACCGGCGTGCTCTTGAAATCCGATGCGATGAAGAGGTGCGCACAGTATTCACCTAATTCACTCACTCCTGGGATTGAGATTTCTGAAGCTTCGTCATGGACATACCAAAAATCCGGAGCGTCGTATGGGATCCATCTTCAAGGGACGACCATCGATTGGTATTACTCAAAATATCAGAAGAAGGTGGGTCATGGCGTTTTCTACACATACCAGGAGTAACGGATTGCTGCAAGCTAGCTGCGTTGTCACCAGAAGCACGCACACTTCTGATAAACCATTCTGCTGAGATCGTCGAGCACACGATCAACTTGGACTATAATTATTGGACAGCAGGTATTAAGGATGTCTCATGAGTGCACCGACATTGAATGCGATTATAGATGACATCCTTCAGGCCATTTTACCCGAACAATTTCTTGATGGGTCTCCTACAGGGTTCTCAGTAACCGGGCACATCGGTGGGCTTGGTATTACTTCACCCATGGCATGTGCTGATCCAACATATCAGCGCACATGAATCTCAACAAGGAATACCTCCCGTATAAGAACATAATAGGCCAAATTATCCTAGATGTGAGCTTTACTCTCCCTATAATGCACCGATACAGAATAGAAGAAGAAAAATCCAGCAATCAAGACCGTTGTTAATAAGCTCGACAGCATTGACAATAAATTTCGTTTCTTCAAGATGGAGCTACTCGCTGGTGAACCCAATTACACCGTAGAGCATGTTTGTCCATTCCTTTCGCAACGTGGTAGTGCAAGAATGATAAGCTTTCTCTTAGCATGAATCTAATTGCCGCTTTATCTTCGATTTTTCGAAAGTCTACTGGAATTCCCGGTTACATACTGAACACGATCGCCTCGTACAGCTGTTCAAGCCAGAAGATCTGATTGCAGATGTTTTTGCTGGAGTCGGACCTTTCGCAATACCAGCTGCTAAGAAGGGATGTGCAGTTCTCGCCAATGATTTGAACCCGGACAGTGTTCATTACTTGTCCAAGAACATCGCAACAAACAACGTGGGTTGACAGATGTTATTAGCCTTGTAATTGTTCTCAATTGCCTGTAAGGTTGCCGACCTAGTCCACGCTAGTTGCGAGGATGGCCGTGAATTTATTCGCGCTGCGGTCTCCAAAGCGATGGAGGTCCCCTTTCCTCCGTATTCCGGTCCAAGGATTAGCCGTTTTAAGGAAAAGCGTCGTCATCGTGAGATCCAGGCGCTGAAGCAGGGGCATCCAACCTGTACCGCCCCGTGTTCCGACACTTTGACCCAGCCACCTCGGAAGGCAGTGACCCGATTCGTCATGAACCTGCCCGATTCCGCCTTGGACTTTTTGGATGCTTTTCAGGGTATTCTGTCTACACAGAACGACGCTGAAAGGAAATCATGTTACCCCACGATGCCCATGATTCATTGTTATTGTTTCACACGGGAACTTGAGCAAGACAAGGCAGAGCTGGATATAAAACAGGTAAGTTGATACTTTTCTGGGTGAACTGAGCCTCAGTGATCGGGTTTTTTTCTAGAGGGCGGAGAACAGACTTGGCCACAAAATAGAAGAGGATGTGAGCTTTCATTTGGTGCGATCAGTTGCTCCCAACAAATATATGTACTGCATCGGCTTTAGGCTGCCTCACGATGTGGCGTTTGGGTGCTAACGCGGTACAGCCCGTAGCCCAAAGCTATGTTACTTGCAGTCCAATGCTATGTACCAGTTTTAGTACTACCTTATATAATCAGAATTTCATTATGCCCGCACTGGCGCTCAAAAAAAACTTCGCCACACTAGCTTTGTTTTCCAACTTGCATCATTTCTGCGTATAGACTCATCCGGGGAAAGCCCGGCGGGACTTCGACCTTGATAGAGATACCCCTACGCTTATACTTTAATCAGATAGACCAACAACCTAGAGGTTCCTACTAGAATCATGTTGCCGACGGCTCATTGCGATGCTCAGGTCAATTCCTCTTCCTTGGCAAATTCTGCTCTGAAAACGGTTCGGAATGTCGTTGCAATTCCGGAGAGCGAGCTTAGGCGTTGGAAACGGGTTTTCGATGCCAATGCTAAGGTGCTAGTTAATGGAGAAAGGTAAGCAGCACATTCAATTAACTGGAAAGTAGTATACTTATCCGATAATCAAATGTCAGATTCCTCGATCCAGATAGCTTTGTCAACGCCATTGCACCAAGTGGTGACTTGACAAAAATCGGCCGAGCACAGTTCGCCATCTTATTCCGTGTTGCCGATGCTTCGAAGCGAGGTCTAGTTTCATGGGAGGATTTTACTGTCTTTGAGACCATGTTAAAGCGTCCAGACGCTGATTACTGGATAGCTTTCCAATACTTTGATGTGTGAGTTTTGTTGCTGAATTCTTTTTCTGATGTCTGAGCATTCGGCATTGCAGGGATAATTCTGGGACAATAACCTTGGACGAATTCAAGAATGTATTTACTGCCAACGTTAGCGCTTCTGTCGTTCCTTTTGATTTCGACTGGTGGGTCTCAACTTCGTCCGTGGAAGATAACTAAAATTTTCTTGCAGTGATTGGGTTAAGTTATACCTGGGAAAGAAGAATGGAACTCACGTCCTTGGATGTTGGTACTGTCCCCTTCGAATTGCTGGCGTGGCTAACACTGATGTTCAGATAATGAGTTCACTCAGTTGATGAAGGGTCTCCAAGGAGAACGAGTCCGTCAGGCTTTCAAATACCTAGATAAAGATCAAGACGGCGTCATCAGGCCAGACCAGTTCAAACAGATCATTTTGGTACGAGATTGATTCTTACCAGCCATCAGTCGTGAATGACGTGCTTGTAGGAAATCGCCGGCCATAAGCTATCAGACGTTGTTGTGGAACGCTTACCGACTTTATGCACACTAACACCAGGCGGACGTATATCATACTCACAAGTAGCGGCCTTCCATAATGTAATTCGGGGTGAGTAGTTGCACACTTGACGATGTCGTTGCATTGACAATCCTTCAGAGATGGACATGGTAGAACGGTATGTGGCGGGTAGTGAGACTACGACTCGTATTTAACCTTTCTATAGCATCATTCGAGAGGCTACAGCCAAGTCAAAAGATGGTCGAATAGATCAATCTGATTTCCTGAACTATGCGTCCACCAGTTCTCGTTACTCGCTCTTCACGCCCATGGAAGCGTCGATCATCTTCCACTTTGCAGGTCGAGGCAGTGCTGAGCAACGGCTTGCGTTGGTAGACTTCGCACAGTTATTGGACCCTCGTTGGAAGGCACCGCATGAGGAAGCAGATTTCAAAACTGTTTCTACTGGATTGTCTTTTCTGAAGGGATTCCTACATTCAACGTACAACTTTGTTCAAGGAGGTATGTCCAACCCATATGATTGCAGAGTAGCCTTTGCTTATTGGTTTCCAGGTATTGCAGGTGCACTTGGGGCCACTATTGTGTACCCAATAGACATGGGTATGTATTGGATATCCAGTTGCTTCACTAATTTTGCTGATTGATTCACCAGTCAAGGTTTGTCTTCAAATTTTTGGATGCGACTTTCAGATGAACGGAACCCTCACTATTTCTAGACTCGGTAAGTTATTCGGAACAAACTCGCATGATTTGCTTAATTTACTCGCCTTGTCACAGGATACAAAACCAACGTAGCACCGTGGTTGGCCAAATGCTGTACAAGAACAGCTTTGACTGTGCTAGTAAAATATTCCGAAATGAAGGGTTTCTGGGATTCTATCGTGGACTTGGTCCCCAACTGATTGTAAGTAACATTTGTGTTGCTAGGGATAATGAACTGAAGGCCTTTATAGGGCGTTGCACCTGAAAAAGCGATCAAGTTGACAGTCAACGATATCATGCGAGGCCGAGCGATGGATCCCGAGACAGGTCGGATCCGCCTTATATGGGAGTTGATAGCTGGTGGTACTGCAGGTGGTTGTCAAGTGGTAAGTCGATTGGGTCCTTGACATGATTTCGCCACTCATTTTACTAGATATTCACCAATCCTTTAGAAATTGTGTAAGTGTTGCCATTTACTTGCAGTTTGGATAATTGAAAGTGTTCGTAGTAAAATTCGGCTTCAGGTGCAAGGCGAAACTGCCATGGTAGAAGGTGCTGCTCCAAAGGGTGCCGTCCACATCGTACGGCAGTTGGGCATCCTTGGATTATACCGAGGTGCAAGTGCTTGTTTACTCCGCGATATCCCCTTTTCAGCTATCTACTTCCCTGCATACTCGCATCTCAAGAAGGATATATTCAATGAGGGGTACAATGGAAAGCAACTGAGTTTCCTGGAAACGCTTTGCTCAGCTGCGATAGCGTGGGTCCCGCTCTATGTCGCCCTATGACTTCCTTTTAACTTGCCCGGACAGTGGAATGCCAGCAGCTTATCTGACGACTCCTGCTGGTCAGCATCATGAGTGTTCCCTAGTTGCTATACTCATTTGTTATAGATGTTGTTAAAACCCGCCTTCAAGTTGAAGCTCGCAAGGGTCAGTTGCATTACAAAGGACTAACGGACGCATTTGTGAAAATCTGTAAGTGCTACGGAGAAATACATAGCATGACTAGGTTTGACATAGTTTGTAGACCGTGAAGAAGGTTTCAAGGCTTTGTTCAAAGGCGGTCCAGCCCGGATCGTGAGGAGCAGTCCACAATTCGGCTTCACTTTGCTTGCTTATGAATATTTGCACAAGGTGCGCAGAGTAATCTCATAGCAAAGCCCGTGATGACTCACTATACTATATCTTGGACAGTTCCTACCTGTGATTCTTGCTAGTCATACATTTTGAGAGTTATTGCTAACGCTTGCACAGTACCCTTGGGCAGAACAGCCGCCTCAGGTGAAAACAGCACTGACATCACGACAAGATGACATATCGAGGATCCGTGCCCGGAACGCGTTGAAAATCCTGCTCGATGTTCATGGTGATTTCGGCCGTCGGGCTGCCAATTTTACCCCCCCATTTGTGCCTCGAGCGCCAGCTAACTCGGTGTGATACAGTACCTTCCATTGTTTCTGCTTGCCGTATGTAACTAGAAAAGCTATTATACCTTCCTATTAGTGTTAGCATCAGAGTCACACGATGCAGGGACTCGTTACCTTGTTATCTATATTGACCTACCCAAATACTTGGAGAGCTTTGGCTTACCTTTTCCTCAGCCCTTCCTTTCAGCACCAGCTTCAGTCAACAACCGATTCAATAATGCCTCTTGAGGAGGTTGAACTGTCATTCGACGCTGAATTGCTGAAGAATAGAACGAGTCGATTCATAGTTTTCTTCTCGTCGCGATTCGACGGAAGGTTGTGGTGCCCTGTAGGTCGAAGATTGACACCCTACAGCTAATGGCCCAATTACAGTCTCCATAGGATTGTGTCGCTGTGGAGGGATTGGTGGACAACATGTTTCGCTCAGAGCACAGTCTCCACGGGATTCTTGTATACGTCGGTCAGAGAGCAGAGTGAGTTCACTGCCGCTTGAAATTGATGATAATCATGGACTCGAGCACTGACCAATGTGGTCAGATGGAAGTCGGAGAACTGCATATTCCGTAGGAAGCCTTGGTGCATCACCACGATTCCGACTATAGTGAAGTTGGACAAGGTGAGATATCCCAGCACATGGTGCGCTACTGATCGAGATTTGGATTATCTCAGGATGGCAACGAAGTCGATCGCCTAGTGGAACATGACCTGCAAGATCCAATCAAGTTCGCTTCTTTCATCCAGTCACCCGAGACTTGATCATTAACCACTACTAGATTAGTTACTCGGGTGAGTATAGAGCGGTAAGTCACTTGTCGATTCTCTGGGTCCGTTGCTAACAACTCGAAATATCTGGTTCTACAAAGTGTAGAGTAGTATGTTCGAATGTCTAGTGTGTTTTCGACGATCCTTATCGATGCCAGAAACTTCGCCCAGTCCGTGTGCTTATTTCTTTTCAGCTCGGATGAAGTCGCCACTCTTCCCGCCACTCTTGTGCGATACAACGATGTCACCTATCACCATTTCTTTTCCTGCAACGGCCTTTAGCATGTCCCAAACAGTGAGAAGCCCAACAGTCACAGCTGTCAAGGCTTCCATCTCAACCCCAGTTTTGCCCTCACAAGATACTGTGGCCATGCATCGGATTCTGTACGGCGGACGATCGACAAGCTGTGGCATTCCTTCCCGTAGTATTGGCTCTGGGGTAAGGGTGACCGATATATTGGATAACTTCAATGGATGGCAAAGAGGAATCAACTCTGCCGTTCGTTTGCATCCCATGATAGCAGCAAGTTGTGCTACCGTGAGAGTATGACCCTTATTGCGAGACTTCTTCAACGTTGTCTGAAGCGATGGCACCGTCTGTAGATCAGTATCTCCGGAAGCATCCATCCCAGAAACGAGCTCGTAGGCTATCTTCGGGATGTATATAGAACCGGTTGCAGTGGCAGTTCGTTTTGTTGACTCCTTGGAACTCACGTCCACCATCGATGGTCGACCAGTCGCATCCAAGTGAGTTAGTCGAGGCTCGTAAGGACTACAGTGGGAACTCCATCGACGCTGAACATAAGTAGTCATGAGAATACGAGTTGTTGAGCCCGAAACAAGAGCTGCTGGACCTCGTGGATGTAGGAAAGATTGCTTGAAGTTGGGAAACCGAACTCCTGGCAAACAAGCAAATGTCAAATTGGTAAATAGTGCTCTGGATCCGGCACTGCTACTGTATATCCAAAGGAAAAGAGCCTAACCTCCAATAAGAATCATCGGTCGGTTTGACTCAGCATCGATGTTATCCATGCCGGCATGTCTCTCCTTCTTGCCCCAAACCGCAGACCTGATAACCCGCAGCAGTTCGTCATCGCTAACACCACGCCGCATCTCGTCACGAAGACTAATCTCCTTCCCATCAAATAAGCAAACCTATGATGTGGCCCCGTGAAGTGTTTGATTTAAAAATAACAACAACCGAACCTTGATTTGGCCATCTGCTGTAACTCGCAGTCGATTACAAGTTGAACAGAAGTGGTCAGACATGCTGCTAATAAAGCCAATACCGCCACTGTGTCCTGGAACTCTCCACAGGCGAGCAGTCTCATTTGGTATAGCTTCCACCCGTTCAATGGTGGGGAATTGTTTCCTAATTACAGCAAGTAGTTCCTCTGAAGGCACCATCTTAGCCTTATCCCACTTGTTTCCTAGGAGGAACCGCAGGTAAGTAAGGAAACCCCGTGAATGAAGTGGAAGGACCTTGCCTGTGAAAGGCATGAATTCTATGAATCGTACCCAAAGTCTTTTATGCTTGGTTAGGTCTACAAAGTCAAGGACCTCAGTGTCGTTGAGGGCTTTTATTACAACAACGTTCAATTTGACTGATTGTAAGTCTGCGCAAGACAGAGCCACCTCTAGCGACTTCAAGACAGCATCGTGTCCCATCCGCCGGGCCATGATCTCGAATTTGAAGGGGTCGAGTGTGTCAAGACTATTTTCTCCATGCTGTCAGAATTTTTCAAGGCGACGAGTCAAACGCAAACCTCAAGTTGAGATGTGTCAGTCCTTTGTCTACAAGATCGGGTAAATGTCGATGCAAAGCAAGTCCGTTGCTTGTCATGCCGATAGATTCTAAGCCGAACGCACGTAAGTGGTCAAGCCGACCTAAGGCTGAAGTCAGCCAGTTCCGTGATACATGAAATAAAGGGTGTTACTGATGAGGGTTCCTAATCCTTTTCTGACAGTTGGCTCTCCTCCGGTCAGACGTATTTTCCTCACACCACTTCTGACAAACAAGGATGCAACCCGGATAACTTCGTCATCTGTCAAGATGTGTTCTTTGGGAGAAAGCTGGACGCCTTCGCTCGGCATGCAGTAGAAGCCTATATGAGCACATTGGCGAGAAGTGAGGAACAAATCATATATGCCGTACATCTTAGATTACAGCGTTCAGTGAGAGAAATGCGGAGGTAGTCATGTTTTCTTTTGAAGGAGTCCACGATGTCCGGGAAGAACGGTCCTTGCGAGTCTACTTGTACAATCCTGTCCTTGATTGGACATTGGAAATAGTTACAGTTCAGAAAGATAAGTTCATACTTGAGCACGAGCTTGAATTTGTGCGGCAGTTTGTGATGAATAATGTCGCCAAGTGCGAATGCAGGTCGTTCGTCGTACAAGAGTGCGGCGTTGCAGCGGTGCTAGAGATGTTAGAAATGTGCTCATGGTGAACTGCCGACATTCGAGAAGTTGATCTCGGCCGCCTATCTGAGCGCCCAGCGTGTGACTGTGACACGTTACGCGGTCGTGACAAATGGAGGGACGCGTCATATTCCAAGTTATTACCCTTGCAACTTGCGCGCACTCAGTCATTTCCAGCTTTGATACAAGATGGTAAGCACCTGAATCACTTCCCCGTTCTTGCTGATAGCGGCTCGGTGTAGTCGATAATGGAACATAACGGTGGCTCCGTCATAGCCATGGTCGGGAAAGATTGTGTTGCGATCGCCTCAGACTTACGGTTTGGGAACCAAGCTTTGGGCATTGCGTCGAACTTCCAGAGAGTACGCTTTTCATTGCCATCGTTTGACTCTCCATTGATCAATCAGTAGGTCTTTCCTGTAACGGATAGAACTTACATTGGCCTGGCGGGCCTGGGTACTGATGTGACCACACTGTGAGCTGAAATACATCCCTCCGAGAACCATGACTGAACTGTTATCAGACGAGAACGCTTTCGTTTTCGTGTCAACATGTATACGATCAAGGAGGAAAGAGAAATCGCGCCCGAGACGTTCGCCCACCTGGTTTCCTCGACCCTCTATGAACACCGATTCGGACCATACTTTGTCGAGCCTGTAATTGCTGGACTAACCAAGACACCCTCAGGTGGAACCAAACCATTCATTGCTGCGGCAGACCTCATAGGCTGTCTCAACTTTGCAAAAGACTTTGTTGTTGCTGGGACGGCGAGCTCTAAGCTCTATGGGCTTGCTGAGGGGCTATGGGAACCAGACTTGGGTCCCGAAGATCTCTTTGAAACTATTTCGCAAACACTCCTGAATGGTGTTGATAGGGATGCTTTCTCTGGATGGGGGGCAGTTGTTCATGTCATGTATGATCCTTCTTTCGTTCCATCTTATCTTGTCTGATTATCTTATACAGCACGAGAGATCGTGTTATAACGCGCACATTGAAGGGCAGAATGGATTGAGTTTTTGATGTAGTTAGACAATATCTGCAATGATTGCCATTTTTCCTGTACAGCCCTCCTACTTGTTGGTCCTTCTGCATTTACATAATCTCCAATATTTGTGGACAATATTGTCGCTGCAACATTGAATTTGGGTTGGGTTTCCACTTTCCACCGATTGATCAAGGGCTCCAAGCCCGAGTTCAAAGTGATTTACTCGTATTCCACACCTTGAAGCCCCTTTTGTCTGTCTTCCTCCGACTGATATGCTGCAAATTGGTTGTAACATTTTGACCCTTCTCGTTTCTGCTCTCTTCGTTCAATCTACACTGAATACTAATCACTTGAGCAGCCTAACGTCGTGGTCAGCCCTAGAGGATTCAACTTACTCTTCACGTCTATTCCCACCAAACTTTTTGTACGGTGACGCAGTCAACATCAGTCATGTCCCTTTGGACTTGAACCATCCCATCACAGTTCCACGCCGCCCAGGAGTTACTGCAGTTGTGTTGAACTGGTCTCGCTTGAATAATGTTATCCGCATTGCATCTCTGCTTTGCGGAGAATTATTGCAGGACACTGTCGCCGAAGTGTTTATCTGGAACAACAGCCCCCAGAAGCTCTGTTACAAGGTTGGTTCTCGCGGTGACCGGTAACGTCGACCAACTTTCGCTCCAATACAGACATTTTCTAGCACAGGATGCCCGAAAGCGAAACTCAGGCTTTATAATTCCCCACGAAATCTCTATTTTTATGCTCGGTTTCTAGCATGTACGCAAGCTAGAACTTCGTTTTGTTTCTTCCAGGTTAGCATTGAATATTGATCACCATCCTTTACTGTACTAATTTTCTTCGAGGACGACGATTACCTTGTCCTGCCACAGATCATACGAACTCTTGGAAACAGGATTGAAGAATCGCCGCAGACTGTGTTCCACCTACTTCCCCCACTCGAACATCTGTCCAGTCGTTTGCGTACGGTCACAACACCCTCTGGCGTCCATACTGGTTTCGCATGGCTGGGGTATGGTACCATGCTGTCGCAAACAAAGGTCCTTGACTTTGTCTCCCTTCTTCGGTTCCTCGATTTGCCTCAGGATGAACTTCAAATGGCCGATAACTACTTCACTATACTGGGCAATCAAGTACCAGAGATATGGTTTGACCATGGAATCGAACTTGGAGGCGGTGTACCGTTCACTGTGGGTCAACAAGGTCATGAGCACAACCAGCGACACATCGTAAGTACATATATACTGAACCCCAGACCAGGATACTGTGACTACACGACCTTCCAGAAACGGGCTTGTACATACCTTGATCGACTTGTGTCGATTATGCATGTCAATTCGCAATTGATGGAAGCACACCCCTTTGTGAGGGCAACCACGAATATCGCACAGTGGTATATCAATCGAACCCCCTGTCTTACTTCTTTGTGCTTACTGGAAACTAATGTCCATTTGCTTGGTGACCAACCTCATAGAGGTCATGTCGCCGCCGACTTGGTTGCCAGGGAGGAGGAATATTCCCGGGTGATGGATCCAAGCACAGTATTTAACTATTCATACTACTCCTTGTCTAGGGCTGTGGATGGCATTCCTGCTACTGAGTTCCGTGGCTTTTTTCGTAAGTTGAACATCACCCATGTCTGAGACCGTCAACCGAATTACTTCTCAATTAACCGCAGCGGCTAGGCGTGGAGAATACATTATGCTCGATGTATTATCAGCCATATTCCCCCAGGATGCCGAGATTGAATTAGTCTTTCTCATTCCCCGGACCAGCGAACAAATACTCCGTAAATCTGTCTTTCAATCCTCGGTCGATGGAGAGTACTGGGTACGTCGGTCACTGGAGTATGTATTTCATACTTAGCAATGGTAATTCTGCAGCTTCTATCGCCATTCCCGCTGACTTGCAGGAGTACATCAGTTTGCTCGGATGATCAGCCAAAATGTCTTGTCGAATGCAATGTACGAATGGCGGAGCGCAGTGCCCGCTTCTTCAAGGCGACCCTTGACTATGACGTATCTGTTGTATGGGCCATCTCCGAGGTGTGGATGAGAATATCAGGCTGAAGTTACGTAGCCGTGGCGAGAAATGCGACGATGCTTCCTACTCTTACTAGTACTACTAGCGATGTATCTTACATAATGACTTCTCCATTTACAGCCGTTTGCAAAAACCTTGACAGTGACGCGTGATGTGTAGACTAGTTAGGAAATAAAAATAATGTGCCACACGCAACCAAACTTTGCCCATCTCCCCTACTATCATGTATCGAAAGATTGCGCCTGATGTCAAAATCGCAGCTATGAATCTCTACGAACGTAACCTGCTATCTCTCGAACAAATTCTCGACTGCATTGGGTTCTCAGAGAGCACATTTTGGCGCACGCTGAAGCTCTGGAGAGAGACAGGTGACGTTATCAACCATCCCAT
>Ga0307511_10006311_pt1 | contig 11956 bp, 12 predicted proteins | sample 13_EM_MG_FD_200266 | JGI IMG/M metagenome (GOLD analysis project Ga0307511, IMG submission 200266) | Populus trichocarpa ectomycorrhiza microbial communities from riparian zone in the Pacific Northwest, United States - 13_EM | ecosystem: Host-associated > Plants > Roots > Unclassified | place...
CTTTTTTTTTTTTTTATTTTGATATATATATATATATATATATATATATATATATATATAGTTTAAAGCTTTGGTTTAGTTTAAGTTATGCATGTTAATTCAAAGGTGTTTATCCTTAGCATGTTGAGCTTGTTCATGCACAAAAATGGGTTCAAAAAACCAATTTTGAATCCATGTTGTATGAATATGATGACTGTTTTAAGTTGTTAGTTTCTAGATTTGGTATCTCATGTTTTATTCTAATTGTTTGATGTTTTATGTTAGTTTTTTACATTCAAACATATTTGTGTATGATACTATGACTTGTAATGATAAAAAAAAAAAATGCATGCTTTAAAAGCCAAAAATACCATTTTTTAGGCTTGACAGAGGCTGCCTTTGCTGGAAAAATCTTGGGCTTTCTAGGCATGTTCTTCGTGCTCTTGGAAAAAACATTGTCTTAGCTCCTATATTCGGACAACATTTGGTCCATTTCTTTGCACATAACCTTTCTTTATGCATGAATAACCAATAATCTAGTGTCTTTTTACAACAATAACATTTTTATAATGATCTTTAATGCTAGGGTTTCGGTTTTAAACCGAAACACATTTGGCCAACTTGTGATGATTTAACAAAAATCAAAGTGAATGAAACATTAATTCTTGATCCTTTAATGATTTGTAACCTTTTTATGCTTTTTGTTTCATGAACTCTAGTCTGAATTTGAGTCCACGTTGTTGGGTTCATTCGTGTTTATATTTGGTATTCTTCGTGTTCTTTATTTTTTTCGTGTTGATTCGTTTTGTTCAAGAATTTTTTAGTTTTTGTATTTTTTTGTGTTTAATCTGTTTTTTTACTTTGATTTTTTTTTGGGTTGTTTTCGGGTTAAACCAAGATTTTTGGATCGTTTTATGATCGAACTAAAAATTTCAGGTCAACCTGGTCGGGTCAACTCGATTGGGTTGACCCAACCAAAAAAAAATTCTTACATATGGCCAATAATCCTAAAAACAAAATGGAGCATTTATTTTAAAAATTTGAAATACTTTTGCATGGATTTTGGCCTAAATTTCAAAAATACCAAAACAATTTTTTTAATATATGAGATTACAAACTTATATGTAAGTTATATTCCTGATATTAAATGAAAAGATATTTTATTTTTATTTTTATTTTTATATTGGCATTAGAACGGTTAGGTTTTTACCTGATAAGATAAACATCTCCTTACTAAGAAGGACTTTTCTTCAACCATAAACAGACTAATAGTTAGAAAACACAACATTTCCTTAGTTTCTATCAGACAAATAAACAATACAGCTTACCCTAGATAAAACGTACTAGGGGTGATAATATATTTCCTTTATGCAATCAATCCTCATACCCAAACTCTAAGACCAGTTAAGGTTTCTAATGACCAAAGTACTAGGTGGCGACTCTCATTCCCTTCTTCTACTACTAAAAAACAGAACTCCTTGTCTTTTCCTCCCACACCATTCTCAACTATCCCGATCTAAGAGGATGATCGTCGCGACGCCGCACACGTGCGACACTGATCTAAGCCATAATGATATTCTTCATCATAATATAAGGAATATTGATGCGACATCCTCTAATCATACAGTCTATTAAGCTCATATCTATAAAAATGACCTCATCATAGTGCCCCTTTTTGGGTAAAATATTATGTTATTATGCGGTGAAGAATCATAGGACGTAAAAGCAAATCCTGGCTCTTAATCTTAGCACCTGGTGTGAAATCTAATCGACCAATATGCCATGCTACAACCTCATCATACACAAAATCTCCAATGATTGGTATATTTTAACTTCATAAACCCTATGACCTTCATTGTTTATGCCCAAAATATTTCCTAGAGTATCACAATCAAGTTCAATCTGTATATTTTGCAAATGACTTGTTATTCTAATAAGCTGAGGATAGGTGGGATTCTTCAAATGAAAAAGATTTTGCCAGCCTATATAATCAAATATTGTATATATCCTAAAATCACTTAGAATGCTTCCTAAATCTCTTTCAACGACTATAGATTGATTAGCAAAAAAATTCATAAACTTCTTTACATTATCACTTAAAGGGATATTAGGATCATTTACCCTTTTTCTCCTTGATTTAACATCTCTAGTATGTCTTTTAGGCGCTATATAGCTTTGATCTCTAAGAAAGTAACTCCAATTAAGCTTAATATGGTGGAATTTGAGTGATTTGAGAGTGGCGTTTTGATTTAAGGTTAAGGTTCTTGATTTGGGGATTTTTGCATTGTACTGGAAAATGACAGCCCCTTTTATATTGTCAAGAAACTAGTCAGTCGGTTGCCTTGAATTAGTTAAATCGGTCGATCGATTTAACTTAAACATTGAAATACCCAAAATTTCTCTCTCAATCCTTCTTATACACTTAAAAATGATCCTTTTGATGCAAGAATTTTGTTAAAAACACAGAAATTAGGAGATCGAAAATTGAAAATTGAAAATTTAGACAGTAGCAAAGGGTTCTATCCTCTTTCTCAAACGGTTGGCCAGTTGTTTCAGATGTATGAACCGGTTGACCGATTCACACGAAAACCATATTTTGCTAGTTTTAATCAAATCAGATGTTTTAAGAGATTAATATGTACCATTTTATCCAACTTGTTGTCTTAAAAACAAACCCGAGTAAAACCTTAAAAAGTTATTGTTCATCCAATAGTGAAACCTTTGTTTCTCTGTTTCAACCAGTTGGCCGATTGAAATAGTATGATGAACTGGTCAGTCGATTCATCTTAGATTACCCTATCAATGGATTTTTACGCAGAACAAATTTTTCATGCTAAAGGGGGTATACATTTTATTACTTAAACATGTCCAACTTATTTCCAATAATGTATACACACAAACATAAGACCTTAAATATCATTAGCATGTATAAAGCCTAAATTCTTTCCTATTTCGCAAAAGCAATCCTTACCTAAAGGCTTTGTAAAAATATTTGTAAGTTGATGTTCTGTGCTAACAAACTCAAGTACAATGTCTCCTGTCAACATGTGATCTCTTAGAAAGTGATGTCTCATTTCAATAAGCTTTGTACGTGAGTGTTGTATAGGATTCTTAGATAGACTTATAGCACTTGTGTTATCACACATAATAGGAACATGATCAAATTTTAGTCCAAAGTCTTTCAAGATTTGTTTCATCTATAAAATCTGAGCACAACAACTACCTACTGCAATATATTTTGTTTCAGTTATTGATAGGGCTATTGGGTTTTGTTTCTTGCTAGCCCAAAATACTAGTGATGATCTTATAAAGTGACATGTTCCACTAGTATTTTTTCTATCAACTTTACACCCAGTAAAATCAATATCCGAATGGCTAATCAAATTCAAATCACTTCCTTCCGGATATCACAATCCTAAATTAATTATACCATGCAAATATCTAAAAATTCATTTTACAACACTAACATAAGATTCTTTAGGACATGCTTGAAAATATGCATATAGACAAACACTAAACATAATATCGGGTCTATTTGCAATTAAATATAATAATGAACCAATCATACCTTGATATTTAGTGATGTCTATATTCTTACTGTTTTCATCCATATCAAGTTTTGTTGATGTCCCCATAGGTGTGTCGGCTGTCTTGACTTGTTCCATCCCAAATCTTTTTAGTAAATCATTGATGTGCTTGCTTTGGTTGATAAAGATGACATCTCTTGTTTGTTTGATTTGCAATCCAATGAAGAAATTTAATCCCCCCATCATGCTCATTTCAAACTCATCTTGCATACACCTTACAAATTCCTTATAAAGAGATTCGTTAGTAGCACTGAATATAATGTCATCAACATATATTTGCACAATCAAGGTATCTTTACCTTTTCTCTTTGTGAAAAGGTGGTGTCAATTTTGCCAATGATGAAATCATTCTCAATGAGAAAAAGCTTTAATCTATCATACCAAGCTCTAGGAGCTTGTTTTAAACCATATGAAACCTTTTTTAGTTTGAAAACATGATTAGGAAAATGGAAGTTTCAAAACCTTGAGGTTGTTCAACATATACCTCTTCCATGATAAAACCATTTAAAATGCACTTTTGACATCCATTTGAAAAGGTGTGAAATTAACATGACATACAAAAGCTAAAAGCATTCTTATGGAGTATAGTCTAGCCACAAGTGTAAAGGTTTCTTCATAATCAATACCTTCTTCTTGATTATAACCTTTGGCAACTAGTGTAACTTTGTTTCTAACTATGGTTCTATGCTCATCAACTTTATTCCTAAAAATCCATTTTGTTCCTATAATGGATTGATTTTTAAGTCTAGGAACTAGTTCCCAAACATCATTCCTTTCAAATTGGTTTAGCTTATCTTGCATTGCTAAAAATGCAATTTGCATCCTTTTCGGCTTCTAGAAAAGATTTGGGCTCTATATATAAAACAAATACACAATGCTTATTAATATTTCTAAGAGATACTCTAGTCTTTAGTTTCTTTAAATGGATTGCCAATGATTTACTTAGGAGGATGAGAACTTACATACCTTAGCTCTTTTGGTGGCACAAAAGTGTTACTTACCATCTCTTGTTGATAGCTTGTGCTTGGTTGGTCTTTGTTCCTTTCTTCATTATTGTCCTTCATATATGTCTTATCATTAAGATTCAAATATTGAACACTTTCATTAATGTCATCTAGAATCTCAATAATTTTGTCATTTTGAGTTTCCTCAAATGCGACATGGATTTCTCAAGACAGAGTTTTCTATTATTATATACTCTATAAGCCTTGTTAGAGGAGGAATAACCAAGAAACATACCAACATTGGATTTTTTATCAAACTTATCCAATTTATCTTTGGTGTTGAGAATAAAACATTTTGAACAAAAAACTTTGAAATATGAGATGTTGGGTTTCCTAACTCTTCAAAGCTTATAAGGAGTCTTTTTTTAACTTCAGTCTCAAGGGAACACGATTTAAAACATAGCAAGATGTGTTTATGGCTTTCATCCAAAAGCATTTTAGGATATCAAATTCATTTAACATTGTTCTTGTTATTTCTTGAAGAGCCAATTTTCCTTTCCATAACCTTATTTTGTTAGGGAGTTCTGAGTGTTGAAAAGTTATAGTGGCATCCTTTTTCTTCATAAAATATTTCAAAAAAATCACTTATAAATTCATCATCATGATCACTCCTTATGTTTATGATTAAAAAGCCTTTTTCTTTTTTCAACTTTCTTTGAAAACTTTACAAATTCATAAATAGTTTCATCTTTTAATTTTAAAAATAAAAGTCATGTATATCTTGTAAAGTCATCCATAATTACAAACACATATCTATTATCACTTATGCTTCTAGCTCTAGTTGGTCCAAAAAGATCTGTGTATAGCAATTCTAAAGGTCTTTCGGTAGAAATGTGATTTTTGCTCTTAAAATATGTTTTTACTTATGTACCCATTTGTCAAGATCACATAACTTTTCCTTTTTGAATGCAATATGATGGAGACATTTAATAAGTTTATTTTTGACAAGTCTAGAAAGAATGTACATTCTTATATGACCTAGTCTTCTATGCCAAAAAAAACTATCATTAATGCTGGCAATAAGATAAATTTTTTATCCGTATTCATGCATCAATCTTAATCTTATAAATATTTCCTTTTCTATTACCAATAAGTAGAACTTTATCATTTTCAAGGATTAAGCAACATGCATGGTCAAACATAATTGTGTAGTCTTTATCACATAATTGACTAATACTTAGCAAATTATGTTTTAGACTATTTACAAGAAACACTTTTTTTCTATTAATAGAGAAGACTTACCTCCAATAATGTCAACTCCAATAATCTTTCCTTTTGAGTTGTCTTTAAATGTGACTTTCCACCATTGATCTTGGTAATGCTTAAGAACAATGAATTATCTTTGGTCATGTGTCTTCTGCAAGCATTATCCAATAACCCCTCCCTATATTCCCTTGATCCATACATACACAAAATCAAGATGAGGTTTTTGGTACTCATACCTTCTTGAGCCTTTTGTGGTTAGTGGTGGTTCCTTTTGTAACCCAAGTCATATTACTAACTTTTTCCTTCTTCATAGAACATGCATAAATCAAATGGCCTATGCTTCTATAATAATTACATATTTGGTTTGTGTCATATGATTTTTTGGCTTCAACGAAGTGATTTTTTAAATATTTTTATTCTTTTTAGATTGATAGCCTAAACCCTCTTTCGTTGAAAACTCATCTTTAACTAGCACGTATGGTTTCTAAGATCTTAGAACCTTTAATGAATTTAGCTAGTGTAGTGTTCAACTTATCAATATTTTCCTTTAAAGCCTTGTTTTTCTCTTTAAGTTGGTTCATCTTATCGCAATCATTAACTACAATGCATGTTTTCTTTTCTAAAGTATCTTTCTCAACAAGAAAACATCCATGGTTCTGTTTCAATAAGCTATACTTGGAACCTAACTTCTTGTATTCATCATACAATATCTCAAATGCATCATGCAATTTAATACAAGAGAGATTAGATTCATCATCCAAAGAGATTACCTCATTATCGCTTTTAATTTTCATGAAACACATGTTTGCAACATGCTCTTCATCATCACTTGAGCTAGAGTTCAAGTCATCACTCCATGTTATTTTCATTGCTCTTTTTTTATGGTGGTCTTCTTGTTATTTCAAATGAGAGGGCAATCAACCTTTATGTGTCATATATTGTTGCACTTATAGCATCTAAGTGCTTCCTTGCTAAATTCTTTCTTATTTCATCCTTCTTGAAGTTTGAGAACTTTTTGTTCCCTTACTTGTTTCTTAGGAGATTTCAGAATTTTCTTATGATAAGTGCAATATCCTCCTCCACTTCTTCTTCTTCTTCATCATCATCATCACTATCAACATGGTGTACAATTTTGAATGCTAAATTCTTCTTTGGCTTCTCTTCTAGTTCTTGCTTTTCCATGGTGATTTCATGAGTTATAAGTGATCCGATGAGTTCTTCCAATGGAAGTTTGGTGAGATCCTTCTCGGATTGTCGTCACCTTTGTTTTCCAAGTCTTTGGCAAGGACCTAAGAATTTCGTTCACAATATCGGCATTAGTATATGTCCTACCAAGAGCATCTAGATTATTAGTGATAGTTATTGTAGTAAACATACTAGTTATTGATTCATTTAGAAGTATTTTAAATAACTCATATTGATACACTAACATGTAAATTTTGCATTCCTTGCTTGATATATTCCTTCATGTGTTATCTCTAATGCATGCCATATATGTCTAGCATTTTTTCATGATGTGATCTTAATGAATTCACTTTTACTCAATGCATAATACAAAGAATTCATAACTTTAGCATCCATAGATAACTTCTTATCATCATCAGTATACTCACTTCTGGGTTTAGGAACCGTTATATTATTTTCAATCTTAGTAGGCTTGTGATGTTCATTTTCAATAGATTGAAGATATATAATCATTCTAGCTTTTCAATAGGCATATTCAAGGGTGTTAAAATCGTGATTTGACTCGTAAAATCGTATGATTTTACGAGTCAATGTAGGTTTTACGTGCTAAATCGTTCATAAAACTCAAAAATGGGTAAAATCGTTAAAATCGGGTAAAATCGCATAAAATCACGATTTCACCACCGATTTAACGATTTTACCCGTACAAGATAAAATTGCAATTGTTATTACAAGTGTCGACTGATTATTGGCATTTGATTGCAAAATATTATGTTTATCCATCAGTTCTGTGGCCGTACAAAAATTTATTGTGCTCAGTCATATTTACTTAAAGAAGTAAAATAAGTACATTGAGTGATGGTGACTTTCTGGTGACTTTGGGTTGGTAATTACTTGATGTGTGGCATTGGACATCAAGACAAAATATATATATAAGAGATTAGTTGTACAATAGGAAATATAACCATTATTATATATTATATTTAAAATAAACTATTTTATGTTTGTTTTTAAAATTTTAAAAGTATTATTTAATTAGATTAATTGAATATAACACTAACTATAAAACTTGGTATTTGTTTTTTGTATTTTTAAAAATTTAATCAAAATAAAGGATTAAAATCAAGTTAGAACATGATGTGTGCATTGATTTAGTTGTGTTAATTTTTTTTTATTTAAAAATTCAGTTATTTATAATCACATAAAGGTAGAATAAGGAGCAAAACATAATAGTTTTTCATCGAGGTTTGAATTGGATATAAATGTTTTTTTAAATAACTCTATTTTTTTTATTTATACCTTATAAAGAGAATCATTCCAATTTACACAAAGATATATTGTGTACCTGGTTCAACTTCAACTATACTGATATTTCTAGGTGAAAAGAAAAAATTCATTATAGTTGAAATTAATATAATTTTAAAAACTCCCAACCTTTATCATAAGTACATACAATGAACAAATAACTATTTTATCAATAAAAATTAAAATAAAATAAAATAAATAGCATAATCTTAAAAAAATTTATGATTTTACGATTCGTTTTTACGATCCGAGTTTGTTTTACATTTTCCGTGCCGTGTCAAAATCGCGATTTTAACAACCTTGGGCATATTCATTACCATTAAAGAAAGGTGGCCTAGAGGTTGATGATCCTTCATTTTGAACATTAAAATAATGGTTGTCATACTACTTAAAGTCTAAGCAAACTTATATAAATAAGAACTAGGCTCTAATATCAATTGTTGTTCTAAAGTTAAGGCAATAATAACACCTAAGGGGGTGAATTAGGTGTTTCACTAATAATAATAAATATTGGAAGTAACTCAATTAAATACAATTAACCAATAATATAATTAAAGTGTTTAAAGTAAAGAGTATAGAGATATAAATTACAAACTCGGTTTTTAATGTGGTTCGGCGAGCCTACATCTATACCTCAAGCACCAAACCGGTCTTGAGTATTGTATTTTTTACTAATTCAAGCCAAAAATTACAATGTCATTGCTAAATCTTCACCAAGCCCTTTTTCACCATCTGAAGAAATACCTTCTTCAAGATTTTTTACCTTGGTGAGGTACCTCACCAATGACCAAGAGTTTTTCACTTAAACTCTTGAAGGATTACAATTTATTTGAAATATAACAATGCTCTCTCAAAGAGTATATAATACAATTGAATCTTATATCTATATATCTCACTCAATAACACTTAGAATGTATGAAGGTGTTTAAGTGTAGTGAGTGTGATTTATACTCTTATGCAAGAATATGAAGGTTTTAATGCACAAATATGACTATGATTTAGGATTGATGATTTGAAGTTGTTTTTACTCTTAAAATAACTTGTATATGATATATATTCAATTTATATATGTAATTCTTCAATTAGACAATATATATATAAATGTGTGTGTGTGTGTGTGTGTTTATAGCAAAAACTAGTTATTTTATAGTTGTTATTGTTCCTCAAACAGATGAAATAGTCGATCGATTCAGATTGCTCAAGCCAAACAATCGATTGGTTCCTGCAAATTCTCAAATGTTCATCTCGGATGAACAAGCAATCGACCAGTTCCCTTAGTATGGCCAAGTGGTCGACTGGTTAAACTTAAAATCCAATTTTAGCAGTTTTAATCCTAGTGAATCTTAAACCGACTAAATACATTTCAATCTTATAATGTATGCAATGTGAAGTGTGTGAATTCATTTTAATTTGTGATATCAAGTTAGATATAAAGATTTACATAATTTGCACTAAAATGAATCCCAAAGAACTAAGTCTTCACTTACTTTGCATCTTGGACTTGTTGATTGATTTCTTCATTTAATTCTCCATGCTTGTTGATGATCTTCATATTAACCTGTTTAAACTAATCTCATCCAAGCATATTATTATTCCATTTCTATTTAATTGTTATCATTAAAATACATAACATATTAATATGTGACCCAAAAATCAACAAAATCCTCTTTACCAGTATTGCGTGCTAATATTTATGAAATCTAAAATATTTTCTCCATAATGAATAAAACTTTTGGAAATGTTTAATATTAATACTATTAACTAAAATAGTTAGGTGATTTACTATAAGGGCATTTTTCACCCACGCTCATTTCATTGCTCACACCATTATTTATAGCTCTTTTTTTTCTTTTTGGTCCCTGATGTTTTTTGGTTTTTTATGCTATAGTTATTCAATTTTTTTTCTTTTTTTTTTCAACCTGACATGATTTTATGTTCTAAGTTTATTTTACTTTGAATGCTCTATGTCAAAGATTATTTTTAAATTACATTACAGGTTACTATTACAAAATATAATTATAGGGTTCAACTAAAAAAAATATGGACCAAAAAAAAACCATTTTTTCATTTATATTATTCAAGGGGTGTGTTTTTCTTCAATTTGATCCCTATTTTACCAAAGCTTACATTTAAGTTATAAGATCTATTTCTTTTATATTTTGGTTTCTAATAGTTGAGAGAAGAGAGATAGAATTGTTGAAAAGGGAAAGGAGAGAGAAAGCTTTCACTTGGTTAGATTTTGACCATCAATAACTCTAATTTGAATGTTTATAGGTTCACCTCTAAGATGGCAGCTCAATGGATGTGGTTTAGTATTTAATGATGATATAAAAAGTATATTAGAACTTGAGAATTTTATTTTGTTTGATTTAATTTTAAGTTTTAAGCCAATTGAAACGTGTTTTATGCTTGAGAATAGGGCTTTAGAGATTTATAGAATATATTTTTTTGTATTTTTAAGTAAAAATGGATTGAAATTTAAGTTTTGAAAGTCCAGAAACTCCAACCCTAATTTTTCAACTACTAAAGGTGATCGAAAACTGTTATAATAGGTAATAGGTGACATGCCGTGTTACAGGTGGACGAAGCATCATTCAATGTCTTAAAAAAAAAAACAAGCATACAAGCCTAGTTTTTTTTAAAAAAAAAAAGTCTACTTACAAGAGCATAAAGTTAAAGCCCCAACATGTTTAACTGTTATTTTTAAACCCTAGGCTTAATAACTCAAACACCGTTGTTTTTAAAGCCCACACGTGCGGCTAGGCTTACAAAACCACTAGGCATACCTAGCTATTCTTTGATTCATCGTGGAAACTGGATTTTTTAAATTGTTTTTTTATATCTTAAAATAAATTTTTATTTTTATAATAATTATAATAATATTTAAAAAATTATCCAATTATATCATATTTTTTAAAATAAGATTAGATACTTTTATACTAATATTTGCAATTCTTTTAAATAATAATAAATGAAATTCATATGCACATTTTTTTCAAAAACATTGCACATGACTATTCAATAATAATAAATTATATATTTTATGATTTTTTATTATCGATTTTTAAATTATTTATTTCAGTTAATTATCCTTTTTATAGTTTTCATATATTCACATAAGAATAATTGAAACAATTTTTTTTTATTCGTTGATAATTTTTAATATATCATGATAAGTTCTTTTTTGAAAAACCCTACTTCTAATTTAAAAAAAAAACATTTTTCATTAAAATAAAAAAGAAATAAATAAATAACAAAAAGAGAGTTATGGGTGAAGAAACACATTTTTATCTTCTTAATTTAAATCATTTGGATGTTTTATAATATTTATTTTAATTGCTTTAAATAATTATTCAAGTAAACATTGTGTTAATAAAAAAAAAGTCATGGTTTCGTAAAAACAAAAAAATAAGTTAAGAGAATATTGACTGAAGAAATATATTTTTTTATTTTATAATTTAAATTATTAAAATTGCAAGTATTTTAGCTAGCACTTTCTAATACTTTTTAGAGATTCACCACGCATAAGTGTAAACGTAGAGGCAATAATTTCTTAGATTGACTGGTAGATATTGGTGTGCTTCATTGAGTTATGAATCTGATACTGTAGTATGTTCGGGATTGTAATAATGGTTATGATTTAAAGTGCTTTTTATTTAGAAATATATTAAAATAATATTTTTATTATTT
>Ga0307511_10006312_pt1 | contig 11956 bp, 12 predicted proteins | sample 13_EM_MG_FD_200266 | JGI IMG/M metagenome (GOLD analysis project Ga0307511, IMG submission 200266) | Populus trichocarpa ectomycorrhiza microbial communities from riparian zone in the Pacific Northwest, United States - 13_EM | ecosystem: Host-associated > Plants > Roots > Unclassified | place...
AGTCCATATCTATCATGTCACTATCCAATCCACTCTCCTATTACCCAAGCCACTTCCCAGGGTGCAACTACTGCTTGCGTTTCATATTGAGCTCCCACATCCGGTTCGTAAAGGTAGTTATGGAGCCAATGAGGGATACTATATCTTGCGGAGTGGCGGTCCTGGGTGCAGTCTGGATTATATAGAGCTGCAGGGTATCTAAAGCTTGGTTCACGTCAGTCCTAGTGATAACTGGTCGAGGCTCGGAGTCACCATGGGAGGCTGTAGAGGTAGGTTGTTCAGTTCAATTTGCCACAATATTGTGTGGTCAGGCATAGGCAGGTGCAATGTCTTAAATAGTGAGGTTGGCTTGACGCTCTGGAAAATACTCATCCGGAGGAGCTACAAAGGCTTGTAGGTCTTGCTGATTACCTAAGGAGTGGAATTGTTGACATAGCTGGGTCGTTTGCCGACCAGTAGATGTAGTAACAATGCGGAATTCCGAGGTTGGTTGAGGTTCTAGCCAAATTAGAACGCCTGGACACTAAAGCTGTCGACTGAAGGCCTTTAACGTTGCAATAATTCCTTGGCCGCATAGCTTGAAGTGGGAGGTGGTGTTCGGAGGCAGGAAGATCATTCAGTTATTGGCTGGAGCTTCCTCAGCGGGGACCTGCAGTCACATATGAGTAATAAGTATATATAAGATGTAAAACAAAGAATCATGGGGAATCTTATGTCAGGAAAAAATCATCTAAAATTTAGGCAACCTTACGACCATGATGTAGGCGCTTGCTGAACTACTTCAGCCACTCAAGGAATAATATCATCGTAAACCAAGCCTTTTAATTGCTGCGACGATAGTGGATGCCATTGAAAATCATCGCTGTGTGCCGACATAAACATTGTGCGGGACAACCTACTTAAGCATGCCTACCACACTGTTGGTGCCTAATACGCACTCTATACTTCTTGTTCAGTCTCCGCTAGTCAAGTTCTCTCTTGACCTGCCAGGACAGGGATAGGCACACAATAATATCCTCCAAGCTTGCGCCCTAGTTATGCATATCCATAGGGCCGCGACACACTAAACGTACCTTTGGGAATTAATCCGGGTTGATGCATGTAATTCAGAGTTATGCAGTTTTTTCGTGAGATATTGGACGCTGGCCCCAACAAAAAAACTCGTCAGCGGGTCGTGATGCATTTTCACCGGATATGCCCTTAGAGCGGATGCATTTATTGAAGTTCGACAGTAGCTCGACGTTCAAGCTCTGATCAGGGCTGCAGTTGGTGAATACAAGATTTGGAAGAAGATGCCATTATTTAGCAGGTATTTGGGTGTCAACCAGACTAGGTGATGTCTAGTCTGGTTGGCACGGTGATGTCTATTCGATAAGCACCTATTTGTGGTTTAGCGCATCCTGCCATCCTTAGAGTATCTGCAAGCAGGGAAATCCCCCTCCGCATATTTTCGAGGTCTGGATCGTAAGACGTACAGGGGGGAATTTACTACGCACCCCCCTTGCATAATATGCAGTGCCAGCCTATGGCGGGATGTGAGCTGCCGGAGTTTCAAATCCTGTGTTTATGCAAGATAACTCGCCTATCCACAATTCTTATCGTGCTCTAATTTGGTTGCAAGAGGCAGGATGGAAGGTAGCGGATCATCCAGCTTGCTCCCCAGATATTAATCCTATTGAGCATGTCTGGCACGCTCCTAGAGCAAGATATCGCAGGGGGTCGCGACAAATCCCGGGTATACCCATTTCGTTTTTTGTTAGAAAGAATTCAGTGATCATACATATTCAGGTATCTACGCTGGGGAGAGGTGGCGCGTCCTCGGCTAGAGACCGAGGGTCAACAAATGGGACATGTCGTCCGTGTCATACAATACGAAGATCAGCACCCACAACGAATTTGCCTGCGCAGTATTCTACTTTCGAACTGAATAATTCACACCTTCAGACTGTCATCCGTCACCCACAATCCACTTCCCCCAGTGCCTCTGAATCAAAAAGCTGTTATCAAAACTTTGCAACTCATAATGACTCTCAAGAATACACCTCTATGTTGGCTCTATCAAGTAGTTGCTCTAGGCTTTGCCTGCTCCCGCCAACTCTCGATAGACAATGCATATTACCTTCACCAAGGGAAGCTAGCCCCTGAAGGTGCAATCTCCGTCGACTAGGGGCTATAACAAGCAATATAGGTCCTGGAGGTCCAAAGGTTCACCGGCACCCACGAACCATCTAGTGCCCACAGTTGGATATATAGAATTTTATTTTATTTTATTTTTTTAAAAATCTCATTACTCGTATGCAGCCCTGTAGGAGAGATATGACGAGCCTACCAGAACCCCGGTAGGTTTCAGGGTGCGCTCAAGTTAATCTGAGCCCCCGCCGCACGTAATAACAAAGTGATTAAGTACAAAGTCAATGAAACAAAGTCAAAACTCGTGCCCCTCCGCCTCCACCCTCTTTTTCCAGGCAACTCCCCTCCACCGCCACGCCGCTGTTCCCGGCCCTCCCCAACAGAATGATAAACAACTAACTAATCCCTCATCGTCCCCTGCGAGCACAACCTGTGGCTCTCTCGATATGAACGTCGCGTTATAGACCAAAGGCTAGCTCCACGTCACCTAACCAGCGAGGGGCTGGGGGAAAATCGTTGCAGATTTTAGGATATATGGAATTGAATAGCAAAAAAAAATTAAAAAGAAAAATAAGGAAGATCAAGATTTTTCTTATAACCCGAGGTTTGCCGTAACGAGATGAATGTCCCTGCACAGAGAGGGGTCCTGGTGCTTATAACTAGAGGTTTCTTACATCGGGCGATCCTTACATTGAGACCTCACTTTACTGCCAAAATACCACCTCCGATGGGACGCCCAACAGGAGTCCGTCCCTACTCCCTGCGACTAATTAACAATGGACACGTCTGAAAGGGATTCTCCACCTTATATTTACACTAGTGTTATATGATAATCATTGAAGTCACCTCGATGACTCTGGGTGATCCCTTTCCAAACTCTTGTGCTTATACTAGGTGGTTTCTACCTTTAGGCACTTGCGCTTTAGTACCCAGATACCCTTCCGTTCATGATAATGATGAGACAAAGTGTTTTGTACGTTTCATGTTTCACTTTAGTTTCACGTTCTAATCAGTGAAGTTACCCCCATAACTCCGGGTGGCCCCCTTTTACATTCTTTCTGCCATACTAGGTGGTTCCACCTTGGGGCTCGGAAGGTTTCCTTCATGGATCATTATAATGATTCGATTGATCCTTTTGTTGTAAGTTTCATGTTTTCACGTCGGGGTTGAATAATAATTAGTGATGTGACCTAGATGAACGCCATAGCGACCATTTTTGCAGAGCTAGCACAAGGTGGGCTACAAATTATATGCCATATGTGATGACCACAATAGAGATTAGTCGGATCATGAGGGTTAGGTAAGTGTTTCCTAGGCAGCTTGTGTATGTGCTTTCACATTGATGTTGACTTGCTGGGGATCTCAATAAGGAACATGAATACCCTGAGTGCCTGCGGCAGACAAAAATAACCCTGTCATCAAACAACTGTTATATGGACTGTTGCAATAATTACCAAATCTAATATTTGTACATCTGTTGGTAAGTCCGCTATATAACTCGTGGATGAGATAATTGCAACCGTGCCGCATTGCCTTTGCATCCAGAAGGGAAGACTGGGGTATCTTGAACTGTGTTTGAAAATCCGGCATTGGGATTTATATTGCCTAGGAGAATGATCACGACAAAACCAGGTCACCGGGAAGTATCCCCACCCCCTACCTCCCCCGACTACCATCCGTCACGGGGTAGTGCATCATCACCGGGAAGTGCATCAATCCAAGTCATTAATTTCTAGCAGTCCGAGACCTAGTTACACGACGCACAGGAGATCCAACGCTTCTTCTAATAATATTATGAGATTCATGATGAGGTCTGGACGGAGTATGGGGCAATGTGGGAGGTTGATACCAAGTGGGCAAGGGGGTAGCCACCATAATAACAGACTGAAGTGAGGAGTCCGGAATAGCTGGCGCCTCAAGATCCGATTCCCAATCCTCCAGGGCATATCCCGACCCGTCTTGTGTTTCTTGAGATATCCAGGATTCTTCGGATACTTCAAAGAAGACGGATACCTTTTGTCGTTGGGGTGCCTTGCCTTTATTCTTCCGAGACACCTGCTGAGACACCCGCTGCGCATGGGCCTCCTGTGCAACCTCCTTCTCCTTCTCCGCACGATCTCGTTGTTGATAGAGCTTATGAAGGACTGCACCATCAAGTACAGTGGCTTCGGAAGTCTGTAGTTCTTTCCTATTCACAGAGGCTGCTAACTTCTGCGCTTGTTGCCACTTTCTCAGAGTATCTCGTTCCAGCTACAAGTCCTTGTCAGTATTGATTGCAAACCTCTCCAATGAGTCAATTACTGCAGCTAACTCAGCACGATCAAGGTCCTCATCCTTGTGCTGTAGCAAGTGTTTAGCTTGTCTTCCTTTTCGGAGCATAGCAGCTAAGTTACAAGGTATAGGTAGTACCGGCAGAGGTGATATAGGTTTTGCTTGTTTTTCTGGATCTCGATAGGTTGGCAACTTGGTTAAAATGGTTCATGGATTTGGGGGAATTAAACCACTGCCTCGCCAGGCTCCTAGAATATTTTCCTTGGTATAGATTTTTGTTATCGCCTTAACTAACAGGGGTAGGAAATTTCCTTTGTTGATGGCCACATCTCCAAAACGACTTAGACGATCTTCTACCTTCTTCCTATAAGATTTCTGCAGTGGAGAAAAAAGACTAACATCCAACACTTGAAGATGAGTTGTATGAGAAGGAGGACAATAAGTAATGATATGACCAGAAAAACAATATTTAATGAAATCAATATGGATATGAATCTCACAGCTATCAAGAATAAGAAATCGTTATTGTTGTGTTGAAACCAACCGCCCTTGAGTGATATTATTAAAATGCTCCAACCATTTAACATTCAAAAAGCTGTTATTCCATCCTTTCTTGCTATAAGTGAACTTCTAATCCTTGCAGATATTTATTAAGGAATCTAAGTGCTGATACCACCCCATATAATGCGCCACACCTTTATAAATTATTAGTGGAGAAAGAGCTATTCTATCACTAGAGATAGTCTCCACCACAGTAATTAATTCTTGTATACCATCAGTATCCATCTTTCCACTCATACCATGTTTTCGACGTAGACATATAACCTTTGCTCGATCAGAGACTCCTTGTCGAAATCCTTTTTCATCTATATTCTAGGTATTTCCCTCAGTGTTGGAATATTTCTTCTGTACTTGTTGAACTCTAGCAAAATAACCTTTGATAGCTCCTGGATTGAATTGTTTGATGCGCCGCTTATCAAAGTTGCTGCTGAGCTTAGAAACTAGATCTGGATGTTGATTCAGGAAACGGGTCAAATAAAATTTTCTAATTGCTCCTTCAAAATATGCTTCTATAGCTTCCTCCTCCAAACCGAGCTCTGGATACTTCAATAGCACAATTGCTTCCTTCATATGACTTACTCGAGGTGGGAATCCAAACTCCTCCAGTCGAAAAATCCATCTCACAATTGCTCTTTCTTCTGCTGGCGTCAAGAGCTGTTGATGCACATGTGCTAATCTCCGAGATTTTACACCTTTTAGGTGCCTGCGCACAGTGGAATAATGAACCCCATAAGCTTCCAGCACCTTTCGAATTGATGGAAACCGTCCTTCTTGTACTCATCGCAGGCATTCTTAATTGCTTTCTCCCGATCGGCCTCCTCTTTGGCCACCTGAAGTCGCCGTTGCTTTAGCTTGCCCATTGCTCCTACTAGCACTTTATTAGTATTAAACTCGAGCGCCTATGGTCAGAATTTACCTACTGTCGGTTCTATAGCATTCACTGGGTTGTATTTGACCTAAAATTCATAACGCCGGTGGAGATCTGCTTGATATTTACCCCCGCATGCCGGCTGACATAGCCGAGATAGGGATAGCGTGGGGGCTGATGCACATCCCGGTGATGATGCACTACCACGTGATAGATGGTAGTCTCAGACAGATTCAGTCTCAGGTACAACAGAAGCTTTATATGATGCGCAAGATAGCTATGAGGCTGGCGATACAACTTCTTCAACATGCAACGCACCTGAATCCACAACTGTTCCTACCACGTTGTATGCCCGGTGCGCACAGAAATTCACCCTCCGGATGCTGGTAGGTACCTTGGTGCGGCCATTTGTGCTCTGCAGTAATTTACAACCAACATCCAAAACCCATCACCCCTACTGTATTATTGCTGATGTTTCTGAGGCAAAGGTTAGTTGCCACAAAGGCTACTTGCTACAAAGGCATGTGGAAAGAGTATGAATAAAGGATGGGGCAAGGTTGGGGGTTAGTTCGTATGGCAAAAAGGGCATTACGGAAGTGCCGTGCATTGTGGCAAGTGACGAGGTGGTAAGATTAATGATCAGCTTGTTATTCATCCATTTCTAGGTTCCTTTTGACTCAAGCGGGGACCAGGGAACGCCTACAGGTGCATTGAGTTATAGTTGACAAACCTGATGATTTGTTGTCCGAATTGATCTCAGACTTGAAGCAACATGAAGCAAAGGGCAACCAGGAACCCCTTATTTATGAACCCCGTTCTCTCCAAGCAGCAATGGGGGTACAACCGAGAAGTGTGGACTACACGGACCCGATCTTGTCACCTGGCCCTCAAGGACCAGACGCAAGGGACTAGTGGATACGAGGGCTGAGTATGCATGGGTTTATTAGATTGGACGGTTTGGGCTGATAAGCATGCACGGTGTCGAGGGCTGGATGTGGGTTTCACGGGTTCATCTCATTGGCTACTTGTTAGGACGGAATCTCTATATAAGTCCCCTGCATTCCATTACTCTCTCTCTATCTCCTTCCTTGCTCACGCAACGTCTTGTATCTACTCTTAATACATACGTTTCCGCTCGAACCTAGTATCACAGACCACGAGCGCTCGATGGAGCATTATCAACAGTCCACGATTCTTGCACCGTTACAATTCTGCACCTGTGGGGTTACTCATGACGCGGCACATTGAGTGGGGTTCACAGTGGTATGGTGGCAAAGCTCGTTCATGTAATGACGCATAAAAGGACCGGAGTCTGTGGTAATTTTCATCACGCGGGGGGAAGGGGGTATCGGCCCTATTCCGTTTGTTTTATCTAATTAAGTCTTCTCCATACACCTTTTGGCATCTATGCCACAACGGGCATAGTCTGGTTGGCACGACCGCTCCTACAACGGGCACGGCTCAGAGGTTTTCTATTCTAGCGCAGCCCCTACCTACTCAGTATCAAAACAAGTTCAGATTGACAAAAAAAGGAAAAGAAAAACGATATCGTATCGTCAAATTTAGTCTGCTTTGCATACAGAATCTCAAAGTCGATTCGGCCTCAGATGTTGCTACGTCCACGTCTCTGTTTCTTTGCCACATCAACGTCTTTCACACAATCAGCATTATCGGATATGTGCAATCTGTCAACCCTGCGCATGATTGTGTGATTAGCTCACGGAAATTACTATTTTCGTGATAACGGGACTAGGTATACAACCTAATCTACCTGCCGTTGCTGCAGCTTCATCCCACTCCTCAGATTACATTCAACTGAAACCACATATCCGCCCCGTCGTTCCTTCACCTTAACTATCATACATGTCCTAATCTTCTACCCAAGAGCGACGTCCACAAATCTACTGCATGTCACCTACAAACACCAGAACGACCGATAGAGACCTCATGCATCCCAACCATGAACTGCCCGAAAGCCTGCGGAATGGGCATATCTGAACGTTCACTTGGGTAAACTTGAGGTTGGTTACAAGGTGGTGGCGACCCAAGATCGATAAACATTATTTGCAATAAGATTGGAAAGGAACCATTGGGAATGTGGTTCCGGTACCCGTGGTCACCGGTGTTTGGCATAGATACCCCGGCAACTGTAAGTCAGCCCAATCTTGCACAACTTCTTTTCCTTGCGCATTACTAGCGTGTCTACTGACAATGCGGACTGTATAGCTTCACATGGAGCAATTGGACACCATTGTTCTTGACCAGCTACAAACCGGTCCGGCCCGGGAACCCCATTCAGATCTGTAGCTGGTAGATGCAAGCACTGTCCCGCAGCCGCCACCAAGACTCCAAAACCAACTAACGGTGCCAACTCTTATAGGATGGGGATGGAATGAGAAGTAAGTAGATTGTTGCTGGTTCTGTGGTTTGGACAGGTGAACCCTTCTAGCTTTGTTACCAGTTGCTAACGGTTCTAACCTCTATAGGGTGGGCCTTTGTTAAGTTGAACGGGTTCTGGATAGGTAATTGAGGTGTCGTTCGTCGGGCGATGTAACGGGTTGGGATTTGCTTTTGAATCCTGTGACCATGATCGAAGTTGTGGGTTGTACCTATTCGGGGAGTACTACCAAAGCGACTACTCTACCAAAGCGACTACTTGCGCAATGCGTTGTTACCTGGCCATGTACTATACCTAGGAACGTCACAGGCGGAATGCGGTGCTAAGATCCTTAATCTGTTCTCGTAACGTTATACGCTCTCAGTGATGTGCCATTCCTACTCCCTGCTCCGGTGATCTCCCGTCCGCCAACTCCCTTGATACCGAGAAGGACCAGCAGGCTAATAACCCACCGCCATGAAGCGGACCAACACGGAAGAATAGCTGTTGCGAGACACATAGCGCACTCAGTGAGCATTCAAGTCACAGGAAATAAGGTCAACGGACCCATGCGTCATATAGTCGGTGGAAATCTAGGCCTGAGCTCGGACCGCGCCTAGTCTGGCACGCAGAAATCATGTTCCATCGCGGGCTATCACTATAACGCCAGCCTCCTACCCTTTACGGCACCTTCATGGCCGCCCCCCGGTATCACCATTGGCGTTTACCTGCTCTGGCCTTCAGTACTCAGTTCTTCACCTTCACCTTGCGTTTCTGCTCTCCACCTCCCAAACTCTCCCCAATCCTCCCAAACTCTCCCAGAACCTCAGAATCTCCTAAAACCTCCCAAAGCCTCCCAAAGCGTCCCAAAGCGCCCCAAAATCTCCCAAAATCTCCCAAGACGTCCAGTTTCCCCTCCACTTCACAAGTGGCAGGTTCTATCCTTAAACAATCTAGACTTCTGCTGCTATTATACTATGTCTTCAATAGCGAGTCCAAGCTCTGCTGTGGCCCCGAAGAGACGAGCCCTACGCCAAAGGTTGAAATATACCACGGCTACAATCTACAATTATATAAAGCCAATCCCAGTTGGATCTCGTTCTGAAAGAGAGGTCCTTCTGTTCGGCCAGGCGTCCTCGGTTGTGGAGGCCTTCACAGGCACTGAGCGAGCAGTATTGCTGCGAGTGGTTCGCACTCGTTCCCGTGCTGGCCCCGTGGCCCCGTCAGAGAAGGTGGTGAGAGACTTTGAAAGGATGAGGACTGAATTTGGAAAAGGTATAGTCCCTAACGAGCACAAACCGAGGGGTATTAAACAAGAAACTAACTTGTGTGGCCGAAGAATTATTGGGTGAACCCTCATCAGGCCCCACACTCAGAAACCCCGGCATGCATGTTGCCGAAGAATCACTGGGTGAACCGTCGTCAGGACCCACAGTCACAAATCCCGGCAGGCATATTGCCAAAGAATTATTGGGTGAACCGTCGTCAGGCCCCACAGTCACAAGTACTCGTCCCGGCACTCATGTTGCCGAAGAATTATTAGATGAGCCGTCATCAGACCCTACAGGTAGCAATCCCGGAAATCACGATGCCGAAGAATTAGTGGGTGAACTATCGTCAGGCCCCACACTCGGAAGTACTCGCCCCGGAAGTCACTCAATTCTTATCATGATCAGCATCCTCTTAAGCACAGTGATGATTCTCTACGTGCTGTACGGGTTAAACGTTTTGCAGGTTTGTACTTATAACCCCGAGTCTTTCTTTTTCATACCCTAATCAATAAAACCATTCTCGCTCATACCAAACCCCTGCGTCTCGTGTAAGATAATCACAACAAATACTGACGATCCTGAGCAATCCAGGTGGATATTTAGAATTGGGCAAGGATTAAGATGTACGAACAGGAGATTAGGTTGGCACAGTCCCTCTCTCTTCCTGCCCTGTAACCATGCCATATATTTATGTTATGAGCCTTTATAGGATCGGTGGTGTTGTGGTTCTGCGGGTCAATTTGTAGTTATTTTCTGCTTATGTAAGGGTTTCCACATCTGTGTTTGGTCCTTTGAAGTTTTTATTCACCATATACTGACTATCAATATTATAGCACGAAATGGCGGAAGAATATATTGGGTTCCAGGCGGATTTTCCAGCTACCCAACTCAGCCCATTCGCCTCTCGATCTTTATATCAAGCGATATTGGCACATGGAGATACCAAAATATTTATATCGAAATTTTCTTTTGTGCTAAGATATACCTTCATGGCCTAATCAATCTTTATAAGCTATTCCTCCACCTTCACCCTAATATTATACTTTTTTGCGTGGTGTCATGAGGGGTAGTTCCGTCCTCTGAATTCTATATTGTCCCGATCCCTGGCCCGAATTACATGCCAGCCCAACATCCTATCTGGTTCCCAATTCATAGGGTCCTTCTGCTCTGCCTGCGGTCTTCAAAGGCTCTGCCATGTACTGCCATACTCTTAGCCTCCATTTTCCGATGCCACACTGGGTGTAATTCAGCAACGCTTTCTGTTCCATTTGATCATTGTCCCCATTGGCATTCCCTTGACCTTCCGTTTAAGTGTACTACTTTTCAGCCATGTCCATTTAACTTCTCATTCCTTGCTCCAGGCAATCCTCGGTACCTTTTCTGGCCCGAATATTTGTTACCATCTGTTACTCCGTTGCCAGCGGTATCCACCTTGGCCATCACCCATGCTACCCTCACTGTCTGGCCCTGGATATTTCTCTCTCTTGCTGATCTCATTGATTGATCACCCACCAGGTTCTCGGGCCCACAATGTCCCAATCTTCCCTGCCACCTTGTGGTTGAGAGTGTAGCTTTGGACTGTGGCAATATCAGAATTTTCTTGTCTTTTGGGGCCAGTGTGAGTGCCTATGTACCACTCATGTAAAACATGGTGAAAATCTGACTTTGTTGTTCTACCAGCATTGGTAGAAACCTCTGAACAGTAACCGATGCACTTCCACATCTGGGAATCTGATCTTCCTATTTGGCTTAGCACTTTTAAGAAGGAGTTGGCAAACCGACAGTGAGTGGTTGTAGTTGACGGTAGGCAATAGTGCTTATAACGAGAATTGACTATAATAGTAGTGGGATTTGTAGGACATCACAAGGGATTGGAAGTGAGGATAGTAGCACAATAAGAGTTGAAGGATGCCGAATCGGAAATGTGAGAACAGAATTAAAGGGTGGACAGCAACAATGGCTGGAGAACAAGAAAGATCCGAGCATAAAGGATCGCCGTGGTGTGGGATGCAGTATACTCTCAATATCACAATATTGTCCGGCGGCGGGGGTAATATTCTTATACCAAATATATTTTCATGTCAAATGTCAGGGTAACTTCTAAAAGCGTACATCTAATAGGAGATTTAACGTGAGGTGGAGGAAGAACTAGGCACAGGAGGACCAGAAATAGCCCTGGAGGAGGTGAAGAAGACAGTAATGACTGTTTGCTTGCCTTTACTTTTGTCCACCAGTTGTGCAGCCTCAATGCACCACTAGCAGGCTTATTGCATCAGCCACAGGAGCGGTGGTGCCAACCAGACTAGTATTTCTTAACGATCAGCCTTCCTATTCAGGCTAGGTTGTTTATACATTACTCAATCAGGTACTCTTGCTATGAGAATACATTTGTAAAGAAGGCCAAGAAAATAAGAATATTCTTCTATCCAATATATTCTTATTTTGTATGGGGGCGGGGGGGGGGGGGGATTATTATAT
>Ga0307511_10006313_pt1 | contig 11955 bp, 18 predicted proteins | sample 13_EM_MG_FD_200266 | JGI IMG/M metagenome (GOLD analysis project Ga0307511, IMG submission 200266) | Populus trichocarpa ectomycorrhiza microbial communities from riparian zone in the Pacific Northwest, United States - 13_EM | ecosystem: Host-associated > Plants > Roots > Unclassified | place...
CATGACCACGACCATGTTACGTTCCCGTTTACCCTCTTTGGTCGCAGGAGGACGGAGATACGCCGTCCAGCGGACCGCCCCAAAGTTTGCGAGGTTCATGGCAACGCCTTCGGCTGACGTGAGTCCCCTTCCCCTTTGCAGCGGGTATCGTGTGTTGGGCGGTCGAGCTTATCGTGCCGTGGGTGTACGTAGCTGAGGAAGACGGGTCTCTACGATTTTCATGTTGAGAATGGTGCCAAGATGGTCCCGTTCGCTGGGTACTCTATGCCTCTATCATATGGAAGTGTGGGAGCTGGTGAGTTTATCTTAACGTGTCTATTATCTCACCCGTACACGTGTATCTGACGCTACGCTCCCCTTTTCAAGTCGCCAGTCACCACCATGTACGAAATAAAGTTGGTCTATTCGACGTCGGGCACATGGTCCAAACCAAGTACGCAAACAACCTCTCACCATCTTTTCTTGAAAGTTTCTCTCACCGTTAGATCTGTATCACTCGTTCCAACAGGTTCCGAGGTCCAACATCAGCCGCATTCCTCGAATGGCTCACTCCATCTTCACTCGCTTCCCTTTCACCCTACTCATCCACCCTCTCTGTCCTACTCAACGAAAAAGGCGGGATAATCGACGACACAATCATAACAAAACACTCCGAAGACGCTTTCTACGTCGTCACGAACGCGGGGAGACGTGATCGAGACCTAGGATGGTTCGCGCAAAAGATAGACGAATGGAACAGCGATAGCAGTAAGAGTGAGAAGGGGAAGGTTGAGTTGGAGATTTTGGATGGGTGGGGGTTGTTGGCGTTGCAGGGTCCTGAGGCGGCGAAGTACTTGCAGACGTTGACGTCGTTTGATTTGAGGTCGCTGACGTTTGGGAGGTCTGCGTTTGTGCCGCTTGAGGGGTTTAACCTGCACGTCGCGAGAGGTGGGTATACGGGCGAAGATGGCTTCGAGGTGTGTCCCTCCCTTCTCAGACTCGCATGTATCTCAAACACTAACGTTCACTCTCCGCAGATCTCAATCGCTCCCTCAGAAACCGTCGAAGTCGCCAAACTCCTCTCACAAGCCCCAGTCCAGCTAACCGGCCTCGGTGCTCGAGACAGCCTCCGACTCGAAGCCGGAATGTGTCTGTACGGTCAAGATCTCGACGAAGACACATCCCCGGTTGAAGCCGGCCTCAGTTGGGTCATCGGGAAGGAAAGAAAGGAGACCGGTGGTTTCATTGGAGCCGATCTGGTATTGAAGCATTTGAAGGAGGGACCCCCTCGGAGGAGGGTTGGGTTTATTGTGGATGGTGCACCAGCCCGTCGTGAGTCACCGTTCTTTGTGTCGCACTTCACGCGGAGGCTGACGTTTACTGGTTGCAGAGGGCGCTAGGATCTTCAAGCCTTCAAGTAGCGATCCCATCGGGACCGTCACGTCTGGAATCCCATCTCCGACTCTGGAGAAGAACATTGCTATGGGATACGTCGAGAATGGGTTCCATAAGAAGGGTACGGAGGTTGAGATTGAAGTGAGGAACAAGCTGAGGAAAGCTGTTGTCACCCCGATGCCGTTCGTCAAACCAAAGTACTGGAGAGGATGAGGCGCCACCTACAAGGAGGTCACTCACACCATCGGTACTCTGGATCTACTCACTCCCTCCTGCATTTACTGTTGCGCCGTTGTACCCCAACACCACACAATTGACACAAAAAGGGCCACGACGCCTGTCCACGCCTACACAACCCCACTATCACATCGAACCGTCGGAAGAGGAAAGATATATAATGCTACATAGAGTTTGTAACTACATTCAAAGCATGTCCACGTTCAAGGAGCTACCCAGATCTGACCCTCGTGTCTGAAGATCGAACTCCGTTCGTCGCACCCTCCACAATACTCGCTCCCTGTCCATCACTATCGCCGCTTCCATCGCAACTAACATGACCGCCACCCCCAGTCTCAATTCCGGGACCAGCATCCCCGACACACTCTTTTTCCCTCGTCGAAGTCGTATCGTCGATGCTGGACTTTCGAGGCGGTACTGGCGGTGAAGAACCCGATCGAAGCCGAGCTTGTTCGCTCGAGTTGCTCCAAACGACTCTTCCTCTCCCGTCCGTCTCGAAGGGGGGGTGCGGGTCATGGTAGACCGGGGTCGAAGATCTTCCTGGGGTCGCGCCTCCACACGTTTCTCCGGAACTCTCGGGTTGTGAGACCTGGACTCGTGGCGATGAATCCGCTACCCCGCGATACAAAAACATGTCAGCCACACTGGCACGTAAACGGGTGTAATGATTATACCTTCCGGTAATGTCTCAGGCGGGGTCGATGTCCCAACCTCGGTCTGACCCTCGGTCTCGGTGTTGGTGGCTTGCGATTGGTCCTCTCGAGCGTTACTTGGCCCTTCATCCAGAAAATCGATGTCAACCGTGGCCTCAGCCGTGACGCGCATATAGCCCGTGGTAAAGTCCACTCGAATCGAATCAATAGGGACGGTGTCCGGGAGTGGGACAAGATCTGTTGATCGGAAGTTCCGAAAAACAATCCCATCGTCTTCACTCCCACTCTCACCCTCACCGTCATCTGGAGGCTCTTCTTCCGGTGTTTCCGGTCCTCTCGCAGGGGCTATAACGGGCGCAGCGAGAATCGCATCGGCAACTTCTGGCCGCGGCTGATCGTTACCTGCGTCGTTGTCTTCTGCTCCCTCCCCATCGTTGCGTCGCGCTTCGTCGAGTTGTGTTTGATGGCGAGCGAGCAACATCCCGAGAGGGCCGAAGGCTTCGGCTTGGGGGAAGTTGAACCGGGTCAGAGTTCTTCCAACATCTATTGCCTGAAAGGGGTCGCGGACATCAGAGGTTCCAATCGGCAGAAGACGGGAGAAGGTAACGCTCACCAGATTGACCAGCCGTCTCTGCTGTTCGGCCTGCGGAGCATCGTTCCCAAAAACCTCCGGGATGGATCTTCTCAGCCTCTCCAAACTCGCGGATAAATCGTCCAAATCCCTGGCTCGCATCCATCGGCGCGACTATATCGACACGCACACACACGCAGAAGGGGGGGAGAAATGGTATCGTGAGCACCCAGGTGAAAATCATTAGAAATACACGACATAAACAGTATTCACATTCGAGTTATCCGGGAAGACGTAAGGCGTTCCGTCCGCATTGAGGTGTTGGTAGAAACAGTCTTTGCCGAACGGACAGCGTCGGCGGTTAGGTGGCGAGTTCTGGAAGTGTCTGTTGTTTTTGTTGTGTGGGAATCCATTTCCGTATTTCCATCGAACACAAGGCGCTCACCTGCATGGGATTCTGGCCATGCTGGCCTTGTACTGAGTGATGATCTCGACGCGTCGTGGGTGGCCTTTGGGGAAGAACTGGCTGGATGGTGTTACGAAGTAGGAGGGTACCCTACAGTAGGGACAAGAGATGTTGGTGGTTTCGGTATCGTCTGTTCTGTTGTTCGGATGACGCCATTGTCGAATGCACTGCGTGGCGGAGGTGGAGGTCAGATATTGGAACGAAAGGGGGCACGGAGGGAGTCCACGGAGGTTACGCGCACCTGGACACAAAGGACGTGACTGCACCCGTCTAATAGCTGGTGATCAGAGTTGAAACCTGCGCGTATGATGCTTCCGGACGCACCCATGAGACCATAAGTGACCGGTCTATCGTAACATATGATACACTCGGAATCGGGGTTGGGTATCCTGGGCTCTTCAGATCCGTCGATGTGCAAGAACCAACAGCTGTCCCCACGCTTGCAGTACCCTACATCCGTCACATCCGTCAGTGTTCCGGTACCGGATACGAGCGAGAACGCGATGTGAGAGACGGACCAGCGCGGTAGTATCTGCACGTCTTGTTCTTGTCGTAAGGGGTGAGCTTCTCATCCTCCCCGTGCAGAAACTTGCAGTTCTTCCCGGCGAAACACCCCCGAGGGGTTTCGTAGAACTTGCAGAGGCCTCTTGGTTTCGAAGTTGATGGTCGTTCCATGTATGTGGGCGACGCCGATCGAGTGGCATGGTCCGCTTGCCTCTGGGGTCGGAACTTCATCGATCGTGAAGTATTTATTATATGTACTCGTAACTTGTATCCTGCTTTACATTTCTCGTACATTATATAGATCGTAGGCGGTACATGACGACTGTAGTCCGTTCCGCGTCCACAGGAAATCCGACTGGGTGGTATCGTGTGGGTGGGAATCGTCGTTTGTTAAATAAGGGGGGAGGTATTCCTTGGAGGCGATTATCCGAGTTTCAACCGTAGAGCTCGATGCCCTCGTTATAACTCAGGATCCGAGCTCTAGTTGGGACTGGTTCGGGTGAAGGGTTGTTGACCTGGTGCTGGAATCGCTTGGGCAGAAACAGGAGTTGTCTACGCCATCGTGAAAACGTACTCCTATACCCCCAGACAAAAATTTCCGAGGACGAAACACCGAAACCGATCAGCGGTGGCACAACCCGACGGGAAACGATACACTCACTCGGTCCTCTGGCTAGCTCTGATAGTCGTCGGCTCCAACCAAGTGGGAAGCTGAACACGTTGTGGCGTGCACACGATGTAGGATAGTTTGAGCATTATCGAGGGTCGATGTGGCGGGGGGACGAGGGCGGTCACGAAGCGGAAAAAAGAATGTGGGGGTGGGGGGGTATATGGACCGAGACGGAAACGAGTGGCTCCAGGCCAAATAGTATGCGGATGCAGGGGAAAAAAAAGAGAGAGAGATGGAAAGAGCCTGTGCCACAGATTGTAAGGTTTTGTAGGATTTCGGCTAGATCGGACAATGGTCTTCCAGACAATGGGACGGGACGCAATGAGGCCGCCTTCCATTACTCCCATTGTCCGCTCTGACATGAGAGACTCCGCAGGTTCGCCGACACGGGGTGGTACTGGACCACCCAGTAAGCTGACATTGATGATTCCAAGCGTAGACGGCCAAAGCACCCAAAGGCCAGACGAGAAGACGGAAAGGACGGAAACAATTGTTCATTTCCCAAAAATGGAAGGCAATACCTCCGGAATCAAACAAGGACAAATAATGGCCATACATATATTGCATCCGAGATGGTCCGAGATGGTCACCAAATTCTGCGTTGCAGGGGGATTCAGGTACGATACTACACCTCCACTAACCAACTCGCCCTTCAAGACATCTTCATGAACGAAAACAGGCTTTGCATGTCTACCCAGCGCCTCGCGTTCTCATTCAAGAACCTCTTCGCTGTCTGATTCAAAGTCGCCAGGAACTCTGCGTGTTTGCTTGTCAGGGCCCTGACCTGATCTGTACTCGTGTTAACGTTGTAGAAGATAAACCGATGTAGAGGGACCAACCTTCATGCTCGGCCCCTCGCGAACACCTCACTGCGGCCTCTCCGTCGAACAGATAAGCGTAGAACCTGAGCTGGTTGTACAGCTGTATATCCGAATACTGGAGTGGCTTGTCAGACGATTACCTTACGTAACCTCCCCGCGGACCCACCTCGAAGCTCACACGACCGGTGCACCCCGGTCGCAAACACCTTTTACCATACACACTCATCATTCTCGTCCGGTCCCCACACGTAGAATCGTCACACACGGTCCATCCCAGGTAGAACTTCGAGATATGTTCTCGGATCTGTCTCTCCAGCTGTACCTGAATACTTGCGTCCCCGAGTGCCCTACGGCAGGTCGGACACGTCGGCCCCGAGGGTAATAAGAGGGATCTCTGTCACATCAGAAAGGTAAGCGATGAAACCCGGACCACATCTGTGCCACCAGAAACGAACCGGACGGTCGTGGATTGGATGAAAGTTGGTCTCCGTTTTGCAGTGACGACACCGAATCTTAAGCGGATCCGCGTCATTGTACCGTTCGCTCTCCGGAATCTGAGAGTCGAGAGTCGTAACGCTCAACTCCTCGCCTTCCACAATTGAGTAAGTCCGGAAGCGTGCAGGGTCCAAACCTACCGGATATAATGCCCGACACACGACGCGGGACAGGTAACTCCGGTCAACAATCACGAGGACGTCCCAGAAAATTCCAGCTTACCGAGGCATTCCGCAAGTCGTGAACGATCAGTTCCCTCAATACTCTCGCACAATCTTTCAACCGGCGGCAGTATCTGTTGGGCCAAATAGTAGTCGTGATCTGTGTTCCAGAAGCATGAAGGACACCGGGTTTAGAGATCAGTGCATCAACGAAGCACGCGGGGGGAAAGACCAGGCACCGTACCTATCTGACAACTTCCGTCGGCCTTCCTGACTTCATCAGGGTGCCTAGCTCTGTCAGCTTGACCCGTCTTGGAGGACTCCCCACCGGATCCCAAACAGAATATGTACGGTATGACATCTCCCGCACGGGCTGTACCTCCCTTGGATTTCATCCTCAAGGCGACTTGCACGTGGGGTTGGCTTTTCACATCCGGGTAATCTTCCGGGTTCTTCCCCAAGCGCTGCCAAGAAGTTCGGATGTCAACCAAAGAGTCTGATGTGTATTTCCACCGGAGCTGCGGGACCATGTGCACACCTTAAAAATGATGAAGTCTTCTAGCTTCATCCGTCCGGCCCTGACATTTTCGCCAACAGAACGTAGGTACTCGTGTATGTGCTCCACCACAATCTCCGTCATCTCCCCAGATAGAATCTGATCGAGGGCGTATCTGTCGGAGGCATCTGTCAGCAAGTGTTCTTATCTCCCCGCTTTCACCGGCGGGAGCGAGATTGAGAATGATTCGCACTGGGAAACATTCTTCGACAACACCGAGTACTCTCTCCTCTTCATATCCAAACCCTTGATCTCGATAGTAGTCGTCTTTGAACCTTCATTGACCTTGACAGCCGCGTACTTCTTCTTCTGAAGGAGGAGCAACCGCTGGAAAATACCATCCAGGTCAATCTCCAATAGTTTGTACCGATCGTTGACAGCCTTCTTCAGCTCGTACGAAATCCGCAAGGCGTCGGAGAGCACAGTGGCGTTGGTGTTCACGAAGATAGAATCTGTATCGCCGTAAACGACCTAAGGGATGGTCAACCCGGAGACCGTACAGGGAGTGAGGTTGATGGACCCACGTCAAGTCCGAGGGACTCCGCAAGTTCTCGAGTGTGAGTCAGAATCTCACGACCTTTGTGCGTCGTGAGGGCAGCCAGAGGTCGCGCATAGAACCTCGAGTACTCGAAACCGAGGCACCCATACATACTGTTCGCGGTGAGCTTGAGTGCCATCTGCTTGATGTCCCACTACGTGTTCGGGAAACGGTATGAGATTACGAAATAAACTTGGGCACACGAGGACTGAACGGACCTGGAGCAACTTCTGTTGCGTCGCAGTCTTGTCCTTCATGAGTGACTTGACCTGACGACGCCGGCTGACGAGAGTGGCAATGAGACGAGGCAACACGCCCTGCTCCACATCGCCAGCGGGTGGTTCTGGGATCTTCCCTTCTCCCTAGAAGACAGGTTCCCGGGTCAGCGCGGTGTTGGCGGATCACAGGCAAATATCGTACGGCCAAATCTTCCGCGTCCTCGATCGACGATACTGTCGAGAAGTCGATATTGTACTCCTGGATGATACTCGGGTACAATGAGTTGAAATCCATGACGAGCACGTATCGATCCCATAACCCTCTCTTGGGTTCAAAGACGAGACCACCCTTGTACTTGTCTCGTTTGGCTTTCGCTCCCTTACCCTTGCCCTTCCCGCCCCCGCCTTCTCCGTCATCCTCGAATTCTCCTTTGGCGATCTTCGGTGTAGTCTTCTTGCCCCACGTCTTATCTGGGCAGATGTACTTCAGCCGATGGAACTCGTGCAACAGAATGTACTCGTTCCGTTCGGCGCGGCCTCCATTCAGGGTCTTGTTCCTGAGCACAATGCCAAGAAATCGCGGGTTAAGCTGGGCGGTTAAAAATAGAACGAGATCACGCGGGCGGGCGACAGGTGACACGAGCGAGATAACTGTTCCGATCTCCCCTTCGGATCGGAATTCGATCGACCACGGCGGGGAGCCAAGCCTGAGCGCTGAGATAGGAATGGGACTTACCATGCATTGCCTGCCAGGTTCGTCAGTTGTTTAGTAAGCGGCAACATCTGGACTCTTGACGCGATCGCCATCTGATAATGGGCATCTAGCTCGCAGTGCTTCACGAAATTGAGCAACCGCTCGGGCGAGCTGACGCTCCCATCAAAGTACCCCGCGGTTTCTTCCGGGTCGATGTCTTGCCGCTCAGCATTTAGGTGTGTTTTGCACATCTCCGTAAGCGACCACGTTGTCGATGATATCATTCCCTATTGATGACGTGCTTGTCAGTGTGGGAACGTGATAAACGAGACAGTGGTCGTGGCAGCGATATAGCACTTGAGATGAGATGTTCCGCATGCCTCCCAGGCTGCCAAGGCCGAAATTCCGGGAGCCCCTCGCGCGGTAAGCGCACGAGTGTAGCCGACGACCGAAAGGAGGAACTCGGACCCCTCACCTTGGCACCATCACTGGCGAGATCGCAAACTAGGCGTCCATACAACAGCCTAAGATTTGTCCCCGGTCTGCCCAAGTTCATCTTGGTCCGTCGGAATCTTCCGATGCGGGACCAATGGTCCGCCCTAAGGTCTTTCATACGACCGAGCAAAACGTCGAGTGAAACTCCGAGGAACTCATGACCCATGATCACATCCGGGTCGGATTTCTGGATCGTTACTGTTAGTCAGGTGCGATGGGGGTGGGGACATAGGGTCGGTAGGTAACGTTGTAAGGGACAGTTGGTGGGGCAGCGCAGTATCAGGAGATTGGTGGCGTTGGGGTGGTGTGAGCCGGGAAGCCGGGGAAGGGGATCATCGTATGGGATGATAAAATGTCGAAGAACGGCGATAAGCGAACGTGATCAGTCTGTGCCCATGAAAAACACGAGTAGGAGCGACATACCGAGCAAACAATTCAGTAGAGATTGCTCGTTCCTCACGGGTGAGATGAACCCTTTCGAGCTTGCCTTGGCCCTTGATTCGAAGTTCGGAGGGAACCGATCGAGCGGCCGTACGAATGTATGGACAGAACAGGGAAGCGATTCCGGGGGAGTCGAATCGTCGATGCGGACTGTGTACCCAACGTGCCCCACGGTGCGAACAGAAGCGGAGGTGCGATAGTTAGGATGCAGATGGGAAGAGTAGCGTAGGAGGTCAAAGCCCGGAACCGCACTGCGACGTGAGAGAGAGACTTACTATTAGACCAAATGCGGGCAGTTGCACACACCACCTCTCTCTTGTTCTCCTTGTGATTGACAACTGTCCTGACACTGAGGCTCATCACCGTCAATGGTGGCATGTCCCTCGGCGCTTCAGTGTCGGTCTCGGGGAATGGGTTGATATCTTTGGGGTCCGACACGGTCACCTCGAATTTGCACCACGAAATCTATAGCGGTAAAGATAGTAAAATCTACCATGTGAACAAGGTTTGCCCGGGCTCACCCCTTTATTTTCGGCACGCGGCTTCTTTATCTGCAGCCAGCAAGGACCCATGATCTTCCTTTTCAGGGCGAGGAGTTCAAATGCACTCGTATTCGTTCCGAAAACACGAGCGAATGTCATCCCGGAACTCTCAGAGTCTATCGCTTGTTCTGTGCGAGTTTTGTCGGCACCATGCATTTGTTACCGGGGTGAACCACATACCATCGAACCCGTACACAACCTTCATCCACTGGGCTTCCCCTCGCGGCACGTCGCTCTCTCCAAACGCGTATTTCCTCTTCACGAACTTCGCCTTCCATGTCTTCACTCCAGCCCTCTTCCTGTAAGTGTCGAACTCTTGGTAGACGTCCGCAACCTGCGGCACAGTGTCTGTCTCGTACTCATCCCCGTCTTCGTCAATTTCTATGCGCCGCTCGCGGGGGAGGATGTAGAGGTTACGTTGGAGGTTCTCGACAGTGACGCAACAGGAGACCCACATGCCGGAATTCTTGTCCTTTAGCTTCCCAATGAAGTGTACCTTTCCATCGTGCTCGAGGTAATCGAGCCAGTAGAATCGAAGTGAACCATCCGGCTCAAGAGCAGAGATCCTGTCTTGTGTCGTGGACGCGAACGTGGAGGGGCCCGACCCAAGTGCGTCGTCCTTGGCCACACTCAGGGAGTCATAATAGGACATCCAGCTAAGATCTTCAGTTTTCTTCTTTTCGGGGTGGGCGGGTGGAGGGAGGGGGTTTACAGGCTTTTTTAAGTCAACCTCAGTTGGCTCAACCTTTGGATTTACCGCCAAAGCAGCAGGTTTAAATTCGTCCAGCTGGTCAAAAACAGCGGGGTCCAACCCGTCCAAAGAGCTATCGCCAAAATCGTAATCATCCACCTCTGCCTCCTCGGGGCCGCTTGAGTGAACGTCGAGATTCGTGAGACCCTCAAGGGCTGGCTTAATCGCTGGGTCGGTCCTTGGCTTCTTCTTAGGGCTCATGAGCTCGTCGCCAGAGGGTCCCGCATCGTCACGAAAGCCGTCGGAGTAAGCACCATCATATGCGTCAACAGGGGAAGAGGAGCGGTGGTCGTTCGATCGGTACTTTGGTGGGGGTGATGGTTTACGTTTGCGGGATCTGAAAGGATTGGGGGGGATGGCCTTTATGGTGTTCATGTCGCCAAGGAGGGAGTTCATGAAATCTGATTCCTGGTCTGCGGTCTTCGCCGGACGGTATGAAGTAATCGAAGCCGGTACCACTGCTGGTGGGGGGGCTTTAGGCTTTCCGCGAGGTTTATCATCCTTCGCGAGCTTTTTCTTCGCTGGTTGGTCGTTGCATAGTCTCGGTAAGTGAGGATAAGAGGGAAGGAATGGAGGGACACACATCTGGTGGATCGGTGGTCATCCTCGTCAGAGTCAGCCGCCTCATTCTGTTCGTCCCAGTCGTCCATTCCATTGTCGTTGTACCCATCAACGCCATCATCCACGACGAAATCGTCCGTGGCAAGACGTCCTTTGACGATGCGCTTGTACTGTTCCTCGGACACCTCGTCGTAAAGGTCCGTGTCTTCCTCTTGGACCCAAGATCTGCCACCACCCTCGCGTGCACGTTTGAGCTCCGCGAGCCTATCGACTTTGGCCTTTTTTTCGCGTCTGGCGCGGTCAGCCATAGTTGCCGGTGGTCTCGGCTGGGTGAAGGATATGGATCAGCGTGTCACTGCCCAGCACAATCTGTTGATGTCGGTGAGGGCGTGACCTGTCACGTGTCCGTTACGTTGCGTGGCCGTGGCTGGTGGGATTCCTCGGGTCTCCTTTTGCCAAGTGTCCGCTATCAGTGATGAAAGATGGTGCGGGGGGACGACCCCGGAAGGTTCGCAGGTGATCGTGCACAGATCTTCCACCTTCTCATGCTCTTCCTGATTGCCGTCAAGGCCCCGCGTGCTTCTTCGTTCCGGGTCCGGCAGTTAAGGGGTCCTCGAGCCTGCCACATGTACATGTGGACGATTCTAGGGTCTCATGGGTGAACCGGTCGTGTGGCCGCCTGTCAGTTCATCTGGGGTTTTCCTTACTCCTACTGGACGGCGGATCCCCTTCTGGCCTACACCAAACCAATTTCCAGATTCTGTCCAACTGTCGGGGGCTCCACGTAGAGTTTGCGACCATGGACTTGGCATATTGGTCTGAAATCTGATGCGCGATCGCTTGCATGTGGGCGAGATCTATTCACCGATAACCCCTCACCCTTCGAGAACCTATAAAGGCCCACCGGTCGTCAGCCGACTTTTTCCCGCATTGGAGCTTCCTCCTTTCCGTCACCCTCCGTCGAACGTGCTACGTGTGCGCTCAGCAGCGGTATCAATCATGTCAGAGAAACGACGTTCAAGCAGCATCGACAAGAGTTCCGGCTCCGAGATTGGGGAAAAAGGCCCCCACCAGGATATCGTGAGTGCGATTACACCGCCATCTCCGCCCTCTCTCATGCCCCTTGTAGGATGCCATGGCAGAGGAAATGCAGGCCCTTGGGCCCGATATCTTGGAGGCCACGGCCCATGCCAGGACGATGACCCCG
>Ga0307511_10006314_pt1 | contig 11954 bp, 11 predicted proteins | sample 13_EM_MG_FD_200266 | JGI IMG/M metagenome (GOLD analysis project Ga0307511, IMG submission 200266) | Populus trichocarpa ectomycorrhiza microbial communities from riparian zone in the Pacific Northwest, United States - 13_EM | ecosystem: Host-associated > Plants > Roots > Unclassified | place...
AAATATTGTTGTAGCCGTCAGATTGATGGGTGGGCTGGGCCCATTGATGAATGGGCCGGCCATTAGCGCGATTGATGGGTGGGCCGGCCCAACCATCTTTAGCGGCCCATTGATCAATGGGCCGTATTGACGTATGGGTCAGAACATATCTCGATTATACCGAGGGCGACCAAAAGTGACAGACTATACCGAGTTTTGCACACAAGGTGCTAGTTTCCGCAGACTTACAACACCACCTAGAATCTTCTTATTAAGAGAAACAAAATATCTGTTGAACTTTCACAAGAAAGAGTTGTTGGGAGGTACACATAGGTCACATGACCTTGAGTGTGCACTAGCCTCTATGGGGTTTAGCATAACAAGTACATTTTTTGAGGTCAACTTAGCTTTCTTTCAATACTCTCTGGCCTTAGGCTGTAATATGTAAAATAAATAGATCTGGATGAGAGCAATGTAAAGTAGGGTCTATGTTCAGAAATAGAACAAATATCTGAACGTGATTAGGCTTATTGGAGGTGGGGTATCATGCGCTGAGTTAGGGTACTAGCGCACCTGCAGCCCGCTGCTATTCTGTAGTAAACCTAGCTAGCTGAGTGCTCAAACCCCATGCCTTTGCCTGTCTGTATCTACAATGGTAGCATTATGTCGGATGAGACCAATTAATACACCAAGGGGACGGGTCTAAATAGCCGGTTAGCCGCGGCCTGCACGTGGACTGACCCCTGCGTGGCTGAATCTCGAAGACTTTCTGCATGGCACTGTACATGTACCTATATTGCCTTGACCCCAATTAATTTCAGATCCACTGTGACCTTATTTATATGGAGGCTCTGCTGATAAACCCTAGGCATGTATTCTCCTCCCTCTAAATCTCGTAAGGTTTTCTTTTTTTTTTTTCCAGTCTATACGCCTGATCAGCCTTAGGCTATGCGGCGGCCTGACGGAACCTTCGGTCGACTGTGTGTGCGCCTATTGCGCCTGTCTAACTACATGAGGTTGGGCCAAAAGCCCCCCCCCCTGCGCCAACTGCGCCAACGATGCAGCAGTGGTCACTAGTACTTGGCGGGGGGTGGGTGTGTTTTTCCTTGCTTCGATTTCCTTTATTAAGTACTAAATCTGTATGAGAAAAGGTGGAGGGCTGCCTGAGGAACAGCATAACTCCCAGTTACGGTAGCGTTAAAAAATAAAAGAAACTACTGCACCGAATTGTGTATGCGCCAACTGCGCCAATCGGTGGTAAGCAACAACACCACTAATCCCTATGCGTGCAGATGTGGTGTGGCGGCTACCTGCACTAATCTATCTACTTACATATGTACAAAGCGGTTCCAAAGAAAGTCAAGCTAGACTACAACCAGAATAGGAGACTTACTTGATGCTAGGAACATGTATCCCTGTATTTGCTTCATCCCCGCACCTCCTTGACAGCACCATTTGGGATTCAAACCCACTACCTGTTGAGAGACCCAGGCCAGCCTGCCAACTACGCCAGCATCCCCCCAAATCTCGTAAGGTATTCGGTATTGAATAGGTTATTAGATGCATGTGTGCATATGTATACATATACAGTGCCATGCGGAAAGTCTTCGAGATTCGGTCGCGCAGGGATCAGCACAAGTGCAGGCCGCGGCTAACTAGCTATTTTGATGACTATTCCAGCCCGGTGTACCGACATATGCTACCTTTTAATAACACTTTAGTAGATACAGACAGGCAAAGGCATGAGTATCTTGGTGTTTGAGCACTCGGCTACACTCAGCTAGCCAGGGCGTGCATAGATTAGCCACGGTATGCACGTGCGCCGATCCTGCGCGACTAAATCTCGAAGACTTTCCGCATGGCACTGTACATATATTAACATGTATGCAATAACATTCTGCTAAGTGTTGCTAGATAGTGAGGTTTGTAAAATTAATTGCCTCCCAGAGGTTATGTGGTGTTGGACAGTACTCGGAGCCAGGCATGGGTAATACAATGCATTTGCCAGGAACGTTGGAACAAAAGTACGAGCATTTGGTATATTTCTACTCATTAACAACGCTACACAATCACAACGGCCCCACAACTGCCACAGCTGACACAGTATTGATTTCCATGCTTCAGCTTTCCCCTGGTGGTATGTAAGATCATTACCTGGGTCACACTTGGGGAAGTACGAGAAGGGGAGTCTGGCTCGCTAGAAGCTGGGGTTTTGTCCTCTGTCAGGCCCCGACCAGGTCCAGACTTATTCTCGTCCTCAAGTACTCAGTACATAATTACTATTTCATGCACATACCCTCCAGACTTACCACTCCTTAAGGATAAAACACAAGAGTGAGCTGCCTAGGTAGGAAAAGGCCCGACAGTCCCAAAGCTACATAGATGTAAATCACGCTCTCCTCTGAATTGTATGGGCCAATTGTGGAAAATAAACCACACCGTTTGGAAAAGCCCTAGGGTCCTAAGTAACGTACGCAATCTACAGGAATTTGTAACGCAATAATAAAGTATAGCATAAATTACATCTAACAGTATGTACCTATTTCTTGTCTCATTTGATTTGGCTGTTTCGCCATGTTTGTTATTTTTCTCTCAATATTATCATGTATTCGTTATATGTAAGTTTTTTTTTTCTTTTTCTAATTCAGTATTCCTAAGGGACGTCCAGCCCCAGTCCAGCTGAACCGATCGGCAAGTCCCCTGGCTGAGTAGGCCAGTCAAGCACCCGCCTAGGGCTAGCGTCCAGCCCAGTATCCAGTTCCATATAAATATAGCCCAGTCCCCAGTCTAGCTGCTCTGACCATGACCCTCTGTAGGCCTAGGAGCCTGGAGGAGTAGGAGGAATATACCACCTGCAGCCACCGAAACCCATTGCATAGAACCCTAGCTACCGATATACAGTGGTGTCTCGATATAAGCAACGGAGGGCCGGTCCCGACAGAAATTGTATGGGAAAATAAGAAACCCTCGATATAGGCAGGTTTCTTTAGTATTCGCTTAGTAATACATACAAAAATGCAAGTTTCTTATATCGAAGTTGTGGTTGAGCTAACCACTCCGTGTGGATTGTTGCTCAACCGCTACACATAGATACTTCTTTACGGAGAAAGGTGGGAATTTGAGGGCCTACAAGGAATGGCTCAAAGAACTCATCACCAAACACCAATCCCCTGTTTATTTGGGCCCTCGCTCAGAGGTTTTTTTTTTCATGTATATGTTCCAGTCCAGTCACCAAAGATGTGTTTTCCGTCACTAGCCCGGTCTAGTGATCATTAGATCGGTCTCTTGTGGAGTGGCCCTACCAATTGACTGGTCAAGCGGGTCCGGTCTATTCATTGAACCGACCGGTCAAAAATTAGAGAGGAGAGTTCGTTTCTATCAGCTAACTAAATATACTAACTAAACAAGAAAAAACAAATATACATCATAACCCATAGCTATTCCAGCTCGCTATCATCATCCTCCCTATCCCCCGCTTGATCTGTCCCAGTTACTCCCCCATCTCCATCCCCACCCACCCCACTTGGTTGTTGCAGCAGATTCTATCACTAGTCCCACGAGGATGGCAGTGAATTGTGCAAGTGCGACTAGCCTTAATACAGCCGCAGCGCTGAGTATTGCAGGCAGTTCTTCAGTTGCATTGTGCTCGAGTTAACCCTATCATTCCGCTACTTCCACACTTCATGTCAAAAATACTTATCGAATTTGGGTACAATTAACAACTTGCGTTGGTTGTATATATAGGTATGGAACTTATTCAGCGCTGGAGAATTCGCTGCGTATGTATTGAACTTCTTCATTGCTGGAGAATCTGCTGCGTAGGTATTGAACTTCTTCACTGCTGGGAAACTTGTCGGTGTTTAAATCTTTGCTTGCTTTGTCACTTTTTAGTACTCAAATTTTACTTGTTAATTGTGTGCTCTGATCTCACACTGTTTGCCGTACTGAGTGGAGTTGGACTCCACTTCATATTTTTCCGGACCCCACTTTGACCTTCAATTGCCCGGTCCCTTACCCCTGGCCCGGTCTAGTCCACTTAGTATGAGTGTACCGACTGAGCCGGGCCACTGATCAAAAGTTCCCGTTGATGACTGGGCCTGAACATATATATCTTGATATAAGAAACTCTCCGCTAGTCCAGAGGGGGTTGCTTATATCGAGACACCACTGTGAGTTTATGGCCCCGGTCCGTCATATACAATAAGCCAGGCTCGGCTCTACCTCAACAAACAAGACTGACTAGTATCGAAGCTTGAACTCCCTAGTCATCATCTGAATTCATGGCCCACTGCCAGGAGGTGCTCTCCCAGGGCGAGCATAATATCCAATTGCGATTATGTGGGGGCGTTGGATATAGTGGGCCTAGGTCCGATACCCTTCAAGGTAAGTTGAACGCTAATGGTGTTGCCTTGTTGAACAAATGTCATTTATTGAATCAAACATTCGAATATTCATCCCTAACAGGGTGTTACCCTCACAAAGCTACCTCGGTACCTCCACAATATAAGAAATCTCTCGATAAAAGAAACTGGTCCCCGACCCCGTCAGAGTTTGTATGGGAAAATAAGAAAATCGCAATATAGGACACCCTCTTAGGTATTTGTTTAATGATACATAGAAGGGTGTGAATTTCTTATACATATCGAAGATAGTGGTTGCAAGGGTCACTTGAGCCGCAAGGTTGGGAGGATATTACCCCATAGCGGGCTGGTCTTGTGCATTGCTTCGCTAATGGAGTCTAGCTAATAAGGACCTCTATTTCAAAAAAGGGGGATATTGAAAGCCTACAAGGTATGGCTTGCCGGACGCAGTATCAAACAAGCACTGCGCTTTTTTTTTCTTCAAGTCTTACACTTTTCTTAGTTAATTTTTTTTTGTATACATACTGTACCCCATTTTAAGAAATCTCGACGGGTTATAAGAAACACCATGCCAGTTTCTTATATCGATGTACCACTATATCAACATCACCCCTTCACTTGCATGTAACAATGCGCGTGCGGCCCTATGCAATAAGGCAGGTTCGACTATATGATCAGGACTTCAGCTAGCCGGGAGGTAGGGCTGGGTGTATGTTATATACATCTTATGTAGCACCTGGCCCCTCCCCATGCCCCCGCCACCCCTCCCACCATTTGACGGCGTCAAATTTACGCCGACGTGCACGGTGTGGAGGGTCATGGTGGCTGGGAGCGCTCAGACCCCTCAAGTCCTGGAGCAATGATTTGTGACGAGTGTGACTAGTGTGGGGGGGTTCAGCTGATGAGATAGAATCACAGGTCAGGCCACATTAACCCATCGAGAGGACAACTCAAGAAATCGCGCCTCAATGCAAGCGAGAGATGATGAAAGCTGTTTTTTTTGCTATACCTAGTTTATCCGTCAAAGGTTTTTCGCAATTTCCCACAAATATAAAAGTGCCCCACCGCCAAAAAAAAAAAAAAAAAAGGGTCTAATACAATCCAATCTCACAAATAAGCAATAAACTAGACTAGCCCCCCACTTCAGCGATATTAAAACCATACATATCATTCTCCCTCACTCCTGCCTGTCCCAGCCCAAAGCAATCCATTTTTAAGAAACGTTATGGTTGTCTGAAGGGGAGGTATATAGTCTTGGCATCAAATTTACCATTAGATGCTGCAACATACAGCCTATAACTTTGTCCAATTATGAAAAATTCTAGCTGAGAGTCAAGCAAGATACTATGCCTGTAGGAGCTCCAGTACTATATACAAAAGAAGCATCTTCAAAGCTTTCTGTGGGGGGTGTAGATAGACCTGCCGTAGATGGGGGAGTGTCACTGGGCAGTAAAAAATACCTAGTTATAGGTATTTATTCGCTTTATTTTTAGAAACTATACTAGGAATGGGATGGATTACAAAATAGATAGAATATTCCATGGACCGCTTATATTGACTGTGCCTGAACTACTATTGACCAAATTCCGTAGCGATTCCCATGACGTTCATTCACGCTATTACCCTCAACTCATACTACTGGCCAGTGCTAATATTCTAGATCCCGACTATACGCGTAAAATCGTTTTCTGTTGATAGCAATGGTAACATTTTCGCTTTGAGCAACTCTCTTGCTGGTGTCGGTGTGTCGGTGTGCTCTGTGAATGCGGGCCCACGTTGGAGGGCTGTGATTACTTGTAATATTGTGACTCTGTGATTGAAAGATATATGCACAGGCTACCCTATAGCAAGCGGTGAAAAAAAACAGGACCACTCACAATTGTGGAACATGTGACCAAATGTCATGAGACGACTCAGCCTGGAGGAACAGATGTGGAACAAATCAAGCTCCTCAGTACCACTACTTAAAGGAAGAGGTAGGTAGGCATACGTACCACTACTGTTTCAGAAACGCCTTCTGAACAAGGGCGGGTTCAAAAGCAGGCCTCGTCATGACAGCTATTCCCAGGGTTTAGAGTGATACAAAAGTATAAATAAAAAAACAAATCAACAAAAAACAAAAAACAAATCATTTGATACCTTATCTATGTGTATGTAATGTATTTATGAATAATATGAATCTGTGGGGTTTCAATTAAGTCTTCGTGAAAAAAAAAACCAAAGGAGTCTAGCCTCTAGTACTGTACTGTCATCGTGGATAAACTCTTTTCTAATATATCTATTATTTCTGCATAAAAGGCGCCATGTGGTGCCATGATATCCGTAATCCCGCCCGACAAATTATCTTGCTCATAACGGGTAAAACTCCATGTATGATATATACTTACCGGTAAGTAGCTGATTGTTCCAGCTCTGAGAAACTACGATCAGGTGGCATCTAAAGGCGGAAATCATGCATCTCCCGGAGCCGATCCCGAAGACATCCTACACAATTTGGTGAGATTGGAATTACATACCTACTCCGTTACTTTCATTTAATTATGGGGCCTATTCTAAGCACCTACCGATATCTAAGTATAGAAGATGGATTGCTGGCTGGCTGGGCAAATACACCCAGTGAGGGTGCAGTAGGTATCAGTCTAGAACCGCAAGAAAAAAAAAAACTTGAACAGCCCGGCCCTCTTATATCGAAAGATGGGTGAGCTATTTATATAGAAGACACATGTAAGTATGTACTTGCATACATTTTGGTCCCAGCCTCGCTCAGGGTGTATGTGCGTGTGTGTGCATGAAGGTACGGTACCTACCGTGAATGCAGGTCTATTTACGGAATTCCCTGATCAGTGGTTATGCTTATCATAGATGCCGTGATCATCAGTAGAGGCGCAGACGTTGAACGTTAATGATGCGTCCAATAGGGGATACGATACAATTGCAAAAACTAGCCAGACTAGCAAAAACTAATTAAGCATATCTCATTTTCGAAGGCAGCAGCTTCTGGTGGCAGCAGAGAATGACCGGTAACTACGCCAGTGCCGACACCTAGAAGCCTGGTTGGGGACGTCTAGATCCTCTAGCACGATTACATTGGAGGTAGCTAAAATCTCACCCCATGGTTCCGGCCATTCGGGGACTAAGTAATTTGTGCCCCAGAAAATGAAGCGCAATGATGATGATGATGATGATTATCTTGCCATCTATTTCCACGGCCACAATTTCTGCAGTTGGGAATATGTCAACACTTCTCAACTTAACTTAAATTACCAATTACCTATCTAACAATATCCTTCCCAATATTAATTCACCCTCTCAATATGGGTAATGTAGTTCTCAAACGCTCAAGTTAACAACAAGCTGTCTACGTGAAACTCCCTCGAATTTCCAACCTTGGACCCGGTGCCAAGAGGGTAGCGCCAATTGAGTATATAACCCAGGTGAAGTGTTGGGTTGCGCGAAGGCGTTAAACCCACTGGGGTTTGATGTCTACCTGTCACAGCTTGAAACGGGAATCAGACTTACTAGTGCTTTGGTTAATTAATTCAAGGTCAATGTTGAGGGATGAGATTCATGCTGAGGCGATCAATGTAGATATGTATGTCAATCATGGATAGTAATGTTACCAGTAGTTTGAGAAATTGGCATGTCGAGGCCAGTGAAACCTAATACAATTGACAATATGAACGGGCAAGAAGGCTTGAGGAATTCCAATTCGAAGCATTGGGACTCACCTCGACCCTCGATGGGACTTCAGCCCCGCACAGCAGTGGACCCACGCCCTGCTGCAGCTGAGTTGCCTCGGTGCCTGTGTAGGTTGGCAGCAGCAAGCCTGTTTTGCGTGCCGCCAACTTCTGCGACTCGGGGCTGTCCCGTGAATTGACAAATCTCGATCACGCCTAGCTATCATACCCATCTCAGGGGCCCCCATTTAGGAAATGTGCTAACTACAACTTTCTCGGGCGTCTGCACAAGCGACCAACGAGTTTGTGTTTGTCTCTTCTCGGTGGCTGTGGACGCTCCACGATTAGGGATACCTTAGCAATTGTGTTACCTAGTCTGGGTTGGCACGACCCCTCCTATGAGTGTTACCCACAATGTCTCGCTGGAGCAGGGGATCATTTCCCCGTGAACTTACAGGACCCATACTGCCAACCAATAATAAATATATATATCCATACGCGTCCCCCCCATTCAGCCTGGTCCCCATACCTATTCATAGTCTGCACATTTCTTTGTTCCTTTTTCTGCCGTCCAGTATTCCTGTCCATAAAATCGCCAGATCGATTTCGTAGCGCTAGACGCTCGTTATTTCAGCTTTGCAAAACTCAGCCGTGCCAGTTGGTCTTTTTAGTTAAAGATCGTTCATACCCTCCGTGACAAGTTCTCCTTATTTTATACCCCAATCCTTCTCCATACACTTTGAGAAGAAATAAAAAACAACCAAGCAAATATGTTGTTCAGCAAAGCCTCTATTTTCACCGCTGCCACCACCTTGGCCGGACTTGTGTCAGCACAGTCTAAAACGGTGCACGTTGTGAAGGTGGGACCAGAATTAACATTCGAGCCAGAGGAGATCAATGCCGAATTGGGTGATAAGGTGCAGTTCCAATTCCAAGGCGGCTTTCACTCTGTTGCGAGGTCAGATTTTGCAAACCCGTGTGTCCCGCTGGATCCAGCTACAGCGAATGGAACTGTTGGCTTCTTTTCGGGAGACATGAATGTGAAGGAGTCAGATCAGTTTATGCCGACATTCACTATCTTGGTGAATGAGACTACCCCCATCTGGTATTATTGTGCGGTTGTAGGACATTGTGAGGGGGGTATGGTTGGTGTCATCAATCCGTAGGTTCCCGATATTCGTGTTTCTATAAACCATTACTGACTCCCATATTCAGACCAAGGGGCGGCGACAAGACACTGGACAATTACAAGAAGGCCGCCGAGGAAGCAAAAACTGTTCCCCCAGATTCAGAATCTGGAGGGGAGATCGACCCAGATGGAGAAGGGCCAAAGCCCCCAGTCACTCCAGGCAACACCGGCAATACCGGTACTCCTTCAGACAGCCCTACTGGCAGTCCTACAGGTACTGGCAGCCCTACTGGCAACCCCACAGACAGCCCCACAGACAGCCCCACAGACAGCTCTGGCAATACCACTACCACGGGCACGGGCACGGGCACGGGTACCGGCGCTCCAAGTTCAACACCCACGAACATGGCTTCCTCGTTGTTTGCAAGTGCGGCGTCCGTCATCCTTGGGGCTATGGCTGTTGCTGCGTTCCTTATATAGATCAAGTCGGATGGACGTAAATTCTCCTTCTTGCTGAATGTAGTCGGTGGTGGTTAATCCATTTGGACAATGATACTGTTCAACCTTAATTCTTCCTCTTTTCCTCTTGTGTGTGCTGGTTTTCCCATCCAGGGAATCTTGCTGATTGGGATTTGTTGTATTTTTTTTCTATTTCCCCCCCCCATTTGTCACTTTTTGTGGATTTTTTGTGGATTTTTTGTGTGTGGGGGCCTATGTCCTTTGCTTTGGAATTTTGAAGGCTAGGATTAGCATCAATATCGCGAAGAGGGGGTTGGGAAGGGAATGGAGGGATAGTGTTTTGTGCAATTTATCGTGGGACATAAAATTAAATCCAATTGAATTGCAATTGTACTTGAATTTGGAATTCAGGTGTTCGTGTTCGTTTTGGTTGAAGGCGCCCGCCCAGCGGACTAGTACAAACTGTAGTTAGGTTTGGGATCTGGTGTTTTGACAAACTTTAACTAGTCTTGGTCTGCTTCTAAAGTTCTTACCCGAACTTCTCCATCTCCATCTCCATCTATCTACAACAGCCATTAACGAAATAACGAATCTCCTCATCTCCATCTCCTCAGCTTTCTCACTTTCCCCCTCTCGCTCCCCCCACACAACAAACACAAACTACGCACAAGCCAATCAACAATGACTCGCGCACTCCCCCGGCGTGCCGCTACAAAACCCAAAGCCGACATTGGAGCCACAAAGCCCAACCAAGATGGCCTAGGAGAAGGGATACTAAGTCTAGACGACTATAACTCCGAAGAAGACGATGATTTCGATCCAGATGCTGTTGGGAGCGGTGATGAAGATGGAGAAGGCGGAGGGGGTGATAGTGAAGATGATGAGAATATGGATAGTAGTAGTGACGATGATGAGGAGGGGAAGAGGCGGAGGAGGAGGAGGAGGGGGGGGGACGGCGGGGAACGGAAGGGTCAACAACCCAAATCGCCGGAAAAGAAGCAGGAGGCAGCCGTGGGGAAGCAGACTGAGGAGAATGGGAAGGATGAGGATGAGGGATCAGACGAGAGCAACGATGAAGATTTCGGTGAATCAGAAGAAGAATCGGAGGGTGGCGAGGGAGGGCAGGTCAAGACTCGGGCACAGAGGGCGAGGTTGGGTGATAGGGACAGGGTCCCGTTGGCGAGTATGCAGGGGGCGACGGCGGATGTGGATACGTTGTGGGAGAGTATGAACCAAAAGAAGTCGACTTCCACGATAGAGAAGAAGGAGAAGGGGGGGGGTATAGCCCAAGCAGCACCAACAGCAGACCCAGCATCATCAGCAACAACTCCACTAATACCACCCCCTTCAGAAACACCTACGCCGGGGATAATCGGCGAACGAACAATAATAAATGGTCTCCCCCACATCACCATCTCCCACACATACACCTTCGCCGGTACTACTACAACCACAACCAAACTCGTCCCCCTCGACTCCGCCGAAGCCCGTTTCTTTCTTTCCTCCAACCCCATCTCATCTACCCCCCCTCCCACCACAACCTCCCTAGCCACAACAAAACCCACCCTCCGCCGCCCCCTAAAACGTACCTCCGCCTTCGACTCTGGTCCCACTGCTGCCTCAAAGGCAAAGAAAATAAATACCCTGGAGAAGAGCCGGCTGGACTGGGCGGGGTTCGTTGATAAAGAGGGGATTAAGGAGGATCTAGAGAGGCAGGGGAAGGGTGGGGGGTATATTGACCACCAGAGTTTCCTTGGGAGAGTGGAGGAGAGGAGGGAGGGGGTGTGGAAGGAAGGGGCGAGGGGGGGCGGGAGTGGGAGTGGGAGGGGGGGGAAGTAGGTGCCGTATTTTGGGTGATTGAAGAGGATGGATATGGAGTGTGGAGTGTGGAGTGTGGAGTGTGGAGTGTGGAGTGTGGAGTGTGGAGTGTGGAGTGTGGAGTGTGGAGTGTGGAGTGTGGAGTGTTGAGTGTTGAGTGTGGAGTGTTGAGTGTGGACTGTGGACTGTGGAGAGTTGAGGGTTGAGAGCTAAAGGCTATTCATCTATCTAATCGGCCTGGGAGTTGAGGGGGATGGTTTGTGTGCAATTGAATCAGCAATAGTACAAGTATATGTAAATACTGGCTCCATGAGTTACAAGCGTCGCAGAAGAGACAATAGTGCTATCTTATCAATTAATCAATGGCTTCAAGTCCCAATTCTGCAGACCCAGATCGTACAATATATTCTCACGCAAGCGGACTACTGCAATAAATATACATACTAACTCCTAGAAAACAAAAAAGGCATAAGCCTGCAACCCCTCATCCCTACACTCATTCCTTCCCCTTCCCTCCCTCCCCTGCCCCCT
>Ga0307511_10006315_pt1 | contig 11952 bp, 14 predicted proteins | sample 13_EM_MG_FD_200266 | JGI IMG/M metagenome (GOLD analysis project Ga0307511, IMG submission 200266) | Populus trichocarpa ectomycorrhiza microbial communities from riparian zone in the Pacific Northwest, United States - 13_EM | ecosystem: Host-associated > Plants > Roots > Unclassified | place...
AGTACCGCCACGAGTCTATTGGCAAGAAGGAAGCACGGGACCGCATCAAGCTCAATGGGGATTCGTACCAAGGTCAGCTCCATTACGTCGCCGAGTTCATCCCGTCTCTGGCGCTCAAGAATGTGCACTTCAACGAGGACGAAAGCGAGCTACAGAAAGCGGTCAAGAGCTCAGATGGCCTTAATGGTGATGGACGTGTGGCTGGCACTCAACCGATTGGAACCGATTCCCCACAAGGGGGAAAGGCTGACGGCGCTGTCGCAAATGGGACTACTAATGGGACTAGTTCTACAGCCGATACAAAGCCCAAGGCTGAAGGCGAGGAAAAGGAAAAGGAAGAGAGCATAAAAGTCTCAGGATTGGAGCTGAGCAAGGAGGAGCTCCTGAAGCAGCGTGCGTATGCTTACCGTTGTAACATACTTCGGCTGACTTGTTTCCAGAATCTGGCATTATTATCTTCAATGTTGTGTCTGGACAGCTGCACAAGAAGTCCCGCCTCGAGGTGCTCTTGGACGATGGCTATTGGCCTGCGTTTAGCACTATCAAGGCATCGAGTATACATGCGCACTGGCAGCACATCGGAGAGGCGTTCGTGAAGGAACTGGATTTCGGTCGTGTCTGGTTGAGGCTGAACGAGAATGGAGAAGGCGACAAGGACGATATCATTGCCGAGTGGAAAGGTGGCGCAAAGGCTTTCCTGGAGGAGACTCTGGTAAGCTTTGTCCAAGTGATTGATGGGAGCGCTGCTGATGATTCTCTCACAGGATCGTCGTTCCACCTTCACCCTTACCAATGACGAGGGAAAGAGGTCTACCGTAATCATCGAGGCTCGCTATGTTCCAGTGCCAGTTAAACTCGAGCCAAGAGAGAGCATCAACAGTTTGTTTCGTGGCTTGAAAAATATAGATATTCTCTGACTTTACTTTAGACCAGGGTGTACTTCGCTTCGACCTGCTAGGAGCCAAAGACCTTCGAGCCGCTGACAGAGGGGGTGCGTGGTGTTTGTCGTCTGAAAACACAACGCTAACGCCGCACCACAGGCAAATCTGATCCTTATGCCGTCTTCACTTTGAATGGACAGAAAGTGTTCAAGTCACAAACCAAGAAGAAGACTCTGCATCCGGAATGGGCGGAAATGTTCAACACCAGTGTGGTATGTTATTCTTCAGATGGCTTACTTGGAGTCCATCGTTGAAAAGCCTTCCAGCCTTCCCGCGTTGCTGCTGACTTCGCAGTTGAGATCTTTGACTGGAATCAACTTGAACAAGCAAAGAGTCTGGGTGTCGGTCGGATTCGACTTGATGACCTTGAGCCTTTCGTAGCGGCAGAACGCTCTATTTCCCTCTCATCAGAGAAGCATGGCGAGAAGGGAACTGTTCACTGCCGCATGCTCTTCCAACCCGAGATCATTGCCAGGACACGCAAGAACACCTCGACATTCTCTGTGGCTACTCGTGCTGTGACTACCATTGGCAGTCTACCGATGGAAGCCGGCAAGGGTGTCTTGCAAGGCGTTGGAAGCATTTTTAAAAGGGACGAAAAGAAAGAAAGCGCTTTGCCACCGCATCCTGAGGTCCCTCCCCCACCTCCTGTACAATTTACTGGCTCGTCATCGGGAAGTGGTGTCAGAGCCGCTCGGTCAGTGGAGTCTCTTACCCCCGTCGCAGCGCCTTCGGAGCCTGGTTCGTTGCGAATTGTAGTATTCAGTGCGAAGGACCTTCAAACCCAGGATGCGAAGCCTTACGTAGTTATCCGCGTTGGTGATAAGGAGCAGAAGACCAAGCATGGACACCACAAGACCTCAACGCCTGAATGGTAAGTAATCGTCTCTCCTCCTGTCTTCGCTGAGTCACGGGCGTACAGGAACGAGTCTTTCACATTCGCGGCTACCGCTTTTACTCCCAAACTCTATATCTGGGTCTACGACCACAAAACTCTTGGCAAAGACAAAGTCCTTGGAGAAGGGGAAATCGAGGTCCGTGACGGGCCACTTCTGGAGGAAGTGTTTCTGAAGCTCATACAATGGCACAGATTTGGCGTCATATCCAGCCCAGTCAGTCCTCGGTTGCTGACGTGACCGCAGACCTGCGGGAAGGAGGACAAGTTCGTTTGCGCTTGGAGTTTGATGCTGACACCAACCCCAACATTCGTGATCCCTCATTAACCTCCCTCGAACGCCCCTTACAAGCTTCACCCTCGAGGTTCAGTATACGGGGCCGACGACCTGGCACGATTGATGAAAGTTAAAAGATGAACCCGACCACGTCTTATCATGTCTTTTCCCCCTATTTTTAAGGTGCTCGTTTGGACTCTTCTGTCGTTGACCATAATTGCTGCAGTCTTCATTCTTGTACTTGTGCTACGTCTGATGTTTGGTCATGATCATAGTGGACCGGATTTTGCAACGTTGAGTCCGCTCGTGAAAACCTTAAGATGGATAAAAACTCCCTGCTGGCTCGTCGCTGCGCCACGACCTTCGAGATATTATAGCTGTTGTATTGAAGAATTACTTGGAAACTTACCTGGCTTTGCAGATTATAGTCACGAAGCATCCTTCCACGAATCTCCGGTATGTTGTTCTCTTCCAAGGCAACGAGATAAAATTTGCCTCGCTCAGACAAAAGGTCCTGCAATCTACATGAATGAAGCCCGCGATTAGATTCCATCATCTTTGTCACCTCTATGTCTCTCAAAAGTCCGTTGGTTATCTCCATACCATCAGCCCCACCAGCCCATGACCCGGGGATGCCATGATCTCTTTGCGCAGACAAAACTTCTTCCATGTCTGTTGGTACGTAGGGAGGATTGAACAAAATGATGTCAACCAAGTGCCGTAGACGTTTCATCAGTGGTCGTGCTAAATCACATGCGACTGGGTCCAGGGAGATCTACTTTGCTTGGATGTGAATAAAGCACCCCAAACCATCCAATGGTGGAAGTTACCTTGTTTTGCTGGCCGGTCCTGAACGTGCAGTCAGAAGCACGGTGGTTTATGTCTGTGGAGAGGTATACTGCGGTAGACGGATCAGATGCAAGGATAGCCTGAGTCAGGAGAAAACGTCACAAGTATTTGTTGGTCCCAGGATTGAGCCTAGGAATGCAGATACGCATCCTGATCCTGAACTATCTCTGGAGTTTCAGAAACAAGAGAAATCAAGGGGATATATCACGCACCCGATCTCGAGGCAAATTAGTGGCCTTTGATGCTTGAGATCCTCGGCATCTTGCTCTAGAGCATCAAGCAGTAAGAACGTGTCCTCTGATAAACATTTACCTGGTTCAACGCGCGTAAGGTTGAAAGAAAATCTCTACCTGCAGGGTCATAAACGTGAAATTTATCTTCCTTCGTGAGGTGTGAAAGATCTGGTGTTGGGATCATTGAATAGTGCGATGAGCGCTTACTACTAGCCACTTATTAGTACTAAAAATGATAATCAAGGTCACGTGGTCATGCACGTCGCGTGTGGCGTCTTCAATTTTGCCACTACCCAAAGCACAATGACAACGAGATCCAAGACAACTGCCCCAGCTACTCGTGCTTCGACGCGTAATAAGACTCCCGTTCCCCCACCGAGCCCGCCACCCTTGGTAAAGGCACTTAAAGGCAAAGCAACAACTCAATCAGACACATCGAAGCCGAGGTCAGCTGCACTACGAAAACCTTTGGTCAACGGAGCAAATGTCCATGAAATTAAGCCGGCAGCACAAAGGAATGTTGTTGCAGGAAAACCTTTGGAGGCCAGGGCTGCCACCGCGGAACGCGAGCCGATCTTGGTACGTTTCAATATGGCGTGCAGGCGATTGGATCATTGAAGCATCTCAGGCATATCTCCGTATCAGACCTCATTTTGGGGACGAACCCACATCGATTCCGTACCTCGAGCCTTTGTCGGATACATCGGTAAGAATGACAGATCCCAGCAGCGACGCCCAAGGTGCCTCGAAGATACACTATCGGGCATCTGCTATTGCGCCTTCTTCTATTTACACATTCTCCCACGTGTTTCCACCTGCAACGGTACAAGAAGAGTTCTTCTCCAGAACGACGCTCCCTCTCGTCCGTGATCTATTAGATGGCCAAAATGGACTGCTATTTGCGTATGGTGTAACGAATTCAGGAAAGACATATACAATTCAAGGCGGCAATGAACCTGGAACGGCTGGTATCCTGCCAAGGAGTCTGGATGTGTTATTCAATAGCATTGATGACTTACATAGTAATGGTCGAGTGAGTGGTCAAAATGCATTCCGAGTGTGTTCTTGAATGTGATTACAGTATCGGCCCGTTCGACTCCATGGTGTAGAGGAGGCTGATCCTTCGGAGTCGGCTCCACCTGTGGGCATGGGGGTTCCTAACAAAACCGCACTCGCTGAAGTTTTGGCTGAACACTTGGCTACCCCAGGCCACTCTACTGGCAGTACTGATCCGACGGTAATCAAGATAGACCGCAACTATGAATATTCCGTTTGGATTTCCTACGCGGAAGTCTACAATGAGAAGGTGTATGACCTACTTGCATCCGTCACCGAGAAGGAAACAAATAGTGGATTTTACCAAGGACAGGGAGTACATCCTTTAGTGGTCACGCGCAAGGCACTCATGGTAAAGCCTTCACCGTCAACGGATGCTGCCGACGAGAGTGGCGCAAGCACTGGACGATACATCTCGGGCCTGAAGCAATTCCGCGTGACAGATGCTGCACAGGCAAAGGAATTACTCAAACTTGGCCAACTACATCGACGCGTTTTTGGCACGCTTGCAAACAGCCAGAGTAGTCGGAGTCACAGCATGGTTACCATTAAACTACTCAAAGGCCACCGTGGCGAAAGAGATGTAAGGTACTCCATAGCACCACTTGGCGCATGTTCACAGAAGGATGTTCAGGATCCCGGCTCCCTGCAAATGTCACGGTTGACAATAGTTGATCTCGCTGGTTCAGAACGTGCAAAATATACGCAGACCAGTGGTGATCGCTTGAAGGAAGCTGGTAATATCAATAAGTCGCTCATGGTCCTCGGCCAGTGCATGGAGGTATTTACCGTGCTCCCTGAACTTGTGCCTTCTTCACATAATTTCAGGTCATGCGTGCAAATCAAAAACGCTTGGCTCAAAGCCTCGCAGTACCGGGCCGAACTGACACGCGTGATATAAAGAAGGCTTTAGCAGTTGTGCCCTTTAGGCACACCAAATTGACAGAAATTTTAATGGACTACTTTGCAGGAGACGGAAGAGTGGTAAGGGAGTAGTTTTTGCTAAAAGTCGACCAAGCTACTTAGAGCTTTCTGCTACCCTTCAGGTCATGATCGTTAATGTGAATCCCTGCGACACCGGGTTTGAAGAGAACTCTCACGTCATGAAATTCTCTGCTCTAGCAAGGGAGGTTTCGACTGTGGTGAATAATGCCCCTGTACCCCGGCTATACGCTAGCCCCACGAAGCCGGGGTCTGGTCCCTATACAAGACTTCCACTTTCTGGGATACCACGAGGTATTATGCGTAAGGTAACCATCTCCAGTGTTGGTCCTGGGAAGAAAGTTAGCGAGGCTCATCTTGATATACTTGAGGGTGAGTCTCCGTCCATGGTCTGCTTTCTTTGAATTCATTTAGATGTATTAACTTTTAGAGGACGAGCAGTCAGATGAGGACGACGGCGAATCCAGCCACGAACCCATCAATCCCTTGGTGGATGCGCTGTTTGATGAAATAGAAGACCTCAGGATGAGGGTGGGTCCAGTGTTGGTATGCTCGAAAAATGCATTCAACTTTCCCTCCACAGCTGTACGAAGCAGAACTTCGGTGTGCCATTGTGGAGGTTGAGACAAGAGAGGAAGTAATGAAAGAAATGGAAGAAAGAATGCGTGAAGTTGAGAGGACGTATGCGCAGAGGCTGATGAGTGAGGTTTGTCAGCTACAGGATGACATTCTGCGGTGGTTGATCAATGTAACCAGGTCGAACGTAACGAGCGAAAGATGGACGCCAAGATCGACATGCTCCACCAGGCCGGTTTACTCGGTACTGGGAAAAAAGCTACTGTAGTACCAGAAAGCGAGATAGAAAGCTTTGACGAGGCCGAAGAAGTCGTATGTCAGCCGAATAGTTTGGTTCTTACCGGTTTTGATTATTTTTCATAGGAAGTCCACGACTCCATACAGGATTTCACAGACTCTGACAAAGAATCTGTGATGAACATGGACCTACCTTCTTCACCACCCCATGGAAAAGGCACATGTTCAGTGCCTGCCAGAACTATTGTAAAGCAGCACGCCTCACCGCCGAAATCAGCGGAGGAAGCACCAGGAGGGGCCAAGGACATTTTGGATGGATCCGATAATATAGTCGAGGAAGAGGAGCCATCGTCAATAGGTGAAGATGATGATTACGTCCCACCAGCTGCACAAACGATGAAAGCTTCGCAACAGAAAAAACGAACTAAACCTGCAGCTGCCACAACTACGGGTAAAACCCGTCAATCATCGATCTCCAAACTCCAGCAGGAGATGAATGTGCTAAAGATAGAGGATGTAGTTCCCGAGGCCGAGGATTCGGTTATAATCGTCCCGAATAGAAAGACAAGACAGGTAGCTGCGGAAGTAGGTGGGCTAGGCGTCGAATATATCCCACAGAAGGGCGAAGTAGACACTGTAAAGAAGAAGAAAAGGTACTGTCACCCTCAGATCATGGCACACATATTTACTTATCATGTTTAGGCAGCTGGGTACAAAGTCTGTCGTCACTGAAGAACAAGTGACACGCGTTGTGGGGGTGATGGAGCAGAACACAGACGCTGAACGGAGGGGGATCAGGCGCATGGCTAGAACAAGTTAATCATGCACGCAAGCATGTCTCTATGAGGGTCCTGTTACTATGTGGTCACTAAGCTATCTGCCAGTGATCTGTAATGATTGATGTACGATGTCTATTCATGCTACATCACTAGGTAGATGCGAACCGCGAAATTTCATAGAAGTTATCAGGGTGCACATTAAACGTCGTGATCGGATTCACATACGAAACTGTGTACAGCCATTACAGGACAAGAGGTGTAAATGAAAGGGAGTGAACATAGTGATGAGGGTATTACAATAATGCAAAATGCGTTAAATGAATATCATAAATGTCCTGTGAAGGGAGGAAACCGATGAGTTCATACCCCTGCAACGCTTACGGTTGGCTACGTACATGAATCACAAGGAGGATTCCAGAACCCGATCCTGACAGTGGTCCAGCACAGCCAAGAAGACACGCAGCATCTCACGACCTTCTTGAAGATTACGTCGGTCATCCTCTGCCTGATCCTTCACAGACGTCCACAAAAGGGTCGCTTCCCTGGCAGCGAAAGAAGTTTCCCATTTCCTCTGCAAGGAATCAAACATAGCATCCAGGGAAGCACGAGCCTCCTCTTGTCCTTTGACAAAGGCTTCCTGAGTGGCTTGTTCACGACAAACCTCCGCCCGTCTTAACTCATCTTGTAATGAGGCAGTGAAAGCAGCCCGTTCCTCATCCATTCGCTCCCTGTTTTGGACGTTCGCGTGTAGCTGGTCCTCGAGAGAAGATATTTGCTTCGCCAATTCTTCGGTCTCTTTCAAACGAGACTGTCTCAAAGCGTGGAGCTGCTCCTCCAACTCATGCACAAGTGAGAGGCGTTCCTTTGCCGTTTTCTCTGCCTGGGCAACTTGAAGACGAAGGAGGGCGACGGTACCAGAATCCGCCGGGGACGGGAGCTCAGTCGAGGTTTCGAACACTTGTGTGAGGTGATGGACGGCAGGTGAAGGGGTGGCATCCGGAAGTAGAACCTGCGAGATGGAGCCATAGCCCATTGGGGAAGGCAGAGCAGACAGACTCGGACTGTCAGGCATGTCCAACCCCATGGCGCTCACATTAGGTGAAATGCCTCCAGGAGTAAATGGTGCGGTGACATCAGCCAACATACTCTCCACTTCATCGTGGGCCAACAGTTGCGAATGATCCGCTATCTGATCCCACAAAAAGATAGAACCACGATTGCGATCATAGCTAGCTCCTTTCGGGCGCAGCGCGGGCGAGCTTTCAGAATTCAGAGGAACAGGCGATAAATATGAAAGATTCGCACGACTTGGGAGGGGGGTAGACGGGTGGGAGGGTGTTTGTAACTGTGAATCAGTAGGCTGATATCGGATTCGCGGGATTGCTGGTGTGGGTGCTGCCAGTGATGCCACAGGTGCGAGTAACATGTCTACCTCACCAACCTCCATGCTATCATCGCTGAAAATTCCGGTGATTTCTGGAAGACTAGTGGGTACATTTTTAACTCCAAGACCGCAAGATGAGTTGTTGCGCGAGTGGTTTGCAAGCGGTGACTCGGGAGGAGGGCGAACGGCACTACGTGATGGGGTCGGGATTTGACTGCAAGCCTTCGAACGTTTAAGACCAAATGCATTCTTAAGTGACGACGGCGTCGACGGAGAATCCTGGCTACGAGAGGAGGTACACGATGAAGCCGATGATGAAGGCCGCGCCAAAGTTGACCGTAATGGTGACCCTTGCTCTGTTTTCAAGGACTTCGCAGGCCGTGTAGAGTCGGTACGAGCAGGAGAACCACTTGATTTAATCTTAGAGGGAGTAGATTTAGTCTTCTGAGGTGTCGAAGGCGTTGTAGGACTAGGCAAATTAACTTTGACTGCCAGTGCCCTGTGTGGCAAGGGGCTAATGGGTCTCTTTGTTTTCGCCTCAGGGATACGTAGAGTGCCTTTGCTCTTGGGAGATTCCCTCTGATCCCCGTCATCTTCCTCGGAAGTGCTGAGACGCCTCCTAGGGCCATGAACAGGTGAGGCGGGCTTCTTCGTGGGCTCGACAGTAACTGACTTTGGCCGATACTTGGGCAGGGCAGAAGTGACCGTACCGGTAGCTGTCCTAGGACGGAGGGTGGACAACCGTCTAGAGACAGGACTCACAGTTCGAGTATCCAGTGCTCTGACACCATGTTCATCAGCAGGAGATGTGCCCTTGAAGAGACCAGACTGTCTCCTCGTATTACGAGTTATAGTCTTATTTGTGGGAGATCCATCCTCCTTGTTGCATGCGGGGTTAGGAGACCTTGAATGGGCAGTAGCAGTGGCTTGGGAAACCGCCGTCTTGCTATTCATGAGAGCAGCGGTGCTGAGGCGACAAGAGGACTCCTTTGACTTCTTGAGGGCTTTCTCCTCGCGTTCACGGGGCTCCTTGTTGATCACGTCTGCCAAAGCCTTTCCCACTGAAGTGAAGTTTAACGATTGCCGCAGGGAGCTACGCGTGGTGGGCTTTGCAGGCCGAGACGGCTTCGAGGTAGTTTCCGGGGACATGAGGACTAGTAGATGAAATGTGAAGGTTGCAGCTGCGTGGTGTAGATAGTGATAGTGTCTTGAGGGTCGTCAAAGACGGCGGTCCGCTGCCGTCGTCGTCGTTGTCGTTGTTGTCGTCGTCGAACTCAGCGTTCAAGTTGGTTTTCGCGCTGTGGCACCAACAAAACGCGTATGGCTTTGTTTGTCCTCATCACCACATAAATCGACCCACCCCTGGCCGCTCCTTGTAGAGAAATACATATGTCGTGGCTAGATTAATCGCTGCATACCATAGTCCCTCGAAAACCAACGCAAAACCACCCATATCCACCACCTGTGCACGCAAGAGAATATATGGTATCAAAAAGTACCGCGGTTCCAAAAGGGGTGTGGGCAGCAGGGTAGGCATAATTGCCAGAGGCAAAACCAGAGTTTGCAATAGCGACTGGTTACGAGCTGCGTGATGACGTTTAGGGTCAACATGCTGTGCTAGATAAGGCTGCGTCTTACCAACACGAAGCAACCATGCCCAGGCGCATGCTTGATATCCTGGTATGAATAAGTATGGTACAACTGGGTGTTTCATGAATACCCGACGCCACACGTAGAAGGTGTAGTGACGGTTGTCAGAAAGGAGAAACGGATGGTGGATTCTGTGACCGCATTCCACGGTGAACACATAAGGTCAGGAAAAAAGGTATCCAAGTGAGACCCACGTGAATCGATTCACTGATATTGCCATCAATGCCGAAAGAAAGGCAGTAAGAATTATTCTTCTGTACGGAATATCAGCTTTCACGTATCATCCAGAGATAACTTCTATGCTAACCTTTTTGTTCCGATCATTCGCTTCAGCACTTCCGCAGCCAACTTCGTGGGACCGTCATGATTCAGAGCCACCGCCGGCCACCCCAACAATGTAGCGAACGCAATGAAGTAGTACAGCTGAGGCACATGCATCACTGGAACGTGGTTTGCTTTATCACCTGTACCACAAGCCCGGACACAAGGCATTAAATTACCGAAAGCGTGCCTGCATATCTACCCCAGATACACGCACCTAACACGATGCCGCCATTCCAGAATACGAATCCGCCAAAGAGGGCCAGTACAGGCATGTATGGCACGAATGGAGGAAGTAATTCCGGAACTGCATTCGGGAGGCTGATGATCGATTTTATGAAATCCGCTATGAACCGATCAGCACTCTATCAATGTCAAATTGGAGCACCTGCTACTTACTCAGACCAGCGGTCCGCGCAGGCGGGTCGTACAGTGATCCGTCTCCGCGTTTACAGCGGAAACGCATCAGCTGACTCGCACAAAAGGCATATAAAACCCAGATAATGTTCGTTTGACGGAAGAAACAACTTGTAAAGCCAAGCTATCGGCGCCTGCTTTATGCACGGTTCCTGATTTATTGACATAGGAGTGGTCACATACCACAGCGGCTATACAGTGTTGGTCCTGCATAGAAAACACAATGGTTCCAAGTACTGATACGAGACTCGGGACTTCTGTGTAATATAAGAATCCGTAAAACCAAACGAGAGGAAAGGTAGACAGGACGACGGCTTCCCAGGTGGGGGAGAGTAAAGGAGGAGGCGGATGTTGTCGGTGCAAGGAGAGAAGCCGAGCAAGGAAAAGCGGAAGAGTAAATGTCATAAAAGTCACCGTGGAACGCAAGGTAGACAGGTTGCAACGAAACATGAGGACGCGGTGCAGCAGCACACTCAGTAGGTATCTGATTCTAATAAGCATGACTGTCTGGCGAATATTAGGTCCATACCTACAATCCTGGTGGGGTAGTTATTTTTGAATCCCAAGTGGACCACTCGCCCATGCAGTATGCTAACGCCTGCGGGACATGGAACGGCTCGTCCTGAGGGTGACCATGACACATACTGAACAGTTTGATTGGAAAGGGTTATTTCGTGTAGCTCACCATGTATGGATGCGTCACCTCGCTGTTAAATGCCATGAGAGTGGCTGCTCCGACGCAGCAATAAACCAGATAGAGCACCCTTTCCGACATAGCTGGCGCCAGCGACGGTCTGCTGCAGCTCTGAGGGAATTTGGAAGACGTTGCAATTACCTATTTCAGAATCGACATCCTGCTTAGTACTACAGTGGCAGTAATAACTAATAGCTTATCAGAGCTAGCCGTCCCTTCAGCAAGTACCTGATACATATGTAAATGATAGATATTTGCTGAAGTCTGACAGAGTTTGCACGCCCAACCAATGCAAATTATATCTTACTGTGACTGCGTACTTTGGGCTATGTACACTAACTCAAAAAGGAAATGCACAGCATGACATAATTTATTTTCCGACCCATAACTCATAAACCACTGCACGAAATACCGTGTATATGGGCTCATTTTGTAGCCACGGTTCTGTACTTTATAGTCCAATATCAGTACCCTGAAGAAAATGAATGGATAAGATACTATGGAGTGAGCACTGTAAAAAGTGCTGTGCAATACATTTTTGGGTTACACTACTGTCCGAAAACTTCGTGCACAGTGGTACCAAATGATAAGATATCGTCATGGGACTTTTTGTAGGTTGATATATATACAATATACTTGCCATCCGACATCATACTTCCACTGCGTGAACCTGTATTGCTTCGGAGTTTGACAACCTTTTA
>Ga0307511_10006317_pt1 | contig 11949 bp, 13 predicted proteins | sample 13_EM_MG_FD_200266 | JGI IMG/M metagenome (GOLD analysis project Ga0307511, IMG submission 200266) | Populus trichocarpa ectomycorrhiza microbial communities from riparian zone in the Pacific Northwest, United States - 13_EM | ecosystem: Host-associated > Plants > Roots > Unclassified | place...
AGATCGCATAAAAACGTTACGTAACGATCGCCACAGAGACATCCCCCTGCGCCACAGCAGCTCACAGCGCCACAGTAGCTCACAGTACCACAGTGACCCCCACAGCAGTTTGACTGTTTTGCTGATGTGTTTTGCTGATGCACTACACATAGTGAGTAGTGAGTGGAACGAGCCGAAGAACTCGAGGTAAGGTGCCCCTGCCCGGGCTGGGAGAGGATGCCTATCGGATTTACGCAATATACTTGAACGTGTCATAAGTACCCTCCACCCGTTCGATATACTCCTTGTCCACCAGGGTATCAATCGCCTAGAACCATTCTCAGAACCAAACCAGGACATTGTGCGATGGTACAAACCTGTTTGATATCCGGAATCCTGGGTGCGAACTTTTGCGAGATCCGTGAAATGGCCTCTTGGATCAAAGCCTGTTGCTTTATCGGCCCGCAAGTCTTTACGATACTATTCCAGCGGTGAGCGGTTGGTAGTAAGGGTTTACGTAGTAATTCCAAAAAGCGTACCGACCGACCGTGACCTGGATGGTGTATTTCCTGTCCTCATCAGCGGCCTTCGAGATGCGAGCTGACTCGGCCTTAACCGCAGCCGCGATGGTCAAGTTTACGTTGACCCGGATCTTTCTCGACTTAAAACCTGCAACCTCTAACTCAGTTGCACGATGGTAGAGATGTAGGGCAAAAGTTACCGAGGTTCAAGTCGTACCGGTCTTTCTCCTCGTTGATCAAGATCTTGGCCGCGACCAGGATTGCGAGGACCTGTATCAGTACGTCCTTGTTGATCGCGGTCGCGGTCGCAAGCTCATCCAATGTCAACGTGTCGTGATCGTTGTACTGGAGCAGTACGGCCATTTGGTAGGAGCTGGTCATTAAGATGTACTTCTGGTTGAGGTAATTTGTCCTGAGCTCGTTCTTGGAATAATTCCACAACCACATGAGCTTCCTTCCAGAGTACTTCTCTCGGTGATATTGAGAGAAACGGTTGTGAATGGATAAGATGTCCGCGGGAATGTTAAACCCGAAGCTCGGGGCATTGAGCGGCCAGATGTTGGCTCCGAGGACCATGATGCTGAAGTCAATATCCGTGTCGTCATGATCCTGGATCAACCGTTCCCTAAACTCGTCAGTCAAAACTCCACTCATAATCATATCTGGAGCAAACAATTGAAGACATTAATTACTGGCGTCGACACCTGCTCCTGTTGCGTACCTGTGAACATGCGTTGGAGCCTGTTGGTGTATTCGAAACCGCACACCTCCCTCAGCTTTGATATCATGCTTGCCTCAGCTTCCTCAGATACCGACACGCGGTGGATAAGGCGCTTGGATAGTTTGGTGGTATAGAAGGTTTGGAAGTCGTCCTTATCGTCGAGATACTTGAATACCACCATCTGAGCAGGAGGTCAGACCATGCTCAACGCCGAACCAGTCAGAGAACTTACATACCACTCGGTCCAAGGCACTCTCGAGGTCTTCCTCAGCCACCTTATTCCCCCTCCTCAACAAAGCATCCGCATGCCTGACCAAAAGTTGAGGGGGTTCGACGCCGGGTGTACCAGTGGCGGCGTTATTGTTTACAAATTCTTTGCAGGCATTGTCGAGACGAGCGACGAAACTGGCATCGCTCTGGAAGTTCCTCTTGACCATCTCGGAGCTCTTACGATGGACCTCGAACAATGCATCGACATAAGCCTTGGGATCGACTTCCGTCACCGTATCGCCCTTCCCGACGAGCCTCGAAATGGCAGCCAGACCGGCCCTCTTCACGTGTTCCTCGAACTTGTACCACAGCGGCTCGAGGTCATCGGAGGAACCCATACATTCTCCAGAGATCCTCGTCACTGCCGTGATCAAAAAAACACTGCGCGGCCTCGTACATCAACCCGAGGTGCTCCCTTATCAGTGCATGCACGCAGCTGCTGATGAGCGGCGTCCTCGTTTCCGTGTTGAAGTACTTCTCCGCAAGGCCTTCCTCCTCTCTCAACCATTCTTCAGCTTTCTTGAGGTAATCGGAAATACTACTTTCAGCGATGAACGCCTTTGACTTGAGTTTGTAGTACTTTTCGGTTGCTCCAGGAAAGGGATCTCGAAGTGGTTTTGGTACACGTCCAAGTAAACTCTGTCGACGTTATCCTCATCGAGGCCGAGAGACACGAAAGAGTCGAGGACCTTCTTGACGAGTCCCTGGTTGATCCCTTGGCCGTTCCTCTGGTGCTCGATGAGTCGGAGGATGGCACCGGCTAGTTTGGAACCGTTGTTTTGGATCGGGATGAAGGCGTTGATTTTCCACTGCACCAAACACAACTTCAGCGCCGTCGGCGTGGTGGGAGGAAGAGGATCATGCGGTCAATACTCCAGAACGGACGGTAGATGAATGTAGGGGGACAGACATACCGTGTAGACAGGGTAGATACCCTTCCTGTCCTCATCCCTTTCTCTCTTCACCCACCCCCGGTTGAGGTAGGTGAACAATCGGTTGATATGATTGGCTGCCTTCGTGTACCGATCCCACTCGGAGGCGTAGTACCGTAACAGCGCCTGGTCCCGGAGAGATTCTGATGCCTAAGTAGGGTCGGAAGGTCCGTTAGAAACTGTCTTGCCGATTATTGGGTGGGACAGCTGACATCTTTTATAATCCTTAAGTGGGTTACGAGAAAACCGATAAGGTTCTCGTACAAATCAGATCCATTGATATATACGTGGCCCGCTGTGATTTTCGCGCGCATATCGTCAGCCAGTTGCGCCGGACCGGGGGCGAAAGGAAGGGTATGTAGTAGGCGTGTGGATTTGGAGGGACCTACGTATGGGGCTCGGGGAGGTGCAATAGTTGTAGGAAGCGGTCGAGAGTGCCATGTACCTGTGATAAGGCATTCCCGTTTGTTGTTTGGTCATGATATTGCCAAGTCCTTTCTCCAAGAAAGCCCAGGTAGTGGCGAAGTCAGCGTTTGGGCGAGGTATCGGATAGTCGGTTGGGTTTATTGCAGTCATTTCGTGAGATCGGGTGGCATTATGTGGTGAAGGGAGGTAGGAACGAAAGGGAACACCGCGGTGCCAAAACTGAGCGCTCAAGCTGAAGCGCCGAGCACCAACCTAAGACATGCGGGGATGACCCTATCCTCCTTGAGAACCAACAACGCCGTTGGCAGATGCCGTACTCGAGCTCCGACGCTGGGTGGTGAAGATATCAGATGAAATTTTGTATTTCCATGAGAAATTTGATCTGGCCAACCTTTCCCGGAACGGCTGAGGAAACCCAATTGGTGCCCAGTGGCTTTTCGCAAGCTCCTTGAAAGCGAGGAAGCGTTTCAAGGCTACCTTTATGTATTCTGTACTTTCCATCCCAACACTGGCGTGCCACGTGAGTGTTGCTTCGGTTGGACAGTGCAAGACCTCGGTTTGAGTGGCGGGACGTTGGCCGGTGTTGAGAGCATTGCTCGGTGCTATGGTGAGCGGGATGAGGTAGAAGTCCGGGTGAGTGCCAGTCATAGTGGGTCATGGGCGTCTTCTTTGTGCCCCCCCCCCTCACCTCTCCTGCCTGTTGCGGGAGATTCCGCAGTACGCATGTGCCGGATGGTCCGTTGGACATGCCTTCGGGAGGACTGACAGATAACCAAACATGAGCACCATGAAGCCCAGGTCCAAGAATGCGTCGAAGACAGTGAAAAGATCGAGTTGCATCCCATCCGTAGAAGTCTATCCCGTCAAGAACGGGAACAGCAACAAAGATTATGAAGAGGACGACCAGATTCGTTCTACTCTGTTCTGCGAGCGAGACGGTGATTGCTATCCTCTCCTGGAATTTACCAACCTCTCGATCGGACAGACCGGAACTCTGTGACCGCTGTGCTTTGCTGCGATGGACGTGGCCCAGACTCCACGTTTTTGTTGCCTTTATTCGTACTACCTCGATCACTCGGAATAGATTGTATATCAGAGTCTAGTTCGACCAAACCCACACACGTGCGTCCCGGACGACAGTGCATCTTCGTTTTATCCCACTAGACCCATCAAGGACTTGGATTTGTGCGACTTAGATGCGACTGAGGTTCACACCGTAAGTCTCACTTCGAAAAAATCGCACCACGTACTGGCCGTTCGCGTTAGGCCCGACCACGCGCTTGGTTTCCTTCGACTCGGTGTGGCTCCCAATCATCCCTCGTTGGTTATATGCGCCCTCGTGCCACGCACGTTAATACAACAACCCCAATCTCGACCGTGGTCCGTGACGGTGATATACACCCAGACCCCGAAGTCTTGAATCTGGCTGACCGTTCCATCGCCAGCACACGAACCAAAAATCCTCTAGTGGCATGTAGGACGGACCCCGGTGTTTTGGTGGAAGGGACCTCGGTCGCGGGAATCGCCAAAGGTAATTCCCCGGTGGCATGACCCAGGGTGGTGGCGTCCAAACTTCCAACCCCCTACAAAGCCAAACGTGGGTAGAACCTTTTAGAATGCTAAACCGGCGGCGTCCGTCCGGCACAGCGAAAACTCACCGGCTCGGGTAGTCTTCTTGTGCAGACGTCGTTTCAACATCGGATCTCGTTCTGATACCACGTTTCGAATAGTAGGTATTTTCATTGTTATATGACACAGGTTCATTCACAACACGCATACGGGTCCGTACCGGTTACGATGTAGCAGAGGTAACAGCCACATAATAATGCTAAAGAAATGTGGAACACCACGGGAGAATGCACAAAATATTGCTCGTCGAGTCTCAGGGTTTGCCACAGCAGGACGAGCGCAGAGCGAGAGACAACGTGGAAGAGGCGTGTGGAGGATGAATCAGTCATAATCTCGAACCCCACAATGCACATAGTGAGTACGAAGAACCGAAGAGCCCGAGGTAAGACGCCCTCGCCAGGGCAGAGACAGGGCGCCTTTCGGATTTACGGGACATACTCGTACATGTCAACAGTACCCTCCACTCGTTCAATATACTCCTTGTCCACCAGGACATCAATCGCCTATATCCCTCTCAGGACCAAGCCGTAACTGATAGTGTAGATGTCACAAACCTTGTTGATATCCAGGACCGTGACCACGAGCCGTCGCGAGAGCTCCCAGATGACCGCTTGGGTTAACTCCTTGTGCTTCATCGTCCTGCGAGCCTTCATGATGCTATTCCGGTGGTAAGCGGTTGGCAACAGGGGTTTATGCGACATCTACAAGGAGCGTACCGAACAATCGCGGTCTGGATTGTATATTTCATGTCTTCATTAGCAGTCCGCAAGATGCGAGCTGACTCAGCTCGGATGTCAGACTTGGTGGGCAAGTTTAGGTCGACATAGGTCCTACTCGACTTGAAATCTATGGCCTCGGCTCAGTTGCACGATCGTAGAGATGAAGGGAAACAGTTACCGAGGTTCAATTCATACCGGTCGTTCTCCTTGATCAGGATTTTGTGTTTGACAAGGCGCGCAAGAACCCGCGTCACCACACACTTGTCAATCGCGGTCGCGGTCACGAGCTCATCCAATGTCGATGTGTTGCGATCGTTGTACTGGAGCAATATGGCCATTTGGTAGGAGCTGGTCATCAAGGTGTACTCCTGGTCGAGGTAGTTTGTACTGAGCTCGTTCCGGGATTGGTCCCATAACCACACAAGCCTCTCTCTGGGGTGCTTCCTTCGGTGGTATTCGGAGAAACGATTGTAAAGGCGCGAGATCTCTGTGGGAATGTTAAACCCACCGTCCGGGGCATCGACAGGCCAGAACTTGGCTCTGAGAACCATGATGCTGAAGTCGATACCCATGTCGCCATGACCCTGGGTCATCCGTTCCCTGAACTCATCGGTCAAAGCTCTACTCAGACTCACATCTGGAGCGAGCAACTGAAAGTATCAATGGTGGGCATCGACATTTGTTCCCACTGCGTACCTGTGAACATGTGTTCGAGTCTGGGAGCGTATCCGGAACCGGACACCTCCCTCAGCTTTGAGATCATGCGTGCCTCGGCTTCCTCAGATACCGACACGTGGTGGATAAGGCGCTTGGATAGTTTGGCGGTATAGAAGATTCGGAAGATGTCCTTATCGACGAGGTACTTGAATACCACCGCCTGAGTAGGAGGTCAGACCGTGTTAAACGCTGAGCCAGTCAGAGAAAGTACATACCACTCGGTGCAAGGCACTCTCAAGGCCTTCCTCGGCCGTCTTGTTCCCCCTCCTCAACAAAGCATCTGCATACTCAGCCAGCAGCTCAGGTGATTTAGTGCCGAATCCACCAGTGACGGCGTTACTGTTGATGAAGTCTCTGCAGGCCCTGTCAAGACGAGCGACCATACCGGCCTCGCTCTTGAAGTACCACTCAACGGTCCCAGAGCTCTTGCGGTGGACTTCGAGCAATGCATCGACGTAAGCCTTGGGATCGACCTCCGTCACCACACCGCCCTTGCCGACGAGCCTCGAGACAGCGGTCAGACCAGCCCTCTTCACGTGCTCCTCGAACTTGCCTCTCAGCGGCTTGAGGCCATCGGGATTCCTCGCGAGGAACCCATACATTCTCCGGAGATCCTCATCGTTGCCGCGGTCGAATAGACTCTGTGATGTTTTGTACATTGTCTCAAGGTGATCCCTGATCAGTACTCGCACACAGCTGCAGATGAGCGGCATCCTCGTTTCCGTGTTGAAGTACCTCTCCACACGACCTTCCTCCTCTCTCAACCATTCATCGACCTTCGTGAGGTAATCGGAAATACCATTTTTAGCGAGGAAGGCCTTCGACTTGTGCTTGTAGTACTCTTTAGTCGCGCTCAAGAAGGGGATCTCGAAGTGGTTTTTGTACACGTCCAGGCGAACTCTGTTGACGTCAGCCTTATCGAGGCCGAGAGACACGAAAGAGTGTACGGCTGTTTTGACGAGTCCTTGGTTGATCTCTTCGCCGTTCCTCTGGCGCTCGATGAATCGGAGGATGGCACCGGCTAGTTTTGAACCGTTGTTTTGGACCGGGATGAAGAAGTTGATTTTCCATTGCACCAAACACAACTTCAGCGCAGTCAGAGTTACGGGAGAGGAAGAAGATCGCGCGATTAGCATGTACTCCAGACGACAAATGAATGTAGGAGACATACCGTGTAGATGGGATATATACTCTTCCTGCCTTCGTCCCTTTCCCTCTTCACCCACCCCCGGTTGAGATAGGTGAACAACCGGTTGATCTGATTGGCACCCTTCGTGTACCGGTCCCATTCCGTGGCGTAGTATTGTAACAGCGCTTCGTCCTGGAGAGATTCTGATGCCTGAGTAGAGTCGGGAGTTTGTGAGAAAGTGTCTCGTTGATTATTGGTTGGGAAAGCTGACATCTTTCAGCGTCCTCAAGTGGGTCACAAGAAAACAGATGATGTTGTTGTACAAATCAGATCCCATGATATCTGCCCGGCCCGCTGTTGTTTGTTTTTCGCGCGTACATTGTCAGTCCGTTACGCCAAATGGGGAGCGGAAGGGAACGAAATGGAGGGGTGGGTGGTAGGGTAGATTTGGAGGAACTTACGTATAGGGCTCGGGGAGGTGCAGTAGTTGTAGGAGGCGGTCGAGAGTGCCATGTATCTGTGAGGGGACATTCCGGTTTGTGATTCGGTCATGATATCGCCAAGCCCATCTTTCAAGAAAGCCCAAGTAGTGGCGAAGTCGGCGTTTTGGGGAGGTGTCGGATAGTCGGTTGGGTTCATCGCAGTCATTTCGTGAGATCGGGTAGCATTTTATAGCGGAGGGAGGTACGAGAGAGAAGGAGCGCTGTGGTTTTGTGACTGAGCGCTCCAGCTAAAGCGTTGAGCGCTGAGGCCTGAGGACCGACCAAAAACAGGTGGAGGGCGACCAAGAGAAGGGTGAGTTCCATCCGCATTTGGAAGTGGGAATTTCTATCCTCGGCGGGAGGGATCTTAGGACGCGCCTCTCTTCGTGTCCTCTCACAACACCCGACCACTCATCTCTCCCCACCTGTCATCAGTAGTTTTCTTCCTTGCCCGCACCATACCCGACTCGAACTGTACGACGTTCGACCTCAGGAATCTAAAACCGTAGGCCGAATGGACCTTACCTTTCCTTCAGGAGGACTAACAACCAACCAAGCACGAACACCCCGGTACACAGGTCCAAGAATACCCGAAGACGATGAAGAGGAACCAAGTTGGATCCCATCGGGACGAAACCGATGACGATTACGAAGAAGATCAGATCCGTGCTGCCCTCTTTCTGAAGACGGCGTTCGCCATACTCTCCCGGAGCTAACCCACCCCGCGACCAGACGGCGGGCCGGAACTTTGTGACTGCTGTGCTTGCTCTGTCTGTCTGTTGTTCGCTGCGCTGGACGTGACCGGAGCGTTTTTGTCGCACTTCAATCGCTCGGAATGGAGTGCACTACATGCATCCCGGACTATAGGGCATCCTCGTTTTATCTCATCAGACCCTCAGAAGAATCGTACTACGCCCTGGCTGTTAAGGCTGTGCGGTTTGGTCTCTTCGACTCAGTGGGGCTCCCGGTGCTCCGTTGGTTGTATACGCCTTCGCGCCACGCACGTTAACACAGCAACTCCCACCTCGACCGTGCAGGTGTAGTTTTGACCTCGGATCTCATTCTGGTACTATGTTTCGAACAGTAGTTATTGTCGTTACTATACAAACGTACATCCACGATACACATACGCGTCCGTACCGGTTACGATGCAGCAGAGGTATCAGCCACACAATAAGACTAAAGAATTGTGAAATACTATGGGTGAATACACGAAGGGTGCTCGTCGAACCTCAGGATTTGCCACAGCAGGACGGGTGCAAAGCGGGAGACAACGTGGAAGAGTGTGGAGGATGAACCGGTCGTAATCTCGAACCCCACACTACACATAGTGAGTATGGAGAGCCGAAGAACCCGAGGCGAGGTGCACTCGCCAGGGCAGAGACAGCGTGTCTGTCGGATTTACGAGATCGGGATATGCTTGTACATGTCAAGAGTACCCTCCACTCGTTCAATACACTCCTTGTACACCAGGAGATCAATCGTCTATAACCCTTCTCAGGACTAAGCGGTGACTGATAGTGTAGACGTCGCAGACCTTATTGATATCCAGAACCGTGGCCACGAACTGTCGCGAGACCTGCGAGACGACCTCTTGAATTAACTCCTGGTGCTTCATCGTCCTGTGAGCCCTCAGGATGCTATTCCGATGGTAAGTGGTTGGCAGCGGGAGGTTCCACAACACCCCCAAGGAGCGTACCAATAAATCGTGGACTGGAGCGTGTATTTCCTGTTTTCATTGACAGTCCGCAAAATGCGAACTGACTCAGCTCGGACATCAGCCTTGGTGGGCAAGTTTAGGTCGACACGGATCCTATTCGACTTGAAACCTATGCCTCGGCTCAGTTGAATTATCGTGGGGATGAAGGAAAAAGTTACCGAGGTTCAGTTCATACCGATTCTTGGCCTTCTTGATCAGGATCTTGTCCTTGACAAGGCCCGCAAGGACCCACATCACCACATACTTGTCGATTGCGGTCGCGATCACGAGCTCATCCAATGTCGACGTGTCGCGATCGTTATACTGGAGCAATATGGCCATTTGGTAGGAGCTGGTGATTAGGGTGTACTCCCGGTCGAGGTAGTTCGTCCTGAGTTCGTTCTGGGAATGGTCCCACAACCACACGAGGTTCTTTCCGGGGTGCCTCCTCCGGTAATATTCGGAGAAACGATCGTAAAGAGGTGTGATCTCTGCGGGAATGTTAAACCCGCCGCCCGGGGCACCAAGAGGCCAGAAGTTGGCTCCGAGGGCCATGATGCTGAAGTCGACATCCACGTCGCCGTGATCCTGGGTCACCCGTTCCCTGAACTCGTCGGTTATAACTCTACTCAGACTCAAATCTGGAGCGAACAATTGAAGGCGTCAATGATTGGCGTCGGCACCCGCCCCCGCTGCGTACCTGTGAACATGCGTTCGAGTGTGTGGGTGTATCCGGGGTCGGACACCTCCCTCAGCTTTGAGATCATGCTTGTCTCAGCTTCCTCAGATACCGATACGCCGTGGATAAGGCGCTTGGCTAGTTTGGAGGCATAGAAGATTCTGAAGACATGCTTATCCACAAGATACTTGAACACCACCGCCTGAGCAGGAGGTCAGACCATATTAAGCACTGAACCAGTCAGAGAGGGTACCTACCACACGGTCCAATGCGCTGTCGAGGTCTTCCCCGGCCATCTTGTTCCCCTTCCTCAACAAAGCATCCGCATACTCGGCCAACAGCTCGGGCGATTCGGCACCGAGTCTGCCAGTGGCGGCGTTCTCGTTGATGAAGTCTCTGCAGACCTTGTCAAGACGAGCGACCATACTGGCCTCGCTCCTGAAACACCACTCGACCATCCCGGAGCCCTTACGATGGACCTCGAACAATGCATCGACGTAAGCCTTGGGATCAACTTCTGTCACCACACCGCACTTCCCAACGAGCCTCGAGACGGCAGCCAGACCGGCCTTCTTCACATTTTCCTCGAACTCGCTCCTCAGCGGCTCGAGGTCATCAGGATTCCTCGTGAGGAACCCATACATCCTCCGGATATCCTCATCGCTGTCATCGTCGAATAAGCTCTGCGATGTCATATACATCGACTCGAAGTGCTCCCTGATTAGTACGCGCATGCAACTGCGGATGAGCGGCTTCCTCGTTTCCGTGTTGAAGTACTTCTCCACACGGTCCTCCTCCTCTCTCAACCATTCTTCGGCCTTCTTGAGGTAATCGGAGATACTATTTTCAGCGAGGAAGGCCTTTGACTTGGGCTTGTAGTACTCTTCGGTCGCTCTAAGGAAGGGAATCTCGAAGTGATTTTTGTACACGTCCAAATGAACTCTGTTGACGTCGTCCTTATCGAGGCCGAGAGACACGAAAGACCCTACGACTTTCTTGACGAGTCCCTCGTCGATCTCTTGGCCGTTCCTCTGGCGCTCGATGAATCGGAGGATGGCACCAGCTAGTTTGGAGCCGTTGTTTTGGACCGGGATGAAGAAGTTGATTTTCCATTGAACCAAACACAACTTTAACGACGTCAGAGTGACGGGAGAGGAAGAAAAGCGTGCGGTTGACAAGTGTTCCAGAACAGACGATGTAGTGGGACAGACATACTGTGTGGATGGGATATATACCCTTCCTGCCCTCGTCCCTTTCTCTCTTCACCCACCCTCGGTTGAGATAGGTGAACAATCGGTTGATCTGATTGGCACCCTTCGTGTACCGGTCCCACTCCGTGGCGTAGTATTGTAACAGCGCTTCGTCCTGGAGAGATTCTGATGCCTGAGTCGAGTCGGGAGTCTGTTAGAATGTGTCTCGTCGATTGTTGTATGGAAAAGCTGACATCTTTTAGCGTCCTCAAGTGGGTCACAAGAAAACGGATGATGTTGTTGTACAGATCAGATCCCATGATATCTGCCTGGCCCGCTGTTGTTTTTTTCGTACGCGGATCGTCAGTCATTTATGTCGTATGGGGAGCAAAAGGAAGCAAAATGGATGGGTGCGCAGTAGGGGCGTAGATTTGGACGAACTTACGTATGGGGCTCGGGGAGGTGCAGTAGTTGTAGGAGGCGGTCGAGAGCGCCATGTATCTGTGAGGGGACAATCCGGTTTGTGGCTCGGTCATGATATCCCCGAGCTCATCCTTCAAGAAAGCCCAAGTAGTGGCGAAGTCGGCGTTTGCGGGAGGTATCGGATAGATTTTTGTAGCCATTTCGTGGGATCGGGTGGCATTCTATGGCGAAGGGAGGTAGGAGGGAGAAGGAACGCCCAAGCTAAAGCGCTGAGCGCTGAGGACCGACCTAAGACATGCGGAGGGTGATCCTACCATCGTTGGGAGCTGATAACTCGTCATCGCAAAAGGCTCCGAGGCTGGCAGATGCTTTGGGCCCCGACGCTGGGCGGGGAAGTTCGCGGCCACCCCGTCCGCCCCGTCGATATGAAGCA
>Ga0307511_10006318_pt1 | contig 11949 bp, 8 predicted proteins | sample 13_EM_MG_FD_200266 | JGI IMG/M metagenome (GOLD analysis project Ga0307511, IMG submission 200266) | Populus trichocarpa ectomycorrhiza microbial communities from riparian zone in the Pacific Northwest, United States - 13_EM | ecosystem: Host-associated > Plants > Roots > Unclassified | place...
GCTCGATCATCTCGGGCGGCACGATCAATCGCTGCGTACTGCATCCGCGCGTCCGTATCCATTCCTTCACCGACGTCGACGAGTCGATCCTGATGGACGGCGTGGAGATCGGCCGCCATTCGAAGATCAAGCGGACGATCATCGACAAGGGCGTGAAGATCCCGCCATGGACGACGATCGGCTACGACCTCGAAGCCGACCGCCAGCGCTTCACGGTGACCGACAGCGGAATCGTGGTGGTGCCGAAGGGGGCGGAGATTGCGGCGGGCGTGACGGTTTAGCGCTTCGCGCGTTGTCGGTTGTCGGTTTTCCGTTGGTTCCTGGTGAGGGCACCGACAACCGATAACCGACAACGCGCGCAGCGCCGCAGACGCGATATTCTCCAACTCAATGTCCACTCAATCCAAACCCCGCACCGACGGACGCGCGCCAAATGAAATGCGCCGCGTCCTCATCACTCCGAACTTCAGCAAACACGCCGAGGGATCGGCACTGATCGAGATCGGCGACACGCGCGTGATCTGCACGGCATCAGTGCAAGAGAAAGTTCCGCCGTTTCTCTATCGCACCGGCAAAGGTTGGGTGACGGCGGAGTACGGGATGCTGCCCCGCGCCACGACCGAGCGTACCGATCGCGAGGCTGCGCGCGGAAAGCAGGGCGGGCGGACGATGGAGATCCAGCGGCTGATCGGCCGTTCCCTTCGCGCCGCCGTCAACACGGAGCTGATGGGCGAACGGACGGTCTGGCTGGATTGCGATGTCATTCAAGCCGACGGCGGCACGCGCACGGCCTCAATCACCGGTTCTTTCGTGGCCCTCGCCCTGGCCCTCGGGCGGCTCTACATCGACGGGAAGCTCGTGAGCTGGCCGATCACCTCCTTCGTCGCTGCAGTTTCCGTCGGCATCATCAACGGAGTCCCCGCACTCGACCTCAACTACGAGGAAGACTCGAAGGCCGGCGTCGACATGAACATCGTCGCCACCGACAAGGGGCGCTTCGTCGAACTGCAAGGCACCGCGGAGGGAGCGACGTTCAGCGAGGACGAGATGACCGCGATGCTCGGTCTGGCCAAGGAAGGGATCGCAGCGCTCGTCGAGAAGCAGCGCGAGGTTCTCGCGCCGACGCTCACGCGCGTGGACGCGCTGGCGCGCGAGCGGCTGAACAAGAAGTTCAGGTAAGCACACTGTCACCGCGCTCTGCCCCTACCGGGGCGCCGCCGGTTCAGGATGACAAACGAACACCTCGGCGCGATGCATCCCCAGCCATCCGCGATATGGGTAGCGCGCGATGATGCGTTTCCCCGCGAGCGGCTCGAAGGCGAGGGTGTACGGCCGCTCGCCGACACCGAATTGGTGGATGCGTCGCATCCGCTGATCGCCGCGCGATAGCTCGTAGAGGTAGAACGGCTCCGCGCCGGCGTTGATCGACGTGATGGGAACGCCGTGCGCGCGAAGGTCGTTGATGGCCGTCCATCGTGCGCGGTTCCACGAGAAATACTCCTGCACGGAGAAAATCGAGAACGCCGCCACGAGGATCAGGGCTGCGGTGCTGACAACGCGGATTGCGCGCGACTGCCAAGGCAGCATCAAGGGCAGCGCGATTACGAGCGGCCAGGCGGAGTCGAGCGAGTAGCGGTCGACGTAGAGGCCGGATCCGAAAAGGGCCAGCGATCCGAACAGAGCTGAGCCCAGGGCGAGCAGCGACGCGTTTGTGCGCGATGCGCGGCGGAGCACCGCCCAGATGAGGTACATGGCGAGAAACACGCTGGCGTACGTGAGTCCGATTCGCGCCGCGTGCGGCAGTCGGAATGGATAGGCGCCCGCGAGCGCCAACGGCCCGAGGCCGAAGTCGGCGAAGATGTTTCCGGCGAAGACATCGCAGCAGTACGACGCGGTGAAGTACGGCATCGGCAAGCCGAGTGCGATCAGCGATTGCACGCGGGCGAGAAGAATGCCGGTGAGCACTCCGGCGATGGCGAAGTCAAGCCGCCGGCCATTTCGCGAAAACACAATCGCCAGCGGCGCCACGAGCGGAAGAAAAAACAGCGCGCAGTTCTGGGCGTTGAATGTCGCGTAGTGATCGAAGACGGCGATCTGCTCCGGCAACCGGAACGTCGACTCCGTCCACATCCTGAAATGGTTCGCGAATTCGACCGGCGAGCCCGCCAGCCATTCTTGTTTCAGCAGAAAGATGAGGATGAAGAGCGCGATCGTGCTGGCAATGACGGCGATGTCGCGCTTGCGGCGTTTCATCATCGCCAGGATCAGTGGCGCCGCGAGCAAGGTGACACCTGTCTGCCGGACGAAGCAGGCGGTGAGGGCAGCGATGCAGCCGGCGAGAATCCAACCGCTTTTGTCATCGTCAAAGGCGCGAATGAAACACGCCAGTGCCACGCACGACGCAAAGACGAACGGCACCTCGGTCATGAACGTGCACGACGACCAGAGGAAGATGGGGTGAAATCCGAGGGCCAGCGTGGCAGCGATGCGGCCGAACGCCGGCACGCCGGCGCGCAGCAGCATGCGATGGACGATGATCAGAGTCGCTACTGCAAGGACGAGCGTCGATGCGCGCAGAACGTCGAAGGATTCGCCGAAGAGCCGCGTCCACAACGCGCCCCACAGCACCTGAGCGCGCAGGCTGACTGCAGTGAACGGAGTGAAGTGAAAGTGGCCGGTCTCGGCGAATCGCCACGTGGCCAGCGCAAAATCCCAATCGTCATCGATCGGGAAATTGCCGCGCGGGTTGATGAAGGCGATGGCCGCCGCCCAGACGGCGATGATTGCGGCCAGCTCGCCGAAGTAGCGCCTGCCGCGGTTCAATGCAAGACTGACCATTCCGCCATGAGTATCACCGACCGCCGCATCGCCGAGTGGCTCTTTCTCGTCACCTTCGCCGCGTACGGCTACTTTTTCGCCGGCGGCGGGTGGAATCAGAACGCCACCTTCGACCTGACGCGCGCCATCGTCGAACGGCATACGTTTGCCATCGATGCGTATGCAGGAAACACCGGCGACGTTTCGTTTGGCAACGGTCACGTCTACGCGAACAAAGCGCCGGCGCTGGCGTGGCTGGCGGCGATTCCGTACGCGCCGCTCTACGCCTTCGAGCACGCGCGCGGCGCAGATCCCGGCAACGTTCAGCTCCTGACGATCAACGCCTACATCTGTTTGCTCATCTGCGTGGCATTGCCGGGAGCGCTGATCCCAGCGTTGCTCTTCGGGTACGCGCGGCGACGCTGCTTCGATGTTCGATGGTCAGCGTTCGTCGCGCTTTCCATTGCGCTGGCAACACAGCTTCTGCCATACAGCTCAATCCTGATGGTGGCCGTTCCGAGCGCGGCGTTGTTGCTGTTCGCGTTCAGCACTCATCGACGCGGGCTTGCGGGATTCGCAGCTGCATTGGCTGTAGCGATGAACTATCTCTGCGCGCCAGCGTTGCTTGCATTCGCGTTCGTCGGTCCGCGAAAGACCTGGCTTCGTTATGCCGCCGGCGCGATCACTCCGCTCGTGGCGCTGCTCGCGTACCAGCGCATCTGCTTTGGCGGGTTCCTCACGACAAGCGTTGCCGTTACCGATCCGCGATTCCTCACGCACGGTGCGCCCCTCGGCGTGATGCAACCGCCGTCGCCGGCGGTGCTTTACGCGATCACGTTCTCGCCGTATCGCGGCTTCTTCTTCTTCGCACCGCTGCTGGTCGTGGCTGTCCTCGGCTTCGTCGCCTGGTGGCGTCGCGAGCGGATCGCGTGTGCGGCGGCGATCGTCGTGAGCACGACTTTCATCGTCTTCAACGCCAGCTTCAACGGATGGGAAGGCGGCTTCGGAATCGGCGGACGCTACCTCGTGCCGCTCATTCCTCTTTTCGGAATCGCGTTGCTGCACGTTCGCTGGCGCGCGCTTGCCGGTGTGGCTGCGGCGATCTCGTTTGCAATCAATTTCGCTGCCGTCGCCGTCGATCCGCAACCCTCAGGCACGATTCCTCGGCCGCTGACGCAGTACATCGGACCACTTCTCCTGCGCGGGCATTTCGATTTTTCCGTGCCGATTACGCCGCCATGGTCGGCGACAACGATCACCGGCCACACGTCAGTCAATCGCATGGCGCTCGACGAAGCCGTCGTCTTCGCGCGTCACGCACCCGGCAGCGAGGCTTCCGATTGGGCAAGCTTCAACCTCGGCGAATTGGCGACAGACGCGGGCGACGCACGCTCGTTGATCCCGATCGCGATCATCATCCTCGGCGGAGGATTCGTGATCGCGCGACTGGCCACGCGATCAGCATCAGCGCCGTGACGATCGCGCCGGCCAGCCCGCCGTAGAACGTTGCCGGGAAGTAATCGACGCGCACGTCCCAATCGCCGGGCGGAATCGTGAAGCCGAGGAACGCGCCATTGACCGGCTGTGGCGCGATGCGCTGGCCGTTCCGGAAAACGCGCCACCCTGGCCACCACGGCTGGCTGCTGACGATGAGCGCGTGACGTTTTGTGTGGACGCTCAGACGGAATGCAGTGTCCGAGGCCTCGACGATTTGAACCGTGGGATCGCTCTTCGGCGCGAGCAGATCGTTGCGCATGCGATCACTGTCGACAGGAAGAAGATTCACGACGGTCTTCTTCGACAGATCCTGCTCGCTGAGCGTCTGTGCGAAGTGTTCGTGGCGAAACTCGAGGACGATGTCGCGCGCGGCGAAGAATCGCGGCTTGACGTCGAGGTTCTCGAAAATGCGTCCGTCCCGGCCTTCGTAGACGAGGCGGTAGCGGCGAGGATCGTTCGGATCGAGATCTCGATCGCCAATCACGTAACGAACGTTGAGATAGTCGAGCAGCGGCGTGCCGACGTTCTGCCACTTGGCGAAATACTCGTTCGTCTCGAGGTTCGTGATCAGGCGAAGGACGCCGAGGTACCGGCCGTAGGCCATCGGATCATGCGTGCGGATGTCGGCGAAACCGTACATCGCCTGGGCGTTCGGAAAGAGTGCCGCGCCGATGCCGACGACGCGGAACGGCGCGTTGCGCGGCGCGGCGGCTTGAAGTTGATGCAACCTGGTGATCAGCGGCGTCTTCGGATACATCGTTTCGACGGGAAGAACCGGATTCCAGCCGTTCGATGCGGTCCACAGCTCGGCGATCAGCGCCACACCGATGAGCATCGTAGCGATGTGACGTGCTCGGCCAGGCAGCACGATCAGCGTCGACAGTGCGAGTACGAGCAGGCTGGGGATGATGGCGATCATCGCGGTGTCATGCGCCGCGGCGTTCTTGAAATCGACGGTGAGCATGATGCGGAGGGCGATTGTCGCGGTCATCAAAATGCCGAGGAGGAAGGCGGTTGAGCGCTCGCGTCGCGCCGAGTCGATCGCTGCTGCGGTCATCGCTGCGGCGATCCAGCAGAGCAGAAGACGCAATCGCGCGTTAGCTGCAAGCCGGAAGACGAAGTGGAAGAGGGAACTGATGAGCGGCCAGTTGAAGACGATGCCGACGGCCACGAGTCCGAGGACCACCAGAAAAAATTCGTGCGTGCGGAAGCGGCGCTGGGCGATGGCGCGGAAGAGAAGCGCGAACCAGGAGGCGATGCCGAGGATGCCGGCGAAGCCTGTGATCGACTCTGCGGTGGCCGGACCTGACGGCTTTTCGAATGGCGCGTGGCCGTAGAAATTCGGCTCGAAGGTGGCGATGGCGGAGGGGAAGTCTGAGAACGGCGGGATTTCGTTGGCGTGAACCTGCAGCTCCTGAAATCGCCGCGACTTTTTCACCGTCTCGGCGAAGGTGGCGATGAACGGCGCGGCCAGCAATGCGGCGATGAAGATCGCAGCCGCAGCCAGAGCGAGCGAACGGATGGCATCGCGCGTCGTGACCGGACGTTCGACGAAGGCGATCCAGAGCGCGAAGAGTCCGCCGAAGAACGTGGCATGCGTGACCGTTTCGGGATGTCCGCCGTAGAGCATGGCCGTCCAGACCACGACGGCGAAGATGAATCGCGGATAGGTGCGCCGCTCGATCAGCAGCTCGATGGCCAAAAACGCCGCGGGCAGCCAGACGGCGACGGTGACGATCGGAAAGTGCAGCCAGGTGCTGACGAAGGTGCAGAAAGCAAAGGCGATGGCTCCGATCGCGGACGGCAGCTCGTCATAGCGTCGCCGGCAGAGCAAATACATCGTGGTCAGGGCGATGAGCAGTTTCATGGCCGCCTCGGCGGTCATGGCATAGCCGAGCGGCAGCGGCAGCGCGAGCAGGCGCAGCGGCGACATGGCCGAGCTCTGGCCGTTGGCGAGCAGCGGATAGCCGCATCCGGAGAGCGCGTTCCAAATGGGGAAGTGAAACGAGAGCCACGCCTCGCGCGCCTGGTGCGCCCACGGGACGATCTGCATGGCCAGGTCGTTCATCTCCGGGTTGGAGAGGAACCGGCGCTGGTTCCAGTTTCCCCACGGCGGCAGGATGTTGATGAAGTCGACCGGCAGGTTGACGTAGCGGCCGGTCATTGGCCGGAAGAGGTAGATCAGGACGAGCGCGTAGAAGAAGCCAGCCACGCGCCACGGCAGGCCGTCACGAACCGCCGGAATCCAGCGCCGGGCGCAAAGAATCGCGATCGCGTAGAGCGCGCCGGTGTAGATCCAGGTGGCGTTGAACACGGGCGCGGATCATAAGGCAGACGAGGATGAGGGCGGTGAGGAGGGAGGTGAGACTGGCGAGGTAGAAGGAGATCGGGACGTAGCGGATGTGGATAGTGGAGTGGCCGGGGGGGATGGTGAAGGAGAGGAAAGTGCCATCGACAATTCGCGCCGGAACGCCGGCTCGCCACCATCGCGACCAGCCGACGCTGCTCATCACGATCGTTTCCTTCGTCGCATCAACATCGAGTGTGTAGGCGTCGCATCGCGCGGAGGTGATGCGCACGCGCGCGTCCGTCGCGAAGAAGCGCGGGATGACGTGCAGATTTTCGTAGAGGCGTCCGTCGGCGCCGGCGTAGCGGAGGGCGTAGCGGTTGGTATCGGCGAGCTCGTGATTCGGCTCGGTCATCAGCCAGCGAACGTTCAGGCGATCGAGCAGCGGTGATGATTCGTCGAGCCATTTCTTGTAGTAGTCGTGCGAGATCGCGTTGCCGATGAAATGGACGTAGGCCGCCGGCTCCATCGGATCGTGAATGCGCGCGTCTTCGATGCCGAACATGGCGTTGGTGTTCGGGAAGAGGACGTTGCCGATGCCGGCCACGCGATCGAAGCCGGGATGGTGATTTCGCAGCACGGCATCGATCAGCGGTGTGCGCGGATAGAAGGTCTGTTTGGGAAATGCCGAGTTCCAGCCGATCGTCAGCGGCCACATCTCCGCGATTGCCGCGGCGACGAGCAACAGCGAGGCGATCGTTCGCGCGCGTGGCACCAGCGTCAAGCCGGCAACGGCGAGAACGATCAGGCTTGGGATGATCGAGATGAGGCCGTCGTGACGCGCCGCGTCGCTGGGGAACGGCGTTCTCCAGACGATCACGACGATCAGTGCTGCTGCTGAAACGATCCCGATCGCGAAAGGCCGGGCTCCCTGTTTCAGCCGGTCGAATGCCGCCGCGATGAGCACTGCCAGGATCCATGCGAAGAGGAATCGCAGCCGGGCATTGGCCGCGAGGCCGACGATGCTGTGCAGTGCAACGACGGCAGGTTTGATGCTGGCGAGGAGCGCCAGGATGCCGATCTCTGCCAGTACGAAGAATGTTTCGCGATCGCGCCAGCGTCGTCGCGCGATGGTGTCGAATGTGATGGCGATGATGGAAGCGATGCCGAGGATTCCGGCGAATCCCGTCACCGCCTCGGCGGTGGCCGGTCCCCACGGATTGCCCGGCCGTGTGCCGTACAGACGCGGTTGAACGAGAAGGGCAAGCGATGGTTCATCGGAGAACGGCATCTCGCTGCCGGAGACTTTCTGATCCTCGTAACGCGTCGAAAGGCGCACGTTCTCCGCGAACGGCACGATGATCGGAAGAGCAAGAAGGACGGCGACGACTCCGGCTCCGGCGAGCGCGAGCAGGAAATCGCGTTTCTTCTCGACGACGACAATCCAAAGAACGTAGGCGATGGCGAAGAGGAGGATGTGAACTGCTGTCTCCGGATGTCCGCAGAACACGACCGTTGCGCCGATCGCGGCGGTCATCACGAAGCGGGCGAGTGTCCTCCGCTCAACGAGGAGATCGATCTGGTAGAGGACGGCCGGCAGGAAGCAGGCCGCCGTGCTCTGCGCGAAGTGCAACCAGGCCACGACGAATGGTCCGAATCCGTAGGCGATCGCTGCGATGCAACTCGGCAGCGTGCCGTATCGCCGCCGGCAATAGAGAAAGGTGAAGGTGAGTGCGACGAGCATCTTCATCGCCGCTTCGGCCGTCATGCCGTAGGCGATCGGAAGTGGCAGTGCGAGGATTCGCAATGGTGAAAGCGCAGCGCTCTGCGCATTCGCCAGCAGCGGATAGCCGCAGCCTGCCAGCGCGTTCCAGAGCGGGACATGGCCTGACAGCCAGGCCTCCCGCACCTGATGCGCCCACGGCGCGAGCTGCATCGATACGTCGTGCGTCTCCATGTTCAGGACGGTGTACTTCGTCAGCCCCGGATCGGAGGCCGACCACGGCGCGATGAGCTTGGGGATGTCGGTCGCGATCAGGACGTACGGCCCGATCATCGCTTTGAAAAAGAAGATGACGATGAGCGCGTAGAAGAGAAGGGCGACGCGTTTCGGGAGCGGATTGCCGCCGCGCCGCGCGAAGATCACCGCGATGGCGTAGATGGCGCCGACGTAGAGCCAGGTGGGGTTCAATGAAGGGATGGTAACGCGGACATCGTCGCGAAGAACTTGTTCGCCTTCGCGAACGCCTCGGCCGGATCGCCGTCGACGATATCTCGCGCGAGCTGCTGAATTGCCTCAACGTGTGGCTCGATGTTCTCCCGATTCGCATCGAGCACCGGCGACCAGACTGACGCGTCGCTGCCGGCGAGACGGAGGAAGGTTCGAAGGCCAAGACCGGCGAAGCGGAGATCGACATTCTGATCGTGCAGGTACGCGGCGAGTGCAGTCGACAGGATCTGCGGCAGGTGGCTCGTCAGTGCGACGGCGCGATCGTGCTCGGCGGCATCGACGACCTCGGCATGGGCGCCGCACGCGGCGATGATTTCGCGAACGACCTCGTTATCGCGGTCGATGAACCACGTCGCGTCAGTGAAGAGATCGGCGCGAGCGGCGGCGATGCCGCGTTCCTGCGAGCCGGCCAGTGGATGTCCTGCCACGACGCCATCGCCGGCTGCTGCGCGGAGCGGCGCCATCACGCTGCACACCGAGGTGATGAGTGGCGCGCGGCAGGAACGGAGAAGCGAGACAGCGACATCCACCGGCGTTGCCAGAATCACCACATCCGAGGGCGCATCGAGCGACGCGGCACGCTCGTCCGCCGCTTCGCCGGGAATGAGATTCGGACCGGAATCGAAGAACGCGACATGCCATCCGCGGCGGCGCAACGCGATCCCGATCGAGCCTCCGATGAGGCCGAGTCCGGCGATCAACGCGCGCCGCGCGGTTGGCATCAGCGCGACATCAGGATGAGCGTGCGATCGACCGTCTGCGACGTGGTGACGTCGAAGTACGGCCGCTGGATCGTCACGCGCGGACGGTTCGGCGTCGGGTCGATCTCCGCCGCGCGGTAGGTGCCCACGGCCTTCGATGCGTCGACCTTCACGTTCAGTTTCTGGGTGATCGAAAGGACGCCGGCGACGTCATTGGCCAGATCGCCGGAGCGGTAGTACGCAGGCGGCTTGGCAGAACTGAGGTTGTTCGTGGCGTCGGGAGCCACGTTGTTGTAGCCGTACGCCTGGGCGTAGAACTCGGCCACCTTGTCGATCGGCGCGTCGGTGTCGTAGATCGCGATCGGCGGGACGTCTTCGTTCGGCTTCATGATCCGGCGGGCCTGCTTCCAAAGGTCGGTCAGTTGGGCCAGGTATCGCGAGCCGGGGTAGATGGTGAACGCAAACGAGTCGGGCTCGTTCGCGTCTTTTTTCTCTTTCCCGCAGCCGGCGACTACGAGCGCGAGCAGCAGCGCGACCAGCAGCAGACGTGAAACTTTGTTCATGCGGAATTGCCTCCAGGTCATTGATTCGACTCTAGCATACGGGTCGCGAAGGAGAACCGTTGCTACTTGACGGCGGCCGTGGCGCGATCGCGTGCGCCGCGGAACTCGTCGCCCGGCTTCCAGTTAGGCATGGTGGCGGCGTTGGCGGCTTCCCATCCCATCCAGATTCCCAGCTCCGCCATCTGCACGGCCTCGGACCAGTCCCACTTCGGATCGAACTGATCGCTCGGCTGATGGTAGTGATTGGCGCGGAAGTCAGTGGACCACTGCTTGCCGAAACCTTCCGGCTTGCCGACGACGTCCTGTCCCGCATCGATCGAGACGGCCGGAATGCCGACCTTGCCGAAGCTGAAGTGGTCGGAGCGGTAGTAATGACCCTGTTCCGGCTCGGGATCGGGGATGATCTTCAGGCCGAGCGCTTTCGTGATCCGCTGCGCGTCGGGGTAGAACGTGGTGCGCTCGATGCCGTTCATGTTCACGTCGCGCACGCGGCCGAGCTCCGCGATCATGTCGTAGTTGAGTCCGAGGGCGATGCGGCCGGACGGGAGCGGCGGGTTCTGCGCCAGGTAGGCCGATCCGATCAGTCCCTGTTCCTCGGCGGCAACGGCAGCGAAGTAGATGGAACGTTTCGGCGCCGGCATCCGCGACCAGACGCGGGCCATCTCGATCAGGATTGCGCATCCCGAGGCGTTGTCGAGGGCGCCGTTGTAAATCGTGTCGCCGCTCTTGTCGGCCGGTCCGATACCGAGGTGATCGTGATGCGCGGAGTAGAGGATCGCTTCCTCGCGCAGCTTCGGATCGTTGCCGGGAAGTTTGCCGATGACGTTGACCGTGTTGAACGAACGGAGCTTGCTGGCGATTGTTCCGGTGAGTTTCACACCGAGCGGGACCGGCTGAAAATCGCGTGACGCTGCTTTTTGCGTCAGCGCGTCGAGGTCCTGGCCAGCCGCTTTGAAGAGCGCCCGCGCGGTCTCCTCGGTCATCCAACCGGCGAAGTGGAGCGCCGGCGCGCCGGGCTTGTTCTTCATGAACGAGTTCTCGCCGCCCCATGAGTTGGAGACGACGCTCCATCCATATCCGGCCGAGGGCGTGGTGTGGATCAGAATGACCCCGGCGGCGTTTTTCGACGTGCCGGTCTCGTACTTGTAGGTCCAGCGGCCGTAGTAGGTGCGCGTCTTTCCTTTGAAGAGATCGGGCTCCTGGGCGCTGGCGGGAGGATCGTCGACGAGCATCACCAGCGTCTTGCCGCGGGTGTCGAGACCTTTGTAGTCGTCCCACTGGTACTCGGGGGCAACGGCGCCGTGGCCGACGAAGACGAGGTCGGAGTCGAGCGTGTCGCTTTCGGTCTGGGTCTGATTCTGTCCGACGATGTCCGCACCGAACTTGAGAGAGCTGCCGATCGAAGCGCCGTTTTTCGAGAACGAGATCGACGTCTTGTCGCGATCGGTGGCGATGCCGAGGAGTGGAACGTTTTGGAAGTACGTGCCGCCGTCGCCGGCAGGCTGAAGGCCGTTCGCTTCGAACTGCGCAGCGATGTACTGCTGCGCGATCTCGTCACCGCGCGTGCCGGGGCCGCGTCCTTCGAGCAGGTCGCTGGCCAGAAACTGGTCGTGAGCGGCGATCGCTTTCGGGCTCAAAAGGGACATCCCTTTGGCCACCGCAGGCGGGGCGGCATCTTTCGAAGCGGGCTTGGTGGCCGCGATGAGTGGCAGTGCGGCAAGGCACGTCAGGGCGGCGAGTGAACGCAGTTGATGCATGTCGATGCTCCTTTGCAAATTGCTGAGATTGCCAGGCGCCGGTTTGCGGAAGGTGCAACCGGTGCTCCACAACCATATCGCTCCTTCACGCTGACCA
>Ga0307511_10006319_pt1 | contig 11946 bp, 6 predicted proteins | sample 13_EM_MG_FD_200266 | JGI IMG/M metagenome (GOLD analysis project Ga0307511, IMG submission 200266) | Populus trichocarpa ectomycorrhiza microbial communities from riparian zone in the Pacific Northwest, United States - 13_EM | ecosystem: Host-associated > Plants > Roots > Unclassified | place...
CAGGGCGGCGACCATCTTCATCTGCGGTGAGTCCTCCTGGCGGGAGGCGAACCGGGCGAAGAGGGAGGCGGTGATGGCGGGCAGTGGTACGGCGTTGTCGATGGCCGCCTCGACGGTCCAGCGGCCCTCGCCGGAGTCCTCCGCGTAGCCCTTGAGCTTGTCCAGGTGCTCGTCGCCGTCGAGGGCGTTGACGGCGAGGTCGAGGAGCCAGGAACGGATGACCGTGCCCTCCTGCCAGGACCGGAACACCTCGCGCACGTCCGTCACGGAGTGGACCTTCTCCAGCAGCTCCCAGCCCTCGGCGTAGGCCTGCATCATGGCGTACTCGATGCCGTTGTGGACCATCTTGGAGAAGTGCCCGGCGCCGACCTTGCCGGCGTGCACGAACCCGAACTCGCCCTCGGGCTTGAGGGCGTCGAAGACCGGCTGGACCTTGGCGATGTTCTCGGGGTCGCCGCCGACCATCAGCGCGTAGCCGTTCTTCAGGCCCCAGACGCCGCCGGAGACGCCCGCGTCGACGAAGCCGATGCCCTTGGCGCCCAGCTCCTCGGCGTGCTTCTCGTCGTCCGTCCAACGGGAGTTGCCGCCGTCGACCACCGTGTCGCCGGGCTGGAGCAGCTCGCCCAGCTCGTCGACGACCGACTGGGTCGGAGCGCCGGCCGGGACCATCACCCAGACCGTGCGCGGCGCTTCGAGCTTGTCGACCAGTTCGGCCAGGTCGCTCACGTCGGAGATCTCGGGGTTGCGGTCGTAGCCGATGACGGTGTGGCCGGCGCGGCGGATGCGCTCGCGCATGTTGCCGCCCATCTTGCCGAGGCCGATCAGTCCGAGCTGCATGTCAGTTCACTTCCTGGGAATTCCGCGAATCACGGAGAGTGCGGTAGGTGGCCACCAACGCGGCGGTGGAGGAGTCGAGACCGGGCACGTCCGCGCCCTCGCTCAGGGCGGGTTCGACGCGCTTGGCGAGGACCTTGCCCAGCTCGACGCCCCACTGGTCGAAGGAGTCGATGTTCCAGACGGCGCCCTGGACGAACACCTTGTGTTCGTAGAGCGCGATGAGCTGGCCGAGCACGGAGGGGGTCAGCTCGCGGGCCAGGATGGTGGTCGTGGGGTGGTTGCCCTTGAACGTCTTGTGCGGGACCAGCTCCTCCGCGACACCCTCGGCGCGTACCTCGTCGGGCGTCTTGCCGAACGCCAACGCCTGTGTCTGCGCGAAGAAGTTGGCCATCAGCAGGTCGTGCTGCGCCTTGAGCCCGTCGCTCAGCCCGGCGACCGGGTTGACGAAGCCGATGAAGTCGGCCGGGATCAACTTCGTTCCCTGGTGGATGAGTTGGTAGTAGGCGTGCTGCCCGTTGGTGCCGGGCGTGCCCCACACCACCGGGCCGGTCCCCCAGTCCACCGGATTCCCGTCCCGGTCCACGGACTTGCCGTTGGACTCCATGTCCAGCTGCTGCAAGTAGGCCGTGAACTTGGAGAGGTAGTGCGAGTACGGCAGTACCGCGTGCGACTGGGCGTCGTGGAAGTTGCCGTACCAGACGCCCAACAGGCCGAGGAGAAGCGGCGCGTTGGCCTCGGCGGGTGCGGTGCGGAAGTGCTCGTCGACGAGGTGGAAACCGCCGAGCATCTCCCGGAAGCGGTCCGGGCCGATCGCGATCATCAGCGAGAGCCCGATCGCCGAGTCGTACGAATACCGTCCGCCGACCCAGTCCCAGAACTCGAACATGTTGTCCGTGTCGATGCCGAAGTCCGACACCTTCCCGGCGTTCGTCGACAGCGCCACGAAGTGCTTGGCGACGGCCTTGTCGTCACCGCCCAGACCCTCAAGGAGCCATGTCCGGGCGGATGTCGCGTTGGTGATCGTCTCGATCGTCGTGAACGTCTTGGACGCGACGATGAACAGCGTCTCCGCCGGGTCGAGGTCGCGGGTGGCCTCGTGCAGGTCGGCGCCGTCCACGTTCGACACGAAGCGGACCGTCAACTCGCGGTCGGTGAAGGCGCGGAGGGCTTCGTAGGCCATGGCCGGACCGAGGTCCGAGCCGCCGATGCCGATGTTGACGACATTGCGGATACGGCGGCCGGTGTGCCCGGTCCACTCGCCGGAGCGGACGCGGTCGGCGAAGTTCGCCATCTTGTCGAGCACCGCGTGCACCTGCGGGACGACGTTCTCGCCGTCGACCTCGATGACGGCGTCACGCGGGGCGCGCAGCGCGGTGTGCAGGACCGCGCGGTCCTCGGTCACGTTGATCTTCTCGCCGCGGAACATGGCGTCCCGCAGCCCGGACACACCGGTGGCGGTGGCGAGTTCCTGGAGGAGGGCGAGGGTCTCGTCCGTGATCAGGTGCTTGGAGTAGTCGATGCGCAGGTCGCCGACGGTGACCACGTACCGCTCCGCGCGCTCCGGGTCCGCCGCGAACAACTCACGCAACTGCGGGTGCAGTTGAGCCGCGCGATGGTCCTCCAGAGCGGTCCACTCGGGCCGCCGCACGAGCTTGGGGGAGTCAGACATGAGAAGGGGTCTCCTTGGTGCCCTCTGCCCGCAGGGCGATGGCGTACATCTCGTCGGCGTCGAGGCGCCGCAGTTCCTCGGCGATGAGTTCGGAGGTGGTGCGGACCTTCAGCGCGAGGGTGCGGGAGGGCTGCCCGGGCAGGGACAGCGTGGCGAGGGGGCCGTCGGGGCGGTCGATGACGATGTCGCCGGCGCCGGTGCCCAGGCGGACGGCCGTGATGACCGGCCCGTCGGTGACCACGCGGTCGATCTTCACCTTGAGGCGGGCCTCCAGCCAGCGCGCCAGCAGCTCGGCGGCCGGGTTCTCGGCCTCGCTCTCCACGGCACCCGAGGTGATCTTGGACTTGGCCTGGTCGAGGGCCGCCGCCAGCATCGAGCGCCACGGGGTGAGCCGGGTCCAGGCGAGGTCGGTGTCGCCGGGCGCGTAGGAACGGGCGCGGGCGTCCAGCGCCTCGAGCGGGTTCGCCGCCGCGTACAGGTCGGTGATCCGGCGCTGCGCGAGGGCGCCCAGCGGGTCCTTCGCCGGGATCTCGGGCGCCTCCACCGGCCACCACACGACGACCGGCGCGTCCGGCAGCAGCAGCGGCAGCACCACCGAGTCGGCGTGGTCGGACACCTCGCCGTAGGTCCGCAGCACGACCGTCTCGCCGGTGCCCGCGTCGGCGCCCACCCGGACCTCGGCGTCGAGGTGCGAGTTGGTGCGGTCGCGCGGGGTGCGGGCGTGCCGCTTGATGACGACCAGGGTGCGCGAGGGGTGCTCGTGCGAGGCCTCCTCGGCCGCCTTGATCGAGTCGTAGGCGTTCTCCTCGTCCGTGACGATGACCATCGTCAGGACCATGCCCACGGCAGGGGTGCCGATGTCGCGGCGACCCTGCACCAGCGCCTTGTTGATCTTGCTTGCCGTGGTGTCGCTCAGGTCGATCTTCATGGCCTGCGCCAGCTCCGTCCGTCTCGTGCGAGCATCTCGTCCGCCTCCTCGGGACCCCAACTGCCCGAGGAGTACTGCGCGGGCCTGCCGTTCTGTGCCCAGTACTCCTCGATCGGGTCGAGGATCTTCCAGGACTCTTCCACTTCCTGGTGGCGCGGGAACAGGTTGGCGTCGCCGAGCAGTACGTCCAGGATGAGCCGCTCGTACGCCTCCGGGCTCGACTCCGTGAACGACTCGCCGTAGGCGAAGTCCATGGAGACGTCCCGGATCTCCATCGAGGTGCCCGGCACCTTGGAGCCGAACCGGACCGTCATGCCCTCGTCGGGCTGGACGCGGATGACGATCGCGTTCTGGCCCAGCTCCTCGGTGGCGGTGGAGTCGAAGGGGGAGTGCGGGGCCCGCTTGAAGACGACCGCGATCTCCGTGACCCGACGGCCCAGCCGCTTGCCGGTGCGCAGGTAGAAGGGGATGCCCGCCCAGCGGCGGTTGTCCACCTCCAGCTTGACGGCCGCGTAGGTGTCGGTCTTCGACTGCGGGTCGATGCCGTCCTCCTGGAGGTAGCCGACGACCTTCTCGCCGCCCTGCCAGCCCTCCGCGTACTGCCCGAACACCGTGTGCTCGCCCAGCTCCTTGGGCAGCCGCACCGACTTGAGCACCTTGAGCTTCTCGGTGAGCAGCGCCTCCTCGTCGAAGGCGATCGGCTCCTCCATGGCGGTCAGCGCCATGAGCTGGAGGAGGTGGTTCTGGATGACGTCGCGCGCCGAACCGATGCCGTCGTAGTAGCCGGCCCGGCCGCCGATGCCGATGTCCTCGGCCATCGTGATCTGGATGTGGTCGACGTAGGACCGGTTCCAGATCGGCTCGTACATCTGGTTGGCGAAGCGCAGCGCCAGGATGTTCTGGACGGTCTCCTTGCCGAGGTAGTGGTCGATCCGGAACACCTGGTCCGGGTCGAACACCTCGTGCACGATCTTGTTCAGCTCACGCGCGCTCTTCAGGTCGCGCCCGAACGGCTTCTCGATGACCGCGCGCCGCCAGGACCCCTCCGGGGCGTCCGCCAGCCCGTGCTTCTTGAGCTGCTTGACGACCTTCGGGAAGAACTTCGGCGGTACGGAGAGATAGAACGCGTAGTTGCCGCTGGTGCCGCGCGAGGTGTCCAACTCGTCGACGGCCGCGCGCAGTTGCTTGAAGGCGGTGTCGTCGTCGAAGTCGCCCGGGATGAACCGCATGCCCTCGGCGAGCTGCTGCCAGACCTCCTCGCGGAACTCGGTCCGGGAGTGCTCGCGCACCGAGTCGTGCACCACCTGCGCGAAGTCCTGGTCCTCCCAGTCCCGCCGGGCGAACCCGACGAGCGAGAAGCCCGGCGGCAGCATGCCCCGGTTGGCCAGGTCGTAGACGGCCGGCATCAGCTTCTTGCGGGACAGGTCACCGGTGACACCGAAGATGACAAGACCGGACGGACCGGCGATCCGCGGAAGCCGACGGTCGCGGGCGTCCCGCAGCGGGTTGTCCCAGTCGGCGGCCAGGGCGTCCGCGATGTCCTCGACGCCGAGCGCCTGCCCGGCCGTTGCTGCTTCGGGAAGTTCCGCACTCATTCCCCGTCGACCCCCTTCCCGCTCAGCGACTTCGCGACGGCGCCCAGCAGGTCCTGCCAGGCCACCTCGAACTTGGCGACGCCCTCGTCCTCCAACTGCTTGACGACGGTGTCGTACGAGATCCCGAGACGTTCCACGGCGTCCAGGTCGGCGCGCGCCTGGGCGTAGCCGCCGGTCACCGTGTCGCCGTGGATGTCGCCGTGGTCGGCGGTGGCGTTCAGGGTGGCCTCCGGCATGGTGTTGACCGTGCCGGGCGCGACCAGCTCGTCGACGTACAGGGTGTCCTTGTAGGACGGGTCCTTCACGCCGGTCGAGGCCCACAGGGGGCGCTGCTTGTTGGCCTTGGCGCCGGAGAGGGCGGTCCAGCGATCGCCGGAGAAGACCTCCTCGTAGGCCTCGTAGGCGAGCCGCGCGTTGGCCAGCGCCGCCTTGCCCTTGAGGGCGAGGGCCTCGTCAGTGGCCAGCGCGGTCAGGCGCTTGTCGATCTCGGAGTCGACGCGGGAGACGAATAAGGAGGCGACGGAGTGGATGGTCGCCAGGTCGATGCCGGCGGCCTGCGCCTTCTCCAGGCCGGCCAGGTAGGCGTCCATGACCTCGCGGTAGCGCTCCAGGGAGAAGATCAGCGTGACGTTGACGCTGATGCCCTCGCCGATGACCTCGGTGATCGCGGGGAGACCGGCCTTCGTCGCCGGGATCTTGATCATCACGTTGGGGCGGTCCACCAGCCAGGACAGCTGCTTGGCCTCGGCGATCGTCGCCGCCGTGCGGTGGGCGAGGCGCGGGTCGACCTCGATGGAGACCCGGCCGTCCCGGCCGCCGGTCGCCTCGTACACAGGGCGCAGGATGTCGGCGGCGGCGCGGACGTCGGCGGTGGTCATCATCCGGACGGCTTCCTCGACCGTCACCTTGCGTACGGCGAGGTCGGCGAGCTGCTCCTCGTACCCCTCGCCGGAGCCGATGGCGGCCTGGAAGATGGACGGGTTGGTGGTGACGCCGACGACGTTCTTCGTGTCGACGAGTTCGGCGAGGTTGCCGGACTCGATCCGCTTGCGCGACAGGTCGTCCAGCCAGATGGAGACGCCCTCGTCGGAGAGGCGCTTGAGTGTTCCCGCGGTGGCGGTCACTTCGGTCACTGTGATCATCTTCTTTCTGGCGATCGGATCAACCGCGCGCGGCGGCAATGCCCGTAGTTGAATTGAATACGGCCCGAGCTGCGGCGGCGACGTTCTCGGCGGTGAAACCGAACTCGGCGAACAGGGTCTTGGCATCGGCGGAGGCGCCGAAGTGTTCGAGGGAGACGATGCGTCCTGCGTCACCCACGAACCGGTACCACGTGAGACCGATCCCGGCCTCGACCGCGACGCGGGCCTTCACGGACGGCGGAAGGACGCTGTCGCGGTACTCGCGCGGCTGCTCCTCGAACCACTCCACGGACGGCATCGACACCACCCGGGTGCCCACGCCCTCGGCCTCCAGCCGCTCGCGCGCCTCGACGGCGAGGTGGACCTCGGAACCGGTCGCGATGAGCACGACGTCCGGCGTCCCGGTGGAGGAGTCCTTGAGGACGTAACCGCCGCGCGCCGCATCGGAGTTGGGCGCGTACGTCGGCACACCCTGGCGGGTCAGCGCGAGGCCGTGCGGGGCGGGCTTGGTGGCGTGCCGCTTGAGGATCTCGGCCCAGGCGATGGCGGTCTCGTTGGCGTCGGCCGGGCGGACGATGTTCAGGCCCGGGATGGCGCGCAGCGAGGCGAGGTGCTCGACCGGCTGGTGGGTGGGGCCGTCCTCGCCGAGACCGATCGAGTCGTGGGTCCAGACGTACGTCACCGGGAGCTGCATCAGCGCGGAGAGGCGGACGGCGTTGCGCATGTAGTCGGAGAACACCAGGAAGGTGCCGCCGTAGACGCGCGTGTTGCCGTGCAGGGCGATGCCGTTCATCTCGGCCGCCATGGAGTGCTCGCGGATGCCGAAGTGGATCGTACGGCCGTACGGGTCGGCCTCCGGGAGCGGGTTGCCCTCCGGGAGGAAGGACGAGGTCTTGTCGATGGTGGTGTTGTTCGAGCCGGCCAGGTCGGCGGAGCCGCCCCACAGCTCGGGCAGGACCGCGCCGAGCGCCTGGAGGACCTTGCCGGAGGCGGCCCGGGTGGCGACGGAGGAGCCCTCCTCGAAGACCGGCAGGGTGTCCTCCCAGCCTTCGGGGAGCTGACCGGCGAGGACCCGGTCGAAGAGCTTCGCGCGCTCGGGCTGGGCGCCGCGCCACTTGTCGAGCTGCTTGTCCCATGCGGAGTGCGCCTCGGCACCCCGGTCCAGGGCCGTGCGGCTGTGGGCGATGACCTCGTCGGCGACCTCGAAGGACTTCTCCGGGTCGAAGCCCAGGACGCGCTTGGTGGCGGCGACCTCGTCGGCGCCGAGCGCCGAGCCGTGGGCGGCCTCGGTGTTCTGCGCGTTGGGGGCGGGCCAGGCGATGATCGTGCGCATCGCGATGATCGAGGGGCGCCCGGTCTCGGCCTGCGCCGCCCTGAGCGCCGTGTACAGCGCGTGCGGGTCGATGTCGCCGTCGGCGCCGGGCTCGATGCGCTGGGTGTGCCAGCCGTAGGCCTCGTACCGCTTCAGCACGTCCTCGGAGAAGGCGGTCGCGGTGTCGCCCTCGATGGAGATGTGGTTGTCGTCGTAGACGAAGACGAGGTTGCCGAGCTTCTGGTGGCCCGCCAGGGAGGAGGCCTCGGCGGAGATGCCCTCCTCCAGGTCGCCGTCGGAGACGATCGCCCAGATCGTGTGGTCGAAGGGCGACTCGCCCTCGGGGGCCTCGGGGTCGAACAGGCCGCGCTCGTAGCGGGCGGCCATGGCCATGCCGACGGCGTTGGCGACACCCTGTCCGAGCGGCCCGGTCGTGGTCTCCACACCGGCCGTGTGCCCGTACTCGGGGTGACCAGGCGTCTTCGACCCGTGGGTCCGGAACGCCTTCAGGTCGTCGAGTTCCAGCTCGTACCCGGCGAGATAGAGCTGCGTGTAGAGCGTCAGCGAGGTGTGGCCGGGGGAGAGGACGAAGCGGTCACGGCCGGTCCACTCGGGATCCGCGGGGTCGTGACGCATCACCTTCTGAAAGATCGTGTACGCGGCGGGGGCCAGGGCCATCGCGGTGCCCGGGTGCCCGTTGCCGACCTTCTGCACCGCGTCAGCGGCCAGAACACGGGCGGTGTCGACGGCACGACGGTCGAGATCGGTCCACTCGAAGCTGTCAGGTGTGTGCGCGTTCATCTTCAAGAAGTCCTCGGTAAGAGCGGCAGAACTGCTCGGACGCCTTCAAATCTAAAAGTCTGACTTTTACGAGGGAAGGTGTCGGTGTGCCAGCCTGTGGTGAAAGTGGGACACCGGAACCCGTACTGAGGCGGCACGAGAAGGACATGGCGGACAGAACCATCCAAGGCGTCGGCGGTGACGGCGACGTGATCAGAACGTTTCCCTTCCCTGTCGATCTGAGTGTCTGCGGCGTCGGCATGCAGGTCGGCCCGATGAGCCCCGGACGCACCTGGCACGCCGAAGCACCCCTGCACCGCGTCCACCGCATCGACTTCCATGTGGTGATGCTCTTCGACGAGGGCCCGGTTCGCCACATGATCGACTTCGCCGAGTACGAGGCGGGCGCAGGCGACATCCTGTGGATCCGCCCCGGCCAGGTCCACCGCTTCTCCCGGCCCGACGCGTACCGCGGCACCGTCCTGGCCATGCAGCCCGGCTTCCTCCCCCGGGCCACGGTCGAGGCAACAGGCCTCTACCGCTACGACCTGCCGCCCCTCCTGCACCCCGACGAGCCCCGCCTCGCCGCGCTGCGCGCCTCGTTGGGCCAGCTCCAACGCGAGTACGAGGACACGCAGACGCTCCCGCTGAGCCTGCACACGTCGGTCCTGCGGCACTCCCTGACGGCCTTCCTGCTGCGCCTCGCGCATCTCGCCGCCAGTTCGGCGGAGGCGGCCCGGCAGCAGGCCGACACGACGTTCACGCTCTTCCGCGACGCCGTCGAGAAGGGCTTCGCCACCAACCACAGCGTCAGCGCCTACGCCGACGCCCTCGGCTACTCCCGCCGCACCCTCGTCCGCGCGGTCCGTGCCGCCACCGGCGAGACCCCCAAGGGCTTCATCGACAAACGCGTCGTCCTGGAGGCGAAACGACTGCTGGCCCACACGGACCTGCCGATCGGCCGGGTCGGGGCGGCGGTCGGCTTCCCCGACGCGGCGAACTTCTCCAAGTTCTTCCAGCAGCACACGGATGTGACGCCGGCGGGGTTCCGGGCGGAGTTGCGGTGACCTCCCGACGGGCTCCGGTCCGGCCCTACCATCGGAGGTACTTGTCTTCGCACGCTCGGGGGAGTGCTGATGGATCCGGCAAGCATGGGTACGACCGCCCGCATCGCCTCTTCGGTGGCGCGCCCGATCATCGCGAGGCTGCTCGTCAAGGAGAGCCGGGGTGCGGGACTCGTCGACCGACCGGTGCGCGTGTCGCGCCTGGTGAGCTGGGGCGAGAAACGCACTCTGAACAACCTCGACCTGTGGAAGATCGCCAGGGAACTCGTGACGGCGGCGGTCGAGGCGAATCCGCACGAACCCCCGGTGGCCTCCGACGAGCGCGAAGCACTGGCCGACGCCCTGGCTGCGACACTCGGAGCACTCGGCGAACTGGACATGGACGACGTCCAGGCCGTCCGGCTCGGCCATACGGAACTGGCCCGGCGTCTGACCTCCGCCCGCCCGGACGCCACTCGTGACCTCACGGCGGACGCCACCGTCCTCCATGCGAGCCTGGTGGACCTGAGCTGCCTGCACATCCTGCACTTCTTCACCCAGCGCTCCACCTTCGTCGCCCGCGCACAGGTGGCCCAGACGCGCCTGCTCGACGAGACACTCCGCCTGCTGGACGAGCTGGCGGACCGGTTCCCCCGGCCCGGCAGCGCGGACGAGGAGTTCGAGACCCGCTATCTGGCCCATATCGAGCGCAAATACGGCAAGCTCAACATCTTCGGCCTCGACCTGAGCGACCCGGGCCGCGCCCGCTGGCCACTGGACACCGCCTATCTGAACCTGGAAATGGCCTCGCAGCGGGGCGGCGGATCGCCCTCCGCCAACCGCCGACGGGTCGAGGAGGCACTCTCCGACTGCCCACGGGCTCTGCTGCGCGGCCTCGCGGGTTCCGGCAAGACCACCCTGATGCAGTGGCTCGCCGTCTCCGCCGCGCAGAACTCCTTTCCCGACGAACTGGCCGCACTGCGTGGCCGGGTGCCCTTCGTGCTCCCCCTGCGCGCACTGGACGCAGGACTGCCGCTCCCCGAGAACTTCCTCGGCGCGGTCGGCAACGTCCTGCACGGACTACAGCCCGAGCACTGGGTCGACCGTGTCCTCCGCGGTGGCCGGGGCATGGTGCTCATCGACGGAGTGGACGAGGTGTCCGAGAGCGAACGGCCAGGCGTACGGCGCTGGTTGCTCGACCTCGTCGACCTCTACCCGAGGACGTTCTTCCTCGTCACCTCGAGGCCTTCCGCCGTGGACGTCCACTGGCTCGCGGAGGTCGACTTCGCCGAGTTCAACCTGCTCCCGATGAGCCGTCACGACGTCGACCGCTTCGTCCACCGCTGGCACGACGCGATCCTGACGGCGGTGGACGAACCCGATGAACGGCTCGCGGTCGAACGCCTCCGGGACGCACTGCGGACGAGTCTCCGCCAGAAGCACGACCTGTACCGGCTGGCCACCAACCCGCTGATGTGCGCCCTCATCTGCGCCCTGCACCGCGACCGCCTCACCCACCTCCCCGAGCGCCGCATGGAGCTCTACGCCGCGGCGCTCACCATGCTGCTCGTACGCCGGGACAAGGAACGGGCGATTGTCGTGCCGCAGGGTCTCGCGCCCACCGAGGAGGCACTGGTCCAGCTGTTGCAGCGGATCGCGTACTGGCTGATCCGCAACGGGCGCTCGGAGGCGGCGCAGACCACCGCGGTGCGCATCATCCGCGAGAAACTCCCGGCCATGCCCGACATGGCCCGGCCGGATCGGGCCGAGGACGTCTTCCGCCACTTGCTGCTGCGCAGTGGACTCCTGAGGGAGCCTTCGGTCGGGATGGTGGACTTCATCCACCGCACCTTTCAGGACTACCTGGGGGCCAAAGCGGCCGTGGAGGCGGAGGACCTGGACCTGCTCGCCGAGTCCGGGCGCGACGATCAGTGGGAGGACGTGATTCGGCTCGCGGTCGGTCACGCCCGGGACGGTGAACGGGCCTATCTCCTGCGCAAGTTGGTTGAGCTGGGCGACCAGACCGTCGACCCGAAGCTGCGCCGCCGGTACCACCTTCTCGCCGCGGCGGCACTGGACCACGCCACCACCCTCGACCCGGCCGTCCGCGCAGCCGTCACCCTCCGCGCCTCGGCCCTGATACCTCCCGACACACCGGCGGACGCGGAGCAGCTCGCCACCGCCGGGGACATCGTCCTCGATCTGCTGCCCGGCCCCGGGAGACTGACGCCCGACCAGGCCCGTGCGACGGTGATGACCATCGCCCGGATCGGAGGGGAAGCAGCGCTGGACCGGCTGGCCCCCTTCACCCGCGTCGCCGACCGCGGTGTACGACAGGAAGTCGCCCTGTCCTGGCCCTGCTTCGACGCCCGTTCCTTCGCCGAAGAGGTCCTGGCCGGCCTGCCCGTCGACGACCTGACCCTTCACCTGTCCGGTCCGGAGCAGATCGCCTGCCTCGACGCCCTCGGCCGCGTCCCTCACCTCTCCCTCAGAGGCCAAATCCTCACGGCCGACCTGGTCGGCGCGATCGCGCGGTTGGGCGTTCACTCCCTGTCCGTCGAGGCCTCGACGACGGTTCCCTTCATGCTGCCCTCGCTGGCGCCGCTGAGCCGACTGCGCCGGCTCACCATCGAGCCGTGC
>Ga0307511_10006320_pt1 | contig 11945 bp, 13 predicted proteins | sample 13_EM_MG_FD_200266 | JGI IMG/M metagenome (GOLD analysis project Ga0307511, IMG submission 200266) | Populus trichocarpa ectomycorrhiza microbial communities from riparian zone in the Pacific Northwest, United States - 13_EM | ecosystem: Host-associated > Plants > Roots > Unclassified | place...
AGAAGTAGAACCAGAAGTAGTCGACTGGCCCTCGCAGCCAGTTTAAGAAGACGATAAGGCCGAGGTACGTGAAGACTACGTGGATATCTCCCATGGTGGTTCGTGCAGGGGGTCCGCAGTAGCGAGTAGCGCACACCTTAAAACCTGGCCGGACCGTGAAGTGCCCCACTCATTGCAAGCGAGGTAGTAATAGGAAGGGTGAAACGTTGAGCCGGGCGACGCCCACTATGCCGCCCACTGATCAACCTAGATCCCGCCGACGTCTCGGTCGCCACAGTCTGGAGTTGCGCCCACCCCACCTTCGGTTTCTATCATGAATGACGATCACGTTAGTGCCGCAGCACTGCTGGACTGTACTATGTGACGTTATTCGATAGTATAGATCTTGCGCGGGACGATCCACAAATCGTCCAGACACTCTCTTCTATGCTCAAAGCCCCAGATTATCCTCAAATATTCTCGAGCTTCCATGGTGAGGACGGACAACCTCCATCAGAGGGGGCGGTCAAATTCATGGACGCTCTTGACAAGGCACGCGTCCCGTCACCACCACTGCGTCTTGTGTGTCATGACGAGCTCACCGTACACCTTCAGGCGCTAGGATACGATGGCGTTGTATCAGAGGCCAAGAATAGGCTCCACCGAGTACTGAGGGAGACATGCGCAAGGATTGGAATCTTGCCAACGCTATATCACTTGGATAACAACCAAAAAAATCTACTCGGTGACGTTCCATTCGCCACGGGAGGGTACTCAGACATCTGGCGTGGGTTGTACAAGGGAGAGGACGTATCCATCAAAGTGATAAGGGTGTACACGCCCGACAGCATAAAGCATATGACTAAGGTCTTTGGCACGCCCTACAACAATGCCGTGGGCAAATACTAACCACCCCGAACTTACGTCAGGAATGGTGCAGGGAGATTGTGGTTTGCCGATATCTCTCCCACCCTAACATCCTCTCGCTTCTCGGAGCTAGCTCTACCGAATCTCATCCACTGTGCATCGTATCTAGGTGGATGCCCCACGGAAATATCTCAGATGTGACGGTCAATTCAACCGTCGACCATTGGTGAGGCCAGATTGTTTCTTCGTGGAAGACTCGCACACGACCTCTACCTGCTCTCAGCTCATAGACATCGTTCGTGGCTTGAATTACCTTCATTCGCAAAACGTGGTGCACGGCGACCTAAAGGGAGTAGGTGAATCTCGTAAACTGTGTTTCATCATATCGCTCACAACGTATACCCAGCCAAATGTCCTCATTGACAGCAACAAGAACGGGGTCCTATGCGATTTCGGGCTGGCGTCCATAACTGTAGATGCCGGGTCGCCGCATGCCTCTCCTGTGAACTTCGCTGGATCCATTCGGTGGATGGCTCCAGAGCGGCTGTCCATATACGATCCAGACGATCCTGATGCTGCACCCGCTGGGATCAGGGTGACGAAATAATCTGACATGTATTCTCTCGCCATGGTTGTCATCGAGGTCTGTCCAATGCCATGACGGCTCGCGCTTAATTTCACCGAGACACGGACTCCGGATTAGATATTCACAGGGAATCATCCGTTCTCGGACACTCCTGATGCCGGGGTGATAATCAAGCTGTCTCAACGTAAGCGTCCGACGAAGTCAGAAGAGGCTGTCCGCCTCGGTTTGACGGGCCCACTCGGGGAAACCGTTGAGGCATGTTGGAAGACGCGGCCGTCGGATCGGCTCACAGTCACTCAGGTGCTTGAGACCTGGGAGAAAGAGATTAATGGCATTGGAGTCTCCGCGGGGAAGCAGCCCGAACTGTTAAACACCGATGAGAGAGGTGCTTTGTCCCTTGACCTTCGGCTCCGCCAAGCTGATTGGTCTTCCTTCAGGTAGAACCTCCCCTTGGTGGAGATTCTTGTGCGGTGGATCAAAGGATCGGTATGCCGAATGACTGCTCAAGTGCCCAGGGACCCCCTCTCGGAGTTAGATGTTGTTGTAAGAGGAACTTTGCCTCGCAGAACAATTCATGTCGCGTCCGTGAGGACGTGAGCTGAGTGGCGAGGGCCGCGCGAAGTTGACGAGCCCCACGATGCTCCACTACCACCAGGACAGTCGAGATTCGTTTCATTTTTTGTAAGCCGTGTAACTGTGTAGTACACTACTACAGTACCACCACTACCGTGGGACCGGGTGGAAGTGTAAATATGGGTCACGTGGGATCATGTTGACACCCTGATCGCGCCGCCTTCCTGTCTGAATAGCGCACTCTTGCTCCCTTCATCTCGACCCCCATGTGGAAGGGCAAAGAAAAGGCGAAAACGTCAGACTCAGACTCAGAGTTCCTGGATCTCAATCCCACGATCACCTATCGCCATCTCCAATCCCACGCCCTGGGCGTGAAGGACCCACTACGCGTCATTGCCCTCTGCGATAGCGACGCGTTTTACGCCGGGTGTGAGATGTTTAGACTCGGGGTGGATCCCGAGCAACCACTCGTCGTTTCGCAGTGGGATTCGATCATCGCTGTGAATTACCCCTCGCGCAAGTTCGGGATCACGAGAATGGATAAGGTCAAGGACGCGCAGAAGAGATGTCCAAACCTCATGGTAGTTCACGTCGCGACATATAAGGAAGGAGACGCGGAACCTGGGTATTGGGAAGACCCTAATACGAAGACCCACAAGGTTGTCCGTCTGTTGAATCCAGACGCTGATGCTAACATACGACCCTAGGTTTCCTTGGATCTCTACCGCCGAGAGAGTAACAAAATTCATAATATGTTCAAGGAATCCATACCAGCTGGCGCTGAACTTGGTCAGTGGCACGTTTCGTCGTGTCCCCGCCTTGTGGCTCACCAAGCATTTGTTTCACAGAAAAGGCTTCTATTGACGAATGCTTCATTGATTTCACACGACCCGTCCGTGAGGAGCTCCTCAGGAAATACCCTCACCTTGCCCAAGGGCCCTCGAGCGGTAGCGATACCCCTTTGCCATCGCCATCAACCGCAGTCATCTGGAGTGCAAATACAAACGTTATACCCATCAGCACAAAAGATGGTGGAGCCGAGAACCCCGGAGAACCTGGCGCCTCGACTACTGACGACCCTGAGCCTGAAGAACCTCCAACCACCTGGCACGATATCGCGTTATCCATTGGAGCAGAGATGATGCAGAGAGCGAGAGACCAAGTTCGGGCGAAGCTTGGGTATTCAACCTCTGCCGTGCGTACTCCATTTCCCCACAATCTCCTCGCGTTTGATTCACGTGCGCTATTTGTCAAAGGGCATAGCCAGGAATAAGTTCCTTGCTAAGGTATGGCCGAATTTGCAGATCTGCATCAAGTTGATCCAAACACGATTCAGTTGACCGCATCTTACCGGAAACCAAATAGTCAGGTTTGTTGATCACCCTCAGGTAAACCCTTTCATTGGAGTGATCATCTGACATAAGTAGATAGAGCGTCCTGAGAAATGCTGCGATCCCACAATACCTCAAACCATTGCCGTTCCAAAAGGTGCGTAAATGGACTGTGGGGCGTAATGGAGCCCAAGTACTGAGCATTTTGCAGATTCGGTTCCTCGGCGGTAAGCTTGGGAATGCAGTCGCGAAGGAGTACGAAGCGTCGACGGTCGGGGACCTGCAGTGAGCATTGTCGGTTGGGCTTTAGAAAGTTTGTGCCACTGATAAGGGTCTCGAAATGTCAGTGCAGTTAGCCTAGGTGATCGCGGAACTGGTCCCGTGTTTATCGCTGGTCAGCTTACGCCCGCCGTCCCCACAGATGAATTCCAGAAAACGTTCGGAGAGGATTCTATTTGGATTTGGGAGATCATTCGGTGAGTTGAACCCTAATTCGACGACGGGAATCTGTGCTGCCAGCATTCAATCAGCATCAGCGCTGATCGAAACGGCAGGGGGATTGATCGTTCAGAAGGTGCAGAACCTCGACGCCTTCGCCCGTGTGGCTATACAGTATTAAAGATAGCGACATTTAGTGAAGGAAAAGCCACCGAACACGAAAAGCATGGGTGCATCAAAGAATCTTGCGACGCCAGTGACGATGCCATGCGAGGGTCCACACTGGATTCGGGTGATGGCTGCAGAGCTGACGCTTAGATTGAACGATGCTCGAGAGGCGTCGCCAAATCTGTGGCCCCGAACTATCGCTCTGAGCACTCGCCAAGGCAAGCTGTGGCCACATCAATCCCCTCGTGTTTCAACGGCTGACGATCGACCCCATGAATAAGGTTGGAGCGTGTGGCAGCGAAAACAGGCGCCATTTCCTTTCGTGCGGAACGTGACAATAGATGTCGTCTCTGCTGCGGGAGATAAGCTTTGGAAGGAGCTCGTGGGACCGCTAGACAGCACGAAGCCGTTGTCCGCGAAGATCACGCATGTCTCCCTCTCCTTCCATGGGGTCGAGGCGGGGGAGACGAATCAACGGGGTATTGAAGGCTTTCTGTCGAAAACCCCAAGCAGTCCGAGCAAAAAGAAACGCAGGGCAGATGACGATGACGAGGACGCCGGCGAGACCATTCCGACGGTCTCGCGCGGGGAGTCGGAACTGACGCCGGACATCGGCTATTTCGTCTGCGATCGGTGCAAGAAGCGGATTGCTTTGCCGGAGGAGCTCGTGGCCGCCTCGGAGTTGGATGAAGAGATAAGGGAGGAAGCACTCGGGAATTTGAGGGCTGAACATCAAGATTTTCACTTTGCACAGGATCTGTCGAGGATGGGATCGGATGACGAGCGACCGGAACGGCGAGATTCGAACCCGACGGCTAAAAAGAAGCGAAAGCGGAAGGGCGAAAGAAGTGAAGGGGAGGGAATTGCGAGGTTCTTCAACAAACGGTGATAGTCTTGTAGGAGTCCGATGTATTGGATGTGTGGTAGAAACTATTGGGACCATCCTTGGACGTTGTAACCGTGTTACTACACCTCCGGCTTTTGGGCGGGATTCTCCCGCGACTCCGGCTGGGTCAATGTGCTTGTTGACGTTTGTTTGTTCGGCATATTATCCTTGGCCGCCTTTGAACGCAATAACGCACAATCAATCATCCTGTCCTCTCCTTCCCTCTTTCCTTCCAACCCCTCCCCACCTCCTCGCGCCAGAGTGCGTCTCGTTCGTCGTTCGTTCAAGTGTAAACATGTCCAGGGTGCGTTTCAAGACTTTTCCTGTTTAGTTGGTTCGAGCTCTGGACTGTTCAGGCTGATTGGGATCATGCTTAGGCCCAGTTCTTGCGAGAGTATAAACTTGTCGTCGTCGGTGGTGGTGGTCAGTCCGAATCTAGGGTGAGGGGAACGCGAGTGGCCTGACGTATCGTGTGCGAGGACAGGTGTCGGCAAGTCTGCTTTGACGATCCAATTCATTCAAAGCCACTTCGTGGACGAATACGATCCGACTATCGAAGGTGTGCCTACATTCCCCAAGGTCTCACTGGATCTCAAGTGACGTTTGGCCTGGAAAAAGATTCGTACCGAAAACAGTGTGTCATTGATGATGAAGTGGCCCTTCTCGACGTCCTTGACACCGCTGGCCAGGAAGAGTACGGGTAAGCAGAGAATCTGAAGCCAGCCATCCCAGTGCCTTCCCCACCTGGCGTTCCACTTCTCGTGCCTGAAACCACGGGTGCTAAACGCCGGTCTTTTGATTTGTAGGGCCATGAGGGAACAATACATGCGCACGGGCGAAGGATTCTTGCTCGTCTATTCCATCACCTCCCGAAATTCCTTTGAGGAAATCAGCACGTTCCACCAGCAAATCCTGCGGGTAAAAGACAAGGATAGTTTCCCGGTCATCCTGATCGCCAATAAGTGCGACCTAGAGTACGAACGGCAAGTCGGCATGAATGGTACGTATCCCCACACCCGGTCTTCTCCCGGTCCTTCCGTCATAGCGACCGGTGACGTTACGAGGTTTGCTGACCGTTACGATAATAGAGGGTCGCGACCTCGCCAAACACTTGGGGTGTAGATTTATCGAGACGTCTGCTAAGCAACGTATCAATGTGGACGAGGCTTTCAGTAACCTGGTTCGCGAAATCCGTAAATACAATAAGGTCCGTTCCGTTCTGTTCCTCTGGGTTCTTTTCAAATTCAAGGTCTCTTTTTCCTTTCCAGGAACAACAGACCGGACGACCAGCCATGCCCAATACCGGGCCCGTCGCTCCCGGGGTGTACAGCCAACCTGGTGGTTCGGACGACCACTCTGGCGGTTGTTGTGGCGGTTGCGTCATTCTTTAGTGTGGGGTCAACGTCAGATATCTGTAGGGAAGTCGCCTTTTTTGTAATGAGCCATTTCTGTCTGGTTTTCTTGGATCTGTCCCCGTTCTGCTGCTCTCCGCTCGTCCCCGCGTCTCTATATGTTTTTTCCTCTCTCTCTTTCTTTCCCCTCGTCGTTCGGTTCGTCGATTGAAAATGTAATTTGACACTACGGATTTTTGAATATCATTATTCGCGTACCGAGCGCGTAAAAGATGGATGAAGGACAAAGGGTGGCATGGAATGATGATGGGAGGGTCCAGGATGAGGCGAGAGTGCGGTTCATATATAAGAAAACAACTACTGCCGAAGCGATCCCCTTACGACTTTCCCGCCGCCATGTCTACTGTAAGCGTCCTGGAGGTCGCTCGTATCCCTCCAGTCGCTGATTCGCCGTTTCCATCTCTGTGACAGAACCAGTTCTTACGCGAATACAAGCTCGTTCTCGTCGGTGGCGGTGGTCAGTGTCCTCCCCTTCCATTCCCTTCCGATACGTGTTTTCGTGAACGGAGTTCTGACGGTTCCCCTCCCTGTGGTTTTCTCTGTGGACAGGAGTGGGCAAATCTGCTTTGACCGTCAGGTTCATCCAAAGCCATTTCGTTGAAGAGTACGATCCGACCATCGAAGGTGGGGATTTTGTTCTAATCCATTCTCCTCCTCCACCCGGGTCCTTCCCCTCCCACCACCGCCCTTTGGACAGAAATATCTGACGCTTTTAGTCTGGCTTGGTATGGTATAGACTCGTACAGGAAACAAGCGGTCATTGATGATGAGGTTGCATTGATTGACGTTTTGGATACGGCCGGTCAGGAAGAATATGGGTGAGTTGCGCTTTCTCGGCTCAAAGTGGCGTATCACGCGAAACCTGTTTGGTCCCTTCCATTCATCCGCTATCTCTCTCCCACTCGCTCTCTCGCCTTTCTCTGATGGATGTCCCCCTTTTCAACCTGCCTCGGTCTCGAACAATGGTTCCGCGACTTCTCCGAGATCACGACCACGTTCTCCTTGGACAACGGACGAATCAAGTGACTTGGAGGCTCACGTAGACAGCACAGAATCATCGTGGCTCGCATCGATCAAGGAGAAGGCGACAATTCAGTATCCAATCACCCCAGAGTCCTCGTTAGTTTGCGCCAAAGAGGAGCCTCCACATCTGGACTCGAGCATAGCTGGTCCTGACGGGCTTCCTAAAGACATTGTAAGTCGAACGGTGTCCTGCATTCACGATCAGATACTAAATCTAGTTCACAGTATGTGGCGCAGTATCCAACTGCACTGGGAGTAGTTATACTGAGTGTCGCAGCAGCGGCAGTCATGTGGGATGTCCCCCTTTTCACCCATAGGGCAATGCGCGAACAATACATGCGCACCAGAGAAGAGTTCATCCTCGTTTACTTGATAACCGCTCAAGAGTCCTTCGAGGAAATCAACCAATTCCATCAACAGATCCTCCGGGTCAAGGACAAGGATAACTTTCTGATGGTGCTCGTTGGGAACAAGTGCGATCTCGAGTACGAGCGCCAGGTTGGCATGAACGGTGAGCACATTAACGTTCCGTTCTCCGGATCGGGATATACTTTCGATATCTCTCTCCCACAGTGGCTTCGGAGTTCCGTTCTATGGAGAGGCGGTGGGCTGATTGATGATTGGATACAGAGGGCCGTGACCTGACAAAACATCTCGGATGCATCTTCATGGAGACATCAGCCAAGCAGCCTATCAATGTCGACGAGGCTTTCTATTCCGTCGTCCGTGAGATAGGAAATACAACGAGGTCTGTTTGTTTGCATTGAGTCTGGTGGGCATTGAAGGGCTGACTTGCGTTCCACCCGTTTGAATAGGAACAAAAGGATATCCGTCCACGGATGGGCTGAAGCGAAAGAGCGTGGACGAGGGTGGCGTTATTCAAGAATGCCGCAGTAGTGAACAACGGGGACATTGGTCATGGAGCCAGGGGCGCGAACGGAGGAGCCGGGGGTGACAGGTCGAGTGATTCAAGCGACTCAAGCGATTCTGGGAGCGACTCGGAATGAGTTGCATTTCTCTTTCGAAGATGCGGGGTTGTTTCTTTTCTGTTGCCTTTCTTACTCGTTTCTAACCCTTCGCTTCGCGACTAATATTGCCCATTGAGAGTATATTTCTTCCCCCTCTGTCTTGCGGCTGGCTTTCTTCTCTTCCGGTACTCCCTCTGCCCTCTCCATTATCTCCGTTTTGCGTTTTCTTCTCCTTAGTCAGTTAGCGCAAGTAGTTCCCACTTCTGAATCCGAGTTATGGCTTCACCCGTCCCGCTCTATCGCTCCTCGATTTCCGTCTACGATCGGTTCGCGGTCTCCTTCGTCATCAAATGACTCAAGCGACTCCGGGGGCGACTCGGTACGGGTTGCGTTCATATTCTTACCTGCTGAGAGTATATTGTTTGTCCCCACCTCTCCATTATCTAATTTATAAAGGGGAGGGACAAGGATTCACAAAAACAATGAGAAGCCAGAAATCAAAACCGACTTGACATTTGCCGAAACGTGAATACGTACAAGGTGTACCGCTTCACCACTTCCCCTTTCCACCCACCACGTCTCTGCCAGCAAGACCGCGTCCACTTGAAAGCCAAAAGGAAAGCAAACCGCTTCCCCCCCGCTCGAGGACAATGGAAAGGAGCGTCCCAAGAAGCATGCCACACGGTCACAAAAGGCCGCCGCTAGTCACCAGAGTGAAGGTAAGAGCTCCGGGAATACAACATCCCTGTTACATTACTCACAGTTCAATCGAGATGAGATCCCAATGGAAGACACAGAGTCGCGCCCGCTACCAAAGAAGAAAGGTATGACGGAACCCCTTCCGTTCGCAGTGTGTGTGTTAACGTGCACGTAGCCCCAAGAAAGGCAAAGACAAATGCCTTGAACTTGAAGAGTAATATCTCCCCTCGTCACGTCAGCACCAAGCTGATTGTTGGAGTGACAGAAGGAGTCAAACCCGGACGCCACAAGGAACCAGAAAATACCAATGAAGATGAGGATGAAGAGGGAGTTGAGGTTGAGTCTGAGGATAACCGTAAGAAGACGAGGCAACGGAAGCGACAGCACAAAGGTTCGTGGCCTAGCCAGACACTCACATCAGTGGACCACACTAACCGACGAATAGGTGACCAGGTTGAAGTGACCGACGAGGAACCCACTGCGGCAGGTGCGTGAATGGCGGAACTGACAGTAACCCACCCATTGACCCCTTGCAGTATTCCGTCCAGTGGCTGTGGAGCCTGACAATGACTCCGCCCCAGAGATAAGTGATAGCACTAAGGAGCGGGTGGAAGGTACGATGGATGAGCGCCTTTCAATTCATGAACCTCGCTGATCTTCGGTGTTCAGCCCCAGCCCCGGAAAATCCAGCAAAGAGGAAGCGAGCTGACTCCCAGTACAATCATTCCGAACACGACCCGGAAGCTGCCGAACCAAATTCAGACCCGGAGGTCCTGGTTGACATCTATCCGAAGGCTCGTACAAAAGGCCCAAAGCGTCAACACATCAATCCTTCAAGTCCAGACCCAGAGGTCCTGGATGACGTTCAACCGAAGGCTCGTACAAGGGGTCCGACACGCCAACACACCATTCCCTCGAGTTCCGACGACCACCACTCTTCACCGGTTGAACACCCCATTTCTCCACGCCCTCATACCAACTCTGGCGATGAATCCATGATATCTGGAAGCACTGCGCGCCGGAGGGAATCCTCCCAGGTTGCGACGCCCATCACCATCAGTTATTTGCAAGCTAACATGCCACTTTAAACTTAACAGCAATGCACCACCTCTTCAACCCATCGAAACCCAAAACAGGATACTGTGAATAAAGTATTTGGAGATGAAGACGAGTTATCTGGCAGGTAGTATGACCTACCCGCTACCACCGCATGTACACTGATGGCTATGGGTTACCTTAGCGACAGCATGGATGCCGAACCAGAGTTAGCGGTTCCAAAGCCGCCAACAAAGAGAGCCAGGAAGGCACTCCAGATTGCTGCAGTTGAGGTATTTACCTTTGACGCTTCTGTCGTTTGATTATGATAGCCTGATTGTTCTTTCCTTTGAGAAACCAAAGTTGATCGATGATGACGATGATGACAACGATGGCAGGTCAAAGCCCCGAGGCCCCACGAGCAAAAAGAACCTTACCACCACAGGACGCAAACCAAAGCTCGCCACAACTGATACCCTCTTTGAACAGATCTGGAAGTCTGCGAATAAGGAACTGAAGCGTTTCGTTTACTTCATCAACCCGTTCCCAAACTCCGAGGACTATGATCTCCTACCCCAGCGAGTCTATAAGAAAGCGACAGATTGTGTTAGGCAGTCAGGTTATCGTTATATAAAAGATATTGACTCTCGAGCACGGGAAGCATATGGGTCTGAATGGTCCTCGAGTGTGAGTCACTCCCCGCTCCCCACTCCGATTGTAATTCACGCCTTCACAGTTATCCCATAAACTAAGTGTACTGCGCGCCTCACTGAAGTCGGACACGGTTACTGCGGTAAACTCGGCCTTCAAACACCTGGATCACAATTGCCGAAAGCACCTCCTGGATGATGATGAATATTGGTATAAGCTTGATGATGTAAGTCGTCGTATCCCGTCAGTAACGACCACGGCTCATTCGGTTCAAACATTTTTTTAGCATGGAGAGCCGGTGAAGAACTCCCCGTTTCTGAACCCTGTACTCCAGGTGATACTCCACAATGGTCTCTTCAAGGGCCGGACTGGCCTGTACAATGTCTTTCCTGATGAATTCAGAGGGTCCGGCAACAAAAGGGAGATGCCTCCCATCTTGATCGCGCTTGCGGCAACATATGTAAGTCACATTCTAGCTCAACGTGTTTTCAGTTTCTTACTTCTGCCTCAAGTTACACATGGCCCTCGATGCCTGGGTCAACCACTCCGGAGCCGCCGCATGAGATTACAACAACTCAACCACCGCAGAGGTCTACCATGGTCATATGGATGAATTGAAGCGGATCGCGGAGGGAAAACCACCGGCATACCACGCGATCCTCCGCAAGTTCTTTTTGAACTGCATGTATGCCCCTTTTTTCTCTCCACAGCCCACGAGACTAAGAGCATTCCAGTATCGATCCCCCCGGAGGAGCTACTACCAACGCACACAAGAAAACGAAAACGGATACCGCAACCCTCCCGGACTCTTTCTCGGACTAGTCATATATACCTAGATCAGTTTCAGTTCTGTGTTCATTATTTATGCCTACTTTACGAGCAATGAGAGAAAAGTTAATTGAACTTGTGAGATGTCTGAGGATCCACGGATCGTCCAATATCCTGTACAAATAAACGTGGCAACCCGTAGATCCTAAAATCCCATCAAGTATTATCCGTAGCACTGAAAGACCGTAAATCACACATCAAATACTGTCCTTTGTTGAATTTGTGTCGAATTGATTGTCACCCCCAAGGGGTACATACATTATTCCTGTTTTTTATGTTTTTACCGTCAAACGAGTCATTTCACATCATTAACCAACAATCTAGTATCATGATTATCATTGTACCGTGAATACCCGATCTGGTTTTTCCTGATGAGGAGCGAGCCACAGCCGAAGAGTTTATCCCTTTCGCAAACGGATACCGAGGAGAGGTTGGTAAGGAGTCCTGATCTCCCGCCCAGAGCGCTGCAGGTCGGGGAGGGGGGGTAGCTTCTACCGCTAA
>Ga0307511_10006321_pt1 | contig 11942 bp, 12 predicted proteins | sample 13_EM_MG_FD_200266 | JGI IMG/M metagenome (GOLD analysis project Ga0307511, IMG submission 200266) | Populus trichocarpa ectomycorrhiza microbial communities from riparian zone in the Pacific Northwest, United States - 13_EM | ecosystem: Host-associated > Plants > Roots > Unclassified | place...
AGATTTACTGTAAAATACTGACCGGGTGCACTGGACAGCAGTCCCGGTCAAAACCCGTAGAAACTGGTGAGATCCCATTTTTGACTGAAAAATCCGCCGATCGACCGATCGAGCTTTTCCTGATGCTGGTGCGCAGAATGTTGAATGATTCATGAAGCAGTAAGTTATGTGAAACTAAGTACAACAGTTGTATGCGATAGAATGTGTGATGGCGAAGTCAAAACTAAGTCCGTTGACCTTCGGCGTTTCGATGACACACGGGACACCCGTCTCGTATCCTCGACCTCACCATAGAAGCGCTAAGGCAAAACCATAATATAAGTGCTAGTCGAGGAGAGGAAGGAATAATGAACTCACAATGCAATCTTACCACTAATTATCGAGCTCGTCGACGGTCCGCTCCCAATTCTCATCTCAAACACGGTTGAAGCAGATTGATGAGGTAGCCCATCACCGCCTCTGGCACACTTTGCGTGAACGACATGCCGACAAAGGAAGAGTAACAAGAGCCCTTGCGGGTGTTGTTGTAGCGGTAAAGTGCATATCGGACATATCGTCTTGCCTGGGTGGTCGCGTGAGCACGTGGGGTAGGGGTGGGATAATATCACATACCGCTCAAGAAAAATCCGCTCGTCTGGTCCTTGTGGAACCTTTTTGCGAGGTCCGTGCAATCACCGTCCAGGATCGTCTTACACCCATCTAGCAGGGAGAGCTGCAGGTTGAAATCTTGCAGGATCTTGATCAACGCGGGTTTCAGACCAGGAATCTCGAGCCCATTTTTAATGCGGCGGATTAGTCGAATCGGGTCGATACCGGCACCGACGTTCTCCAATAGCCCGCGTATGAAACCTGGGCAAGTTAGTGATACGTCGTATTAGACGTAGGTAATTTATGCTTACTTGGCCGTGTCTCCGAATACCTCAGAAGATCTTCCCAAAGATCGTCATCGTTCTGCTCCTTTGCAAAGTCGATAGCCTGGAGAAAGTTCAATACCGGAACAACGGCGTGTAACAACAGGAGCCTACCCGGTTCACGTCACCCATCCGCTCGATAATGATGGTCAAAGCTTGACGATTATTGCCCATCCGACCAAGCAGGAAGACCATCTCTGGCACCAGATCACGGTCTTGGCAGACGTTATATGCCTACCGCTCACTTCAGCATTTGCGACCAGATGTTATCAAGGAAGCGCACCAGTTCCAAGTTGTAGGAATTACTTCCCCGTAAAAAGTCAATCAGGCGAGCTCTAGCATATTCCGCATAGAGGCGGACCTGTGTATCGCCAAACCCCACGGTAGAGAGAGGATCCTTCGTAAAGAGAGCGTGCAGGTACAGGAACAAAAAATATGGACGGGCTTGCAGTTGTTGTACCACTCGTGTGATCTGGGGTGGTATAAGTCCAATCCGAGAGACGTGGAGGAAAGACCTGCCGGAATGGAGTGGGTATGATCGACCAATAAAGCGATACCCGGTGTTTTGGTGGCAGCCTCTGCGTCGAGTTGGACACCTTTCGCTCCTTCCTCTTTCTTCTGCTTCTCGAATAACTCTTGATCAAACTCTACGAGAAGCAGAGCTTGGTCGCGAACATCCGTGAAGAGGTTATTCTCTCTGATGAGATTGAAGACGTTGGGCCGCCGCAGCCTCAAGAAGAATTGGAGTGCCTTTCCTGGCTGGCGGTTTGTGGTGTATCTGGTGGGATGTTAATCGGGGTATCCCAATGTTATCATCCAAATACTCACAGTTCGGCAAGACATTCCATCAGGATCGTTGTATCGGAACCACCGGAAGCCACCTTTGATGATGATGGTACATTATCCAATTCCGACTCAAGGGCGACGATGACGGACGGTATATCGTAAATGTCCTTTGGCCACGTCTTGATCATTTTCAGCAAGGCTTCGCGATTGTGACCCAAGAAATGCGCGAGGATCATCTCATAAACTAGCCGACCCAGCTTGGGGTTCTCCGTCGGCACATACGGAATGACGGCCTATGCAGGGTTATAAGCAGAATTAGAGACGTGAGAGAGTGCAAGCACCAACATCTATCTGGCCTTTCTGTGCGAAAACAAAAATCCAGTCTTCCCACCGCTTGACATTCTGTCCACAAACCTTGGGACAGAGATGGGCAGCCTTCGTGAATTCGCCTATTAGATATTTTAGTATGGTATCACTTCAAATTACGCCCGGCCCACCTTCTGCCACAAGGTGTTCGACATACTTCTGACCGATCTCGGATGCGTTGATATCTCCGCCCTGTGAGGCCCCTAGCTTCTCCAGCTCCTCCAACGCCTCTTCATATCGCTGACGATCGACCAGCCAATCGATGTGATCCTTCCGGTCTCTCGGCTTGACGATAACGATATCCCGAGGACTCAAAACGACGTAACATCTCCCCGTAGCACTATCGGATTCTATCTCAGTGAGGACGTAATCGTTACAACCCCAAGATTGGAATCCACTGATCCCGAGCGCATCCGCGGCAAGCTCCTCACCGGAGCGAGAGATAATTCGCAACTCGGGACGCTCTGCAACCTTCTTAGCCTGTAGAGCACGATCTTCCGTCGCCTCGTTATAGAACGACGTGTCGGGAGGGGTGTATGCGATGATTAGGAACGAGGTCAGAGAGAGAAGTTCTTGGCCGGATGGATGAGGGACAATTCCAGCGACCATACAATCGAGCTGGAACACTGCAGTGATCTCCACAAGTAATGGGGGGGTGTTGGCAGAAGCAGAAGAGGTTGTGGTCCGAGGTCGGGCTCGGATACGGGCAACTTTAATCTGATCCGCCCAGCCAATCAGGAGAGTGGAATCGTCTTGCCAGTGCATATTACACTTAAACAAGTCAGCACGAGGAGCGTCTGCGGGTCTATCGATGAACGTGATTCGTGATGAGGACGCCGTGTCATAGATTTTGATACCCTGAAGAGACAATGTAAGGTCACGGCAGGTAGACTATCGCTCCGACTCACAAGATCATTTGCCCATGCTATCAGCGCCCCCCTCCATCGAACCTGCCAGATAGGGCCTTCGCCATTGTGCAGCGTGGTCTCTTTATATCCAAGCCAGCCCTTCTCGTGAAGGATTAGATTACCAGCCAACCCTCCACAAACGAAAGATCGAGTCCCTCGTTTCGAGAAGCTTGGCTCCAAGGCAATGGACCGCATAGGGCGTTTGTGGTCGAAGGAGTATAATTCTGGGGTATTCAGGGAGTGGATAGCAACCTGTCCTAGGCGGATGTCAGTTGCCGATAGGTAGGCATACACGCATGGCGCACCATCTATCGAAGCCGTGCCAATGAACTCCCCCAAAGGGTCTATAGCAACATCCACGATGGAAGCCATATGGGGCTTGAAAGATTTGAACCGCTTTCCGGTGAGATCCACGATGTGCACGATGCCTCCGTGCGTTCCGAAAGCCTGTGAGTGACACATCAGTCGCTTCTAAGTAGCAATTCCAGAACGCCCACAATGAGTTTATTGGTGGCGGCTAACGACGACGCGGAATCCTTCAGTAACAAGTCCGGAACTGAGCCTGCTAACCGTTCGTACTTCAATGCGGGCTCATCGTCGTCCTCGTCATCCTCCTCGTCATAATCTTCATCATCCTCGCTGTCGTAGTCGTCGTCGCCAGAGTCTTCCTCACCATCGTGTGTAGCGTGGTCGGTCTCCTTTGGTTTGGCATCTGGCTTCAGATCGTCGTTGGGGGAGTCGACCTCCGTAAGACTCCCGTTCGTGCTCAGTTGTCTCGGGCTTTCTGAGAATGATGTGTGGTGGGTTTCATCAACGCCAAGGGAGTCCGACATAGATGACGATAGGGAGGAGCCACAACGAACACCAGACTGCGAACGCGCCTGGATCGTTTGGTTGGAGAGGCTAGCCGACGGAATTTCCCACGACCACTTCCGCCGTCCGCGATCGTCTAAAATTTCCACAAGATGCCCAAGTCAAAGAGAGCCAAAGTCGGTGAGTTAACCTTTTGCTTGGTATCTGGTTTTTAACCACTCACGCCTTCACGCAGTTTCACTGACAAGGGTTGCGAAAAAGACCAGGGAACACAAAGAGGGTTTGATCACCGATGTACGCCGACTCCCGTTTCACGCACCCGCGCCCCTTGCAACTTCAGCCCCCGTTGATAAGAAAATCGATGTAGGTTCAAGCTAATGCCGACAAATGGAAGTACTGCTGGTTGTTCGAAGTGGGGAATATGAGGAACGGCCATCTGAAAACGATCCGGAAGCTTTGGAAAGAGTGAGCACCCTGCTCGGCTGATCTACACTCAGGGCCTGACACCCTTATCATAGCTCCGGTCGAATGTTCTTCGGGCGAGGTGCCGTTATGGCGAAAGGACTCGGGGGTACCATCGAGGAGGAGCACTTGCCAGGTTTACACCTATTATCTCAAGTGCGTATCCGCCTTCAATCACGATTTGTTCGGGCGTTGACCGTTATTGGTAGCGTATAAAGGGCCAAGTCGGCCTCTTTTTTACAGATTCTCCTCCAGATGAAGTGACTGCTTGGTTCGATGACTTCCACCCTCCAGATTTCGCTCGTGCAGGTATTCAGGCTCCGAAGACCCTCGTCATCCCCGTCGGCCCTGTCATGCAACACCACTCTGACCCCCCTGAAGCTATGCCTCACAACGAAGAACCTCAGCTAAGAAAACTGGGGCTGACTACGAGAATGAACAGAGGTGTTCCGACGCTAGATGTCCCTCACAAAATCTGCGAACAAGGGAAGAAGCTTACTCCAGAGCAGAGTCAACTGCTCAAACTACTGGGATACAAGACGGTGGAGTTCAAGATCAAACTGCTAGGACAATGGGAAAAGGAGACGGGGAACGTAATCATGCAGCCCGTGACGGAGGAGCACCCACCAGCCGGTGACGAGAGTGAGGGTGAGGGTGAGGGCGGCGGTGAGGACATGAGCGACTGATTCCAGTCCCCTCCCCACGGTATTTGTATTTTCGTGTGTATTACTCTCAACACTTGTGTTATTGATGTCACTGCTTTACATCGGGCCCAAACGGCGAACAGCAAACGCCCCACCTGAGCATCGACAAACAACCCGGGCTCAAGCTCAAGAAGATGGTGTATCTGAAATCCCGGACTAGAAGCGGTTCTCGATTACTCAGAGGTTTCCTCCCCTGAACGCCTCCCACCCTCTAAATTTGAGGTTAAACTACAGTTGACTCTCGATCGCGTTTTCTTCCTCTTCCTCCCTCTACTTCGATCGCAGGGATCAGTTTGGCGTGATTTCAGCTGCCAAATTCGCTCACTCCGAGAATCCACGCGACTTGGTTCCGCTCCGTTCCCACCGAGGGTCGGCATTCTGACCACCTGATATATTAGGGTGGTGAGGGCAATGAGAACTATTTGGGAGTCCGCTTCGTGTGCCTGCTGGGCCAGTATTTCGAGGTGAACGACGCCATGCGCAAACCCGGCCTAACGTGGTCCCCAAGGTGGTAGGGTTGGAGATGGGTTATATCATTGGGCCGCATTGGAGCTAGAGGGCGGGATCCCTGTGTATAACCATGAGCTGAGGGTTCTGGAGTGAACTCCAGATTTCTTGGGTGAACTGTCTGAGGTAGGTACGCCGTATGAACGAATATCGGGATAATTGGTCACGCCGGCGATTGACACCCGCGACGGACGGAGGTGAAACCGTCGGCCCACCTTTATCGTCATTTGAACCCGATTCCCGTTCCTGTAACCCGTTTGCCGAGGTTCGCGTCACTCTGCAGAGTGGATGGGCCTATCTGCGCCTTCCACAAAATTCTCCAAGCGTTCATCCACATGCGTATCTACACGGTTACAAGCTTGTGGAGAACACGAAGGGAAACGCGGGGTGGATCCCCAGGGATATTTACATAAACAAAGGAATACGTTAGAGGCGCCGCCGTGATCATCGGTCGGGGAAAGTCGTTCCTATCTAAGCATGCATCATGCTAAGCTCGTCCGATGGGATGGGGGGGGAGGGGTTGGAAGCTGGACAGGGTGAATCATCTCTGTCGGAGGCGTCACGGCCCATGGAAGTTACAGCGACATACTATTACTAGGGGAATATCCGGTACTCTGCGGCTGGAGAGATTTAAAATGGCGGAGTCATTGGGTCCACCGGCACCCTCGCTGCCTCGACTGTGCAGACATTCTACACCAGTAATAGCGGGTAAAGTGGTGACGAGGCAATGGTGATTTTTAGGAGGAAGGTCGTCGTTTCGGAGATGAATGTTTGGAAGAATAGTATCCCACTTGTGATCATGGGCGGAACATAACAATTTTATACCCTCCTGGAGTAGCACTCCCCCGAGATTCAATCCCGTTGCACTCGTCGGGTACCGTTCTGATCGGAGGATAGCGCGAGGAAGTGGTAGGAGTTGAGGTTGAAGACTCTTCCGTGCGAGAACAGGAGTGTCAGCAATTATGTGCTATCATCTGCGGGAGTTGACGTTGAGGGGCGACGTTGCGGTGAGCCAAATCAAGGATGTCGTAGACTGTAGCATTGCCATAGCCATGTTTGCATTCTACTGGCGAACCTGTTCCGTAAAGGTCCTGTATCGCTGAAGGTAGGATGAGTGATGAAACTCCAGGCGGCTGGAATAAAACACTTGCCTAGGGCAACATCGTGCATGATTTGAGTTAGATTCCTGGAGTCTTTGAACATCTTCAGCGGTATATAAAATTCGGACTGGACGGTTCGGTAGTGGATATGGCCCATCATCCTCTGGATATTGCAGTACCTCTTCGAATAGTTCTGGGTGATGGCGCGCTGGAGGCGAACCTTCTTGACGTCCCCTCCCCTCTTGACGCGCCCGACGTCAGATCCGTGCGAAAATGAGGCGATATACTCTCCCCCCTTCAGCCTCTTGTACCAGTGACCTTCGGACTTCACCCCGGCCATATCCGGCCGCCAACTGTCCTTCAAGAATACCAGAGCTTTGGTTTCCACGTCCATCGCCACAAACCCACGCGTAGCCCGCCCCGTAGGGGACTTCGCGGTCAATGACGAACGGCCGACAATATACGATGCCCGCTTTCCAGCACCATAGACCACGTCAATCTTCTTCCTGGGGTAATCGCTCGGTTCGCCGACAGATTCGAGAAGTGACTTGAGTAACGCGGCATTTCTTCCCTTTGCAACGGTCCGGATAGCCTGTGCGAAGGCGGCGGCGTCTTCTTCGGTTGCATCGCAGACAGTCGGGTCCCACCCCCGCTGGGAAGGGTTCATCCGGTCGAAGCGATAAAAGAATTCGGCCAGTTCGCGATTGCCCGCCGCAGAATAGTGGATGGGTGCCGACATTATCGCCCCAGCTCGATCCCAACGGAGGAGCCGGGCAACATCGCCGAAGATTCCAACGGAGAAGACGCAAGTGCGGAACTGATACATCTGCATTCTGGTAGAATGTAATGCCATCTGCCCGCGCGTGGCGCAGGTCGTGTCGGAAAGTTTCTGGGATGGTTCTGTACGCCCAGGCTTGCCGGTGTTGGTGAAGGGGTCGGAAGTGATTTCCCGGCTGAACTCGACAGAGAGCTCCATCTGCTGGAACGAGGCGACGCGACCTTCGGGAAGAGCTTTGGTGGGGTCGTAGAAAACGATGTCTGGCTTGCACTTCAAGTCAGATTCGATTCCCGGATCGTTTGATGAGTTGTATGCTCTGATGTTGGAACAGTAAGAGTTCACAATGTCGGCCTAACGAGGGGCATCAATTGAGAATGAGAAGGAGACAGGGTGGAGGAAACTACGCACGAATTCCTTGTACATCGCGTTCTCCTTCTCGGCGTCTACAATGGCCGCAAATCCTGGCAAGGCGGCTCTGCCCTCTTCGGAAAGGTTCTGAGTGGGAAGAAACTTTCGAAAGAACTCTTTGACGGGTATCGGCCCAAGGAAGTGGCAATGCCTGTCGTCGTCCATAGCGTCGTTTTGGCGGGAAGTTTATCGATGGTGGAGAACCTCCCTGCGCTGTTATGAGTGTATTTGCGGGCGAGCTGTGGACTGGCGACACGGTCGGAGTTAGGCAAAAGTCAGGGGGGGGGGGGGGGTGAACGTACACACGCTGAGACCTTACCCGTTTTATAGTGTGAGGTGGATCACTCCATGGCCCACAGATGAACATGATCTCGTGATTCACCGTGACTTTTGTTTGTAGCAGATGGGCCGGGGCGCAGGGCCGTGATAGAGTCTGATAGAGACTTACTTCTCCCCGCCTGGGGTTACTGGCCAGTAGCAGGCTAGATAAGGAGGAGGGCTAAGTTTTGAACACGGACGTCGATCTGATCCGTGAACGTGACTCGCTGTCGTCCCTCTAATTGTGAACGGTGAATAAGATGTTGCGGGGGGTCTCCACATTCGAGCAGTAGAACATGGCCCGTTTCCTCGGGTGTGAGAGTGTCGGTCAAGTCGACCGCTGAGGTGCGTCGCCGATTGGATAAGTAGAAGAAAATGGACCCCGGCCAGAATACGCGTACGAAGAGAACCATTCCGAGTTTGTGGGCTATTAGAAGAGAGTAAACCCACCCCCCACCACACTTTCGAAACGGGGATGTCTCATGGCGGCAATTCCCTTCTGGTAAACCGTTGGCTACCATTGGGAATGGATCAAACGACCCGTATGTGTCACGTGGTCACACGTAACGAAAAAGTCAAATCCGCACCGCACATAACATAGGGAAATCCTGGGCGGTAAGGGGATGTGAATGCTTGGAACGCATATTCAATTACCCTCTTGCCTGAAATGTTTCCGGTCCCGTCTTTCGAGTTCGAATTCAAAAGTCTGGGGCGCTTCTGATCGCCGCCATGCCCACCCAAAAAACCCCGAGCCAAAGGCCATCTTCACATGACGAATGTCCTTCCAAAGAGCGGCCATGTCCCCCCGCGACCATAATTTTTTATCGTCGGTCGGCAAAACAGTCAAGAGACTTTCGCAGCTCTTACGACAACCTTGGAGCCATGCGCGCTCTCCCAGCACATCCCCTTTGCACCTGGTCCCCGTTGATGTCGTAGAAGAGATCTTATTCTACTTGTCCGGCCTGGAAATTGTCAAGATGAAGCAGGTGCGATCATGAGAGCAGTGATTTGAGCTTGTAACAGCAGAACCGCTGACCCAATCATCACTCTCGTGTCAGGTCAATCGCGCCTTCGCGGATTTGATCTCCACGTCGTCGCTCATGAAGTATAGACTCGAGGCCTTTGCTGCTGGCCTTGTCGAGAACCCTCACTTTCCGTGCAGTCTGGAGGAGGGTCAGAGGAGGATCAAGGACTATACGGATATGTGGGAGAACTTTGATATCCTCAAGAGGCACAATCACCCCCTGGGACAGAGGGATTTCCGCTGGTGGCAGCTCACAACTGTGGGCCAAGACATCCTCGCCGAGCTATCTGGCTACTCAATTTTGTTCACTCGCGTGCCCCGTATCACAGCGGGCCGACAAGAGGTCGAGGAGTGGAGGGTCGATCTCCCTGTCACCTCATTCCAGCCCCGTGGGTTTGCAACATACCCGCCAGAGAACATCCTTGCTCTCATCGAGTGGAGATACCCGTCAGTTCGGGTACTTTTCGGTTCATCGAGCGAGGTTCTGATTGCTTCTCAGCGTTTTCCAAATTCACCTTTGTGACATGAATGATGGGTCGCCTCACCCCCCACCGCTGAATAGCACTATTTCGTGCCACACAGAGCCGGGAGACTTGGGTGACGACAATCCCTCCGTTCTGTACACGGGCATGACCGCTTCCAGACTGATGATTTTCGCATCGGCCTCTCCGGCCGATGTTTTGGTCGTCTGGGACTGGAGAGTCGGGGATGTTGTGAGAACGATCGATTTTCCGTTCGATTGTCCCAATCCTAATCTCCTTGTATTGTAGATCCTCAAGTGGTCCAGTGCATGGTATAATTTTCTCCGCAATCTGTCTTCCAAGCTCGTCTTCATAGATGAGTTTCGACTGCTCGCCACGACGGGTGTACCAGTCGAGCACGTGCGCGAGCTCGGCTTCGTCATGTTCGATACATCTATCCCCCAACAACATTCAGACGACTGGCCCTTCAACCTAGTCCCTACGTACAACCACCGACACCCTAGGGATCCCTGGAGCTGGGAGGCCTCGGTTTACACAAACAGCTGTAGGATACAGGGGGAAAGTTCTCGCGATGGACCACTGGTCATTGATTCGACGCAATCCGTGGTTGCCCTCGCTCTCAACGGGCGTGGAGCTTTTGCCAGCGGAGAAGCCGTCCTCGTCATCCGAACTACAACCCTGGTTGGGTACATGCCTTCAACGCACACCTGCCGACGCATACTCTGGGACGAGTGGAAGAGGGATGTGATGGTTGTGAAAGCCCCACATCACGTTTCCTACTTCCGGATCTTCATCATCGGCTCCCGCGTCCTGTTGATGACACGCAATTGGCAAGATAACAGAAAACGTTACCGTGTTCAGGCGTACGATTTCAGTCGGTGGGGATGCAGGGCTCTGGTTCGAGTTGGGAGTGGAGAGAAGGAAAGAATGGTCATGCCAAATCCCAAGAAGACCTGGTTCCCTCAAGAATACAGCGATGGGGCGAAGAACATGCGAGCCCTGGGTGACAGTATCGTGAGCTGTGTGGTAAGTGATCCGCTGGAGCCTCGAGCACACAGAAGGCTTATACCTGGTGCGAGAAGGATTCGGAGTCTCCCCGTGACATATTCGTCTGGGAGTTGGTTTAGCTGAAGACAGTTGCGTGAAGTTGACTCTCACAAAGAGACCTTCAGATTTGGCTTGAAGGATGTCCCGAAGGCTGTGGAAAGAGCGGAAGCGACGGCGGTTGGTACCATAGTCTATGGTGGGGTAAAATTGTTCATTCCAGCGGCGCTGGACACCGCAAGTTCGGCGTTTGGCAAGTTGTAGCACAATAGTTCATCAGTCACTAGTCAAGCTTCAAGTCGCACGGGATTGCGATCACCGATGCGGGTTCCGCTCGGGCTAGATGTCGCGATCCGTTCTTTTTGGCTTAGGTATCACGGCACTCGTTTGAGAACTGAGAGATGACAGGTTGGAAACGAACTTGGGGTGCGAAGCCTAAGAAATTATGGATTGGACCAGGGATTGCATTACTTAGGGTCAATACACGGATATCGCGATCGGAGGGGTCAGGTCATACGCTAACAAGGTTGGGTAAATATAAGGCGGCGTGCACCGGTACCGGTCACTGGGGTTGATCCACCTTGGTCCGTTTGTCCCCGCAGAAGTGCCCGACCTCACTCTTCGTTTCCCTCTTTCGCTTCCCATTGGGAGGCTCCTGCACAAGAGATTTGCCAAAATTTGAGAGCGCAACCGACTCCCTCCGCCCCGGCCCCAAGCGTTGGGTTGGCAGGTATTGATCCGGCACTTTGTCGCATTCGGTCGGCCATTCCTCGCTCCTCAATGCCTCCTCAAACAGCGCCACAACCCCCACACAACCATCCAACTTCCCAACGTTCCTCACATCAGACCCATCAGGCTTCTTTCCCCTATCCTTGGCGCAACAGTAATCGTGGAGAGACGAAAAAAGCAGGTAAAGCCCCCGAATGAGGGTTGTGAAGGGTTTGCTTGTGAACTTGAGCAGTTCGTTCATAACGTTGAACCCGCCGGTGTAGAGATGCACTTTGCCCATACCACCGCTACGATTCCCAGTTTTTGAACCCACCATGATATGATCGAAGATATTCTGCGTAAAGATACCGTATGGTTTGTTGTGTTCCACGAATGGAGACCCTCGAAAAGCAGGACAAAGAAGTGAGACTCCAGATCGTCGCTCAGATCATGAACCTTCTCTTGCACACTAAGTAGCTGAGTCGACATGAATCGCCACGTGCCCTACGACGATTAGAAATTAGCCAGCTGCTACCCACACCTTCCAAACGCGGGGGCTTACTGCACGGGCAGCCTGATTTGGGCCAGAATAATACACCTCCCGTGCCAAATCAAAGTCGATG
>Ga0307511_10006322_pt1 | contig 11942 bp, 9 predicted proteins | sample 13_EM_MG_FD_200266 | JGI IMG/M metagenome (GOLD analysis project Ga0307511, IMG submission 200266) | Populus trichocarpa ectomycorrhiza microbial communities from riparian zone in the Pacific Northwest, United States - 13_EM | ecosystem: Host-associated > Plants > Roots > Unclassified | place...
TTTAATTTTTATTAAATTAAAAAAAAAAACCTCTTTAGAGTTAATCAAGTTGGATTTAAACCAAATTTAACAATGTCAACTAGATTTCATTAAATTAATATTTTTTTTAGTTTAATTTAAAATTCAATCTAGATAAAATTCTAAATTATAAGTTTTCAAGTGAATTTATCAAATTAAATCAAATATTAAATTAAACTGAGTTTAATAACTATAATAGCCGATATGGAATGACTCTTACTAGTTGCTACTGACTCACAATGCACGACTGATGGGTTTAACTTTGATGTGCTGGTCCTCGAAGGATATCTCTACAGTAGCAACTAGTAAGAGTCATTCCATATCGGATATTATAGTTATTAAACTCAGTTTAATTTAATATTTGATTTAATTTGATAAATTCACTTGAAAACTTTTAATTTAAAATTCAATCTAGATAAAATTCTAAATTATAAGTTTTCAAGTGAATTTATCAAATTAAATCAAATATTAAATTAAACTGAATTTAATAATTATAATAGCCGATATGGAATGACTCTTACTAGTTGCTACTGACTCACAATGCACGACTGATGGGTTTAATTTTGATGTGCTGGTCCTCGAAGGATATCTCTAATGAGCTTGTTTCTACAGTCGTAGTTTGAAATGGCTTCAAGCCTTGATCTTCATAGGGCTAAAGCCTGTCTAATAAAGTTGGTGATTGGATCCTTGAATGAAATGAAATTCACGCTAGCTCCACTTGACAAGACGCATGAATTTTGGGAGCATCAACTTTTCAACTCTACTTTTAATTTGAAAGAATTAACCTAGCCTGATTGTTGGCTGCATCTGCTACGTTTTGCGACAATCTCCTTGGAACCATGTAAACATAGGCGTTAAACCTATCTGATCCTGATCATTGCAGAAATCAAAGATCCAAGAGTAGATGATGTTCTTAATTAGCACCAAATATTTCTTGGTTTCTGCTGTTGATACCCACCATGACAGAGCCATTTACATCCAATAACGTTACTGCAATAATTTCAGATGCAACTTCTAGCAAGAAGAATCAATCATGTAAAGGACAATATTCACAATTCTGTATACAAAGATATTAGAAAAATGGAAGAGAAACAAAAATAAAGGGAAAGGATGGCTATCTGCCCATCACTTTTTAATCCTAAATGTTTATCTACAATCTACAGGGGCAATGTACATGCTTCTCCAACCAGATACAAGCACCCCTCAACTTTCTCAGAACTGGCAAGAAGTTCCCAACCGTTGCTTCAAGCTGCCACAATTTGTGCCCTCGAGAACCTCCAGCAAAAGCTTCTCGAAACACTCTAAGAACAATTTCCATTCACCTTCACTCAAGTCTCCAAAAGAAATGCCCTCGGATTCGCAAGCCCTATTTCGGACTGAGTAGCTCTTGCTCCTCGTTAAACCCCCTAGTTTGCTGTCGTCCCCATTGTTGTCTCCGCCATTTTCTTTGGAAGTCCTGTTGCTATCATCACCATCGTTATAGTTTTTGACTTCGTGGTCAGTTTCCTCAAACAACGGAGATAGTTCTTCATCTTGCGACCTAGGCAGTGATCTTACAGGTGAGAATTTTGCAATTTTAGGTGGCTTAGCAATCTCGGTAGGGGACTGTAAGAGCTGATGGAGATCCATTACCTCAGCAGAAATGTGCTCAGTCTCCTCATCGAATTGAAATAGTTCAAACTCGTCCTTTTCTTCTCTGCTATCCATATTATCCTCTTCATCATCTGATGCATTAACAACGGCTCCCTTTGCTTTTGTGCAAAGATCCTCTAATACACTCATACTTTCCTCTCCACTACAAGACTCCCTGGTCATCATTTTGCCTATATCGGCAAGGCAGAGGCCAGCCGCAGCAGCTTGCTTCAAGAAAATACTGCAGAGAACAAGAACTCGGATAGAAGATTCCCTTAAAGAACTAAGCTCAGATCTCAAGAGCTCTGCATCTTTAAATGGATCAAGATTGGATATGTACACAAGTTCAGATTCTGAAAAGGGAACTAAGGCTTGAGGCCAATGCAGCCATTCAAAATAAGGATCATCAAGCCACTCAGGTAGGCAAAGTCCATGGTCTATAGGCACGAGCTCAGCTGCCCCGGCTGCATATTTTTCCTTCTGATCGTTCTTTTTTACAAGTATATTTCCAGCATGCCTGTCAAGATTTAGGACTCTTACATCAAAAATCGCAATCTGATGAACAGAAGCAACTGAAAAACCAGAACAGCCTAATTCCCCAGCATCAAATTCATGTTCTACAAAACGTTGGAGTGAGGCAATCTTGCAGGGCGGAGCTGAAATATTTTCAACACCGTTAACGTGGAACCCAACACTGGAAATCTTTACTAATGCTGTTGGAGGAACACCAGCAAACCCACCATGGTCTAGTAGATAAGCAGCTAATTCGCGAAGTCCAGTTTCACCTACTCGAATTGATCGTTTCATACCAGGTTGGCCAAGCATCAGCCCCCCAAAGCCTTTCGGGTTATTGAAGGCTAAAGGTTCTTCATCAATTGGTTTTGCCAGTGCAATATTATCTCCATTCCTGCTGCGCAAAAAGTAAGCACCACCTAGTCCACTTGATACTGGTATGGGATCAACACCGGAGGCCAAAGCTATGGCAACCTCAACAACAAGATCACGGACTCTCGGGGCTCCATGGCCACCAAGAATCTCAATCCTTGGAGTAGTGTCGAGCTCTTCTTCAACTCTAGTGGCCAAGGAAAAACACGGACTGGAGAAGCTTCTGTGAAATTTAACTACTTCGAATGCTTGTTTTAAGCTGGAAAGATTGGTTTGGTCAATTTCAAGAATGTTTAAGTCAAAGTTAGTTAGAGATTGGAGTCTACATCTCTGAGATCTTTTAAATGGCTTGAATCCATGATGTTGATCAATGGCTACCGCCATTTTGTTGAATCTCGTGCAGGTGAGAATGGCAGTAGTGCAAGCCAAGGGCAGTTCTTCTCAGAGGATTCCCAGAGTTTTAGTCTTCCATGGGAGATTAGCCATCATATTTCTACATATCCATAACAGGCACAACATCAAAATCAGTCACCAACAACATCTAGGGCTCATATCTAGAAAATTTCAACAACAATCAACAACAGCATCACAGATCTAGGATTCAAACCAAGGTTAATTCTATAATCCTCATAACATAGCTTTCTTACCAGCATTCCACAATGCTTTGATCCCATTACAGCAATTCAAATTCCTCCAACAATTCACCAGATTTCAAGGAAATTTAAAAGTTTAAAGATGTGGGACATCAAGAATACCATGGACCTCAAAAGTTTTTTACATAACCACAGTATAATTGTGGCAAATCTTCCATGAACAACAGGAAAAGATAGAAAATTGAGCAACAAGAATTCACAGAATTAAACACAGAGAGACAATGTATGCTTACACAATATTGGTGGGAAAAGCCAAGTGCTAGGATTCCTTTTGTTTCACTCAAGTACAGCCCACGAAATACAGGCCAAAATGTACCAAATTTTTGAATCCTTCATCACCTACAATACCAGATTAAAAACATTGGAGATTATTAAACCACATGGATCAAATTTCACATCCCATATTCTGTGACAAAATGAGGATTAAGACCCTATTCAACAACATTGATCACCTATTAATCTCTCGTTCCTCGCGGGTAAATCTCCAAAACTTTTCTGAAAAAAAAAATCAAGGACAAAACAAATAAATTAATCAAACATCGGTTAAGGATCATGTAGTAAAATTCACAACTAATTGTTTCAAACAGACATTAACAAAAAAAAATGTAATCATATGATCATTTGTTGATGTCCTAATGTTGTGTTTCTTAGGAACAAAGCAATGACAGTAAAAGAAAAAGGAAATACCCTGAACGCTGATTAAGGCATTCAGGAAGACTGGAAAGCAACAGGAGCGACGAACGAGTCCGGTCACCGGAAAATAAAATTTCCAAAAAACCTCTCTCCACCACTCCTACCACCCTCTGTTTTTTTTTTTGTTTTTTTCTTTTTTTTAACTGCCTTTCCTTCCCTCCCCCTTTTTTAAAAGTTAGTTTCTGCCTAAATTTGGTCTTTCCAATTTTAGCCAACCGTTGTGGCTTATTATTGTCACTGGCCAATCAGAAAAGGCCACGTAAGAAGAGCAATGTTAAGACGCGGCAGATTCTTATTGTGTCATACAGGCTGGCTTCCGGTTATACTCTCTCGTTTTCTGTAACCGTTTCACCTTGCAAGTGGGGCATCCTGTGAAACCGGTTGAGATCCACTCTTTTCGGCAGAATATTTCTTCTTTTTTTATTTATTAAAAAAAACATAACTTAATTTTCCTGATGTCTTTTTTATCTTTCTTTTTGTTCAATTTTGAGAGAAAAAAACTTATATGTAATTCAAATTTAGTTAGGTCAATTCTAATAAAAAAACAAAAATTAATTATTTTAATAAATATAATTTAACCCAAATTAATTGATAATTCAGAAATTAACTCAATAATTCAAAAAATTAACTCAATAAGTGATCCATGATAATTTTTTGGATCAATAAGCAATTAAACTTTTTTGTTTTTTAGAAAAATCAAACTAAGTTTTAAACATGTCATAGTTAAACTACCGGATTGACCAAGTCAAACCATGTCAATTCTAGTCTAATTTGTTTTGAAATAAACCTGAACTAAAAATCAAATTAACAAGTAATCAAGTTGACTTAGCCAGCTAATCAGGTAATCTAGTTTAATTGTATAATAACATTGACAAATAGTATGCATTTATTAAAAGGAAGGACTTCAAATTATAAATTGGCAAGCCATTTATAAGAAGGATGTTGACTCTCACAAGAGGATCATGTGAACAAGGACATCCCATAGTTTGCTCGTATTGTACAAGCTTATGCATGGCTTCAGCCCTAATGGCTGCAAGATGTGCGAGTGTCGTAGAAGATATCACAGGACTTGTGGAACGCAAGTCTCTTTTCTCGGAACCCCATTTAGTTGCTTTCCGACGGAAATCTTTTCCTGACCAGTGGTAACTTGATGTTTGCCTGGAATCAATACTATTGTTTCTTGATTCCCTAGCTCATCGGTTTCTTGAACAGAAGGATGTGCGCGTCCGCTCCCTCGAACAAGACCTTTGATGGTTGTTATGAGTTCCTTATCCTTAAGCAGAGACTCTAATGTTACATGTACACCTGAGAACATGACACAGAAATAATCGGCTTTGTTTATTAGCTGGAAGAAAATCTAGTATCTAACTAAATCTATCTATAGAAATGGAATTGAACACATACGGTATCTCCAGTAATGTTTTGGATTTGTTGGGTCATTGATCGTCTCCTCTGTTGCTGGACGTGTCGTGTACTCTTCTTTTAGTGCTAACAAATCCTGATCATTAAGAAAACCAATGGTTTAGTTTGAATTTACATTGATCAACATCGATCTAATACATGAAATGAAATATTCACTGGTTATGATACAGATTTCCCTATAGCAGCCTAAGATTTGATGTTCGATAATCAAGCCAAGTCACAGTACCTGAAGAGGGAAGATTGCCCACATTGATGGAGCTTCAACATGTTGCCTTATGACGAAATGTGCTATATCTGGAACACATTGACTAGAAGGAATTGCATCAGGCCCCACCAAGTTCTTGAAATATCGGCATCTTCTTTCTTCATCTTCCTCCCACCAAGCACGAAAGGTCGAGCAGTCATGACATGATGGAGCACACACCTGAAGCACATGGTTGCCAGCCCAATTAATATCACTCTAATGGAACTGTAGGGAACAAATAGACATAGAAATATAGCATAAGAAGTCTAGAACTCACCGTCATATAGCTGTACTGAGAAGGAATACCAAACTCCAGGTCAGATTCACTGGGCATACGTTGAATGCGTAAACCTATCATTCCTAGTTCTTGCATGACCTGCATAACATTATCCAATCATGCTTTGATTTTTACAGAATGCAGATTTGAAATAATAAAATAACTAAAAAGAGTGGAAATGTGGGCAGTTAGAGTTGAAGTTGGGAAGGATTGAACAAACATACAGGGTGAACACAAGCAGGAATGAGACCTAGATCTTCCCCACAGGCTAGCATATCTGACGAGTTCAGGAGAGCAGGCAAAGTCTTCAAAGCATTTTGCCTCCATAGATTTTCTTGCCGGTGAAAATAGTAATCATAGTACAATCTTCTGAGAACATTTTTGCTGTATTGCATGACAACGGTAAGAGAAGCTATATCAGCAGGAATTGAGGAGGTTGTTGAAAACAAGGAAAAAAACTAGTACTTGGTTACTGAACACCAGAAATATTAATAAGCAAAAGGGGGATGCATAACTTTTAGTTTACTTTATTCTTCTATAGGTCTTTCAAAATAAATGCACTAGGAATTTCCCATAATACATATGATTAGAGTACCTGTGGTCATCCAAATCCTGAAAACTTGAAGTATCCTCGAGATTGAAACGAGGATAGAATTTACTTGCATCCTCAGGATCTCTAATAAGAACTATATTCTACAAACATAATTAACAGATCAAAACCAAGGACTGAGACTAGTAATAGGATCAATATTGAACAGTCACTCTAAAGCAATCAAGAGACAGGTCTGGCATAAATCCCATATTACCAAAATTATGGGAATATAAATATTTTTCACTATATGCTACCTTCAAAAGATCAAACAGGTCACGGCGTATCTTGTCCTCACTCTCCAATAACATGGACTTTTCTGCAAGCATCTTCAACTTGGAAGCAATCTTTTTCTCCGTGTTAGAATCCTCCTTGAACTAGAGTAATTTGAAGAAAAATGAGTCAACCAATTTTTCAGACCAAAACAAAAACACCGAATATGATACAATAAGATTGAAGCAGATGTAAATAGACATGAGAAGCGATAAGAATTCAGAATCGCTTTCCTGACAGTAAGACTAAAAAATGATGCTTCAAGAACACCACCAAACTTGAGTCCCTAAATACAAGCTCATGATTGTCTATATCAAGTCAACAGAATTTCAGAAATGGATTACTAGAAGAATGCATTATATATGGGGATATAATAAATCAAATGGCTAGAAGAAGAAGCACATATGTTGGAGCTATAACAGAATGGAGACTATAAAACAACTTGAAAGAACCAGATAAGAAATTTAATGGAAGAAATTTAATATCAGAAATTGCAAGACAGTTCAGTCCATTCATATGAAAAGGTTCCTTTAAGACAAGAATTCAAAAGACCATTAGAGGCTCATTGGGAGTCACAAATTCTTCACTAGACCAACTTTGGTTCAGTCAAAATGCTCAGAGGTAGACCTCAAAGATTATCAACTAAAAGCATAACTTTACCTCATAGCGGCCCTTCTGATAATCGTTCAGAAAATTTGACACAATAAAGGTCCAAGAAGCTCCAAATTTTTCCTGAAAAAAAAAAGAGGAAAGGGTAAATCAACATGCTCATAATGTCTGATTTAGTTTAAGGTCATAAGTCAAATGCAATACGTTGATAATCATCAGAAGTATAGACCATATTACAGCCAACAAAGAAAACTCAGTAACCTGTACAAACTCTTGCCGGATATATGGGAGGCTCAACCTATCAAAGTCCCAAATTCCTTCTCTTTCAAGTTCTTCCTGCAGCAGAACATTATTTGAACATATTTAATAGAACATGAAAGGAAATTGCTCTCCCAGGTGCTTTCAGGACTAGTGCTGCAAGGGTACTTAGGCTTTATAAGAACTCCAGTACCCTATAGCAAAGCCTAAATTGCTCTTGCATCCTCTAAACTTACTTTTCATGCGGGAAAGCTAGGAGGGTGCTGCTATACCTTACTTAGAGGGATAGACGGCCGGAATTTCCCAATCAGACCTGTCATGGCATGCTCTGGAAGCTCCCAGATCCTAAAGAAACCTAGAATATGATCAATTCTGTATGCTGTAAAGTATTTTGCCATCTGTAATTGAAACAAATAAGTTATTCTTCAGAAAGAAACGAAGGAAAAGTAAGACATGATCATCATATGTAGAGTGCAAAACCTGTGTTAGACGTGCACGCCACCAAGCATAGTTGTCTTTTGACATTTCCTCCCAATTATAAGTTGGAAAGCCCCAATTCTGCCCATTTTTATCAAAGTAATCTGGAGGTGCTCCGGTGGAGGTGTTCATGCGAAACAAGTTTGGATAGACCCAGGTATCCACACTGTTTCTGTCTACACCAATAGGTAGATCTCCTTTCAATATTACCCCTTTATTTCTTGCATATTCAGCAGCTTCTGACAACTGCCAGTAAATTATGATACAAACAAGATAAGACCGACTGCTGGCTTAAGAGAAATTGCAAATGATAGACAAATATCATCAGACCAATTAACTTACCTGTAAATGCAAATGGAATTGGATATAATAATGGAAGCGAATTATGTCGTGGTGCAAGCTGTCTTTTGAGACAAGTTTCTCAAGCTGTGTGAAAATGGTGCAATTTTGTCAGAGATTTTAAATAACATAACTTTGTTTATGAAATTGAATCGAAGATCTATATTACCTAGTTATCATGTGTGAAAAGATCCGATAAAATTTAAACAAATGATATTTAATCTCAACTTGGATGAACGAAAAGCCAAAGAGATGACAACCTTTTTTTCTGTAAAACAGGAAAAACGACCCCATTGGCTGTGATCTGATGTTTCGAAAAAGTCCCGCAAAAAACAAAAGGCTGCATAGGGCTTTAACCATTCCTGCAATCAAGTAAAACATACATTAGATAACCAATTGGCTCTAAAGAGTATAATCAAGGAGAAAAATGATCAAAGTTCAAATTGCACATCAAAGTACTTTAGGAGTAATGGTCATGATCATAGGAAGAAGAAAATATAAGTCTGTAAGACCTCATTCTCAGAGAAATATTTATGAAAGGAACTAGAGTTGAGTATCAAATCTTTCTCTTGTTCAAACACTTTCTTGGCAATTGAAAGTTTAGTAGCCAGCGTAGCCTCATAATCAACATCCTGCACAGATCCAAGCTCAAATATGTTAATACAAGGACTGGTTAAGCCATATTATCATAATTCTAATCACAAGTTCTGGACTTTTATTTTCTTTCTTTTTCATGAAGACAAAAATCTTGTTAAAATGATGTTTGAGACTGCCTAACATGAGTGCTTGTTCCCTCCCATCCAAGAACTACATCAAGGTACAAGATTATACTAAGGGATATAAGATGGAGCTAGGTAATCGAATAGCAAGTGATGGCTTGCTGCTTTCATGCCTTTGTAACGAGCTAAAGCACTGAAGAACTGATCCTGCAGGCCAGTCCTGTAGGGAAAGCATGCAACGTCATGGTTCACTCCTTTTCTAATTTCTTGTCATTTTCTTAATTGGGTCACAACAAGTCGTTAAAAACAACAGAGATGAACATCAGAAATGTGTTCCTTCATGAAGTTGAAGAATCGCAAAAAAATAAACCTTTCCATCCAACTGCTCTCTAGCTTCCTGTATTTCTTTCTGCAAGAAAAAGAAAAGGAAAGGAAGGGTGTTTACAACAAAAAGGAATGGGTAAAAAGCAAGTTTAATAGGTAAGAATATAGTTCACTGTAATTGCCAGCATATAATAAAGAAAATCTACTCTTGTATCCTGTAAAATAGGACAAAATGAACAGCCTATGAAACCACCTTGATATTCTCCGGTAGATTTTCCGAAAGTGCCTCTACTCTCAGGTATAGTGGATGCAATGCAAACACAGATAGTGAGCTGCAAGAACAAAAAACCAAGGCAGGAGAAAACTTTAAATGAGCTCGCCAATCAAATCCTTGTTTGCTGCAAGAATTTAAGAAGAAAAAAATTTAAGTGGAATTTTTACTGCGACATCATGAAATTTTAGAGAAAACAAACAATTAAATTGATGATGTCAGAGCTTATTTTTCTTAACCAGGTGATTTAATTGAAGACATTTTCTGTCTTCGAAAAATCGACTTAACTATGCCTTAATACAATCTATATAGAGTCCCCCTGTAATACTAAATTCTGTGTTCTATAAATGGTAGTTCTGTTGCATACCTGTATGGATATGAATCCCACCACATGCCATGCACGGATGTGTCATTGATCGGTAGAAGCTGGACTAAATGGAACCCTGACTCAACGGCCCAATCAACAAGAAGCTTCAAGTCAAGAAACTCACCAACCCCAAGATCAGCTTCTGATCTAACAGAAAACATTGGTATTGCAACACCAGCACCCCTCCAAGGCATTTCCTATTTAAAAAAATATACATATGAATTATAATCACGATTGAAAAGTCCCCAGCACCACAACATATGTTGACAACAACATATGCTGACAACAACACATGCTGACATTTGAGTTAATCTTTATAGCTTACTCGCATCATGCCATCTGAAAGGAAAATATATCTTGGCTGAACTTTGGAAGAGTCAATAGAAAGGTCGCGATGTGCACCAGTTTCCAAAGAAAAGTTTCCTGCCTTTCCGTATTTACAGTACTTATACGTAAACAACCATTAAGGAAGACAAACAGAGACACACACAGTGAGGGAGAGAACAGTGTAACGATAACCAAATGATTTAGAAAACATCCAACTGTTTGGGGGGGAACGTTTCGAAAGGATATTTTAATGGAAAATCACCCTTTTGCATCACAACATCTGCTTGCCAAACTGAGTCACCAGCATAGTTAAGTTTAAGCCCATCGTGAACTTTCCACTGCCCTAACTTTGCGGTGCTGCCAATTACATATACCTGGACATATCAAACTTCATAAATAGGTGCAATGCTGAAAAGAGCATGCATAACTTTGCTTGCAGACAAATGTGCGCAGCTCAGCAGGGAGAGAGAATTTACTGATGTCTCTTCTTCTACATTTGGGCAGCAAATTTTGAAATGGACAAGGACTGCATCTATTATAGTTAAGAAATCACAAAGGAAAAAAGGTTAGCAAACAGAAATCAGGCACAAACATTAACACAACAATAGCAACAGCAACAACGATTGAACATTAATAAGTCTGTACAATTACCTTCCATGTCCAACTTATTCTGAATTCCAAGGGGTCTCTCTATGTTCAAACCCCAACTTTGGCGAAAGATGACATCTTTGAAGGCACTTCTGAAAGGGATGGCATCACCACCAGTCTGAATTCCATGAAAATGAACTTTTACATCAGCAAAGTTACATGTGAAGAAACCAACATTGTTTTATTCGTAAACTCTACGCCCCTTCAATCAATGAATCATTATGAAGCCAACATAATTCTAACCATGAAGAGCAATTGTTATTGTGAGATGACTTCTATTTACAAGAAAAATCTGTTGGTGACACATGTCAGAACAATGCCGTTACATACATTTCCAGAATAATGGGCACAGAAAGAATCCTTTAAAGAACATTTCTACAAAATGAAAATGGAAAACACCAATTCGTAAAGCATGAAAAGGGGTGAAAGAAAAGAGCACAAAGCATCACCTGCCAAAGATCATGAAGCTCCACATTCTCTCCACCATTTATCCCCTCGGGCAATACCAATTTACGCTTCTTTCCCATCTCCCGCCTCAACACACTCTTTTCATCATCCACCACATAATAACTGTACTCGCAACTAAATTCACTCGGTACTGCAACACTTCCACACCATGTGAGCTCCTCACCTTGATGCACAGGGCTCAATAACAAGCCTTTCTTCACATCCCATGAACCCAGGACAGGTTCAGATCCACACACAAGCAGTCTCTGACCCCAGTGAGTATAATATGGTAATCTAAAACTCACATTCACTGACTTCACAATCTTGGTCCCAGTAAACAATCCCAAATTTGCCATTTCTTTGAGAAACAAATCAGACCCTGGTGATATTTCTTGATTTCTACCGTAACCCAAAACGCATTCTGTTAGTAACTACTTTTTATATATTAAAAAAAAAAAAAACTTCGCAAA
>Ga0307511_10006325_pt1 | contig 11942 bp, 11 predicted proteins | sample 13_EM_MG_FD_200266 | JGI IMG/M metagenome (GOLD analysis project Ga0307511, IMG submission 200266) | Populus trichocarpa ectomycorrhiza microbial communities from riparian zone in the Pacific Northwest, United States - 13_EM | ecosystem: Host-associated > Plants > Roots > Unclassified | place...
CTCAAAATAGACCATACGCCCTTTTTCTTTCCCAGCTCAACATAAAATCCGGAGCCGCATGATGTGCCACAGCGCGTCTCCGCATACACAACCGCACGTTTACGATCCGACGTGAACGCAGGCAGTGAAACGCGAACCAATCCCGTTGCGCCAGGGAAGTGAGAGTAGAAAGCCTCCCATCCAGGTGGGACTCGTGTGTCCTGCGCAAACAGGGACTGGATGACCGACTCATCAACCACGTGCGCGCCGGCGCAGGCCTTCACGTGAGGCCACCGGATTCTCACCTGGGATCTCTGTGAGAGTACCGCGCTCAGCGACGAGCTCGATACCCAGTCAGCCGGAAGATCGCTATGTCCAGGCAACGGCGAGGCGTCGGATACAACAATAAACTTTCCTTCGGGGCGCTCACAGTTACTGCTGAGCACCGCGCGGAACACGTCGACATCGTCACCGTCAGAGGCCCATCGGGGAAGCTCCGCTGTGGCGCAAGACCCAAGTCCAAGCGCAATCACCACAACTCGAAGAGCTATCCCGGCCATCTATTCAGATTCGCATTTTGAAACTGAAGTTACCAGACCTAGAAATCACCAGGATGGCATGCTTCTATTTGGCACCAACCGCTTGCGCTATTTTTTGCGGCTTTCTCAATCGCTGCACTTCTATTCGCTTCGACGTTCGCAGCGGGCCATGTCGTCTTCCACACGCCTGATATGGCGTTGCTTCCGAAAACCTGGTACAGGCTGGATTCGAGCGAATAGGCCCTCCGCTCAGTTACTAACGCTTCGGCCCTGTTTCTAGGGTTATGACCGGCCTGAGTGAGATCGAGGCCGTGCGATCCCTCATGCGCGAGAGTACCAGCTTGCGTATCGATGATTGTGGCACCTTCCCACCCCCGTCCGGCGACAGCGAAATCGGTAGTCAACTTTATCGATACCGACCCGTTCGCCTCCAGCTGGGTCTGGCCCAGCGTAACGTCGGCACTAAAGCTGATGTTGACGCCATTCTTCTCGCCTTCCCTCCCATAGAACGCCAGCACTTTACCCAGCCTGTCCTTCGCAGCTCCCGCGTCTAATTTGTTGAACGCTTCCCTATCGCGCTCCAAACCGCCCCTCACTTTGTCACAAGCGTCCGTGGCTCCGATGCAAATGTATTCTCCGCTTGGATCTGTCCTGTCGACCGGATCGTTTCCGACATAGGCGTAGAGGTTGAGGTCATCCTTGTATCCGATCGGGTCCGTCTGCATGAACCGCCCGAGCGCAGAGTTGTACATTCGCGCCTTATAGTAGTACAGCCCCACTTCAGGGATATACGCCTGCCCCGTATATTGAAAGCGCCCCTGATTCAACGAATTACGGACCCCATAAGGGTCATACTGATTGACGGCCAAGGTGCCGCCGAAGCCATCGGTTACGGCGATGATCGAACCCTGGTGGTCCGAATGCAGATAACGGCGGTTCGATTGTCCGACCCCCGCGCCTTCATACCATACCAGCGGGTTGTCACCGCTCGGCCCGTAGGCGTAGCGGCGCAGCAGGTTACCGCTGCCGTCGTACTCCACCGCGATCCGATCGCCATCGTAGACGAAAGTGGTGGTCGCCGCGCCGCTGGTTGTCTGATAGAGGCGTCCCAAGGGGTCATAGCTGAGGGAGGCCGTGTGGGCATTACCCGCTCCGGTGAGGCGGTTCTCCAGATCGTAGGTGTACGTGGTGGATCCGTCCGATGTCAGATTCCCGCGGGGATCCCAGTTGAAAGAGGTACCACCGACCACCGAGTATTGATTGAGGCCGTTGGGCGTATAGCTCTGCGTGGCGCTCTTCGCTAACGGGTCATACTCGGCATTGGAGATGCTGAGACTGACGAGTTGGCTGGCAGGGTTGTAACCAAATGGAGAAAATGAAACGTTGTCAAGCGACGTCGCGAACGTATGAGAGAGTGAATTCAAGCGCGAGACCGCATCGTATCCGAGTCCCGTACTCGTCAGCCCGCCACCGCGCGTGAGCAATTGGACCCGGCCCTGGGTGTCATAAGTGTAATCGGCCAACACCGCACTTCCCTTCTCCTGAACCTGGCTCGGGCGATCCAATCCGTCGTACTTGTACTTGATGTAATTGCTGCTGTCGGGATACGTCACCTGGATACGATTGCCATCGGCGTCGTAGTCATACGACATCTGCCATGCAGTCCCGCTCAGATTCACCGTCTCGGTCTTCATATGACCGAAACCGTCATACGTGTTCAAAACGCCGTGCCCGGTCGGGTCAGGGGAGCTGTAGGTGGCGTACAGTCGCAGGCTCCGCAGGTCGTACCCGTAATAGACACTCACCCCCCAAGAGCTCGGCCATAGCTTTGAAGTCAGGCGATTCAGCGCATCGTAGTTGTAAGTGATGGTCTGAGAATCCCGCGTGAACAGAGTTCGGCGGTTGTTATTGGCATCGTAGGTATATTGTTCGAAATCCGTCGTGCTCGAAGTCCCCGCCGTCATTTTCGAGGGGAACTGCACCTGCGACAGGCGGTCCAGTCCATCATAGGAGTTGGTGGTGAGGTTGCCGTTGGCATCCTTGCTGGTGTAGGGGAGTCCATTAGCTGTGTAGGTGTAAGTCGCGTACGTTTCCTGCAACGGTGTGCCGTAGGCACGCTGGATCGTCAGGGGATGGCTTTGGGGGTCATAGGTTGTAGACGTAATTCGGTCAGATCCGTAGCTGCCCTGCGGCGTGGATAGCGTACAAGCGCCAGGCATCGATCCACTGAATAGCGACGAGTTCATGCGGATCGCCACGCACTGCTGGCGACCCATGACATCGTAGGAATACTGCGTAAGCGCGTAGGCAGTGCCGCTGGAAGACACTTGCTTCCACAATACGCGCCCCATCGAGTCGTAGCCGTAGGTATCGGTCTCAAAGATCGTGAAAGTCGTGTGACTCGGCCAGTCTGATGGGTCGACATTCTCCGGCTGCCAGGCACCCAATGCGCCCTTCTCCACTGTGGCCAGGAGACCGGCCGAATTGTAGGTGTTTCGGGTTGCCAGATAGCTGGCTGGCCCAGTTCCGGAATGAGCCTCAATCACCCCGGTCAACTTTCCACCGAGGCTGTAGCGGTAACCCATCGTGTAAGCGGCCGGGCTCGTCTGCGCGAAGCTCACCGTCGTGGCAAGCCAGGCACTGAGTGCAAGACTCATCAGAGCCCCGATGCTTCTGATACGGTTGGTCCAACTCATGCGTACCGCTCCCTTCTCGTCATCCTATCGACGGATTGTTATTGGATCCGCTGCCCGTGTTCGGCACCTAGGTTCGATTTCCCGTCATCTGATTTCCATCAATGCTAGGGACAGCTGGCCGTTCCCGCATTTGGCGTGGTCGCGCTGATCTGGTTGCCAAACCGATCGTATCCATAGCAGGTCCGATGGGTCGAACCGTCGGCCGTCACGGCGACCCCCCTTAGAAACAGATTGTTCGGACCGGCGTCCGGCCCATATTCGTAGGTCTCGACGACCTCATCCCCTGCCAAAGTGCACCCGACACCCGACGTAGCGGCTGAACTGGTCCGACAGTAGCTCTTCGTGGCCGGTACCCAGATGGGCTGCGCCGATTGCACGTAGGTACCCGAGGCATTCAGCACCCACGCATACCGTTGAACGTAGGTATAGCGATTCTGTGGAGAGACGGCGGTTTGACTCGGCGGCACTGCCACTGCAGGCGCAGTCACCGTTGCAACCTGGCCATTGGACGGATTGTACGTGTAGTACGTCTTGTTCTGGTTCCCATCCTGGACCCAGTTCGGTTGGTTGCAGGTGAGCGGATTGGTGCAGGTCGTATCGTAGTTCGCCATGAGCGGAATCGAGCTGAGCGATGAGCCAGACTTCGGATTCAACGTCTCTTGCGTGAGATTGCTGCGACTGTCCCACGCGTAGCTCGTCGTGTTCCCCTCCGGCCTCGACACGCTCAAGATCAGCGGGCCAGGGCCATGAAATACATTGCCCTGCTCATCCGTCAACTGAGTGAAAGGATTCGTACCTACCGTCATACAGTGAGGTCCATCGAACAGGCCGTTGCTGTCCTCGCAAACACCAGTCACCACGGTCACACTGCTCCCAACAGGACTCGTATATCCGTAAGTTGCAGAAGTACCGCTCCCCTGGTTGTTGTTGTTACTAAGGGGCTGCGCCGGCCCCCCGCTGTAGGTCCACAGTTGTCCGTCTCGCACCACGCTGCGCACATAGTTACTAGCATGGGCGTTGAATGGATAGCTGCTGTATTGCGCGCAGCCGCTGTCGCAGTAGGCGTATGTAACATTGTTGCCACCGGTACTTGATGGCAATTGAATGCCTGTCGTGCGTCCGCTCGAGTCCATGGTGTACACAGTCACCGCGCCGGACGAATCGGTAGCCGTCATGATCATTCCGTTGTTTGGTGCCCCAGCGAATGAGTAGGTCGCTTTCGGCCAATTCATCGTCAGCGAGCATGTGGCGGCGGTCGGATCGCAATACTCGTACGCAGTATTGATTGCCGTCACGCCAGTCAGGTGCACGAGCCCGTTGAACCCCGTACTGTACGTATACTTCAGCTGCAGCCCATCGCTTCGGGTGACGGACTGCAGTTGGGCCGCCGAATCATAGCCGTATGTCAGCACACGGCCATCGGGGTAGATCATTTGCGTTGCTACAGGCGCGGGAAAGTTGGGCGTTCCGGAATAAATGACTTTCGTACCGTCACGTAACGTGTAGGTAAACTTCCCGGTGCTATGCACCAGGGTATCGCCGGTGTGCCGCGTGGGCGTAAAAACGAGGCACTGACTGGCGGAAAATTCGGTGAAAAATGTTTCAGAAGAATTCCCAAGGATCACCGTCACATATATTCCGGGGCGCACCGGCCCCCCGGGACAAGCTGGTATCTGCATGAAGCTAAATCCGAAAGAATCCATCTGTGCTTCGCTCTCAACGGCCCAGAAACTGGGGTAGTCCGTGGTCCACGAGCCATCGGGACCCGAATATACGGTGTGCGTCAACGGATGCGCCTTGGATCCGATCGACACATCGGTCGCGTGTAAGTAGGCGTTCGCCGATTGCAGGTCTACGCCGTTCGGGTCGATGAGCGTAAACTCTGGTTGTTGGAGCGGGACGACTTGCGCCAGGCCAGACGGCGCAACCAGGCAGTTCACCAGGAGGGCGGTGCACGCCAACATGAGGACACGCGGCGAGTCGCGAGAAATCCGCGGAGGAGCCCACGTCGCCGTCTTGCGCACCTGACTCAGCCAGCGCATCCAGTGACCTACACCCTCCATCGGGCCTCTTCCAGTTACGGGCTCGCGCCTATACACCCATTCGCGATCGCTCACATGAACTCCTTATTCCTTGGCTTCTTCGGCTGCGATCAGCTCAGCCCGGCCCCGCCGCAACTATCGGCCACCGATTACTGGCCCAACAGGATCGACAGTATTGCCTGTATCGCCGCCAACTTTTTCCGCTGCTGCGGAAGCAGCGGACCGCTGCCCGAACCACTTCCCGTGTTCGTCACCTGAGTGCGATTGCCAGCGGGATCATAGGTGTAGGTCACCGTCGTCCCGTTCTGGTACGTAACCATCTGCAGTCGTCCCAGAGCATCGTACGTATAGGTAATTTGATCCGCAGCGAGAGCGCTCTGTGCTGCCGAGACCCCGAGCACCAGGAGCAGAGTCCAGAGCGGCAGCGCTGCCCGCGGTAACCGCCTGCTACCGACGCAGCGCGCCTTTGAACGCGTTCCAGAAACAGGGGGGTTAAATCTCACAGCCGGGATCAACTTCATTGAAACCTCCTCCAATGGCAGCCGCAATGCGCAATCCACATCGTAATACTCAACATCAACCTAACTGGCCGTGCTGATGACCCCATGTCACTCGAGCGTTACGAACTCGTGATTCAGTTGCTGTCTCGTGTAGTGAAAAGCGTCACGGCAGCGCCCTTGCGCTTTCGCCATCAGGGAGCCCGGGCAGCAGGCCCAGCGCGATGACAGACGCAACACAATAACGAGCGGTTCGCACGCCTTTTGAACTCACGACCGTCTCCCTGTGCAAGCCTTGCAGGCGGATAGCACCGAATATTCAGCAGATTCAGACGATTGCGGACACGCAGGGATCGGGATACGACCCGAGATCCAGGGGCACGTTCAGCCCGTGGCATACCATGGCCCTTCTCCGAGCCATCGTATTGTTGTTGTTCGTCACACGCTCTCCCTGCGGCACCAATCAAACATCCCTTCCGACTCGTCAGGACCGAGATGGATGTCAGCGCCTTTGTGTGCCGAATCTAAGCACGGCTTCGCTTCAGGTGCAATATTTTTTGCAACTCAACATCAAACGACTCGTACAGGCAATGGACTTCCGGCCGGCACACGCACGATGGAGGCCGCACGCACCCACGCCCGCCTCTGGGGCACGACCGGCCTTGCGCACCTCCTGACAAATCTCAGGCTCGCCCGCCGCGACCCCTCCTGCCCCTCTCCTTTGACCAAACGCCGTTCCCCGGGCGCACAGACAATGCGCATCGAGGGGTGCTTCTCGCATGACGGGTCAAAATATCTCACCCAGGTGAATCTTTTTAGACAGCCGCATGTGCGACCACTGCGCGCAGCAGCTGCAGGCTGTTTGATGCGCGGCACATACCCAGCGCATTCGGTCGCTTGCGCCATATCGTGGTTTGTGTTTAAGCTGACTAGACAGTCGTGTTCAGAACAACACTACATTGATGGCTGCGCCGGCTGCGGTCACTTCGGGAAGCCAGATCCTGTACCACATCAACAACGGCGACACGAGTTGCACGGTACTGTTTTTGGATAGCATCTGTGGCCAGGCATCGTCGTCTCGACGGGCGCCGGGTCCTTTCATAAGCTCATTCAGGGAGGTAACGCATGAAGTACATGATGCGTCTCGGGCTCAGGGTCGCGGCCACCATTGGCGTGAGTATGTTATTGGGGAGTTCCCAAGCCCTCGCCACGTTCTACGCGGGGACGGGAACCGTTGCGGCGATCGTGACGAATGACTCCACCTGGGGCGCCGATCAGGACTACTTCGTTCTCGCTGGCGTAACTTCGCTGGGAACCTGCCCGACTCAAGGAGGCATGGTCGTCTTTCGCCTAAAGGACGATGCAAAAGGACAGCGGCAGTTCGCGGTGATCCTTGCGACCAAAGTCTCGGGATCTCAGGTCACCGCGGATGTCGACGACGCATTTAAGGACTCGCAGGGATACTGCTACCTCCGGCACCTGACTCAATAGAGGCCCTTTCACATCTCGACACGCGCGATCTCGCATTGGCCCTGGAAGTGGGGAAGTCGTACGCCGATCGGAAGTCTCGGCGCACGGAATTACAACCTCGCTCGCGAGTGTCACTTGATCGTAATGATTCGTCCTTTCGCGACGGTGTTTCCGTTGGTGTCCGCTCCCGTCGCAGTGATGAGATGTGTGCCAACGGGCAACGAGACGGTGAGATTGCTGCCATCTCCTAACCATCCACTCACATTCGAGCTCCAACGAATCGACCAGTCGCGGTTGCCATCCACGGGGTCCGTGAGGGTTGCCTGCAGAGTCACGTTGCTGCCGGCGGGGTATACGGTTCCATCCGACGGGGCCAGGATCGTCAAGCTCGGCGGTGAGCCTACGGGAAGGGTGTAGTCGATCTTCAGGGTCGCGCCGGAGCCCCACTGAACGCTCGTCCCCCAGTTCGACACGGCGGACACGAAGCTGACGCGGTTATTGCCGCTGCCCGGAAACAGCTGCAAGTAATAGGGGACACTGATAGAGGAAGACGAGGAGGGCAAACCGTTGAACAGGCTCGTCTGGGCCACGCTGATGAGGCCCGAGAAATCAGCGAGGGTAATGGTGCTGCCCGCCACATGGCCGTAGACGGTCAATGCATCGTTGCCAGCGACTGTCTGGCTCATGAGCGGAACCGTCAGTGTCACGTTGTTGATTGTCGTGCCCGGCTGGAGCACCGAGTCCGGCAGCACGAATTCGAAATCCGCGCGGTATTCCGATTGGATCTTCGTACCCTGGGTTTTCCTGACAAACAGGACGTTTCCCGCGATGAGGGCGTCGAACCGACCATCTACGACGGGGCTCGTGGACGTCCCGCCGTCGCGCGCGCTGGCCCAGGCCGCGGGCGACAGAATCACTGTGTCAGCGAAGACGACGGTTGCAGAAAGAGAAGACACCACGGCGAGAGCGACATATAGACAACGTGCTGTCGGTTTGATTCCTGGAGACATAATGAATGAGTCCTTGCGTTTCGAGTTTGTTTTCTGTTGGCTCAGCGGACTGAGCAGACATTCTCAGCGCGCCCAGTCTCGTAGCAGATCATGATGGGCCGATGACGCATTCCTGGCAAATGATGGCAGGCCGCGTAATGTTTGATCTGCTGCGCGCCGGTTCGGCCCTGAGCGAGCAGCCGCCCCCTACAAAAACGCCGGTCTTGGAACATCCGGCATCCGGTTCTTCCGCTCTGCCTGTTTTCGCGACACACCCAATACCCGCAGTTTCAACGCTGCTTCAGGCCCGCAACTTACGCCGCGCGGCACCGATTTCCAGATTTGACTGCCTTGCGCAGCGCACCATGCCTCACGTGGGCTTTGCGCGTTCGAAGCGTAGGGATTAAAGTTTCGGGGATTTTTGGGTCTGGTGCGATAAAACAGAGCGCCGCAACCGAGGGAATAATAGGGACGGACGCCGGGATGGCTCACCGCGTCGATCCCGCATTTTGATGGACCTGTGACGGAAACAAAGGGGGATGTTTCTGCTTCGCGTTCTCCTCATCATCGAAGTGCCTTTCTATCGGGATGGCCTCGAGCGGCTCTTATCGCAGGATGGCGCCATCACCGTGATCGGAGCGGTTTGTGGCGACGAGGCGGTAGCGACGGCAGAGCGCGAGAAGCCGGGCCTCGTGCTGCTCGATATCTCAGCGTCTAGTGCCCGCCGCTGGCTCGCCGAACTGCGCGCATTGTCGCAACCACCGCGTATCGTGGCACTCGCCGTGGACGAGACGCGCGAAGCCATAGTCGGCTGGATAGAAGCCGGCATCTCGGGCTACGTCACCAGGAACTCCACGTCTTCCGAGCTCATCCAGGCGCTGCACACGGCCGCGCGTGGCGAGTGGTCCTGCTCACAGAACGTCATGTCCATGGTGATGCAGCGCCTATCGACACTCTCGGCGAGTTCGCGTACCCCAACATGCGCACCTCAGTCGCTCACCGCGCGCGAGCGGCAGATCCTCGAACTCGTAGGGCGGGGCTTGAGTAACAAACGCATCGCAATCTCGCTGTCCATCTCGCACGCGACGGCCAAAAACCACGTACACCACATCCTGAGCAAGCTGCAGCTGCGCAATCGTATGGAAGTCGCGGCGTATCTGCGCGGCAATTCGGGCACGCCGCGCGAGGCCACTGAAAGGGCCTGAACCCGAGGTTCACTCCATCGGGTTCATGGCGGTGGGCGATGAGCGCTTGCATGCTCGATGCATGATCACCACGCGTGTTGCATTTGCCGGGCTTTCGCCGATGTGCGAGGAAATTCTTCGAGCCGGTCTCACACAGCGGAGGGACATAGATCTCATCTGTCCATGGACGCGCTTGCCAGTTCTGGGCGGAGACGGCGTGCTCGGTCCCGTTGAGATCTTATTCGTGGAACTCGAAGCAGACGAGCTGCCTCCGGCGCTGCGCGTGCTCATGGTTGCCGCGGAGCCACTCAAGATCGTTGGTATCACTCCCGATGCTTCACGCGCCACCCTTTTCACGTTGCAGGAGCAGCGCACGATCCTTATCGGCGCCACCGCATCGCGTTTGTGGCGGCGTGCGACCCATCCGGACTGAACCGCTCATCTGAATCCCAAATGAACCCGACGGCTCACGTGCGTCCGAAGACGCCGGTAGATAGTCAACCACGCTGGCACACATTGCGGAGATAGCAGATGCCATACGAATCGAGATTCAACAGCCTGCGGGAAAATGTCAGCCCCGAGCTCGCACATCTGCCGGATCGGCAACTCGCTGAAGCACTCGCCGAACGCAACATTGACGCGGAAGCAATGGAAGGTTTCTTCGATGACCTGGGAAAATTTGCCGCGCGCGCCGCGCCTGCCATTCTTCCCATCGCTGGCCAGGTCGTCGGCGGTATCTATGGAGGTCCTGCGGGCGCCGCCATCGGCGGGCAGTTAGGTCAGCTCGCGGGCGGTGCGATTTCGTCGGCCACAGGGCAGCGTGCTGCGGCACCAACAGCGCGCCCGGCGCCGCGGCAGGCCGCGCGTCCGCCGGCCCCTGCCATGGCTCCACCCAGCGCGGAACCGATGCCGGCCGCCCCGTCGGCTGCTGGCTCGATTGCGGATCCTTCGGCGCCGATCGATCCAGGCGCCGGTTCGCCGGCGGCGGGACAGTTGCTGCAGACGATCATGCGGCCCGAAACGCTGCAGGCGCTTGCCTCGATGGCGATGGGCTCCTCGGGCAGAACCGACATCCCGGTGGGTGGCACGTCAGTGCCCATTAGCGCCTTCAGCAATCTCATCGGGGTGCTCGCCGGACAGGCCGAAGCGGAGTACGCCGAGTCGATTGCGCGCGCTGACAGCGCCGTTCCTGCATACATGCGCGGCGCATCGGGTGAAGCGCGTGGCGATCCGGCCATTGAAGAACACCGCGCACATGCACTGTACAAGTTTTTGGGCGAACAGGAAGCGTATGGAGAGAGCGGCGAGTCCGAATGGGCGGAATCGGAAAGCGAGTCCGAAAGCGCATCAGCCGAGGCCGAAGCAGACGCGGCTGAGCTCATCGAACTCGCATACGAACTCAGTGAATCGGAGTCGGAGTAGCCCATGGACCAGTCAATGCTCATGAGTCTGCTTGCCGCACGCAACGGCGGCGCGCTTCCGACCGGGCCGGATGGCGCGGTCGATTTTTCCGCAATCAATCCTCGAGACATGATGCAGAAACTGAGCGCAGGGAATCCCACCGTCGCCGCGATCATGCAGATGATGGAAGCGCAAAAGGCGGCGGCAGCAGCACGCGAGCCGGTGGTGGTCGAGGGCGTGGTCGAGGATGTAACCACACCAGACTTGGACGACTTGGCGGTGCAGCTCGAAGTTGCGCGCGCAGAGGTCAAACTACTGCGGGAGCGCTGCGACACGGTCGCCGCCGCACTCGGCGCCTGCGGACTGTGCTGGGGCCAGGATCAATCATGCCGCGCGTGCCGCGGCCACGGCGCCCCGGGACACTGCATTCCGGATGAAGAACTATTTTGCGAATTAGTCGTTCCGGCGGTGCGTCTCATCCACGCGAGCCGCAAGCGATCAAACAACGTGGCTTCGATCGCGGATTCCACGCACGTGCGTCTCACCAGCTAGAAGGGTTATCAACATGGAACTTAACGAGTTCATCGACAGTGTCGGAGAGTGGGAGTCTGAATCCGAATCCGCCGAGGCGGCACGAGGCCGCACGCCACCCCGTCGTCCCTCGGGTCAGCCATCGTTCAAGCCGCGGCCCTCTCCCAATGCTCCTCAATACGTCACGCAGACGCAGCTCGAAGCGGCGCTCGCGCGGTCGGATGCCAAGATCAAGACCGTCGCCGATGGTGTGTCCACCATCAGCACGCGCGTTAACGCGACGGCCACGGCCACTCGTAGGGAGGCCGACGAGCGCAAGAAGGCGATCGACACGCAAGGTAAGGACCTCAACCAGAAAATGCAGCTCATGGCCATGCTGCCGGTGCTGCTCTCGCCGAAGACCAAGAATGTCCTCGATATCGACGGCACCACCGTCGACGAGGTGGTCGTCCCCGACGACAGCTCGCTGAACAAACTACTGCCGCTGTTGCTCGTGACGGGCATGGGCGGAATGGGTGGGTTCGGTGGGAGCAGCGACAGCTCGGGTGACAGTGGCAGCAGCATGATGATGATGGCGCTGGTGCTGGCCCTCGGCAGATAGCGCCAACATCCAC
>Ga0307511_10006327_pt1 | contig 11941 bp, 7 predicted proteins | sample 13_EM_MG_FD_200266 | JGI IMG/M metagenome (GOLD analysis project Ga0307511, IMG submission 200266) | Populus trichocarpa ectomycorrhiza microbial communities from riparian zone in the Pacific Northwest, United States - 13_EM | ecosystem: Host-associated > Plants > Roots > Unclassified | place...
GGGACCAGCTCTCGTATTGAGCCGCCAGGATCAGGAATACCAGCAGTACGCACAGCGGGAATACGAACACCGCGGTGTTGGCCGTGGATTTCTGCTGGAACGTGAGCTCGGTCCACTCGAAACCGTATCCGTTGGGCAGGGTGGTGGCCAGTACGCGCTCCATGGCCGCGTTCGCCTGTCCGGAGGAATAGCCAGGCGCTGCCTGGCTGTTGATGTCGGAAGCCAGGTAGACGTTGTAGTGCGCCACCCGGTCCGGCCCGGTTACGAACCTGATATTCGAAATGGAGCCGATGGGCACCATTGCGCCGCTCGCGTTGCGGGTCTTCAGGTTGGCGACATCTTCGGGGTGCGCCCTGTATTGCGCCTCGGCCTGGGCGTAGACCCGGAACGTGCGGCCGAATTTGTTGAAATCGTTGACGTAGGTCGAACCGAGATAGGCCTGCAGCGTGCTGAAAATGTTTGACAGGGGGATGCCCTGGCGTTTCGCCTTCACCCGGTCCACATCCGCATACAGTTGCGGCACGCCGTTCTGGAAGGTGGTGTAGGTGGCGAGTCCGAACAGCTCCTTCTGTTGCCGCGCCGCGTTCAGCACATCCGAGGTGACTTTTGCCAGATCGTCGTAGCCGCGGCCGCCGCGGTCCTGAAGATACAGCTTGAAGCCGCCCGTGGTGCCGAGGCCCTGCACGGGCGGTGGCGGCACGACGAGAATGTTTGCATCCCCGATCGCCGCGAACTTCTTGCTCAGAGTCGCTACGATTGCCGGCGCTGACAGATCCTTCGTCTTACGCTGGTCGAAGTCGGTGAGGGGCAGGAACATCACGGCGGCGTTGTCCAGGTTGACGAACCCGTTCACCGACAGACCCGGAAAGCCGATCGCGTGCTCGACGCCCGGCGTCTGCAAGGCGATCTGTGACATCTGGCGTACGACCCTCTCCGTGCGGTCCAGCGAGGCCGCATTGGGCAACTGGACCACTCCGATCAGGTATTGCTTGTCCTGCACGGGAATGAAGCCGCCCGGCACGATCCTGAACATGAGCCAGGTGCAACCCAGCAGCACGACGAACGTGAGCAGGATCGGGCGCCGATGGCGGGCTGCAACTTCGACAACCTTGCCGTAGTCCTTCGACAGGCGGCCGAACACGCGGTTGAAGGCCGCGAACGGAATGCCCAGCACACGATTGATGAGGCGTTGGAATGCGTCAGGCTTTTCATGGCGCGGCCGCAGGAGCAGGGCCGCGAGCGCGGGCGACAGAGTCAGTGAGTTGAAGGTCGAGATGATGGTGGAAGCGGCAATCGTGATCGCGAACTGGCGGTAGAACTGGCCTGAGATACCGCTCAGGAACGCGACGGGCACGAATACCGAGCACAGCACGAGCATGATGGAGATGATGGGCCGGGTCACCTCGGCCATCGCTGCGTGCGCAGCCTCCCGCGGCCCGAGACCGTCTTCGATTTTGCGCTCTACATTCTCGACGACCACGATCGCATCGTCCACGACGATACCCGTGGCCAGTACGAGACCGAACAAGGTCAGTGAGTTGATCGAGAAGCCGAGGAGCAGCAGAGCCGCCATGGCGCCCACGATGGCAATAGGAACCGCAGCCAGTGGAACGACGCTGGCCCGCCATGTCTGCAGGAAGACGACCACGACCAGCACGACGAGGAGCACTGCTTCGAACAGTGTTTCGACCACAGCATTGATGGAACTCCGTACGAACACGGTCGGGTCGTAGGCGATGTTGTAGGAGACCCCCTCGGGGAAGCTCTTTGCCAGTTCCGCCATCGTCTTGCGGACCGAGGTGGACAGCTCCAGGGCGTTGGCGCCCGGCAGCTGGAAGACCGGAATCCCGACGGCCGGCTTCGCATCCAACATGCTGCGCAGCGCATACGACTCGGGACCCAACTCCACGCGTGCCACGTCACGAAGGTAGACGACTTCGCCCACGGCGCCGGACTTGATGATGATGTTGCCGAACTGGGCCTCGGTTTCGAGCCGGCCCTGGGCATTGACGATGTATTCGAATTCGGTGCCGGGCAGCGCGGGCTGGCCGCCGATCTGGCCTGCGGCGACCTGTACGTTCTGTTCTCTGACGGCGTTCAGCACGTCATCGACTGTCATCTCGCGCGAGGCTATCTTGGCGGGATCGAGCCACAGGCGCATGGCGTAGTCGCCCGATCCAAATACGCGCACGTCGCCCATTCCAGGCAGGCGGGCGAGCACGTCCCTCACCTGAATGACCGCATAGTTGCGCAGGTACAGCGAGTCGTAGCGCCCGTCCTCGGAGCGCAAAAATACGACCATGGTCAGATCGGGCGAGCGCTTCTGGGTAACCAGGCCGATCTGGCGGACCACCTCGGGCAGCCGTGGCTCGGCCTGGCTGACGCGGTTCTGAGTTTGCACCTGCGCGGTGTCGAGATTGGTCCCGAGCTTGAAGGTGACCGTAATGGCAAAGTTGCCATCGGGCGTCGCCGAGGAGTTGGTATAGATCGCGTTTTCCACGCCGTTGATCTGCTGCTCCAGCGGCGTGATGACGGTCTCCGCGATCGTTTTGGGCGAGGCACCCGGGTAGGTGCCGCTGATGACCACGGTCGGCGGAACAATCTCGGGGTACTGGCTGATCGGCAGCAGCGGCATCGCGACCAGACCCGCCGTCAGGATCAGGATGGACATGACCGAGGCGAAGATCGGGCGGTCGATGAAGAAGGAGGAGATGTTCATGGCCGGTCAGTTCGAGTGGGTAGCGGCCGCGGCCGTCGCGGTGGCATCCGCCGCCGGTGCGCCCATCGTCGCCATGGTCGGCTTGACCTGGGCGCCTGGCCGTACTCGCTGCAGGCCGCTGACGACGACGACATCTTCGGGCTTCAATCCCTGGCGCACGATCCGCAGGCCGTCAACGATCCGGCCCGGTTGTATGGCGCGATACTCGAGCTTGTTCCCGGGACCGAGAACCAGAACGAAGCTCTGGCTCTGGTCCGTGCCGACGGCGCGATCCTCGATGAGGATGGCATCGTATTCGCCGCTTCCCAGCAGTTGGACGCGCGCGAACATGCCGGGCGTGAACACGTTCTGCTTGTTCTCGAGTACGGCTCGCGCGCGGATGGTGCCGGTGCGGACATCGAGCTGGTTGTCCACGAAGTCCATGTAACCCTCATGCGGGAAGCCCTGCTCGTTGGCAAGGCCTACGCGCACGGGATTTCGCGCATCGCGTGAACTTTGCCGCTGGCCCTCGCGAGCCAACTGGTTGTAGTGCAGGTATGCGTTCTCATCGCCTTCGAAGTACACATAGATGGGATCGACCGAGACGACAGTCGTAAGCAACGTCCCGCCGTTGTTGCCTCCGGTAACCAGGTTGCCCCGCGTTACTTCCGCCCGACTCGCGCGTCCATCGAAAGGAGAGCGGACCTTGGTGAAGGAAAGCTGCAGGGCCGCGTTGTCGAGCGCCGCCTTGGCCGCCGAAACGCTCGCCTGCTGCTGGTTGAGGGTGCTGAGGCGCTCATCCAGCTCCTCACGCGATACGGCGCCCGAGTCCTTGAGTTTCTGCACGCGCGCCGCCTCGAGTTTGGCGAGCTCCTGCTGCGATTTAGCCAGCTCCAGACCCGCCTTGGCGCGGTCGTAGTCCGCCTGGTAGGGTCGGGGGTCGATGATCACGAGCACGTCGTCCTTCTTGACGGCCTGGCCCTCGCGGAACAGCACCTGTTCTATGTAACCGGAGACGCGCGGCCGTATTTCGACGGTGTCCACGGCCTGAAACCGGCCCGTATACTCGTCCCAATCCTTGATGCGCTTGCTGATAACCTTTGCCACCGTAACGTCCGGCGGGCCCGGCGTCGGCGGGGGAGCCTTGCTGCAACCTTCGAGCGCCAACAGGCCCAACATGGAAAGGAGTATTGTGCGTTTCAACGGGGCGTTCATCGTTTTTCGGCCTCTCAGTCCATCAGGCACAGCGTCTCGCGCGCGTGGCAACTGTACCACCGCGAGCGGTGAAGGAAACAATTCCCGGCGGGCACGTCTTGCAGCAACGTGCCTTCTTTTGTCTGTTCCACCAACCGTCCAATCGGCCCGGGGCGCGTAGCCAGTTGACCGGCGGGCGAGTTGTCTATATTGAGAACGAGCATTGAGAGAAACCTATGAACCAACAGCGTGCGTTTGATCTGGTCGTTCCCGTGGAGGCCGCCGATCATGTCATCGGGGCGTCACATGCCCCGGTGACGATTGTCGAGTACGGCGACTTCGAATGTCCCACCTGTAAGCAGGCCGCCCCGGCGCTCAAGCTCCTGCTTGAACGCTTTGCTGGCCGCGCACGCGCCGTCTTCCGCCATTTTCCGCTGGAGGAGGTCCACAGCCACGCACTTGCCGCGGCGCAGGCCGCCGAATGCGCCGGCGCCCAGGGGAAGTTCTGGGAGATGCACGATCTGCTCTTTGACAACCAGGAGCACCTGAAAATAAATCAGTTGCGTTCTTACGCGCAGCAGTTGCAGCTCGACATGGCGCGCTACACGGCCGAAATGGATGACCAGGTGTACCTGCAGAGAATTCGCGAGCACATGGAGGGCGCGCGCCGCAGCTCAGTGCGGGGGACCCCGGCATTTTTCGTCAACGGCAAGATCCAGGATGTCTCGTTCGGCATGCGTGGCTTGTTCGATGCGGTCGAGGCAGCGGTACACCACCACAAATAAAATAGGCACGCACCATGGCGAGCTTGTTCGAGTCCCGCCGGGAGCAGATGTTTCCGAAGCTGACGGCGCAGCAGATCGCCCGGCTCGAGCGTCACGGGCGAAAAATTCGCACGACGGCCGGCCAGGTATTGCAGGAGGCGGGCGAGGGTCATCGGGATCTGTACGTGGTCTTGTCGGGATCTTTGGAGATCGTGCGTCCGGGGCCGCAGGGCGAGCTTCCGATTACGGTCGAAGTGGCGGGTGATTTCACCGGCGAGATGAGCACTCTACGCGGACTTGCGGGCTTCACTCGCGTTGCGGTGCGCGAGGCCGGTGAGGTCCTGGCGATCGGCGAAGCCGAAGTGCGCACCCTCGTACAGACCGATTCAGAGATCATGGAAATTTTCATGCGGGCATTCATTCTGCGCCGCATGGGGCTCATTGCCGCCGACCAGGCGGGCGATGTCATTCTCGTCGGTTCCATGCATTCGTCCGCCACCGTGCGCCTGGTGCAGTTCCTGACGCGAAACACCTATCCCTTCGCCATGCGCGATGTCGACACCGACACGGACGCACAGGCGTTTCTCCAGGGCTTCAACCTCAGCGCCGGCGATCTGCCGGTGGTTCTGTGCCGCGGGCAGGTGGTCCTCAGGAATCCCAGCAATTCGGAAGTAGCCGCCTGTCTCGGCATGAATCCGCAGGTGGACTCCGAGAGGATCCGGGACGTCGTCGTGGTTGGAGCCGGTCCCTCGGGCCTGGCCGCTGCTGTTTACGCAGCTTCGGAGGGCCTCGACGTGCTCGTGATCGAAACGGTTGCGCCGGGCGGACAGGCCGGCTCGAGCTCCAAGATCGAAAACTATCTGGGGTTTCCGACGGGTATCTCGGGCTTGGCGTTGGCGGGCCGTGCGCTCGTGCAGGCGCAAAAGTTTGGCGCGGAGGTGACCATTGCGACGAGCGCGGTCCGTCTGAACTGCGATTGCAAACCGTACCGTGTCGAATTGTCGGACGGACGTACTGTGCGAAGTCGGACGGTAATTGTTGCGTCCGGGGCGGAGTATCGGAGGCTTGCGATAGAGAATCTGACAGATTATCTCGGCGTCGGTGTCTATTACGCTGCCACGGCAGTTGAAAAGAAACTGTGCGGAGACGAGGAGGTCATCGTCGTCGGGGGTGGCAACTCGGCCGGTCAGGCGGCGGTGTTTCTGGGTAGCAGTGGCCGGCGGGTGCAGTTGCTCGTGCGTTCAGGTGGATTGGCCGAGTCCATGTCGCGCTATCTCATCCGCCGGATCGAGGAAACGCCTAACATTACCCTGCATGTCAGAACGGAAATCACCGCTCTGGAGGGAACCGGACGCTTGGAGCGGGTGACGTGCCGCACGGGCCCGAATGGCAAACCGCAGACCCATGCCATTGGCCACGTATTTCTCATGACGGGCGCCGTGCCCAACACCGAGTGGTTGCAGGGTTGCGTGGCCCTCGATGATAAGGGGTTTGTGAGGACCGGGCCCGATTTGCACGTCGAGAACGGGGTACCCGACGGGTGGCCTTTGTCGCGTCCACCGTTGCATCTGGAAACTACAATTCCGGGAATCTTCGCCGTGGGCGATGTACGCTGCGGCAGCGCCAAGCGGGTCGCGGCCGCGGTTGGCGAGGGTTCCGTTTGTGTGCAGCTTATTCATCGCCTCCTCAGCGAGTGACCGGATTCCAACATGAGTTCTGCAGGCTTCGCCCATCACGGTGGGCGGCTCGGGGCCGCCCGCGCCACGTATTCCCAGGCGCCACAACCCTGGATCGACCTGTCTACAGGCATCAATCCCAAGTCGTATCCGGCGCCGCGGGCGCGCGGTGTCACGCTCAATCGGCTGCCTGACATCGCAGAGCTGGGCCGACTCGAAGCGGTGGCGGCCGCGGCCTTTGGTGTCAGTGATCCGCGGCGCGTAGTCGCAACGGGAGGTACGGAGCCTGCGTTGCGGCTTTTGCCGTACGTCCTCGGGCAAAGAGGCGCGGTCGTTGCTGGGCCGACCTATGGGTCGCACTTGGACGGTTGGGAGCGTGCCGGCGTGCCGTCGCGAGTGGTTCCAGATTCGCAGCTGGAGGACTCGATTGCAGATCAGGCGGCATTGGTTGTGGTCAATCCAAACAACCCCGACGGGCGCATCATCAGCCGCGAGCGGCTGCGGCAGCTGCATGACGCTGCGGGCGCGCGCGGCGGCGTGTTGGTTGTCGACGAGGCCTTTGCGGAAGTCACTCCGGAGTCGAGTGTCGCGGACATTGCTGGCGGCAATGAGACGCCACACCTGGTGGTGCTGCGTTCGTTCGGCAAGTTCTACGGGCTTGCGGGGCTCCGACTGGGGTTCGTTGTGGGGGCTCCTGAGCTGATGGCGCGTATTCGCAGCGTGATCGGTGATTGGCCGGTTTCGGTTGACGCTCTGGCTGCGGGGCTGGCCGCCTATGCCGATCGCGAATGGGCGGAGCGGACGCGTGTGCAGCTCGCGCGCTCGGCCCGCCGCCTCGACGAGTTGCTCGGCAGGTATGGATTTGAGGTTGTGGGAGGGACGTCGTTGTATCGGCTCGTGCGGGCGGACGATGCGCCTGTGCGTTTTGAGCGGCTTGCGGCGGCGGGGATATTGACGCGGCCGTTTCAGCATGACGGGTCTTTGCTGCGCTTCGGTTTGCCGGGTACGGCCGATGCGTGGCGTCGGTTGACCGATGTGCTTGCAAGCTTATGAGGTGTCCGATCTGGACGGCAGTGCCTGGCGCAGGCCGCGCTGATGCGAGCAGCGTGAGGCGCTGTGGTTGAACCGTGGGTTGTGCTTGGCTCCCTCGCGCTCGAGGCGGTTGTTGGTTATCCGGCGGGGCTGCATGCGCGGATTCCGCATCCGGTTGTTTGGGTTGGGGGCGCCATCAGCGCACTCGAGCGGTGGTGGAACAGGCCGGAGTATTCCTTTGCCCGACGGCGGTTGTTGGGGTTTGTGGCGGTGGTGCTCGTTACTGGTGCAGCGATCGTTGCAGGGTGGGCGGTGCAATGGGTGGTTGCTCGTGTGGCGCAATCGATTGTCTGGCACGTTGGCGCTGGGGTGGCGGTGCATCTCGCCGCAGTGGGGTTTGTCGCCCTCGTTGGCACCGTTGGCTTGGCTCAGCGCAGCCTGTTTGAACACGTCAACAATGTGCTCACCTCGCTGCGCGCCGGGGACTTGCCGGCATCGCGCGAAAAGGTGTCACACATTGTCGGTCGGGACACGCGCCAGCTCGACGCGACGGGTGTCTCGGCTGCCGCGCTTGAAAGCCTTGCGGAAAGCTTCAACGATGGCATCGTGGCGCCTGCCTTTTGGTTTCTGATCGCGGGGCTCCCCGGGTTGTTCGCGTACAAGGTCATCAATACCGCCGATAGTCTCATCGGGCATAAAGAGGAACGTTGGCGTGCGTTCGGCTGGACTGCGGCGCGCGTTGATGACGTTGCCAATCTGGTGCCCGCGCGGATTGCAGGTGTGCTGTTGGTTCTGGCGGGCTGCCGCGGTTTTGGGGTGATGTTGAGCGATGCCGCCAAGCACGCCTCTCCGAACGCTGGGTGGCCGGAGGCGGCCATGGCTGGCGCACTTCGTATCAGACTCGGCGGTCCGGCCACATACGATGGGGTTCTCCACGAGCGACCCGTGTTCGGGACGGGGCCTGCCCCGGGGGTCGCGGAGTTGCGCTGCGGGTTGAGGCTTTACGTGGTTGCCTGTGGGTTGCTGTGGTTGGCGATTGCCGCTGTTGGGGTGGCTGCGGCGGGGGGTGCCTCGTGGCTGCGTTGATGATTCAGGGTTGCGGCTCAGACGTTGGTAAATCGGTGTTGGTTGCCGGGTTGTGCAGGTTGTTCGCACGGCGCGGCATCATCGTGCGGCCGTTCAAGTCCCAGAACATGTCGAACAACGCCGCCGTGACATCCGGTGGTGGAGAGATTGGGCGCGCGCAGGCGCTTCAGGCGCAAGCGTGCTACACGAAACCCACCGTCGACATGAATCCTGTGCTGTTGAAGCCCCAAAGTGACGTCGGCGCACAGCTCATCGTTCGTGGCAAGATGGTTGGCACACTCGATGCGAGCGCTCATGGACGTGACAAGCGAGCTTTGCTTGATGTCGCAATCGAGAGCTATCGGCGGCTCGCGCAGGATGCCCAGTTAGTAATCGTAGAGGGTGCGGGAAGCCCTGCCGAAACGAATCTGCGCAAAAACGACATCGCCAACATGGGGCTGGCCCAGGCGCTCGGTTTGCCCGTAGTGCTGGTCGGTGACATCAATCGCGGGCATGTCATTGCTGCCCTCGTAGGGGCTCACGTCGTACTGGACGCGGCCGATCGCGCGATGATCCGCGGCTTCATCGTCAACAAATTCCGCGGGAATCCGCAGTTGTTCGAGGACGGCGTGCGCCGTATCACCGAACATACGGGCTGGCCGTCGATCGGTGTCGTGCCGTGGCTTCAGGCCGCGAGCCGGTTGCCGTCAGAGGATGGGATGCAGTTGGAGGGCCGGTATGCATCGCCGTCGTCACGCTCGCGCGTGAAGATCGCCGTGCCTCAGCTGTCGCGGATCGCGAACTTCGATGACTTCGATCCCTTGCGCGAAGAGCCCGACATCGAATTGGTGTTTGTTCCACCCGGCCGGCCGCTTCCTACGGATGCGGCGCTTATTTTGATTCCCGGTACCAAGTCGACGATCGCTGACATGGAGTTCATGCGTGGCCAAGGGTGGGATATAGACGTGCTGTCGCACGTGCGACACGGTGGGCGCGTGCTCGGCGTCTGCGGTGGGTACCAGATGCTCGGCGGCACCATCAGTGATCCCGGGGGTATCGAGGGCCCGCCCCGCACGGTGAGGGGGCTGGGTTTGCTCGACGTGGATACTGTGATGACGGGAGATAAGACGCTGCGAGAGGTGTCGGGGGTGTTGTTGGGTGTGCGCGCGCTCGGCGGTGCGCACGGCGTTGGTGCGGGTGTCGAGGTTACCGGCGAGCCCGCCGGCGTGGGCGCCGTGGCCTTCGCTGGCTACGAAATGCACATTGGGTCTACTACGGGGCCCGGAGCTAGCCGCCCGTTCCTTCGGTTGAGCGATGGCTCAACTGACGGCGCTGTTTCCGCGGATGGTCGCGTCGCCGGATGCTACGTACATGGACTCTTTGGTGTGACGGCCGCTCGTGCGGCGCTCGTGTCAGCAATTGGCGCGACGCCGAGCCATGATGATCACGCGGCGCGGGTCGACACTGCGCTCGATGAAATCGCCAGCGTGTTGGAAAGCTGCCTTGATATCAGCGCGCTTGCAGCTATCGCTGGACTTTGAGCACCGGCGGGAGCTCGTTGAGATTTGTGACTGACCGAAGCAATATGCTCTTGCTCGAGGCAGGCGAACAGGGACAATTGGGACCGGCGGTTGCTGAGCTACATATAGGGTTCATCATGTCCAGTGCGACTGCAGTGATGTTCACGGCGCTTGTCGCGCTTGTTTTCTACGGTGAGCCCATCAGCGCGCGGCGGACGGTAGGGCTGATTGCAGGATTCGTCGGCGTTGCCGTTCTTGCGAGCGGAAAGATGGGGGGCATCAGCGTCTGGCCGGCCGCGCATTGGTGCCCCACGTGCTTCCACGGTGACGTACCTTGTGCCGTTGTTCGGGGTGCTCTGGGCATGGCTTGCGCTCGGTGAGCCGCTCACGGTGACGATGGCAGTTGCCGGAGCGCTGATACTCGGGGGCGTTGCGCTGAATCAGCAATGGGGTAGGCCGCGGAGCTAGGGCTGCCGATCCGCGGCTGGGGCCGCCGACCCTGCGGCCTGGGGTGCCGACCCCGCGGCCTGGGGTGCCGGCGGCTGGGGCCGCAGACCACGAAGCCCGGGGGCTGCCAACGATGGCTTTGGGTGGATTTGATAATATAGACTTGACCAAATTGGGCTGATTGATAAACTCTTTGTTATGCCAAAGAGTCCACAGGCCCTTCAGGTGATGCCGCCAGCGGCTGCCCAGGCTCTTCGTGCCTTGGGCGAGAACCTCGCCATTGCCCGCGTCCGCCGCCATGAATCCCAGCGCGCCTGGGCCAAGCGGCTGGGCGTATCTGTACCTACCCTGATTCGACTGGAGCGTGGCGATCCGGGTGTCGGTGCTGGCATCTACGCCACCGCACTATGGCTGATGGGACGGGTCAGCGCGCTGCCCGGACTTGCCGCGCCCGGCGACGATCGGGGCGCACTCGAAACCGATGTCCGCGAGGCGGTGCAGCGCCGAGCGGTCCGATCAGCAGCTTCCGCCGAAGCCCGGCTAGGCCGGAAGAAGGCTACCCATGAGTGAGCGCAGAGCAAACGCCAGCGCAAGTGGCACCCCCAGCCACGCAAACTACCAGCCCACCGATACTCTGTATCTCTGGCACCTGTCGCAGCCCTCACAGCCGGTGCCAATCGGCGAGCTGAATCTGATTCGTTCGACGCAAGGTGTGTCGCTGCACTACATGGACGACTGGCTGCGTCAGGGCTTTCCGCTCAGCGAGGACCTACCGCTCATCGAGCAGGAATTCCTGCCAACCGAGCGGGGCACCGCAGCCGGCGCGGTTGATGACGCCAGGCCCGACCGCTGGGGCGAACGTGTGATTCGTTTTATAGACAAGCCGAAACGCCTCTCGCTGCTCGAGTATCTGTACTTTGCCGGCGATGACAGGTTCGGCGCCCTCGGCGTATCGACATCCCCAACCGAATACCTGCCGCGGCGCCTCGGGCCCCTACCGGCCCTCGCTGATGCTGATGAGATCCAGGAGCTGATTCGCAAGGTTCAAAACAACGAGGCCGTACCGGAAGCGCAGGAGAGGTTGATCTCCCCAGGAGCCACGATGGGTGGCGCGCGCCCGAAGGCGCTGGTCAACATCGCAAGTGATCAATGGGTCATCAAGTTCGCTGATGGTGATCCGGCCGACACGCCGCTGATCGAGCACGCCGCAATGACATTGGCACGCAAAGCATCGATCCGAGTCGCCGAGACGATGCCGGTACGTCTCACTCACGGCCATGCTGTGGCGATCAAGCGCTTCGATCGCGCTGGCAGCCGCCGCCTCCACAGCGTGTCGGCGCGAGTGGCGCTTCAGGCCGCGGCGGAGGGTTTCGGTTATCCGGAGCTGGCGCAGCTGCTGCGGCGTAGGGGAGTGGCCGATGGCGATGTCTATATCGCTCACATGCGCGAGTTGTTCCGCCGGATGGTGTTCAACATTCTGATCGACAATACGGACGATCATGAAAAGAACCACGCATTGCTCGTGACCGACGCACAACAATACGA
>Ga0307511_10006328_pt1 | contig 11940 bp, 18 predicted proteins | sample 13_EM_MG_FD_200266 | JGI IMG/M metagenome (GOLD analysis project Ga0307511, IMG submission 200266) | Populus trichocarpa ectomycorrhiza microbial communities from riparian zone in the Pacific Northwest, United States - 13_EM | ecosystem: Host-associated > Plants > Roots > Unclassified | place...
GGAGGTGACCCGCAAGAGGGGGAAAGATGCCGACAGACCTCGAGGCATTGGTTGAGCTCTTGAAAGATGTCGTTGCATTTGGTCTGGGTTGGCGTGATTTCATTTGGATGGGCTCCCTAGGGCAAGACACGAGGAGGGAGTACGTACGACGCTCTTTACGATGCGCTGGAGGAGGATTGCTTGTCTTTCGTTGTGGGGATTCTCCATTGGACCTGGTCGTGTGGGGAAAAGAAGTGGCGATCAGGTATCAAAGAACAGGTGGTCGACGGTCTTCCACATCCGACCCAGTCTTTCTCTGACGGGGCGGGCTTGTGACCGGGGATTAATCGATTTCGATTATGTACTACAGTCGGACCGAGTGGAGGAGATATCCGGCTAGCAGGGAGCGCGATAATCTCCTCGTCCGAGCAGGTCGTATAAGTATGGATCAGCTGGCTTATCCTCCTTTTGGTCCTAATCGCCTCTTTCCCTCATCCGACCGCAGCTCAGAAGAGCAGAGCCGTATTAGGAAAGTTACACGTGGCGGAGGCTTCTCTCGTGGGTGCTCAAATTTGGGCTTGTTGCACCTCTCCCACGCCAGCTCGTGTCCTCCGGAGCCTTCTCGTGCTTTCCACCCACCCAACGCCCTCCCCCCCAACGCCCTCGGGGTCGGCCACCCTCCCTTCAACTCCGCTTACTCAGCGCTGGGCCACCTTCGCCGATTCTTGACTCCCACTGATCCGGCTCTCTCTCTCTCTCTAACCCCCACCTACTCGGTTCTCAACTGCAATGGCCCCTGCCCCTCCACCTCCACCTCCCCCTCCTCCGCCGCCCTTTTGCCTACCGTTCCGCGGCAAGAAACCCAAGCGAGTGACAACCCTCGCTCAGTCCGAAAAAGGCTCATACGGCCACAACTCTTACGGCTCCTTCCCGGACTCCCGGAACAGCTCAGAATCAGATCTCAGACATGATTCTTACTCTCCTACTGCGACCCTCAACTCAAGGACCTCCCTCGCCAAGTCCGGTGCCATCACTGAAGACTCTGAATCCTACGACGTCCCTCTTCCCGTCAAGGAACCCTCCCCCACCACCCCCAGGCGCAGTGACTCAAAGAAGTGGGGATATGGCTGGGGTGCGGGCAAAGAGAAGGAGAGGGAGGCCGAGAAGTACTCCGCTACCAGCATGGTCAGGAAGGACTCCGGAGGCTCGACGTCCTCCGCTGAGACTCTTGGCGGAAAAACTCCTCCGCCCGTGTACCCCGATCGACCAAATGTTTCGCGTCAGTCATCCTCTAGATCCAACGGTCCCAGGGTGACAACCCGACCTGGAATTCACGGAAACGACTCTTCCTCAACGCTCGTCGGCTCTGCATACGACCGCAAGGTCAATGACGTAGAGTCTGTAAAGGAGAAGCCTGACGTTGGTCCAAGGTTGGAAGATCTTCGGAAGCAGATGGCCAAAGATAATCTTGACTACTAGTACGTCCTTTTTTTTCTTTCAGTTCCCAAGACGGAAGTCTCATTCACGGATCTTTAGCGTCGTCCTCAGTGAAGATGCACACGGATCAGAGTATGTAGCAGCGTGCGACAAACGAAGGGAGTGGATTTCAGGGCAAGTTTCACCTCCATGAATATCGCGTGTTTTAGGCATTGATTTTACTCCTTTCTCTAGATTCACTGGCACCGCTGGTCAGGCGATCATTTCAAAGACCGCAGCCTACCTCATCACCGACTCGAGATACTGGGTCCAGGCCGCAAACCAGATCGACCCAAATCATTGGCATTCCATCCAAGCTGGTCACACGGACGGCCCCAAGGACTGGGTCGAGTGGCTTGTTGACCGTGCTAAGGACTCCCGCATTGGCATTGACGCCCGCATGCTCTCCTATACCAAGGCTACCGAGCTCAATACCCAACTTTCTCCCAAGGCCTCTAAGCTCGTCTACCCTCCCCAGAACTTGATCGACCTCATTTGGAAAGATAAACCGTTGAGGTCGAAAGAGCCCATTTTCATCCACCCCATGGAGTTCACCGGGAAGTCCACCCCAGAAAAGCTGGCCAACATTAGAACCTGGATTCGGGATACACCCCCCACCACTACGTCCTACTCAAAGTCCGCCCCCACTCCGGACAAGTACCACGTCGCGACTCTCGTTACCGCCCTTGATTCCATTGGTGAGTAGCCCCACAGTTCTACCATTGGCGGAAAGCTTACCGTTCGGTAGCCTATATCCTCAACCTTCGCGGCCAGGACATCCCGTTCAATCCCGTGTTTCAGTCGTACCTTATGATCACCCTCGATAAGGCAGTTCTATTCATGGACTCCGCTAAGCTTACCGATGACGTCGAAGAATATCTCAAAGCCGTCGGTGTCGACACGAGGGAATACAACGACCTCTGGAGTTACCTGAGAAAACGCGAATGGGGTGACGGCAAGGTGAGTTTTCTACTCCACTCCCTCATGTCGCACGCGCTTAGTACCTGGTTTACAAGGTCATTATCGCCCCAGAGACGTCATACGCGATTGCTCTCATGCTTACCCATTTCCGATACTCTGTGATGCCGTCCTTCGTCAGCTCCATGAAGGCCGTCAAGAATGATACCGAGATTGACGGAATGCGGAGGGCTTACCTCAGGGATGGCGCCTCTTTCGTCAAGTTCCTTGCCTGGCTCGAAGACAAGCTTGCCAGAGGATACGAGATCACAGAGTACGAGGCCGCCTTCCGCCTCACCGAATACAGGAGGACAAACAAGCACTTCATGGGGCTTGCTTACGAGAACATCTCCGCGTCCGGTCCCAACGCCGCCCTCCCTCACTATTCGCCCACTAAATCGACCGCTGCTATGATTGATCGCGACGCACCATATCTCAACGACTCTGGAGGACAGTACAAGGATGGAACTTGTGATACCACTAGAACTTGGATTTTCGGGCGCCCCACCCCAGAACAGTGCGAGGCATATACCCGAGTTCTCCAGGGACACATTGCAATCGACAGTGCGATCTTCCCCGAGGGCACTAGCGGCCAACAGCTGGATGTCCTTGCCAGGAAGTCTCTGTGGCAGGATGGTATGGACTATGGCCACGGAACTGGGCACGGAGTTGGATCATTCTTGAACGTCCACGAAGGTCCACACTCCTTCTCCAGCAATGTCACTCTTGTGCCCGGGCATGTCATTACGAACGAACCAGGTTTCTGTGAGTGCTTTTTCATCTGACGTACCGAGGTGGTTGCTGATGTTCATCCCTAGATCTTCCCGGAAAGTTCGGTGTCCGCATCGAATCCGCCCTCGCCGTGCGACGAGTCAAGACCAAACGCGAGTTCAACGGCGAATGCTGGCTCGGCTTCGAGCGACTCACCTGTGTTCCCATTCAGGCCAAGATGATCAAGGATGGCATGCTTACCAAGGACGAGAAGCAGTGGGTGAAGGATCACAATCGCCGATGCTTGGAAAAACTCGAGACCTACATACGAGACGACAAGAGGGCGGTGGCGTGGCTTAAGCGTGAGGCCGGACGTAACCTTGGCATCTCTCCCACCGGTCCTGGAGGTATTAGTATCGACTGGGATTAGACCAATTCGACCCTCCGAGGTCAAACCCCCCCCTCTCTCATATTTGCTCGCTGCTGTCTTCACCTTCGTATCCCACGGACGTTCTGCACCTACACTATATCCCTTTGGTTGCCATTCTCCGCCTTTCCAACTTATTTTCCCAAATAATCTATCAACTTCCCTTCCGAATGTACATCTTCGGGCTTCTTGTTTATTCCCAGTCTCTTCCTTCCCACCACTCCCTGTTTTCTGGCTGTTCGATATTTTCCTCTGGCTTTTCTTGCCCCCTCGGTCCTCTTCCCCGATTCGAAGCCTGTCATTGTTTGGCTCTCCCTCCTGTGGTCCGGACCACGTCAATTAGACCCGCTGACAGCATATCGGTTGAAGAGGCTTTGTAGTTTGATTTTGTTTGTTCTTCTTGTTATCCTTGCTCTCAGTCTCATTCTTAGATGGTCCTCAGTGCGTACACTTTCGACCACCCTCTCTGTTTTTTTCCTGTTGGTCTCGGAAGAGGTGACGAGGCGCGCCCAGAGGGCGTGCAGTAACTCTTCACTGATATTACCCTAGACCAGCCTCCAACTTCCCTTAACTCCACCTCTCCCCCTCGGCTACCCCCTTCCCTCTCCCAGTCCACCCGTAATATATATTTCTTCGGGTCGGATTTGGTCGTTGGCGACTTACCCATCGACTTTACTACCTACCTCCCCATCCATTGATCCCTCCTGTTCCTTACGATTCTGGCTGACGACGGTCACGAACTTCGTAGATACCTGGTGTATGAGTATACGACATATATATCTATACACTTATACCTATACATCGCGGGTCGTGTGATACGGTGTACACATGGTACAAGTTTTTTTTTAGAATGGACCAATGAGAATGTGTCCAACGGTTACATGTGCGCGCGACGACGAGATACACAGAAGAACCAGAAAGCAAACGACAACAGGGTACACCGACGATAGGATCGAAACAAGGGAGGAGCAGAGACGAGCGTACAAACTCATCGTCTCTGTGTCTTTCCTGATTTTCGTTTCCCAGAAAACAAGTGCTTCGGCTAGAAAGTGGTCGCGATGAGCGAGTGGGATGGACTCCAAAACGAGGACCACTTACCATCTTGACCTTGATAGCCCTGTCGCTCTCTCCCGCCTTGGCGTGCATGTTCCGCTCCCTCTGTCCGAGGTTCCGTAGTTTGACCGCTTTCGAAACCTGGGATTGGTCCCGCATACCGGCAGTTTGCCGGTTCGTCCTCGGAGCGTGCTTGCCCGCGGCGGTGACGGTGGTTCCGGTGTTACTTTTCCTCCTCTTTGGTGGTGACCTTCCGTCATCTCCTTCTCCGTCCACATCCATCCAGTCACCACCATCCTCTCCCTCACCGTCTTCCTCCTCTCCACTACCTTCCTCCTCGTCAACGTCCATCTCTTCATCTCTCTTCCTCTTCCTCTCCAGCCCCCGAGCTTTGGCGATCAACTCGGCGCGCAGCTCGATCCTGCTTGGATCCAACCCAGCTTTGGTCATCGAATTCGAAAGCTCCGAGATAGTTCTCAATCCAGCGGTTCGCGGAAGTCGAGCGTTGTGTTTCATCGCTTTTTTGATCGCTTGAGAGGCCATCTTCTTCTCTAGGCCCACTTGGAACTCGGCAGCTTCTCGTTCTTCGTCCGAGTAGATCTGTTATTCGGCGTGAGCGTGTCTAGTCCAAGAGCGGTGGGGCGCGACAGACTTACCATCTCTTCCTCGCTGTCGTAGAACCCTTCGGCGGTGAGCTTCTCCTCCTCACGTTCCAGTGCCTCTAGTTTTTCCTCGATGTCGGGGTCGATGAAGTCGGCAATGTTTTTGCCATCCATGATCTCGGGTATGACGTCGAACTTCCACTCTGGGTTCTCCAGGATGTAGTTCTCTGCAGTGTTCGTTTGTTAACCAGGACTTGCAAGGCAGTGTACAAGGACTCACTCTTCATATTGATATTGTAAACACCGGGGCCGCCTTCTTCGACTTCGATATCCTTCTCGAGCCTTCGCTTCACGCCAGCCTGCTTCTGCTCGAGTCTGGCTTTGGCAGCGTCAGGAATAAATGGTGCACGAGAGACATCATCTCGAGCTTTCGGTTGGGCAACGTGGATTCGGTTGAGGACCGAATTAATTTTAGTTCCCTTGACCTTGTTCCCGACCCTGTGAGCCAACAATGCGTCGCACGCCTTGGTCTTGAGTTCCATGACGCCTTCCTCGGTATAACACGAGACCTGGACGCAGGTCACACCTTCCTTGTTGATCACCTCATCGACGAGAGCACGATTTTCAGGGGAGAGGTCGTCGAGGCGCATGACATCGACCTTGTTGATAACGAGGACGGTAGGTTTGTTGGCGAAGAGGGGTTTGATCGAATGGAAAAGTTTGCACTGAGCTTCGACACTGTAACCGCACTGTTCGCTGAGATCCATAAAGTATAGAACACAGCTCTTGAGATGCGCAAGAGCTGTGATACTTTGCATCTCGATCGTGTTCATTTCCTCGAGTGGGTGGTCGAGGACCCCAGGGGTATCGATGACTTGCCATCGCAGGTACTTGTAGTCGAGGTGACCAACGAAAAGAGACTTGGTCGTAAACGCGTACGGTTGTACGTCTACGTCCGCACGTGTGACCTTGTTGATGAAGGAAGACTTTCCGACGTTGGGATACCCGCAGATAAGCAAAGTCCGCGTGTTGGGGTCAATCGCGGGAAGACGGGACATATGCTGCCGGACCTGCTCGAGGTAAGCGAGGGGATCCTTTTGCCGCCTCATTATCGTCGCCATACTGGGGTAACCAGGGAGGTTAGCGAAACGCGATTGATATGAAATTCGGAGACGCACCGACCGAGAGCAGCGCGTTTAAGCTGCTTGCAACGGTACAAACTATCACCGAATTTCAGGAGCCTGACATAGTCCTTGGCGACTGAGTCAATCAGGTGCCGTGCGGTTCGGAGTTGACCGAGGGCCAGTTTGTAATGGTTTTTGTCGTACAGCACATTTACTAGAGAGGATAAGAAAGGGTGGAGATCCTGATGCCCACGAGTATGATTAGTATATGCGGAATATTTCCAGAAAATCGGCGAACGTACATCGAGCATAGGAAATTCAGTCAGAATGGCTCCAAGTTTTTCATCAAAGGTGTCCTGGGTGAACTTGACCTTACGCATGTAAAACTTTCGAATACGACTTATTTGAAAGTTTTTGTGGATAACCTGTTCACGCAGACGGTTCAGCCTGGGGGTCTGGTGGGAAATTTCGGTTCATACCGTGGGGGTTTTCCGCTGGGTCTTCGAGAGGACGATGTCGAGGAAGTCATTTGCGGTAGGGACGGGTGCGATGGCCTTGAGCCCGCTGGTCGACATCGTTGGTCACGATCAAGGCTTTTTTCTTTCCGTCTCTGACTTCCTTATTTGGAACTGATCGGACATACGCACGTGTCCGAACAGTTCGGTACCTGGGTTGTAAGTCCCCGCCGGCGGACCCGAGGGAAGGGTGCGGCGGCCCGGAGCACGAATTCTGCGTGTTCGCTCAAACATCGACGGCAAACGTTTCATTGGGCGACCCGGGAGAAGTTGGTCGTGGGAACTTGAGGCTTGGTGGGAATCTGCCAATGTTGTGACCGTGATGCGGCGTTATTGCTGTCACGGATAAATGTCCGAGCGATCAGCCATCGTGACTGCCACTGCCAGTCCCAGACTGCTACCCGATACCCCATGGCCCGCAGACCCCGTTCAGGGACGGAGACGTTTCATGGCCCCGCGCCCCAGGATCCAGAGGCCGAGAAGGTCTCCAGACAGATTGACGAAGAACTCAGAGTGCGTCTAATCTGTCTATGACCTCACAGTGCACTGACATCCGGCCACAGAAAGAGGCAGACAAGTTAAAACATAACAAGAACAGAGAGGTCAAAGGTACGCGCAGATGCCCAACGTTCTCCCCGTTATCCCGCTGATTTCGCTCCCAGTGATGCTTGTAAGTCGCCATCCCTTCTCAGGTTTCTCGGCGGCGCTACATGCACCGATCTTAGCTCGGCCAAGCGGAGAGTGGAAAGTCGACTCTCCAAAAACAATTTCAGCTGCGCTACGCTGCTAAGACTCTTGAGCGAGAGCGGCCCACATGGCGGCCCATCGTCCTGCTCAATGTGATCCAAGCCGTTCGGTCAATTCTGGAAGAACTCGACTTCGAACTCTTCTCCCACACACAACCCTCCACATCAATCATCGGCTTGCCTTCTACTTCCCCTTCCTCTGCTGCTTCTTCTTCCTCGATACTCAGTCCCACAATATCGGACTCGCAACGGGCAAGGTGGAAATCTGACCTTGCTCAAGTAAGGACCAGACTTCTGCCGCTCACCGCCATCGAGGAATCATTAGCTTCGGATCTTGTCGGCGGCGCCTTGATTTCTCGTGGGCGTACGGGTTTCGTGAGGGCCGGGTGGCAGTCCCTCGTTTCCAGCATGCGCGCTAAGGCCGTCGTGGACAATACATACACTGACCACACGCCTGGGACTAGCAACCTCGCTATCAAGGCCTTATCCATGGTCCAGGATGATGTTGCCGCACTCTGGAATCACCCAGCCGTCAAGAAACTCATCAAGATAAGGAGGATTGTGCTCCAGGAATCTGCAGCATAGTAGGTCACATTCCAAATTAACCTGCTTCCGCCTCCTGACCTAGCGCCACCCTACTTTTTCCCAGCTTCCTGAACAATGTTTCACGTATCGCGTTATCGAACTACATTCCCACGACTGGTAATATCACGTCACCTAGAACCCTGATCATCGCTCACATACCCCCCGACAGAGGACATCTTAAACGTAAGGATCCAGACGCTGGGCGTTACGCAGCACTCGTTCGAGATAAACGTTGGTGGCCAAAGCATGAACTGGCTGTTATACGATGTTGGCGGAGCGGTACGCGCTAGTTTCACTCCCATGGGTAGTCCCATCAACTGACAACGTGTCCCGACCGACGTCCGTCTTGTCTAGCGCGGTCAAGTGGGCCCCCCCTACATATGAATGTCTTGCAACCTTGTGCTAATTATCGACCTTTCATGTTAGCGACACGCATGGGTCCCTTACTTCGATGATGGTATGTTACAACGACTACTGGATGTGAGCCCTGTGAACGCCGTCTTTCTCACGTTATTCATTCTCGATAGCTACCGCCATCATTTTCCTCGCTCCAATCAGCGCATTTGATCAGGTCTGCGATACACACCCCGTTTCGGTTGGCTTCCCCACCTCTTCTGACGCTGGTCGTTTTCCGCCGTAGTATCTGGAAGAAGATCCGCGGACGAACAGAATTGATGATTCACTACAGTTGTGGACTATGGTGTGCTCGAATCTCCTCCTGAGGAACGCACATCTAGTCTTGATGTTAAACAAGGTTAGGGATATTACCTCCTGGTGGAACGTCCACTAACGTACAGAGCGCCTAGACTGATCTCCTGAGAGAAAAGTTGAACGCTGGGATCAAAGTCAGGAAATAGTGAGTTCAACTCCATTCACCCAAGACTAGTCACAGGCCAACCCCGACCGCGACAGTATCACATCATACGGTGACCGACCAAACACATACGAAGAGGCGTCAGAGTACTTCCGCGCTCATTTTCTCCAAGTCCACCGACGTAAAGACGTCGGTAACCGAGCGATATATGTGGTACGTCTAAGACGACTACCACTGTCGACTTTTCACCAAGAATCGGGGTCTAATAGCGTTTCACCCAGCACTTCACGTCGATGCTGGTAAAGTTAATCCATATACTTCCCCTTGACCGTGGTCACTGAATAACTTTCAGGATGTCCAAGCGACAAGATCCATTCTTGCCGTTGTCGGCGAAGCAATCATTCGTTCGTACATGGAAAGTGTTGGTCTATCATGAGAACAACTCGAGAATCACCCAACCGGCGGACCCTGACATGCCAATTTGGGACTCAGTCGTGGCTCTTTTCGTGTTGCTGCCGTGGATCAGCCCCCCCCCCCGTTTATCTAACTTCCATGCTACACGGTACCTCTTTGCCTATTTCGTCGTTCCATGGTCACCGTGGCGTGGCACCTCCAACCTCCGACGCTAACTACCCCCGGTCTCGGACGCCGAAACATTCCCACACCCCCTCGATCTCTCACATTGTAAACGCTGTTCACAACCCATACCTCCCCCATCTGGCCCGCTTCATGTTCTCACGATCAAGCACGCTTATATATACTCGAATGTATTTCTCCTGCCGTTTCGATCATCATGCTTTCTGTCGTTCTTCTCCCGCCTCCTTAATTCTCGCATCATAAGATTACTGGTGTGTCTCATCACCTTCTAATATTACGCTATCGGAAGATTTTGGTACCCTCCTCGGTGGCGAGCGAGGGACGTTCCCATGTCTGGAAGTCGCATGGGCACAGTGTGCACCACCGCACGCTGGATCCAGCGCAGAAGGCCGATGGGTAGCACAGATGACAGGATATTCATCACCGCTCGCAGGCTGCGAGTGGTGCCCCATCACACTTGCCAGGGACTAAATGCGGTTCCGCTGGGGAGGGGTTTCCGAACCACCCCAATGGTACACCAGTTGGAATAGCCTCTTTCTGTCTTATCTGTGAGTGGAATCTATTTTTCCTATCATCGAACGGCCCACCGCCGTCGGCCACGGAGGAGATGGTAGTGGTGATGTGAAATGCGGACATTCGGGTGAGGCATTTCCGGTGAATTGGCCGCGGTTTCCTCGTGCTGTTTTGTCCCAGGACAACCACCCACACGGTGCCAAGGTTCAGCGTCAGGTAACACCCATTCCAAAATGGCCCCGTGATAATTCCTCCATAATTCCATCACCTAGGCACGGCCGCCGAGACTGTTCTATCCGCCTTATCGATTATCATACGGCCCCAGTGCACTCCCATGGATCACCAAACTTCAATCAGGGGCCTGCAAGGTTAACGGACTCCGGGGTCACAGTTAGTCGTGTGCGAGGACGTGCTAAGTGAAGGTGTGACCCACGGAAAAGTCACGTCTAATTCGATGGGTTCGCAGTTCTCACCCGGTGTCTTGGGGACGGCAACTCAAAAGTCCCAGCCGTACGCGTAACAAGCGGACCGGGTTATAAGTTTGTTCGTGAATGATTGAAGACTGAATCCGCGACCAGGTTGCCGGGACCACCCGATATCGCATCACACAAGCGCACAGGATCCTCGTGTGTAGAGAAGTTTAACGGGTAGAACGGTGGTGATATTTTTTGTGGTTCGGTTTATTGTGCGTACCTATTGGGATATTTGGCAGGATCATGACCATTTATCTACGTTCGAACTTGACCGGGCGCCTTGACCGAACACTTCAGAACCGGGAGGTGGTCAATATGATTGTCAAGTTGGATCCTGAGAAGGAAGACCTAATCCTAGGGGGTCTTGGTGATGGGTCCCCTCCCTTTGTGAATGAGACTCTGCTTGCCCCAGGGAGGGGACCCATCACCATCTCTGCGAAACTTATCCGTGCTCTCCACACAGAGTGACTTTCAAATCTGCGGCCGAGGTAGAAGAGTTAATAAACACAAGACGGGTGTTACAGCGCGTTTCATTTCGATAGACCGTTCTCTGTAGGATACAGCCCCAAAATGTTGTTTACTTTTTGATCGAATTGGGGTTCGGCATCCCGGCATGACGCACGATACCGGAGCCAGGACCCCGCACCCAACCCGCCCCCTACCCCCGTTCCAACCCACGGAAGACAACAATATGTCCACTCATGCATCATGAGTTGCCGACGACCCTACTGACGGAAGAATGGGAGGGAGATCCCGGTTGTTGACCCGCTGAGGCCGACATGAGAACAGACCGCCGTCTTGTGCCACTGACACCCGGGTGGAGTTCGGCATCCCGGTATGATGCCGAGGTCGAAGAGTCCCCTTGCGAAAACTGGCTTTCTCGCACGAAGCTCACTCGCAAACTCCATGACGCGCCCCCACCATGAACCGCGGATTGACGAGGCCCCAACAGGTCGAAGGACAGGTGAACGGCCAAGTTTACCGGTCTGCTGGGACTCAGCGTCGATGCCGCGATGCCGGGGTGCCGAGCCCCAATGCGATCAAAAAGTAAGCAACGTTTTGGGGCTGTATCCTACAGAGAACGGTCTATCGAAATGAAACGCGCTGTAACCGCCGCGAATCTAGCTGCTGGCTCCTGTGTGAAGCTCCACGTGTTGGTGTACTACTCCTTCATTCTGATCAAGAACGTAAGTGCGGCCTTTTCGTTGATCGATGTTCGCGGTTGTGTAACAGCGCATCCCGTCTCCATTCTCTGCAATGTGCCCCCCTATGACGGTCAATGTGCACAAATAATAGTTCCCATCACGCGCGCGGGAATCACACCAGTTCGCACGCGCGCGCCCATATCGCACGTCGCACGGAACTCTG
>Ga0307511_10006329_pt1 | contig 11940 bp, 13 predicted proteins | sample 13_EM_MG_FD_200266 | JGI IMG/M metagenome (GOLD analysis project Ga0307511, IMG submission 200266) | Populus trichocarpa ectomycorrhiza microbial communities from riparian zone in the Pacific Northwest, United States - 13_EM | ecosystem: Host-associated > Plants > Roots > Unclassified | place...
CGACGAGTGCCTGAATCGGTGGCACAGCATTTTGACTAATATGGAAGGCATATTTGGTAATACCCCTCTGTGGCCAATTTCTGGCCTCTCGAAAATTTTTACCTTGATAGTTACAATGTAATTACAGAAATGCTCTGGAGATTTTGTTCTATTCACTAAAAGGAGTGTTTTTAACAGAAAAAATATTAAGTAGATGTTGTTTTGTGGGACCAAAAATTTTGTTCAAAAGTGGCGGCCTTTAGGTGACTCGCACCATAGTGTAACATGACTGATGAGTCGCAAATCCTTGCGGATATGCCAGTAAATTTGGGTACAATCCATCATGTAAATAATGCAGATGACATACCTGTGGACTTTTATTATTAGTTGTGGGGCCACTAATAGGGTGAACGTTCCATTCCTGCCGAAAGTCCTCACAGTCATGATTGATGGCCCCAAGAAAGAGTCTTTGAAGGAGCCAAAGGTGGTAGTTGCTCTCAACGTCGAGATGGTGACATCTCTCACAGTGAACGAAAAATCCCCGCCATCGGCACACAAATTGGGTTCCGACTTCAACCCACATGCGCTCAATCCTAGAGTTGTGGGTAGACCTGTAGTACGGATATCAAAAGGGTAACTATGGATATGTAGTTCATAGCAGTAACTTACGACCCCCACATGAATGATCCACAGTTGGGGCCCCATGCAGCCACCATGTACGTAGCTACATTGAGGTTTTCACCACCGCGATCACCCCTCATACGTGATGGCATGCCGTATTCTTCCTGTGCAACAAGGAATACGTCGAGAACGGTTGAAGCACAGTTGTTTGTACTCGTTCATAAGCCAGTGATCTGTTAAAATCGTAGTAAGAACAATCAACCAACAGACTTGGCAGTAAACCTGAGTTATGCACTGTTCGACAGTAGCCATCAACAATTCTGTGGACCACAAATCCCCATCGGATGAGCTTGTGGTGTCCGTCAATATGCCAGAGCGCATTCAATCTCTTGACGTGATATACCCTGCACTGAATAACACGATGCTCTCGTAAACGCTGTCCTAGCCTGTCAACACGATGCAATGACTGCCATATCTGCTTTTGTTGGAGGTGGATCCCTTGGAGCCATAAGTGTCCAAGTAAATAGCGGAAGCTGGACTCTGGTTTGTGCTTCTTGAAAGCCCTCACTAGTACGTCCAGCTCGTCATTGCTTAGTACAGTGTAGCTCCGCTTCAGGCCATGTTTCCGCATGGTTCACCAAAGCATCATATGGGTAATACCTAGGATACGGGCAAGTTCACTAAGACTGATGTGACAGCTACTATTTGTAACAACCTCAGCAAGGAAGTCAAGGCAGATGGACTTCGGAGGTCGTCCTCGTTGGCCGCTCTTGACTGTTGTTACGAGTTCTGGGATACTCACACCTTGTTGCTCACTAGTAAATCAGTCAGCATTCCTCCCTAACAGAAAATTGGACTGACAGTGTGTTGACGATATGTCCCATGGCCTGGAGATCTTGGATCACCTGTCCAAGCAGTTCTGCAACACCCACTATCCACTCTAGAGGTAGACATTTGTCCTCGTGGCTAGCACCACTAGGGATAAGTGCTTCAAGTAAGGGAAGTGCCTTTGAAGAGAGTGCATCGATGTGGAATGCGACCCGAGTGGGATCTGGAAAACCATCAGATCGTAGGACACAAGCGGCGTGATCATATGTTTTCCTGATGATTTCATGAGCAGCATGGATATCAGCAGGCCATCTGCCAAGGTTGTGCCATGGAAGGAGTGGAAACACTCTCTGGGCAGTGGGAGTCATGTCCATGGGCAGAATTCTGATCGCTCACTACAAGAGCTCAGGTACAAACATCAGTAAATATGTACATATAAGCTCAAGTACAGCTCATTTCCTCCAGTTGAGCTCATCCGACTTGGGAGAGACTATCGCATTCCAGAGCTTGTGGACATTGGGGTTTCCCATCTTTAAAAAGATGTACGACAGTAATTTCTGTGGCCCTTGTCCATGTAATTAGTTAGATATCTTACAAGAAATTCGTTGATTGTTTGATCTGATTCAATTTTGCCATCAGTTTCAGGTGCTGACATAAGCCCACCTCTTGATAACTAACTACCCACAAGCTTGTGTTGAAGGTGAACAAAGAATGAGGAAGAAAAACTGGAAAGCGTATTCCCTTCCATCCACTCACAAAAGGCTGCCTACTCCACATGCTATGCCTAGGGATGGGCAGGTTTCTTCAGTTTCACCCACTGTTGAATCTGGTGCCTTGGTCACACAGCAGGATACCTCTCCCTCACAAGTAGACTCAACTCTTGGTAAGGTCATGAAAACATAACATTGTTCTGTGACTGACTGCTCCTTTATCAAGCAAAGTGCAAGATCTTTCGAGGGGCCAACAAGAATACTTAGTGGTATGTTTGTGTTGTTCCCAGATATCAAGGGTTTAATGGATATTCGAGAGCAGTACGAATGTGTATCCTTTAGCGATTATATCTACATCATGGAGCGCTTAGAAAGCGATGAGTATCAGAAAACGTGGATCAGGTGTGTTACCTACTGCCGTCACACGCTACCAGGTGACGAACCATTGCATCTCAGGCTTAAAATCACCTTCTTCCTTGACTCTCAACGTCTAATGGCTCTATTGCCCAGTGCTGCTCATGAATCTCTCTTAAAGATTCTTCAAAAGGATATTAACTGTCAAGCACCTACAATCTCCGCCTTGCTTCTGCGTGCTACTCCGACGAAAAAGGGGACAAGTCTGACGGGAGGAGGTACAACTCTGAAAGGAGGAGATGCAAGTCCGACATAGAGGAGGACAAGTCCTACAGGGGAGGAGTTCAGCACCTGAAGAAGAGGAAGGAAGATGTAGGGGGTGAGGGCATTGGCTTCAGCTTATGTGCTGCGCCCTTGGACAGGCTCAGCCCTCGTATTTTGGAGGAGCGGAGTTACGACGGAGGAGTAGGAGTAGGAGTAGGAGTTGAGTTGGAGGAGGAACTTAGAGTCAGGCAGAAGCAAGATGAGGACGGGGCTTTGTTGATATTCGTACTCAGGTATGAGGAGATACACAGAGACTTATATACTAACTGAAAGGACAGGATCCTTGTGATAAACGCAAGACATGTGAAAGGTGGAGTAGGAGAAACACATGAGAGGAAGTAGCACATGAAAAGGGTAAACACATGGAAGGAATAAGTAGCAACAGGGTGACAAGTAAGTGACAGGAAGGAAACAGGGTATGTACCTGAAGGTATGACAGAAGCGGGCCAGACGGACCAGAGGAACAGAGTAGGAGTTTGGAGGAGAAATGTCGGAGTTAATAGGAGATACATCGGAGCTAATAGGAGATACGTCGGAGTTGGTAGGAGATGTGTCGGAGCAAATAGGAGATACATCGGAGTTGGTAGGAGAGATGTTGGAGCAAAGAGGAGATGTATCGGAGTTGGCATGGATGTGACATTAACATCGTTCTTGATACTATCCCAATCCCTTCAGCTATCGCATATTGTCAAGCCTCTCCCAACATTACTCATCAAGGGAAATCTATCCGCAGAATGCCTGACTTAACAGTCCAGATGTGGCATAGGGGGCGCAAAGCGGGTAGTATTATGTCGGAGACAATCTGGGTAATGGAGTGCACGTTCAGCCAAAGTGATCGCAATGTTACGAAGAAGCTCCATGCCTTCGTTCAAGATTTTCCTGGACTATTATTTGTTGGCAAAATATTACTCAAACAAGAAAGGCTGTTTCGCAGCCCCGGTGCAAACGGATCCATCGCGAGGAATCTTTGGTCATCAAAGCTGATGATGTTTGCTGAGTGGACGGATTGTGCGAGTGCCGAGGGGTTTTCATTGGTGACCATGGATGGTTTCACATGGTTTTCCCTATCATCTGTGGAATTCCATCTGTGGATTCGTAAACCCGGTGGATCGAAGATTAGAATAGATTTTTTCAACAAAGACAGCTATGGCTATGGGGTGAGTCTTTGTTCCAATGCTTCAGTACTGACAATATTGAATGTTCTTGCTCTCAGACGATCTACCCGAATGTTGCACTCAATGAGGTGGAGAACACTTTCTGGTGTGGCTTTGAACTCACGAAGGCCCCACTCCTTGCTGAGCTGGATGCTCGGGGTGTGGACAGAACATTATTTGATTGTATGGGAAATTGGCTGCCTGCGGCTTGCATTATAGATCCAGAGAAATACCAAGGTGCGCTTTTGGAAGGTGCTTGGGCCACATTGTATGGCCGATACTATGATTGGCGTGAACAGTTGGACAAACCACGCAACATTCGACATGGCACTCGGGCCTCTCAAAATCATACTTAAGTTTACCATATGTATGTCCTTGGAATCTGGACTACACCATGCACTTCAATACATATATATGACTCTCTCATACTTGTGTACAATTTCTATATGGTTCTCTCTCAGTTATGTTTTTGTCCCTACTGAAATGTACAGATGGTCACCAAAAAAGTTGCGCAGAGACCAAAGAAAAAAAGTTGTGCGAGGTGTAAGAAAAGTCACACGAGTGGAGGTGTGCCAACAAGTCGTGCAGGCACCCTAAAAACGTGCTTGATTTTTGTTACAGATGCAGTGTCATAGGCTAGAGTGTTATGACCAAAGATATATAGCATGTTTCCTCAACATTTATTTTTATAGAATCAAATATCTTTTGATTCAATTTTTCACTCCAGAAAATTGAAAATGCTTCCTGTGAGAGAAGTTACATTGTTTTTTCTTTATTTGTTTTGCAAGGAACAGGCAGAAGAAAAAGGTCAAATTTCTTATATTCCCAACATAAGAAATGAACTCAAACCATGTTTTGACACAAAAAAAGACAAAAATGATGCTGTATGATATTTGTCTTTTTTGTTAAACAAAATTGTGAATAAAAGAGTATCTCTTTCTTCTATTTTTTTACAATGTATTGGCATGAAACATTGAGAAATGCTTGCAGTGCCACTTGAGCTATGATGGTATAGGGTGCAAGGTTCTTCTCCGATAGCTTTTTAGATGGTCATGTAGACTGGAAGTATTTGGCCTTGACGTAGACTTGGTCACCAACTTTGAAGTCTGGTGTTGGAGAGCATTTAGCATCTGCCAGACCTTGGTATCGTAGTTGGGCGTTAGCCATCTCTTCTCTAAGGTATTGGTGTAGAGACTCTAGGTCAACTGCATAGTCACAAGCCCAGGCAGAGGTCATATCTTGTTCTGGGTAAATGGAGATGTTAGGATGGTAACCTTTGTTGGCAAAGAAGGGCAAAACTCCGGTAGTAGCACTGGGTGCATTGTTGTATGCGAACTCCACCAGTGGGAGTAAGTCCACCCAGTTGTCCTGCTGGTAGTTGCATTAGATCCAGAGGTACTGTTTGAGGGTCTGGTTAGAGCATTCAGTCTGGCCATTGCCCTCCAGGTGGTAACCGGAGGTGAAGTGGAGGTGCATGTTGAGAGCCTTTCCAAGCGACTAGAAGAAGTGTGAGATGAACTCAGTACCATGATCTGAGGTGACATGGGCAGGGACACCATGCTTAGAGAACATGTGGATGTAACAGTCCAACTTTTTATCTTATCTAATCTGTGATTAGATAGCATCTTATCTTATCGTAGTGTACAGCCGTATCTTATCTACCTTAGTCTAGACCTGTGCCTCATGCTGTACATGCTGCCTCCCTTGATGTCATTCCACATAGCCTTAGCTCCACTATGACATCACTAGCATAGCATTGCACAGTACATAGCCTCGTGGATAGCCTTGCGTAGCCCTCGTGTAGAGTAGTATATGTACAGTGCAATCCAGCACCCAGACACTCTCCATTCGAGCTCATCTTGGGTCTTTGCCCTAGCTTCTTGACTCCTATCCTCTCAGAGTTTCTGCGTGTAGTTGGGTCCTTGGTGTTTTCACCTAGGGTCATCTCAGTGGAGTAAGAAGAGCTTTGCGAGCTCCAGGCTAGTGATGGTGTCGTGAGTAGGAATGAATATGGCTTGTTTAGACAGCCAGTCTACCACAACCAGGATGGCTGTAAAGCTGGTAGATGAGGGGAGTTGCTCTATGAAGTCCATCAAGATGGAATTCCAGGGCTTCTCCAGTATGGGAAGCTGTTTCAGCAGCCCATAGGGTCTATGGCACGGTGTCTTAGCTTGTGCACAAGAGGTCCATGACTGGACATAGTCCTTGATGAAGGCCTGGAGACCAGGCCAAGTGTACTCACGCCAGATTAGTTCCAAGGTCTGGTTTTGCCCAAAGTGACCAGCTAGTGGGTGATCGTGTTGATACCGGAGGACATGGAGATGGAGATCATCTGAGTCCAGTATGTAGATATGACCATCTAGTTGGAGGAATCCTGCCTCATCAGTGGACCAGTGAGGGTCTGGAGGGTCTGCAAGGTGGACCTGGGCAATGGGGTCAGAGGGTAGTGCAGAGAGGATGTCACTATGGAGTGTTTCTACATCCATGATTGCAACTGCACAGAGGACCAGGAACTCTAGATAGGTAGTGTGAAGTGAATTAGTGAGCTGTTCTTGAGTGAACACCAGCCAGAGATTTTGGGGGTTAACCCAGGCATAGCCACTATCCTCCTCTTTGGGGTAGATGTCCCATCGTCTAGTGAGTGTGTCAGGCTTGGCACCGAGCTTACCAGGGTGGAAGCAAATGACAAGATTAAACTGTGATAAAAACTCAGACCACCAGGCTTGCCAGTGGGAAAGTACTTTTGAGGTTGAGAAATACTCAAGATTCTTGTGGTCCGTAACAACGTCAATAGGGGAGATGGAACCTTCAAGATAGTGGCACCAGTTCCAGAATGCCTTGAAGATGGCAAGTAATTCCTTATCATGTGTGTCATAGTTCAGCTCCAGAGCAGTTAAGGTCTGGGAGTAGTACATGACCAGACGGATCTCTCTGTCAGCACAGGTAATAGACAAGATACTGGTGACAGCATAGTCAGAGGCATCAGTTTCCACAATGATAGGGGTATCTGGAATGAAGTGAGTGAGAATGGGCGCAGCGGTGAAGGCATGCTTAAGAGCATTGAACAAATGTTGACAGTCCTTGGAGAAATTCCAAGGAGCATCCTTCCGGGTGAGCCAGGTAAGACGGACCACAATGTCAGAGTTGTTAAAGATGAACCAGTGGTAGAAATTGGTGAAGCCTAGGAAGGACTGGATGTCCTTTACCTTTCATGGTTCAGGCCAGTCAGAGATGGTTTGGATCTTGTCCAGAGACATAGTCAAACCTTCTGGAGATAGGTGGTAGCCAAGATACTCTACCGAATCTGAGTGAAACTCGCATTTCTCCAGTTTGGCAAAGAGGCCATGTAACTGGAGACATCAGAGAACTTCCTAGATGTGCTGCTGGTGGGACTTCATATCCTTGGAGTAGATGAGGATGTCGTCGAGGTACACAATGACACAGATATCTAGCATGTCAGCAAAGATGGTGTTGACAAAGCATTGGAAGGCTGCAGGGGAAGTTTTCCATTCATCGCCCAGAGCAATCTGGATGAGATGGTAGGCATGCTGGAGGTCGATCTTGGAGTAGATCTTGGCATGGCTGGGAGAGTCCAAGAGGTCAGAGATGAGAGGGAGTGGATAGTGATCCTTCTTAGTGATTTTGTTAAGGCCTTGGAAGTCAACGCATAGCCAGAGGGAGCTGTCCTTCTTCTTTACAATGAGGACCAGAGCAGCGTGGGAGGAAGTGGTAGGATGGATAAAACCTGTATTCAGATTTTCATTGATGAAGGTCTGGAGAGTGGAGAGCTTGACTGGAGACAGTGAGTATAGTGTTCCCAAAGGGGGTGAAGTACCTTCTTCTAGGTCGATCTTCAGGTTGTAATTGCGATGAGGGGGAAGTTCAGAGGCTTTCTCCTTGCTGAACACATCTGCATAATTGCAATACTCTGGAGGAACAATGTCCAGAACCAGAGGAGTGGAAGTGGATGAAGAATGGGCCTTCACTGAGTTGGAGGGACGCAGCTGAAGTTGGTATTTTGTAGATCCCTCCAATTTGCATGCTCACATGAATGTGGCTGCATTTATCAGAGAGATATGTGGAGGGTTGCAGACCGGAGTGTCGACAGATGGTGCAGAGCCAGAGTCAGATTGGCCAGAGAGGCCAGAGATAGGATTACTGGGTGGAACCAGAGAGGGAGTTGACAGGGGCGCTGGCAAACTTCCTGCAAGAGTCTGGAACATTAAACTGCTCAATACCCAATCAATCAATGGATTGTAGCGGGTGAGCCAGTTATGTCCAAGAACAATAATGCATTCAGAATCCAACGGAGTGAGGTAAAAGGTCATGGGGGTGACATCACCGGTAGTGGGGAACTGCACTGATAAGTCGATAGCTTCTGTGATTACAAAGTTTGAAGAGCTGTCAAAAAGCTGGAGAACTATCAGAGCTATGGAGTAAGTTGTAGACTTGCTTTTGTGCATGAATTTTATGTCTACAAAACAATGGGTGGACCTGGAGTCCACAAGTGCGCAAATTTTAGGTAAGTCCAAAGATAAGAGGGAAACATGGGGCATAAGAGAATTAGGATCTAAAAGAGCAGACACGTTGAGGCAAGCCTCCTTGGGTGCACTTCCGGAGTCAATGCAGCTTGCCGGTTGTGCAGAGGGCCAGGAGCTGCTTACTCTTTTTTTGACTTGGAGTTGGCACCCAAGTTTGAGTCTGTTTTACCAGACTCAGCAGCATCAGTGGCTGCAGCATGAGCCTTGGCCTTTTTGGTCTTCTTGGGACAGTTGTCTGCAAAGTGACCAGGACCCCTGCAGAACATGTGGAGGTTATTGTCTAGTCGCTGTTTTCACTCATCAGCAGTGAGCTTCCCATTCTTACCAAGCTTGTTGGTGAGGTCCGGTCTGGTAGTATTGGAAGAGGATGGGTTGCTGGTCGTTTTGGATGAGCCAGCAGGGGCAGAGCTAGAGGTGTTGCCGGCTTTGGATTTCTCCTTGCCAGACTTGGGTGAGGTGCCTCCGGAGTCAGAGGACTTGGCTGGGGACAAGGTGGACTGACTCTTTGTGGTACAAGCAATCTCGTCTTTGCGCTCCCAGTAGCATGCATTGATCTCTAGCATAGTTCCCGGAGTCCATGGAGAGTCAGGGGTTTGCTGACTTGAGCAATCTTGTCTTTCAGACGATCTGGAAATCTAGAGTAGAACAGGCAGCGGAGCATGCCATCTCCATAGTCCTGGACTTGGGAGGTGAGGCAGTTGAAGTTCACAATGTATCATGTAACATGGGGTGCATCCTTCATCTGGAGGTGCTCAAGTTGGTGCTCGGCATTGGCAATGGGGTTGTGGGGTCTTGTTACGACCATGTCCAACTCTGGGTCTTATCCAGTTACTTCAGTTGCATCGCAGCATTATAGCTCAACTCCGGTCGCGCATCACTTACTCCGGTCACGGTCGTGCAGATATACCTCCGCTATGTACGACCCTTGGTCTAATCCCTACACAGTCCTTACTACACCTTGCTGTCTACCCTGGCTTGACGTGAGTTCTCCGTGTGCTCGATATATCTCCTACCTTGTATCATTTTCACTGGACCTGGTTTATTTTACTCGGACCTGACTTTATTTTACCTGGACCTGACCTAGTACTTTCTCCAGTTATCCCTTGTCCACCTTTCAGGCTGTTTACTTGTCACCGTAAATACTCGCCCCTAGTTCTTACTTAGTATAAGTACTCTGTAGTTTATTTTGTATACCTCAGTCTGAAATCAACCATAGTCATCTACTCCTGTTCTTGTCCGTCTCTGTCTACCCCTCTTGACCGGAACCTATGCAAGGGATCAATGCTCGTTATCCTTAGTCGTTGAATCCACGCAGTCACCAACTCCAGCCAGACTAACCTCTTGTCCAGCCCTCTGCTCCCTTCCTTCGTCCGCTTTCGTCCGGACTTGACTGGACCCCCTACCGGAGTAGACCCGGACTTGACAGTATTTCAGACTCACACTTGTGTGGGTTCACTATACAAAAAACGTCATACGCAAACTAGTTTCCATTTCCTCATGACCATGACTACGCGCTCTCGCACTCGTACTGCTGCCACACTCACTGAAGAAGCAGGTGCAGTAAATGACCTCCATCTTTCTGCTGCCCAGCAAGCCCTGTCTAACCGCAGGCAACCTCCGGCTTCCATTAGCCAATTCCGGAGCTTCACAGCTCGAAACCCCACAGTGTCTGTGACTCCGCGTCGAGATGCTGCATCTCAGAGCCTTCGTGGTTCTGCGGACTTAGGTCACCATGAATCCATTTCTGGTGATTGGTTCCCCTACCATCGCAACTCCACCTCGGAGCATCGCGAACCCGGTCGTTTCCAATGGTTTGGCCCTGAGGATGGTCCCGGAGATGATCTGGACGACCCTGGAGATAACAACAATGACGACAATGACGACGATGAATTTCTCAACGCCACGGAAGAGCTAGACCCTAGTCTGGCTGTCTTCCACAATCTCGCCGTTGCCATCAACCGCCTCTCCCGCTCCTCTCATCATACCAACGACTCCTCTTCCTCCCGTGCCAAGGTCCGTGAACTGGACACCTTTGATGGCACGGACCCCAAAAAACTCCGGACCTTCTTGGTCCAGTGTGAGTTATGCTTCCAGGATCGAGCCAAGGCATTCTGCCTTGATAGGGCAAAGGTAACTTTCGCCCAATCATATCTAAAAGGGATGACACTAGAATGGTTTGAACCAGACCTCCTCAACTCTGGTGATCCGGCTGACCGTCCATGCTGGATGGACAGCTGGGTCCACTTCGTCACTGAGCTCCAGAGTACCTTTGGACCTCACGACCCCATCGCTGATGCAGAGCATCAACTCAAGCATCTCCGGATGAAGGACGCTCACTGCATTACACGGTACATAGTAGACTTCAACCGACTCGCCTCCCAGGTCCAGGACTACAGAGATGGCGTGCTCCACCACCTGTTTTACTCCGGTCTCCCAGATCATCTCAAGGACGAAATTGCTCGAGTTGGGAAACCCCTGACTCTACATGGGCTTAGGGCCCTTTGTCAAGAGATCGATGCGCGCTATTGGGAGCGCAAAGACGAGATCTCTCGTACGACGAAGACCCAGTCCACCTTGTCTCCAACCAAGTCCTCCAACTCTGGAGGCAACTCATCCAACTCTGGTCAGGAGAAATCCAAGACCGGAAACCCCTCCAGCTCCACCAACTCCTCTGGCTCGTCCAAGGCGACCAGCAACCAGTCCTCCTCTGGTTCCAGACCGGACTTAACCAACAAGCTTGGTAAGGATGGGAAGCTAACCACAGACAAGCGCAAGAGACGTCTGGACAATAACCTCTGCATGTTCTGTGGAGGAACCGGTCATTTTGTGGACAACTGTCCAAAGAAAACCAAAAAGGCCAAGGCTCGCGCTGCGGCCATTGCTACTGAGTCTGGTAAGACGGACTCGAACTCGGGTGCCAACTCTGAGTCAAAAAAAGAGTAAGCAGCTCCCGGCCCTCCGCACAACCAGCGAGCTGCGTTGACTCCGGAAGTGCACCCAAGGAGGCCTGCCTCAACGTGTCCGCTCTTTACGATCCTAATTCCCTTATGCCTCATGTTCTCCTTTTGTCTTACGACTTACCTAAAACCCGCACACTTGTGGACTCCGGGTCCATGCATTGCTTTGTAGATTTACAATTCGCGCACAAAAACAATCTTACCTCCTATTCCGTTTCTCCAATTGTACTCTGGCTCTTTGACGGTACCTTGAATTTTGTAATCACTCAAGCCGTCGATTTATCAGTGCAGTTCCCCGCATCCAGTGATGTCACCCCTATGACTTTTTACCTCACTCCGCTAGATTCTGAATGCATGATTGTCCTTGGACATAACTGGCTCACCCGCTACAATCCGTTGATTGACTGGGTACTGAGCAGTTTAACTTTCCGGACCCCTGCACCAAGTTTGCTAGCGCCCCCGTCGACTCCCT
>Ga0307511_10006331_pt1 | contig 11938 bp, 9 predicted proteins | sample 13_EM_MG_FD_200266 | JGI IMG/M metagenome (GOLD analysis project Ga0307511, IMG submission 200266) | Populus trichocarpa ectomycorrhiza microbial communities from riparian zone in the Pacific Northwest, United States - 13_EM | ecosystem: Host-associated > Plants > Roots > Unclassified | place...
GGCCAGGAGCGGAAAGCGCATTGGCAAAGTCGTCGGCATCCTTGCTCGGATAGTCCAGACTCATGCCCTGATCGCGATACTGGCTTACTCCGATCGCCAACAGATAAAGGACCGGCTTCACCGCACTTGATGGTTTCGGGCCGTGCCACTGCAGGTGAAGGATGGCCGGAACGCTGGCGGCGAGACGGTTGTATGCGACGATCGATACCTCGGCATTCTCCGGCGGTATCGGAATCGTCAGTTCGTCGTCGGCTGGCGATGGAGGTCCAGTGAACGGACGCCCGCCCTTCGATACCGGAACCGGCCGCCCGTTGACATAGGCGCGGATCGACGTCACCGGTTCGCCGGAAGGCGTGCGGAGATCGAAGAAGATCGACAGGTCGCGCGACGAAACGGTGCTGTCGTCGGCAGGATGCGTAATCTCAACCACCGGCGGCAGGAGTTTCGCGATGTCTTTGGTCCCTGCGCCGTTGAGCGCCAGCCGCAGCGCCTCGCCTTCGTCCCGTGTCGTGATGATGTTTGCAATGACGTCAGGCCGATAGAAGGTCGATCGAAAACGCGAGATCGGAAAGAAGTCCGCGGCGTTTTCCCTGCCACGATTGAGGTGCCAGCCGATGAGCTGTTCGGCACCCGGCGAGCAGTCGTAATAGCCGCCAGCAGTCCAGACGACCCACTTCCCGTCGGGATGGGGGAACAGCGCGAACAACTCCTGCCCATCGCGCATCCGGAACCAGCGGATGGTTCCATCGGCAAACGCGGCGATTGCCAGGCCGGAATCGTCCGAGAGATTGACGGCCCAGACGACATCGGGCGCCGGGACGGACCACTGCTTCGCGCCGTTGCGATCGAAGAGCCGCAGATTCCACTCCGTTCCCACCAGCACGCTCGTCCCGTCGCGGGCCACGGCAAGGCTGCGAGCGATCTCGTCCCGATCGAGGGGCAGTGGCTGTCCGTTCAGCATCGGCTCGGATAAATTCTGCCAATGCTCGATTTCCAGACCTGGCACGGCCGTTCGCGGGCGATGCAGCGAAGGATCGGCCGTCGTATGAATCGCGAGATCCCGCTTCGAGACCGAGTAACGCGCGGCCTCGCGTCCCAGCCTGAATTCGAACTCCACCGTCATCCCATCGGAGGAGACCTTGAGGCCGTCACGCCCTCCCCGATAGTCGGCGATCGTCGCGCGAGTCACGAACCGGGGCTGACCGGAGGACCCGATGCGTCCCCAGGACGGATCGCCGGAGGCAAACACGAAACCACCCGAGGGCAGCGGCGCGATATCCATGATCGTATCGCCAGCGACTGGTACGTCACGCCAGGAGCCTTTCCCGCGATCAAACCAGATGCGGACGATGCGCGAGGCCTCGGCGTTGGCGCTCACGCCTCCCGCGCAAAGCTGCGAGCCATCGGAGGACCACGCTACCGAGGACAGGTTTCCGTTCGCGATGCCAGTGGTATCAGCCTGAAAAAGGGGCGTGAGATCCGCAGCCGACAGCACGACGACAGATGTCAAATCATCGAACCCGACAGCGATACGCCCGCCGCCTGGAGCGAACGAAACACCGAACGGATGCTGGCCGCTTTCGCTTTTCTTCTTCGTAATCAGACGTAACGGTTTTCCACTAGACGGGAGCGCGTAGAGACGAAGAAAACCATCCCGCGACGAGCTGACGAGTTTCCCATCGGTGCTGAAGGCAATCCCGGACGTGTCACTGTCATATTCGCGATCTTCGCCGGCAAGCTGTCCAGACCGATCGAACACGCGGATCCCATTGGCCCCTCGCAGGCCGACCGCGAGCCACTTGCCGTCGGGCGAATAAGCCATCCGAATCGGCCGTCCCGACAAGCCGCCGATCCGCCGCACGAGGTGTCCGTTCTCGCGGTCGAAAAAGTAGATCGATGCGCTCCCATCCCAGTCCCAGCCCGTCCACCCACCCGCGGCAATGGTTTTTCCGTCAGGCGTAATGGCCAAGGCATAGACCTGACCTTCATTGCCGCCTCCCGCAGGTAGATCGATCGTTCGAACAAGCCGTCCTGAGCGCGGATCCCAGACACGTACGGTCTTATCCCACGAACCAGTGACAACAACACGCTCCCCGGCATCGACGGCGATTCTGCTGATCGTCGCCGTATGCATCCCCGTCTCAATGCGGAGTGCGGGCTGTGAAGAGACTTCACGGGCAAGAAGAGCTGGCGCGAAGCCGAGGATTGTGCAGGCCAGAAAGGCCGTGCTCATAGCCGGCAGGTTTCTCCTCAAGGCTTCTTCTCCGAGGATTGCGCGTTAGCCGGCACTTGAGGCTCTAGCCCAGCCTGCTTTCCCCTCGGTTCATGCCGCCCAACTATTTCTTCATGAATCAAAAGGCCTACCAACAGCGGCGCAAAGCTGAAGAAATAGGACGTTGACTCGTACAACAGAAAACACAACACAAACACCAAGGCTGCCGTTATGCTCAAAACCATGACCGTCGTAATGAGGCGTCTGCGAAAAGGATATGTGGCCAACACAATCACCATTCCCAGGGTGATCTCGACAAGAGCCAACGACAGTGATGACGGCTCATGCACAGTCGATCCACTCGATTCTGCCTCGATAGCATTTTCCAGGATTTCGGCACCGTCACGCCTTCCAATGGGAGTCCAATACGCGTCCTTGGCCTCCGGAAAGGTACCGCCCAGCACAACGATCTTGCCCTTTAGTGCGTTGTAAGCGGGCTCACCGGCGACGTTGAGTACGTCACGCGCGTGATAGCGAGGGAAACGATGTCCGTACTTCAGAATCTTCAATCTTAGATCGCCAGGCCTTGCGTCCTGTGCTAGGAGGGCACAATTCCCCTGTCTCTGGCCCGTTGCAGCCTCCAGGCTTGCCGGAAAAGGCTCGGCCTCGTAAGCCAATACAGCCGCTCGCGCCAAAGAAGGAGCCGAGTCATCTCGCAGCGCTACGTAGGAATGATAAGAGCGAATTAGTCCTCCACTATCGAGTACTTCAGGGACACCCCAGCAAATACTCGCATTGGTTGGATCGTTGATGAGAGCCGCCCCATTCCTTCCTACGACATCCTCCAGATGAGCGTCAGGAACTGATTCGGAACTGATAGCGCGCGCCCAAACCACGGGCGTGTGCATCATGCTTTTCGACGACAGCCACTGAGGGAGATCCAGGGTTGACCAATCCGAAGTGTCGAGATCTACGATGATCGCGCGGGCTCCTGATTTTGCGATCGCCTCGATGATCCCCTTTACGCATTCCGGCTCAAGCGGACTGGTTCGATTGAAGAATTGCTTGTAATCCAGGGCATCGATATCGACCAATGCGACCTTAGTTGACGCTGTGCCATTCTGCGAGATCAGCAGCGCATCGAGATTGATCATTTCGAGCGCGCGCATCAGCCTCGTGTTCTCGAGAACAAAGGTCGCGATCGCTGCTACCAGTACCGCAACGAGGCCAACGCCGACATGGGGCCAGAAAGGCGGCCGAAGAGAATTCCTGTTCTCGCTCATCGCTGCTCCGTCTGATCAGAGCTGAGCGCGCGTAGGCAGACACCGAGGAAGTAATGGATGGTGGAAACCGGTGTGCCTTTGCCCCAATGCGAAGTCATTTCGCGGACTCGCGCGAAATTGGCACTTCGGGTCTCGTAGTCTTCGGCCCGCACAATAAGCACTACCACTGGCACTCCAACTGGTTCTTCCTGTTTGGCGGAGAGGATGGTCAGTCGATAGATGCCCGGCTTCAGTTCGCCGGGTTTTGCGTTCAGCAGTTTCGCATTTGGCACGGAAAGCGGTAAGCGCACGGCTTCCAAACTGAACTTGCCATTCCGCTCGACCGCAAGATCAGCAAGATATTCGCCGTTCGAAACACGATTCAACGCGGGACTCAGGTCGAGTCCTTTGACGTCAAGAGCAAGCACGCTTTCTTCAGGTCCTTCGACGCCACGAGCACTTGTAATCACCTGATGCGGCACTTCAGAAGAAAAAAGCGCCATGACCGCGGTCATGATTCTCTTGTAGGTAGGCTGAACTCCGGGATCGTCGTCGATCGTGATCGGCGCTTGGCAACCGGCAGCCTCCAGTTCCCAACAAGAGCGATGAATGGCCGCACCGGATGACAATGCAATGTCAATCGACGACTTCGACGCTGGCTGCCGGGCCTGAATCTGGTCGCCCACAATGACTGGGTCACCGAGCTTGACGGTGCCTTTGTGCAGTCCTGTCACCCTCACCCACTCACCACTAACGGCGATTATGTTTCCTGTCTGTCCTGGCAATTGTGCGAAACCGGCAGGCGCAAGCGTCAGGGCGAAGAGTACACAGGCGATGCCGCGTTGCCGGCTGGCAAATCGATCTGACCGCTCATAGGATCGGGCTTGGTTTCCCTGCTGAAGCGCCATCCGCTGGCCCCCTGGAGTCCCCTCAGATGAAGGCAGAGCTCATCCGGGCCCAAATCGGTACCCGAGGCGAGCCTGCATTCTTCGGAGGAGGAACCCTGTATGCCTTGGGAGTGACACGGCGGGCATTTTCCCTACCCGTATCGAAGAAAATGTTGCAGGCGAAGCAAGGCCGCCAGAACCGGCCTCGGCCATTCCCGTTTCTTGCTCAGGCTGACCGCGCCACCTTGATCAACGCTTCCATGTGATTGAGGTACTTCTCAAGCGCGCGACGTCCCGCCGCAGTCAGCGAATACTCTGTCCGCGGCATCCTTCCGGCGAAGGACTTCTTGCACGAGATGTAGCTTGCATCCTCCAGCTTGCGGGCGTGGACGCTCACGTTGCCGTCGGTCGTTTTCAGGATCGCTTTCAGCTCGTTGAACGTCAGCGTTGGGTTCACGGCCAGGGCGCTGATCATGGCCAGGCGGGTTTTTTCGTGAATGACGCGGTCGAAATCGGGGATCTGCGTCTCGACGACGCGGCTGGCTGGTTTCTCGTTGCTCTTTTTTGCTGCTGCTGATCTAGCCACCGTAGCTCCTTGCGATGATGAGTCCGAAGATGATGTGCAGGCCGCCGAAGCCTATGCCGAGGATGATGTTGGAAGCGCCGAGCGGGACGAGGGCCGCGAGCACGCCGAGGAGCATGAATGCGATGCCCAGCACCGGGATTACGCGGATGGAAAACGCTCCGCTGCTGACGAATGCCGTGCCGTAGAGCAGCAGCCAGGTCGCCGGAATCGCTGCGTAACTCTCCACGCGCACGATGGCCAGCGTCAGCACCGCGCCGGCCACGAGCGGCGCGAAGTAGCTGATGAAGAATCGCCTGGCCACGCCTGACATGAACGGCGCATCCGATCGCCGCGCTTTGATGGCCATTGTGCCGAATCCGATGAGCGCCGCGACGACGGCCTCAGCAAGCCACGTTGCCAGCCACATGCGAAGCGAGCGGCCGAGGAACTGCTGGGCGACGATCGTCGTCACGATGGCGGTCACTCCCACCCACACGCCGCCCCATCCCGGAATCGAGGTGAACGATCCCGCCCGCTCCATGGCGTCGCGGATGAATCGAATGTTGTCGAGCGCGTGCTCGCGCATCGGAACTGGAGCCTCGGACATCGCCGAGCATGGTACCGCAAAGTGCTTTTCCGCTGAGTGTTGCGCTAACGGCCCGGTAACTGCATAACCACCTCCAGGTTTCTTTTCTCATCGACTGCCCGCGCCTTGCGATCGCGTCCGGTTGAAGCAACCAGGAGGCGATCCATTGACCAAAACGCTGAAGATCGAGCCGAGCCTCGACGATACGGTGCGCCGGATCGCGAAGGTTCAGCCGCTCGTCGCGGACATTCAGAATTTCGCGCAGGACGTATTCGACACCGTTCGTGAGCCTCTGCTCGTGCTCGATGCCGCGCTGCGCGTGCGATCGGCAAATACTGCGTTTTACGAAACGTTCCACGTTGCCTCGGAAGAGACGGAGAACCGGCTCATCTATCAGCTCGGCAATGGCCAGTGGGACATTCCCGACCTACGCACGCTGCTCGAAGACATCGTACCGAGGAGCTCCGTCTTCAACGACTTCGTTCTCGAGCACGACTTTCCTCACATCGGTCGACGTTCCATGCTCCTCAACGCCCGGAAGCTGCATGCCGAGTTCGTTCTGCTGGCGATGGAAGACGTCACGGAGAAACGGCGCTCGCAGCGTCTGCTCGAACAGATCGAGACGTACGCTCAGGACGTCGTCGACACCGTGCGTGAGCCGCTGCTGATTCTCGACAGCAGCCTGCGCGTCCACTCCGCGAATCGCGCTTTCTACCAGACCTTTCACGTCTCGTCGGGCGAGACCGAGAACCAGCTCATCTACGAGCTCGGCAATGGGCAGTGGGACATCCCTGATCTCCGCACGCTGCTCGAAGACATCGTGCCGACCAGCTCCGTCTTCAACGACTTCGAGCTCGAGCACGACTTCCCCGTCATCGGACGCCGGGTGATGTTGCTCAACGCGCGAAAACTGCGTCAGGGCAGCCATGCCGAGCTGCTCGTTCTGGCGATGGAAGACGTCACCGAACGGCGGCGCGCCGAGGCTGAAGTGGCCCAGGCCAAGGAAGCGGCCGAAAGCGCGAACCGGACGAAGAGCCTTTTCCTCGCCAACATGAGCCACGAGTTGCGCACGCCGCTCAACGCCATCCTCGGTTTCTCCGAGATGCTGCAGGAAGAAGCGGTGGAGCGGGAGCTACAGGACTTCAGCACCGACCTGCAGAAAATCTCAACGGCCGGCAAACATCTGCTGGGACTCATCAACGACATCCTCGATCTGTCGAAGATCGAAGCCGGCAAGATGGAGCTGCATCTGGAGATCTTCGACATCCCATCGTTGATTGCCGAGGTGGCCTCGACGATCGAGATGCAGGTCGAGAAAAACGGCAACAAGCTCGCCGTCGTTTGTGCGCCGGACATGGGTTTCATGCGCGCGGACCTCAGCAAAGTGCGCCAGGGTCTGTTCAATCTCGTCTCGAATGCCGCGAAGTTCACGCACGGCGGCCAGATCAAGGTCGAAGCCGAGCGGCAGATCATGGACGGCAGCAGTTGGATCATGTTCCGCGTGTCGGATACCGGCATCGGCCTCAGCTCCGAGCAGATCGTCCGGCTCTTTCAATCCTTCACGCAGGCAGACGCCTCGACGACGCGGAAATTTGGCGGAACAGGCCTCGGCCTCGCCCTCACCCGCCGTTTCTGCCAGATGATGAACGGCGACGTCAGTGTCCACAGCGTTCTCGGCAAAGGGAGCGTCTTCACCATCAAGTTGCCGGCGACGATCAGCGAGACCGCGAGCGCGCCGGTCGTTCCCACCGAAGACAGGCGGGAAGGGTCGACTCTCGACGTTCCTCCCATCGACATGGAGCCACTTCCGGCCGCCCGAACCTGCGTGCTCGTCATCGACGACAGCCCGCTACAACGCGATCTGATGCAGCGCTACCTGCAGAAGGAAGGGTTCACCGTACGAACCGCGGCCGGCGGCGCGCAGGGGCTGAGACTGGCAAAGCAACTGCTGCCGGCGGCGATCACTCTCGACGTGATCATGCCCGAGATGGACGGCTGGAGCGTGCTCGAGTCGCTCAAGGCAGACCTGACGCTGCGCGACATCCCGGTGATCATGCTGACGATGGTCGACGACCAGGAACGCGGCTTCACGCTCGGCGCGTCCGACTACGCCACCAAGCCGGTCAATCGCCGGCGCCTCTCCCAGATCCTGAAAAAGTACACCTGCCTCACACCGCCCTGCCCGGTGCTCGTCATCGACGACGATGCCTCGGCACGTTCGCTAACGCGCGCAATGCTGGAGAAAGAAGGATGGGCGGTCTCCGAGGCCGAGAACGGAATCGACGCGCTCGACTGCATGGAGCGCAATCGCCCGAGTCTGATCTTCCTCGACTTGATGATGCCGGAGATGGACGGCTTCCAATTTGCGGCCGAGGTGCGGCGCCGCCCCGAATGGCGATCGATCCCGATCGTCGTCGTCACGGCGCAGGACCTCACCAACGATGACCGACAGCGACTCAACGGCAATGTCGAAGCCATCCTGCAACACGGAGGCTCACGCGCGTCACTCATGGAGCAGGTTCGCGACGTGCTCGCCGGCAGCAATGCCGTGCGCGTCGTTCCGGAACGTCAGGAGTTGGTGACGGCATGACCACGATCCTCATCGTCGAAGACAACGAGATGAACCGCGACATGTTGTCGCGCCGGCTGGAGCGCAAGGGTTACAACGTCCTGCTTGCAGTCGACGGAGAACAGGGCATCGAAGTGGCCCGTGCAAATGGCCCGGACCTGATCCTGATGGACATGAGTCTTCCGGTCGTCGACGGTTGGGAAGCGACGCGGCGGTTGAAGGCGGACGACGCCCTCAAGAACATTCCGATCATTGCCTTGACAGCGCACGCGATGGCCAACGACCGGGACAAGGCGCTCGCTGCGGGATGCGACGAATACGATACGAAGCCGATCGAGTTGCCGCGGCTTCTGGCCAAGATGGAGGCATTGCTCCTCGTCCCCGCCTCGGAGTCGGTGTCGTGAGCACTTCGGCGACGATGAGACTCTCGTCGCAGCTCCTCCACGATCTGCGGAGCCCTCTCAATCAGATCATCGGTTACTCGGAGATGCTGTCCGAGGAAGCGGAAGGGCAGCGGCGTGAAGGCTTCGCGACGGACCTGGAGAGAATCCGCTCCGCAGGCCACCGGATGCTTGCACTCATCGAGGAGAACTTCACCTCGGTCAACGAAAAGATCGTCGTCATCGCGGCCCCCGATGATGAAGTGCTGCCGACGGTCCTGCTGCAGCCTGCCTATGCGCCAGGGTTTCTGCTGGTCGTCGATGACGACGCCGCCAACCGGGACGTGCTTTCGCGCCGATTGAAGCGGCAGGGCCACGAAGTCATGACGGCAAATAGCGGTCGCGACGCTCTGCGCCTCATGCGCGAGACCGCCTTCGACCTCGTCCTGCTCGACATCATGATGCCGGACATGGACGGCTACGAAGTGCTGGGGCAGATCAAGGCGGATGAACGGCTGCAGCACATCCCCGTAATCATGATCTCCGCGCTCAACGAAGTGCAGTCGGTGGTGCGCTGCATTGAAGCGGGCGCCGAAGACTACCTTGCCAAGCCGTTCGATCCGACGCTGCTCAAAGCCCGCATCGGCGCCTGCCTGGAAAAAAAGCGCGGACGCGATCGGGAGACTGCGCTCTTCGAACAACTGCAGAAGAATTACAAGCGTCTGCAGGAAGTCGAGAAGCTGCGCGACGACATGCGGAACATGATCGTTCACGATCTTCGCACGCCACTCACGGCGTTGATCATGGGCGTGGAGATGCTGGAGCGCGACGGCTCGCTCACCGCAACGCAGCACGAGATCATGGCCATCGCTTCCGGCGGCGGCAAGACGCTCCTGGGCATGATCAACGACCTGCTGGACGTGGAGAAGATGGAGTCGGGCTCCACGCAGCTCCAGTACGAACAGCTCTCAGCGGCGACGCTGGTGGCCGGTGCTGTCGAGCAGATCGCCTCGCTGGCCGCCGATTCACGCGACGTGATCGTGATCGAGATCGCCCCAGGGCTCCCGTCCTTTCCCGGCGATCAGAACAAACTGAGCCGGACGCTGGTCAACCTCATCGCCAATGCCATCAAGTTCACAAGCGGCGGCAAGGTGACGATCACTGCGTCTCAGGACGATCGGAAAAACATCCGCTTCGCAGTCCGCGATACAGGGGAAGGGATTCCAGTCGAGGCGTTTGAGCGGATCTTCGAGAAATTCGGGCAGCTCGATTCGCGAAGAGTCGGCACCGGTCTCGGCCTCGCGTTCTGCAAGCTGGCAGTCGAGACTCACGGAGGACAGATCATGGTCGAGAGCACCCTTGGCGTTGGAAGCACCTTCTCATTCACGATTCCGCTTGCTGCCGTTGCCGCAATCAAGCTCAAGCGAATCCTGATCGCCGACGATGACCCGGCCATTCTTCAACTCGTCACCACCATCCTGAAACGGGCTGACTACGAGATTGATACGGCCGCCACTGGCCAGGAGGCACTGGAGAAAATCGAACGGACAGAGTACGACGCAATTGTCCTCGACCTGATGATGCCGGGAGTCAACGGCTTCGAGGTCTTGAAGCGCCTTCCGGCTCGTTTTCCACGCCCGAAGTTCGTGGTCATCATGTCCGCATCATCGCCGGACATCATCGCCAGGGCAGTCGGGGCTAACGTATTCGCAACATTACGAAAGCCGTTCGCGATCGACGAGATGCTGACGACGGTTCGCGCCTGCATCGCAGCGTAGGGACGTCAGCTACGCGCTCGCGCTGACCAGCGACGGCTGGCGAGGCAGTTCCACGGTGAACGTAGTCCCGCTCTCTTCCTCGGATACCACCGAAATCGATCCGCCATGCAGTTCTGCGATCTGCTTGGAAATGAACAGGCCGAGGCCGGTTCCCTTCACTAACTTGCCACTGCCCTTAATCCCTCTGGAAAACCGCTGGAACATCCGCGGCATCTCCTCGGCAGGAATGATCTGACCGCCATTCCAGACAGTGAGAGTGAGCAGCGAATCGTTCCCGGTCAGCGCCACACGGACGGCAGTCTCCTCCGGCGAATACTTCGTGGCATTCGACACGAGGTTCTCCAGCATTTGCGCGAGACGCGCCGAGTCGCCGAGGACGCGGGGGTTCTTCTCCGCGACCTGAATCTCGATCCGGCGGCTGGTCGTTTTCGAATAGCGACCGGCCACTTCCGAGGCGATCTCGTTCAGGTCGACCGGCTCCATCAACACGGAGAACTTGCCCGTGCTGAACTGCGCAACGTCGAGAAGGTCCTCGGCCAGCCTGTTGACACGCTCCGCTTCGCGACTGACGAAATCCAGGCTCTCCAGCACAAGGTCGTCGTCGTGGTTTCTCAGCGCCTTTTTCGCGAAATAGGCGAAGCCCGTGATCGCTGTGAGCGCGTTCTTGATCTCGTGCGTCACCAGCGACAGAAACTCGTCGCGTTGGACCTCTCGGACTTTGAGTTTGGCCTTCATGGACGACTCGCGAACGACGCTGCGACAATACTCACGATTCTGCCGTCGATCTGTTCAAAACGAGACAGTTCGCGGGGAAGGTCTCAATCGTGGAGGATCACATTCAGCAGGGAGCTGTGGACCTTGAGGCCGCCGTTGTAGTCGATGAACCCCATCTTGCGAAAACGGTTCATGAAGAAGTTCACCCGCGAGCGCGTCGTGCCGATCATTTCCGCCAGCACTTCCTGACTGATCTTCGGGACCACGGTCTCGGGCTTGCCTTCCTTGCCGAAGTGGGCCAGCAGCAACAGCACGCGCGCCAGCCGCTTCTCGCTGGAATTGAAAAGCTGATCGACGAGGTCCGCCTGAATGCGCGCGTTCCGATCGAGCAGGAAGGAGACGAAGACGTCGGCGAAGGCGTGCTCCTTGCGCAGCACGCGGATCATCTCCTTCTTCTTGATCCGCATCAGCGTGCAGCGGGCCAGCGCCGTGGCGGTCACCGTGCGAATCGGCTCCGACGTGGCGATGCATGCCTCCCCTACAAAGTTCCCGGCTTCCAGCAACGCGACAGTCGCCTCTTTTCCGCGCTGCGAGACGACGGTGACTTTGAGCGTCCCCTTCTTGAGGTAGAACACATCGTCCGCCTCATCGCCCTGCGAGAAGAGAACCTGGTTCTTCTTCAGATCGAGCAGCGTTCTCCCCACGCCAACCTCCTCGAGGAAGGTCTCGGGATCAAACGGCGGAGTCTTTCGAGCGCTCTTCTTTTCAGCCGCGGGCACGACAAAAGACTAGCAAATCACGCGACAGCAATCGAGTCGCTGACTCAGAATTTGATTTCCTGGCTGGATGCCCTCACGTTGCACGGCTCGCAGAGCCAGCCGTGAGTGGTGAGCTTGAACGGAGCCTCGTTCTCATCGCGGAAGAGCGTTCGCGTTTCGCGGCACCAGTCGCAGCGGACGACGTGAGGATTGCCGAAATGAGGATT
>Ga0307511_10006332_pt1 | contig 11937 bp, 13 predicted proteins | sample 13_EM_MG_FD_200266 | JGI IMG/M metagenome (GOLD analysis project Ga0307511, IMG submission 200266) | Populus trichocarpa ectomycorrhiza microbial communities from riparian zone in the Pacific Northwest, United States - 13_EM | ecosystem: Host-associated > Plants > Roots > Unclassified | place...
ACGCCTACTTGCTTCGCCATCTAGTTTGGTGTCCCATCCCTGCGTGTATGTGTGCTTCAGCCGCACTCACATGCCGAGATTCAGCCATGCAGGGACCAGTGCATGTGAAGGCCGCGGCTATTTCAGATACCCTGAGCGCTTGAACACCAATATATACACATCTTTTGCCCGTCCAAATCTACCACAGTGTTGTGATAGGTAAAACCGTGCCAGATTGATGTCAATTAACAGTCCTGCAGGGGCTTGAATCCACACCTAGTTAGCCGCTTGCACTGACCCTGCATGGGTTAATCTCGAAGCCTTCCCCGCATGTGCTATGTATGTATGCACGTATCTACTTCTCCGTACATACAGTATGAACAATCCCGTGCCAAAAGTCATCGCACAGGAGGCCCTTTTCCAAAAAAACAATACAGCCAAAAATCACCGCTTTGCTGGAACCACTTGAAGTCCTCGGGTCTTTTTAGAGATTATCAAAAAACCTTTACCTTATGGCTTGTAGTTCATTCATTAACGGCACAAGGGTCGGACGGAATATATCATATTGCCATACAAACTAGCGCCATTTGCGCATTTTTGACTATTATGCCAAGACTTCTGCCAATGCAGAAGACTTTCTTTAGGTGACTGTATGTACATCTCCATTCCTATGTAGTTTGGGGCACCTATGGCTTGCAAATTTATATAGTTACCCAATTTCTCGTATTTTATTATTTTTTGAGAAGTGGCAGTTCTGCTGAATTGAAGTCTAGGCACCGAATTCGACACCTCGCTCAGCGCCATATGGGGAGAACAATACCGACTACCTACGCTTGCTGCAGTATCGCTCTTCGAGATTTCTTACACCCTCAGTCCCTCGGGTACAAGCGTCTACCTTCCCGAACCTGGGGATATGTATAACACACAAGTAACCCTGAAAAATAATTCTCAATTTGATCCTTCTAGCGCCTTAGCCTAGGAATCATTAGGCAGGAAGTCCTCCGCTAGCTCTATTATAATTCATGTCAAAATCCAGTGTCGTTTCCACGAACTCGATTACTTCGCCAGATATGCAGCCTAGCAAACCGGTCTTCCGGGTAGGTACCGCAAGCCCTCCATTTTTCCCGCCGAGGTGGTTTTTCAACCTTTGTCAGTCTTCCAATAGGTACAGACCTAGCCTTCCGATTCCTCCAGATTACCCCTCCTATTCCGGTTCCATGTACCTTCCCTCTTGACCTCTCTCCCATTCCCGCCTTGCCTTACACCAACGACTGGTAAACTGCTTATCTCGCCACCCCTTCCTAAGCTTCGCTAGAGCATCTATTCTCTCATTAATATTCCCTGGAAGTCCATTGTGAACCTTCCATCTAGCCTAACCGCTTAGGATCCACCTCTCGCCTACTTATCCCTTATATACACCCTCAACCGACACCACCTTCCTCAAATCCTATGCGTTTTCTACCCGCTTTCTGAACTTTCGCAATTGCTGCCTGAGAAACCGAATCGAGGGTCAGAACCCATTCCTCGACTGAGTCCAAAGCCCCACCTTCTTATCCCACTGATCTCCGTAGCTCACCCCCTTATTCTCCTTGATGCCTTCCTTCCTTCCTTCAATCTTTTCTTCTCGGAAATTCCTTGCCACAACCCTCATTGCACTGGCTCGCCTCCTTCTTCCCTTAACCTCCCGCTAATAAAAGATATATCCATCCTCAAGAATATCGGCTGGGTTATGGAAGTTATCAAAGGCTCTATAATCTTCTCAGTTATTCTCTCCCTCTCCCAGACTTTTCTTGGGATAATATCGGTCACCGTCAGGCCCTATGATTTTTGCAATAAATTTGCCTTTATTACTTTCATAACTTGATCTCCTCCAGAGTTCTCTTCCTCTACCCCCACGCGCGCCGTCGTAATAGGATTAATATAAACCCTATTCCTCAGCGTTGAGATATTGCCTAATACATTAAATAAACTGGAGTCAAAAAACAAAAACAAAACCAGATATACTCCGCATGCAAGGTTCTATCTATAGCCTAATGATCCTATCCTAGCGTGGTAAGGGATGGGTGGATGGATGGGTAGCCTGGAGCGTGTACTCTACCGAGCGTGGGGAAGTACGGGAGGGAAACGAAATCGTGATCGGGGATGTAGGTGGAACCGCGGAAGATGGCAAACTACGATAAATACCACATGTAGTTACCAGACACACTCCACCCCCACCCGCTACTCCAGCCCGCAAGAAACCACCACCGAGTGGGATATAAGTATTAATATTAATATCCTCCTTCGCCGACTTCTGGGTATTAACTGGTATGCTTCTCCCGTTCCCCCCCTCCTCCCCCACGCGAGCAAGTCCCGATCAAGAACTCAGTCGGTACATGGAGCAAGATTTTGTAGTCGAGCCGAAATCGCCGTGTTTTAAGGATTTTTAGTCCAATTCGATATTTCCAATAAACCCTCTGCCTCAAGACCTCGAGGGCCGTAGGAATGCCGAGCAGCATATAAAGTTCCAGACTGGCCCTCAACGCCGCGCGGCAGACTGTACCCTACCGAAAACATAGATTGGTCCAGGACATGAGAACACTTTATTATTAAAAAAATACAAAGAATTACCCAGTTCTTTGGGAGCGCTGGAGTATGCAAAGTACTAAGGGTGTGATTAAGTATTACATGAATATAACCAGACGATAAAGGTTTCTTGGCACAACTCTTTTTTCGGCCTTCAGTCAGTAGTCTAGGACCAACCTCTGCCATTGTACTGGTACAGCAGGAGGAGCTCGATGGAACTTCCTGGAACACCAACAAAGAAGCTTCACGAGTATCCCGGCCAGCACAGCCCTACAAAAGTAGATGTAGTTAGAATTCCCGCCCGGGAAGCGACGGAGATGGGTGCATGGAAAGTGAGAAGGAAGATGAAGCATTCATCGATTTCTTGCTTGCAATTGGATATAATTGGATATTTGGAGGGCGATGAAATATTTGCCCAACTGCCGTTATTAAATGAATGTATTTTGACTACGAAATAAATCTAAGGGAACCAAAATTCTAATTAGCTGTAGAGAGAGAGGCTATTGTGAATATTTATAAAAACATGCATCACTTAGATTTCTTCAAGCACCAGTGAGTAATAATTGTTGAACAACACACAACACATACAAGAAAATTTTCCTTGTCTTCATCACTATGGCCGTCTTCCTCCTGTCCGACCCGACTTGCAGACGGCCGAAAGAAAACCACATTAAGCAATCACCCAACTCTTCGGCCAACCCTGCGCTTAAGCTCTGCCCCTCTAGAATACCTATGTTACCCACCAAACCAATGGCGCTGCCACTGCTATAGCTATCTACCTACCGTACCGGAGTTCGAATTTTCCCAAACTCAGTTACTCCTGTCCTTTAATTCCGCTAGATTTACGAATACCGCTTGAGACGGGGCTCACGCTGCAGCGTGGAATTTGATTTACATAGCCTGATTACCTGTTAATGGTGTAAAACTATTTGAGGAGGAGTAGTTATAGAATTGTCTCAAGCGGCCAGCAGATTACTGCCACACAAAGGTCATTGCGCATCATTTTTTGCCCGAGTGCAGAATGAGATGAAAAATTTCAATAAGTGTCACGTTGGCTAGTGTTGTTCACCTCTTGGGGATGGCTTGTTCCGCTACACGAATGGCTAATTCTTTTGATGAAATGTCGGCACTGTACATGAAGCTTTTAATTGGAAACATGGCCAATATCTGAGAACATACAAAAGATAACGGGAAAACAAATATCAAAAGGCATAGAAGACGGGTAACATGCATGACCATGATTAATTCACAAAATCTGCAAACACTAAAAGGATAACGGTTCGATTCAACACAACGTTTCCCAACATGAACTGCTTCACCCGCGTCCCGAAAACCCAATTGTTCATCACTCTATTTCTCTTCCACCTCTTGGACTCGGCCAGCGACAGGCTCCCCGATTGCTCCCCGCTGCTTAAGAAGCTCAATGTTGGTAGGATTAAGTCCCGTCACCCCTTCTATCCGCGCCCTAATGACGTTTAGGTGGACCCCATAATCCGTAGACCAAAACCAAGATAGCTCCACTGCTGGATTCTCCCGACTATACCCCTGTTTCTTGATCACTTGTTTAAATTGAACTTCACCACTCAGTGTTCCAATAGCAATCAGGCCACCCGAGCGTGATGTTCTCCCAGCCCAAGCAAGGGCGGTAATCTCAGCCTGAATATCAATATGCAGAATAAGCTCCCGGGAGGATGAAGACCAGAATCGCAACGTTTTATCATCACTCCCAGAGGCAAGCAGGAACCCGTCAGGTGAGAAAGCAACACGGTTCACATAGTTAGTATGGCCTTTGAAAATATGTAGACTTGTGCGCTCTGGTACGGACCATAAGCGTACTGTGTTATCTCTACTTGCTGAGGCAACGGTCTCACCATCAGGGGAGAATGCCACATGGGTTACACGGTCTGTATGGCCCTCGTAGATGTGGAGTATCTCATGGCGTGGGATGGACCACAATCTGATCGTCATGTCGCAATTGTCACTTCCAGAAACAAGCAGCTGCGCGTCTGGTGAAAAGGCAACACTTCGAATCCTATCTGTATGGCCCTTAAATGTATGTATTTTTGTTCCACTTGGTATTGACCAAAGGCAAATCTCTCCATGATCATTCCCTGAAGCAACAATATTCCCTTCTGGTGGCATGGCAACAGTCCTCACCCAATGCTTATGGGTGTCGAGCATGTGGTCATGAGAGGGTCTAGTGTTAGCCTGATCATGACACTGGTGTAAGCGTATGTGTACCTGTCCACATGTGTCACTTGTTACAAGGAATATACTGTCCGGATCTGGGGCGAACATCACAGCAAGTATCGTTGACCACGGACCCAGTACATTCATTAAATCTGACATGCAGGGTGGGTTCATTGACCATAAGCGCACAGTTCTGTCGTGGCTTGCAGAGGCAAGAAGCGTCGTGTCATATGAAAAAGCGATGTCATTGACCTCCCTTGTGTGGCCGTTCCCAATTCGAACTGAGTCGCGTCCCTCCTGTGGAACCCGCCACTGTCGAACAATATCATCGACAGTATGTACTGCAATGAGTTCACTGTTCCAGGAGAAAGTCATTAAGCTAGAGAATGATCCAAGAGGTGAATTTCCTTCAAAGACATAAACAAGCTTCCGACTTGCGGCTGACCAGATACGGATAGTGTTGTCAGAACTAGCAGTGGCAATCATCTGACCATCAGGTGCAAAGGCTACCGTATGAACCGAGGCTGCATGCGCAGTAAAGCTGTGGATAAGCTGCCCATACGAGGGCGACCAGAGATTTAGACATTCATCGCGGCTAACAGACGCCAAGATCTGGCCATTCGGCGCAAAGTCGACACTGGTAACATCACGAGTATGACCCCGTAGGGTTTGTAGCAGTTCACCACTCTCGGTTGACCATAACTCTATGTTCCTGTTACCCGCCGATGCGAGAGTCTGTCCATCTGGTGAAAATGCTATACTGTGAACGCATACCTTACTGGCACTACAGGAGAAGCTATGTATGAGGTTGTGTGTTGTGACCGACCATAGGCACACCAGGTCATTGTAATCTCTTGAGGCAAGAAACCTTGCATCCGGTGAGAATACCACGCTGTGCACCCCCCTCGTGTGCTTGAGCGGCTGCACAAGCTGTACATCTTGATTTTGGGGTGACCATAACCGCACCGTTTTATCCCAACTTGCCGAAGCCAAAAGGTGATAATCACCATTTGGCGGGAATGCAACGCACTTTATTGAGTGGGTGTGACCTCGAAACGTATGCAATAATTTTCGATTTGTAGCCGACCAGATTGTAAAATCATGTGTCTCGTAATCAGCGACGACCACGAGTAGGTCACCATCGGCAGTATAAAAACAGGTTAGGAGTTGGTTGCTAGCGCCTCTCATCCTGAAATACGGCTTTTCACCAAACTCCCCGCGGTCAATGCAAGCCCCGGTGAGGTCCGCCCCCCTAAGCCAAGTTCTATCCAACCGAACTCCACTAAGGTATGCCCTTTGCAAATGCGCACCCTCAAACCATCCATTACGTATATCAGCCCCAGGGATACGAATGCCGCGTAGGTCATACTTGTGGAACCGTTCCCCTGCCCGAACCAGTATTGTGATTGCATTGGCTGCGGCGTTTGCTACCTCGGCGTTTTGTTTCGATTCCTCCACACATCTGCGCAGGTGAGATTTCAATTCCTGATTCTGCATAGCTTCCTCAACGATGAAATCAATGATTCCGTGGTCATATACAATGGGAAACTCATTAAGAAGTGCGCTGGGCGCACATAGTTCCTCATCTTGCCATATTGAGAACGCAACGGCAAAGTCACGAAGAGACTTGTGTAAGAACCGGTATGATTGTCCCACACGTATCAGAGGCGAACTATAGCGCAAAAGCCTTTTCGTGGGATCCTCATTTGTTAAATAACCTCTCCAGAGAGCGTTCCCTTTTGACCGTCTTGCAGCAGGGGAATAGGATGCCTCAAGGGATTGATGACGATATAATGCTAGTGCAAAGTCAACACAGTAGGCTTCAGCATGCTCAGTGAAACCTTCTTCACACAGCGCGTTGAAAGGCCCTGCTAGAGCAGGTGGCAGCTGTATCCTAGAGAGGCGTTCTTGGGCTGACCGGAGCCAGTGATCTAAGAAGCTTCGGTAAAGTGTGACTCGGCTGAGTTCAAGGTCACCAGTCCTAGGTTGGGCGGTCATAACCATTTTGAGCAGAAATGGGTTACTGATCAGAGCCCTCAGCTCAGGCCGTTCAACCAATCGCTGGTAATCCTCCACTGACCGTGAGGGTGCCTCTGGTGGGTCGTTTGCAGTGATGACTCGCACATACTTGGTAATGTACCCTGTGATATCCTTTGTCGAAAAGGGTGCTAGCCAATACTCTTGCAAGAGTTGCGGTTGGCCGGGGGGATAAAATTTGCTCTGATATCCTGAACCAAGATACTCTGGTCGGCTGGTGATCACAGTCTTTGCATCAGCCCAGTCCCCAAGCCTATTGTCGATATAGAAATTGCGATCTTGTTTTTCGATTTCATCGTAGCCATCGAGAATGAATACAAACTGAAGTTGTCCTCTAGCCTTTGATATTATCTCCTCAGGCCATTCCCGCCGCCTAAATAGCTCTGCAACGAAGTCTTGATTGTGGCGTGTTGGGTCGTGGAAATTCGCCAGGGGAATAAACACTGGAATGGGCTTTGGTACATCCCCGTTATAGTCCTCCCACAACCTCGTAGCAAGGTAGTGGTTAAATGTGGATTTCCCTGCACCAGCGGTACCCTGTATTAGACACACTCGTTGAGTTGACTCTGGTGCCATAAAGCTTTGCAGACGTTCCCAAAGGTCAAAGTACTCCTCCTCGGGTGCGTGCTGCGTTGCCATCCCTTGCGCAGGAACGTAGAGGTTGGCATGGAAGATATCGGTTTGTTGAGATCCCACCAGATATTTGGTCTTCAGTTCTTGCAGTTCCGAATCCAACGATTTGGATGAGAGCATTTCACGCTGTTGAGGTTCTGTTGACAACAGTCAGTTGACTCAGTTCGCCTCTTGAGCTTGAGCCTGTTGGAGCTTAGATACCTAGCGCTTGAACTACCTGAGACTGAAATTCCACTAAGGTTTCTTTGACATCTCTTGTGGCATTAAGAATCTTTGTGGTACCCATCGTCACGATGTCCCTCGTATCACTTGCCACATCAAGGATCTCTGTCGAACCAATATGTAGATTAGCCTTAAGTTGGTTCATGCCGAGGTGAGGTGAATGGAGGGAAAATGTACCGAGGGAGGCAACAGAAACCTTTGAGACGTACCATTCAACTTCGCCAGAGGTTTTATTTCCTCTCTGATCTGCATAATCACATCACGCACTTGCTGAAGCTTGCTGGAACTCTCCAGTGTAGTTGAGGACAAACCCTTTATCCTTTCCATGGTAGCCATTCCCGCATAATTTTGAACTATTTTTTCCATGTCCAAAATCTCTTGAATCAGAGGTTGCATAGTGACCGAAAACGGCTTCAGCTGATTCACAATCCTCTTCGTTACTGTATGCTCAACCTATTAGAAATGATAGCGACTAGAGATTTGCTCAAATACTATACCACTATTTTCGGGGTCAAAATATTCCTTTGCTTTATCCAAAAATGCTCTAACGGCTGCATATAGGTTTTTCAGAGCAGCATCAAGGCCATCATGAAATGCCTTTGTTGTGGAAGAAGTCGCTAATTGTACGCGGAGACCTTCATCATATATGTGTGCGTAAAACTCGCAGGTTGCCATCTTCTCAACAATAGTGACCATCGCACACCAGTTGTTAGACTTCCGCATATACGGTGCACTTGAGGAGCAAAAGGGGGTGCCAGTCGTGAGGATTAACATGTACGTACCTTAAATACAGTCCGGGTTCCGGCGCCTCCGTCTATAATGTTGCGACCAGGGATAAAAGTTTTGAGATTGCAACGGCGCGGCGACATAAGACCAAGTAATTATTAGAATACAATGAAGGCTTCGTTACAAGCATAATAGGTATAAGCATACATCGCACTTCCGCCTGTCCCGGGCTTAGGTTTATTTGTATTTCTTTCGCCTACCTAGTCACCATGGCACGAGAGGCGCTAAGACCAAATTGGGAGTGTACCAAACCATAAGTGAGGCTACTACCGGATAAGGTAAGTCTATCCAACAAATTCACCTAGCGCAAGTGAACAACGCTTTTTTTCAAATTCTACAAACTCAGTACTCGTATGCGCGTCCGTAGTTGATCGACGAGGACCGTGGCAGTTTAAATATAACGATTGTTTGCGGTAGGTACTCCAATTAAACCTTATGTAGCTTTAGCTGCTATTCAAGAATTGCTTGGCTTCTTACTTCAAGCTGCAATCACATTCAATATAACCGAGGTACAAGTTATCCTAAAGCATGAGGCACCTGAAATTCTACGCGGGATTACTGAATTTCTAAGTCCTTTCCGGACCTCCTATTCCCTTATCTGGCATTATCTTTTTTAGATATAAGAATATATTGGCTACAAATAGATTTTCTGAGTCCGGAGGATATTGTTTGTAACGAGAGTCACCTGTGATCAAGGCCAAATTCTGGGTAACCAAATATTACCCCGCTTGGACTGGGCAATGATTTGTAGATTTATTAAAGCGTCAAGAAATCATGAAGAGACCCCAGAAATTCAATCTATGTGATTGCGGAGTTTTTTCCTACCATTTCCTAAGAATTTCTCTATTTCACAAGCATTCCCGAGTTGGCCTAGCAGGTGATTGTGTGTGCCTACTCGGGTGGGAGCATAGACCCTACCTAGCTCGGAAGCTGCGGTGTCTGGGAACCAGAGGTCATAATAATATTAAATTTATTGCAGCTGCCTATGGCCCCACCACCCAATATCCTGGCAAATTCAACTGAATAACTTACCTCCGCAGCCACCCATGATGGCTCCGAGCCTCGATCTATTATCACTAGGGCTAACGTGAACCAGGCTTTAGAGGCCCTGCAGCTCTATATTATCTAGACTGCACCCAGTACTGCCACTCCGCAAGTTACAGCATCCCTCATGGACTCCATAACGACCTTGACGAACCGGATGTGGGAGCCCAATATGAAACGCAAGCAGCAGTCGCATCTTGAGAAGTGGCTTGGACAATAGGAGGGAGGATTGGGTAGTCGCATGGTGGATATGGACTCGGGATATCATGTATCTAGTGAAATATCATTTGTTTTTCTCACTCTCGGCCTAACTGCATAAACCTGTCTAACTGCATCAAATGTGTCCTGACGGGATTGATGGATTTCAAGAGGCTCGACTAAATATATTACATCTCGCTGACCCTCGCCTTCCGATTCCACCGGATACATATTTTTATTCCTTGTACCTTCCTTTCTCCTTCCAGCACCCTTCCCCATACTATTTCCTTCCAGCACCAGTGGTTCAACTGCTTCTCTTGCCTCCCCTTCCTCCGCCAGAACATCTAGATCCTCTCGCTGGTAGAAATAAACTTGCTTCACTATGAAAGCAAAGCCCGTTGGCCCAGTGAAGATATGGCATACTCGATGATGATCTACGTAGCAGATCTAACTAAGGGGGGGTGGCTTCCCGACATTTAGAGGAGAACACAGCATCCCGTGATATCCCAGCATCGATCGATCAATTCCATCTACCCTTCTCTATAATATTCCTTCAATCCAGTCACCTTGTTACTGGCCCAATCCTCCATCATCAGCTGCGTGATTATGTAGTCCAACACTTCCTCAAAAATATTCCACTGACGTCCAAAGCCATCCATCCCTGCCTAACCTGTCAGGGGTGCATTTCCCGCTTACCTATCCCTAGTATTTACCTTCTAGGGTACCACTTTCATCAGATCCTACCTGAGATCAACCCCACTGTCTTTATGCTCGTCACCTGAGTCCAAAGTCCCTCCTATCCCGCCAGTCCCCCTCTTCTATATATTAACACTGCAATTCTTCCGAATGCCCTTAAGTCTACTCCGCGCTTCCATCTGTGTAAAACACCCCCTGATGCTGATTAATCTGATTGTCTTTTGCTAAAAGCTTTTGCTGAGACCTTCGGATATCGATCTACCACTGGTACCTTTTATTCTTTGCAATTCTCAAAACCTCCCCTCCTCCTTCCATCACTATCCCGCCAGTTCTAGTGGTGATAAACCCGTCCTCAACATAACCGAATGGCCTAGGTCATCGAAGTCGCCGAAGGCCCTACAGTCTTGGTTATGTTTATATATGCTCCCTGTGGCTGACTTCTCTTAGGCTGATACCGGCTATTATCATGTCTCATGTTTTTGGCTATTAACCTTGCCTACAAGACTTTCATTACCTATGCCGATCCTGGACCGCTCCAGAGCCTTAGGACACTCGTCCCCGCGCGCATAGTGCTGAACCGAGGCCTGTAGTTATTGATTACTAAGGGACTGGAGTCAAGGATCAAAACCGGACTCCGTATCTTGTTTAGGCTTTTATCCATGCCAGATCAGATCCTGGTGTCCTAGGGTAGGTATGGTGCTGACCTAGAGTGGGGGGGTGCATTAAACGAAAGCAAGGGAAGTCAGGAATGTAGGTAGTGCTGTACCTCGGGAAGGTGGTATGGTAGGTTTAACAACAAACACCCAGCCTGATACTACACATGGTCCACTGTTGCTCCACCTTATCCACTAGCGAGAATATCTAGCGTACTAATATTGTTTGATATCTCCTCTCGTCAACCTCGGAGTAGTTATTCATTGGTATACTTCCTCTCTCCTCCCCCTCCCATCCGGGCACTTTAGCTCCGCAATTGCAGTGATAGCTATAAGACAACCGAACGGAAATCGCTGTGTATATGTACAGCCCTACTGTTTACATGGGGGGGGGTTAGCTTGCTCCAGGGTGGACACAAGTATTGAGGTACCCCCCTCTATATTCCGCACGCCCCGTATGATATGCGCATCTATATTCGCATCCACCTCCCTCGCGCTGCTTATGCATCTGCGTATATATCCTCAGAGCTCATCTTCGAGCTCGAACCTCTGATGTGTGAGAGAATATATTTCTGCCTTCTACCCCAACGCTCGAGAATCGTCAGGCTATATTGTACAGTATATCCTTCGACCACTTCACCCCTGTGATTGTGTGTAGACCGCCTTGAGCGGTTTGTAACCTTGGGATTATTTTTCAGGTTAGAGCGCCGCCGTGCGCGCTGTGATGAGCTGTGTCTAGCGATACGAGCGATCGGGGGGTATGTATACGGCACGGTGGATATGTTCTGGGCCGCTCGCGGGCATCGGCCGCCCGCGGGCAATTTAAATAAATCCTCGATTAGGTGTATAACGTACTTGAATTGATAAAGGTTTACGAGTACTGATTTACAAAATATAAAAAAGAATTAATAAGGGTATACCTAACTGGAGCTCA